>Ga0228535_1000591_pt1 | contig 92748 bp, 99 predicted proteins | sample SJ1metagenome_FD_168457 | JGI IMG/M metagenome (GOLD analysis project Ga0228535, IMG submission 168457) | Enriched culture of PCE-dechlorinating microbial communities from Ithaca, New York, USA - SJ1 | ecosystem: Engineered > Modeled > Simulated communities (microbial... > Unclassified | place...
CATATCCCAATTTCGGCACCTGGCCGTCCAGTGTTCAACGATTTTCCTTGAGGCCAGGTAGAGCATTTTTCTTAAAGAATCATCATTAGTAAAGGACGGTTTATTTTTGGTAATCTGCCGAAATTGCTGGTACGAACAGAGATGTGACGGTGAATGGGAACATACGGAGGGCATCACAATAGCGACTCTCGATAATCCTGGTTGGTGTATTGATATAAGCCTAATAGACACAGAATATGAAAACAAAGAATTCGAATCAGTTACAGATTACAGAACAGAAGATAATTGGATAGTTTGTGAAGTAAAAGATGGTAAATTTAATGGAGCAGGAGGCCCATTAAATTTAGAAGAAATGTTAAAAGTATTCCACGATTGGATTTTATCTTAAGACATACGGGACACGGGAACGGGACACGGGGACAGGTCCCTCGTCCCGTTTGCTGACAATGTGATACACTGGCCTTGAGGGTGAAGGCGATGGCCAGGGTAGCCCGGGAGAAAAGCCAATCCAGGATCTATCATGTAATGTTGCGAGGGATAAATAGACAAGCAATTTTTGAAGATGACGCAGATAGGGAAAAGTTTCTTGAAACCTTGAAGTCATTTAAGAAGATCAGCAGATATAAAATCTACGCTTATTGCCTTATGGAGAATCACGTTCATTTGTTGATAGAAGAGACACAGACCTGTCCCTGCGTCTTTCGGGTCAAACCGTCCCCGACTCACTCACCCGGCTTAAGAAGCAATTGGAATTGTAAAGTAAAAAATAGTACCCTTGCCCACTGAACTATCAGCCCAGATTTGCCCTCCATTAGCTTCAACCAGAGAACGGGCGATGGCCAGGCCCAAACCCATTCCGCCCTCGCGCCGGGAGCGGGAACTGTCAGCCCGGTAGAATCTTTCAAAAATAAAAGGCAACTGTTCCGTGGCAATACCGCCGCCCTGATCAGTGAATGACATTAGAACCAGGTTCTCTTTTTTAGTTCCCTTGATCATAATTCTACCTCCCTCGGGGCTGTGGGCCAGGGCGTTGGAGAGAAGGTTTAAGACTACCTGCAGAAGGCGGTCAGGGTCGGCTGCCACTTTGGGAAGTCCTGCTTCCAGGTCTACCTCCAGCTTAATCCCCCGCCCTTCCATTTCCGGGATCACCGGAGCAAGCCTCTCCATGATACTCTCCAGCTTTACCCTTTTTTTATTAATAACCAGGTGACCAGTTTCCGCTAATGCCAGGGTTTCCATATCCTTAACCAGCTTGCTCATCCTCAGTACTTCGTCCTGCAGATTGGCAATGGCAACTTGATCCGGGTCTTTTGCCCTCGACTGCAATTCATCCAGGTTGGCCCTTAATATTGTCAGTGGAGTGCGAAGTTCATGAGCAATGTCGGCGGTAAGATTACGCCTCATGGTTTGAGTTTTGCGCAGTGATTCCGACATCAGGTTAAAATCCTCGGCTAGCTGCCTTATTTCATCGCTTCCCTGCAACGGTACAGTACAGTCCAGGTCGCCCCGGGCGAGGCGGTGGGCAGCCTGCGACATTGTTTTAATAGGTCTGACAATAGCCCTGGCCATCAAAACTCCCAAAATAATAGCTGCCAGGCTAATGATTAAACCAATTATTAAAGCGTAGGAAGTAAGAGACCCAACAAAATCTTCCTCCAGATTTCCAAGCCCATTCATACCATGAGCTAAACTGACTACCAGTCCTACTGTAGTATTATTTACGACAACTGGAAGCGCACCCGCTAACTGTTCAGCGCCGATTTTTTGGCCGACAAACACTCCATTCGGGTCCCACAAAACATATCCATCGGGCTGAACCAGAATGAAGCCATTATAACCGCCTGCACCCATCATTCGACCATAGCCTCTCCCGCGCTGCACGGAATGAGTATTGGTTTCTATTCCTGAAAAACCGTTGTTCTGCTGGTAATAATCGGTAAAGGCAGCAGCCAGGTAGCGGCCTTGTAATGAGTGGTTTTTCTCTAAATATGCTGAAAATAGTGTTCTTGCTGAATACACTCCGGTAAGCGTTGTGGCCAGGGTAGCAAGCAGAGCTATGGACACCAGAAGAAGGGCCAGTTTCTTCTCCAGTCCGTTAATCATCCTCATTTTCCCGTCCTCTTTCAGAAAACTTGTAGCCCACCCCATATACAGAACGAATATAGGATGGTCGAGAAGCATCGGTATCCAGTTTGCGGCGCAGGTTACTGATATGGGTGTCAATTGTTCTTTCATAGCCCTCGTAGGCATCGCCATATACGCTTTCCAGCAGTTGCAGGCGGCTGAACACCTGTCCGGGATTCTCCATTAAAATCTGCAGTATTTTAAATTCACTGGGAGTCAGAGCTAAAGGGATCTCGTTTATCCAGCCTTCAAAACGTGAAATATCCAATCTTAAATTGCCCGCCTTGATTACTTCGTCCTTGCCCGAAGGCTGTTGACCGGTACGTCTTAATACGGCCCTAATACGAGCTGCCAATTCTCGTGGACCGTAAGGCTTGGTTATATAGTCATCGGCTCCTAATTCCAGCCCTATTAACTTATCAACTTCATCGCTGCGGGCGGTAAGCATGATAATAGGTATATTAGAGGTTTGGCGTACCTGGCGGCAGACTTCCAGACCATTTACATGAGGCATCATTATATCGAGAACCACCAGGTCAAAATTCCCTGATAAAGCCATAGACGCTGCCTGCCTGGCATCATCAAGGGGAGTAACTTGAAATCCCTCTGCGGTCAAGAAATCAGCAACAGCCTCTAATATCTTGGCTTCGTCTTCTATTATAAGAATGCGGTTGGCCAGGACCGCCACCTCCCTTGGGGTATTAGATCTTATTAATCCTATTATACCTATCCCGCTTTTTATAGAATGCAAAAGATGTCCAGCTTTTTGCTAAAACTGGACATCTCCAAATCAGTATTATTTAGCGTTGGCAGACGCCATTACAGTTTAAGCCCGTGCAGTATCCCGCTCCGCGCCCGGGTCTAGGTCCGTTTCCCTGGCCCATTTTTACTTTACCTTTGCTGTTAGGGCCGATGTCAGTGCGAGCCAGATTTTTCTCTATGTTTTCCTTCATTTGCTGCACGCACTTGTTGTATTGATCTTGGGTAATCTTCTGATCCTGCAAGGCCTGGGCAAGACTTTGCTGTCGTTTAGCCAGTACGCTGTCAACCAGTTGTTCCTGACTCATGCCCTTTTCAGCTGCTATGTCGGTCAGTGATTTTCCGGTTTGTCTGGCAGCGGCTAGATCATTAATGGAAATCCCCAGAATGTCAGCAACCGTTGCAGCCAGGCTTCCGCTGTTTCTGCCCATACCTGAACATAAGCCCTGGGCATTACCGTTCCCATTGCCAAAGCCTGCGGCTATTGCGGGAACGGTTCCAATAACCAGGAATCCACCCACCAGCAGCGCAATCAAGGCTATCGCAATTTTAGCACCATGTTTCTTAAGCATTTTATTCACCTCCTGTTATTGAACCCTATAGTATCAATCTAGTTTCAAGACAGTATGGAGAAAATGTCAAGAAATTATGAATATTCTATTTTCTGATTTCCAACTCCCAATTGCTAGAACTGCTCGGGAAAGAAGCAAATCTAGCATTTATCATGTGATTCCGAGAGGAATAAACAGGCAAGCTATTTTCGAAGATAATGCGGATAGAGACCGTGAGTTCATAGAGATATTTTATGGAGTAATATTAAATAATAAAAGAGAACGGAGTTGATTATATGGCCAAGAAATCTTTTAATCAAAAACTGCAGGACAGCAAGGACCTGCCTAAGATCGCTAAAATTACCGACCCAAGGGAAATCTCGATGTATGGCGGAACAAAACTGCTTATCGCTCCTCCTCTCGCCTACGATAAAATCATGAAGCAAGTGCCAGAGGGTAAGCTTATTACATCTGACTATATAAGAAGCTATTTGGCGAAGAAACACGGCGCTGATAATACTTGTCCTCTGACAGCCGGCATATTTATAAATATTGCCGCTAAGGCTTCAGATGAACGCGGTATTGATGAAACTCCATATTGGAGAACTTTGAAAAAAGACGGTGAACTGAATGAGAAATATCCGGAAGGTATAGACGGTCAAAGATTCCGTCTTGAAATGGAAGGTCATACTGTAATTCAAAAAGGTAAAAGGTATTTTGTGAAGGATTACCGGGATAGTTTTTTTGAACTACAAGAATAAGCTCAGAAATCTTCCTGTTTCGGGGCAATCGCGAGCTGCTTTAGATGAATAGGGGAAAAGGCCGAACCATCGTTATTAAGTTACGCCGGGACCTTTTTCTAATAACTAACCCAACAAGAGAGTATCTTATGCAATTGGGTATTAGCAGCATAAGCGCAATATAGAACTTGCAAAAGGACCAAGAGATAGAAATTATCAGGGAGATTAAATCAATTGATGGTGTTTCAATAAGACAGTTATCAAAAGTAACTGGAATATCTAAAAGTATAATTGAAAGAGCTTAGCTTAGCCTGGAATGAGACAAGGGACCTGTCCCCGCGTCTCCGGCTTTTCATTATCTATGCACTGTCGAACTCGGGATGGTCTTCCCATCACTTGCCGCATCCCCAGTCTTTTTTGCCGGCAATTTTATATGGTATATCAATATGGTAATTTTGTTGGCAAATTAATATAATAGCATTGAGGAGCTGATATTTATGGAAAAAAACCGGAAAACCATAAAATATACCACGGCCTTGCCTGAATCGTCCATTAATGAGCTTAAGCTACTGGCTGAAAGAAAAATCATTCCGTCGGTAAACTTTGCCATTCGCGAAGCTATTCATCTGTATATAGCCCAAACTAAAAGAGAAGTGTATGAAAAAGAAATGCGGGAAGCGGCTAAGGATGGGGATTTTCTGAAGAGAACGCTTGAAAGTGATGAAGATTTTTCTTCGGTTGACAGCGAGGTGGGCCAGGGTTGGTAAGTAAATGGGACATATATTTGTGTGATTTGAATCCAACCAAGGGCAGTGAGCAGCAGGGAACCCGACCTGTCCTGGTTGTATCCAATGACGCGGTAAATCATCATCTGCCGGTTTCAACCGTTTTGCCTTTATCAAGCGTGAAAGAAAACGATAAGATTTATCCAACGGAAATATTATTGCCGGCCGAAGCAACCCGGCTTCCTAAATTATCGGTGGCCATGGTGCAGCAGATTCGCACCGTATCTCATAAGAGACTCATTAAGAAGGCGGGAAGCATAGAGAGTGATGATATTAAAAACAGGATTTTAACAGCCCTGAGGGATTATTTCGAGTATTAAGACCCCGCAGTGTGCCAGGCAGCGATTTCATTCTTCTGGGCAATCAAAAATTTTACGGGTGATCGATACCTTTTAATATACTGGCTATGGTAAGAATAACGCCCGGGCTGACATTTCTATAATATTTTGTGCCGGGAATATTCAGATGGGCCGACAAAACCAGGGAGGCAAGGCCAGAAGCTTGGTTCTACGGGATAAAGGGACCGTGCTGAATTTGATAGAAGGGTCAAAGCTCCTTCAGGAACTGGTCGATACTCTGCCAGTAGTCTTCTTTTTGGAGAATCGAATTATGGTCTGCGCCGGCAATTTCCCGAATCTGCACAGGGCCTGCAAACTCTTGGGCCAATGCCAGCGAATGCCGGGGCAAGATCAACTCATCCCGGTCCGCTATGCAAACCAGCACTGGTGCCGAAATATCAGCGGCCCGGCCGATAGAATCAAACCGGTTGCGCAATAGATATTTGACCGGCACTAGAGGTAATTTCTCCTGAGCCACACGCAATATGCTGTCATAGGGAGAGGCCAGAATCACACCATCAACCGGCCGGTTTTGAGCTACATATACTGCTACGCCGGTGCCCATACTTCTGCCCATCACTACTTTTTTAGCATATTCATCGCCTGAACCGGCTGTAAAATAATCATAAATTTCCAAGGCGTCACTGAATAAATACTCTTCGCGCGGCTCACCTTCACTCTGCCCATAGCCTCGATAATTAATCAGAACTACCGACCAATCAGGATAGCGTTGAAAGAAATCAATCATGAGCGACAATTCATCGCCATTGCCCCCGAAATAGATCAGCAGCCCGGAAGCATCCGCTGCTTGAGATTCGACTAGCCAGCCGCGCAGCCTGGTGCCATCCTGCATCGGCAGGGAAATATCTTTGACGTTGCTGTGGGCGGCAAGAAGCTGCGCACATTCGGCATCAGAAATCTCTATGGGGAAAAAGAGCAGCTTCTCCTGAAAGACATAGACGGAAAGATTGAGGATAACATAGAGTCCGGCCAGCACTGCCAATAATTTGACCGCCAATCTCAGCACTACATCTGTTCTATTTCTCTTCAGCCGCTTGGCGGCTACATTGCTCTTATCCATGATTCACTCCGCTTGTTCCGCAGAAACTTCCTCTCCATAGATAATTCTGAGCGAAAAGAAATAATACCTTCTCAATATCCAGCAAGTCCAGCTTGCTTAGATCGGGTTTAATTTTTGCTTGATTGTTTCCATTAATGATATTATAATCAAAATTGGAATCAATGGAGGGACGATATTAATGCAAGACATAAATGAGGTTATGTTAAATCCGATCCGAATGAGAATCGTGCAAGAGCTTGCCACTAGACAAAGCATGACGGCGATAGAGCTTTGTGAAAAAATCAGTGATGTTCCGCGAACCACCATGTACCGCCATATCAATGTTTTACTGGATAACAACATTTTATCTGTCGTATCCGAAAAAAAGATTCGAGGGAGCCTGGAAAGAACCCTGGCCTTGAATATAGGGGAAATATCAAAGCACAACACCCTGGAAAATGCTTCTCAGAACGCATGGGGGTTTTTGATGAATAGATATGCAAGGTTTCACAACTATTTCAAAGGAGAAAATCCGAACCCGGCTAAAGATAAGATTTTCTTGAATAATACGGTATTGATGATGGATGATAATGAATTCGACCAATTTTTAGCGGAGCTGCGGGAGCTTCTCATAAAATATAACTTTGAAGTTGCAAACGGAAGAAAGGCCAGAGATATTTCTGTGATATCCGCACCTATCAAGGAGTGAACCGAAATGGATAAAATCAAAACGAAAAGAGGTAAAAAAGGAATGACGGTTATTAAGATTATCTTAGTGATAATTGTTTGTATTCCTATAATCGGTTATGCAATCAACCAAACGTTTTTCTCAAATGAACTTGCATTATCATGTCCTCAATGATACGATGATTGATCAATCATATCGTATGCTTGACAATATCAAGCAGGTAAATGCCATAGCTTTCCAGCAAACAATACCGGTATTGAAGCTAATATCCTCAGAAACGAACAAAAAGGCAGGGGCAGAATATCAAACCAATCATTTAAATAGACTGGGAGCAAAAGCAGAATCAAAAATTATTGATAGCTCTCATTTCATTTATCAGACTCATGCTGCCGATATTTGTGATGCAACAAATGCTTTCCTTAAAAAATCAAATACCGAACGGTAGCTTGAGGTATAGCTGCTTTTCCAGCGAGAAAGTCTGGCTCCACCCCAAAGCAATGCGGGCTGTACGTAACAACGTAATGCTGTAGGGCTTATAATAGGGGGTTCTGAACATTATGAGGCGCTTGTAACACTTTGTCTCTTCACGAGCCAATTATGATAGATATAACCTAAAGAAAACAAAAATAAATAAAAAGGCAAAGAGAAAATTGGCTTCCAATGAGGATAAAAAATGGCACTGGTATTTCCTTCAAACAAGTATTCTACTGTCATATTAAATAAACCCACACAGAGAATTAAGGCCATTTTCTTTAACAATTTTTGGGGCATGAACTGAACAATTAGCATGCTTTCAACTGGTAATAGAGACAGATTTACAGGGAAAAAATTGTAGTACACCGGCAATAGCTCTACCGGATAGATCCATAGGTGCAGACTGCTGCCGATTGTATCCCCGATCATGGCTAATAAGGCAGTAAGCAAGCCAATGCTATGCAAGGTATTAATCTTTTTCCAGTCAACTAATGTGAAAAATAATACCCAGGGTAAAATTAAAACCGCCCAAAGAATTATCTGAGTTTCATCGGGATTCATATTTCTAAAATATTCCATAAGCTAGACCTCATTGTTTAATTTAATTCTTTCCTGGTGCATATTGAATATTTTTTAATACGGTTTGTCCCTCGGGACTTAAAATAAAGTTCATGAAATCTTTTACCTCTGGCTTAGCATCGTTTTTGATAAAGAGATAAAGAGGCCGCGTAAGAGGATATGTCTTGTCCTGTAAGTTTTTAAGTTCCGGCAATATACCGGGAGTACCCGGCTTTTCAGCCAGAGCTATTATTTTTACACTATCATCTACGTATCCCACTTCGGCAAAACCTATAGCAAATTTATGCTTGGATACAACTTTAACAATACCGTCATTTAAGCCTATAGCATATCTGCGGCGGGTAATTTTATCCTCTTTGAGAACTTTATCTTCGAAAAACTTCTCGGAACCGGAGCGTCCTCCCCTGGATACTACAGCTATGGGATTATCTTCTCCGCCTACCTGTTTCCAGTTCTTTATCTCACCATTATAAATCTTCTTTAGTTGTTCCATATCCAGGCTATTGACCGGGTTTTCAGGGTTGACAAATATAGCTATGGCTCCATAACAAAACACTTCTCGTTGAACCGGGCCGTATTTTTTTATCCATTTTTCCTCTTCCGGCTTGATTTCCCTGGACTGACCATATATAACTTCATTGGATAAATGAAAAGAATCTGAACCGCTGCCCATTACTTTGACTTTGATTTGCGGATTCTTTTGCATATAAGCTTTGGCTAGAGCTTCCATTGGTTTTTTAACACTATTTGATCCCGTATATATTATTTCATTATGATTATGGCATCCTGCTCCTGTGAACATAATAAGAATAAGCACAATGATGTTTATCCCTCTCACATTCACATTATCACCGTCCAAGAAATTTATTTTCTAAACTCTATGGGAACCTCGATAGGTATATTAAAATACCAGGTAACAAAACAAGCCATAAATATTGCCAGTAAATAGCCCCATAATGGTTTGGTGTGATGCAGCCTGATTAAAGGAAACATTAAAAAAAGAAAAATCAGGGACCACCATATATTCCAGCCGTTTTGATGAACGATACCATCATTTATCAAGAAAAAATATTCAAAAGCAGTAAAGATAAATATCCATTTTATGTAGTAAATTACCTTTTTAAGCGCATCATCTGGATAATTAGATAAAAATAACAAAACGCTGGCTGGCAAAACAATAAAAGTATAGATTAACTCCGTAATAATATAATAATTAAAATGCTCTGGAGTAAATCTCCACAATAAGTGGTTGGCAGCGATAAAATTATAGGTTAAATTCCCCAAAGCGATAAAAAGCATTGTTGAATGGTACTTATTCCAATTCCTCCAATCTCCCCAACGCCAGGCAGCAACTATAGAGAAAAGTGCGGTTAATACGTGCATAGCAATTCAGTTCCCCTAAAATTGAGCAAAATATCATATTAAAAATATTTTTTACAAATGACCTATGGTTTTATTCGTTAATCTTGGTAGAGAACGGTCTCTGTTTAATTGACGCCCGGCAAGATTTTCTATATCATTATTTTATTTACAGATATCTTGCGTCGGGAAGACTTTCTGCCCTGGGCAAAAGCTGCACAACGGCCATTTTAAATAGAAACAAGAGGATTAATAGTGATAGACAGGTATCGAAGGCGGGAAGAGAAGTATAAATTACTGTCCAAAAGAGTCAGCAAGGCAACCAGCTCGGTAATATGGCTTAAATTCAGCTTGATTGCCCTGGCGCTTGTCCAGTCGATCGTCTTTTACAAATCAGACCGCCTGGCCATAGGCGGAGCTGTCTTGGCCATCCTTTTGCTGGGCTATATATATCTGGATAAAAGGCACTATTTCCTGCTCGAACTGAAGAACACCGCCGATCTCCTGGCCGGAGTCAATGCGGACGGGGTAAAAAGATTAAACGGGGAATGGACGGATTTCGAGGATAGCGGCGGCGATTGGAACCCGCCCGATCACCCGTACTCCAGCGACCTTGATATACTGGGTCAGGGCTCGGTATATCAATTGATAAATATGGGCGCAACCCCCTGGGGCCGCAGGGCCCTGGCCGATGCCCTGCTTGTTCCGGGTGATGAGATCCCTGCAATAAGATCAAGGCAGGCCGCCGTCGCTGAATTAGCTCCCTTGATCAGTTTCAGACACCGCTTGAGAGTGGAAGGGCTCAAAGTTGACGCCAGTCAAGAAGAATTCAGGGCCTTGCTTAGTTGGGCGGTCACCACCCAGCCCCTGTTCCGCAGGGGAGCGTTTGTGGCAGTAATACGGATTCTGCCTCTAATAACCCTTGGCACGCTGGCTTTGGGGATTACCAAGATTATTCCTGTATTGGTACCTATCCTGATGCTGGTATTGCAGGCAGCCCTGTTGTTTGCCAACCGCAAAAACTCCAAAAACTTAAAGGCTGTCTACGATTGCAACCGCAGTTTGGTTAAAATGGAAGCGGTCTTGGCCCTCCTAGAAAGGCGCCGGTTTAAGTCGACTCTTTTACAGGCCCTGCGGGAAAAAATGCAGGGCGAACAACATGAACTGCCCTCGGAGCAGATCAAAAGCCTATCCCGGCTGTCGTCCGGTATTGCCAATCGCAGCCATATGCTCTATTTTATAATCGACCTGTTTCTATTATGGGATCTGCAGTTGCTGGTTTCCCTGGAAAAGTGGAAATGCAAATCGGGCCGGCATCTTAAGAAATGGTTTGAGGTCCTGGGGGAATGCGAGGCCTTGTCCAGCCTGGCCCTGCTAAAATACGATCACCCGGACTGGGTTCTCCCCTCGTTCGAAAACCCTGCTTCACCGGTTATTATCGACGCCGTTCAGGTGGGGCATCCTCTGATCACTCTGGACTGCGTGCTCAATGATATTCAATTTAGCAGAGAGCATCCCATTGTTCTGATCACCGGTTCGAACATGTCGGGCAAAAGTACTTTTTTACGCACCATAGGAGTAAATCTGGTTCTGGCCTATACTGGAGCTCCGGTCTGCGCCAGGTCGTTTTCCTGCCAGATAATGAGCCTGTACACCTGTATGCGGGTGGCCGACAACCTGCAGAAGAACATATCCAGCTTCTATGCCGAAATACTCCGGGTGAAAATGATCATTGATCAGGTGAAGCGCGATACGGTTTTCTTTCTCCTGGACGAGCTGTTCAAGGGAACCAATTCGGTGGATCGCCACACCGCCGCCAAAACTATAATCCACCACTTAAAAGAAAATCGAGCTTCGGGCATGGTTTCAACCCACGATCTGGACCTGGAGGTGTTGGAGAAGGAGAGCGCGGGCCAGGTGCGTAATTATCATTTTAAGGAGCAATATATTGGCGATCAGATTTCTTTTGACTATACATTGCGAAGGGGAGTATCCGATACCCGCAATGCTATTTTCCTCATAAAAGCCTCGGGTATAGACGTTTTTTAATTACTAAACCTTAACCAGGCCGGCGACAAGTGAAAGTAAAGTACTGCAAAGCAAAGAACCGGCCGTCCTGGCCGGTTCTTTGCTTGTGGGAGATAGGGTCATCTATCTTAAAGTTGAGACGGCTTCATACCTGAGTTGGGCGCTTCTGACTCTTTTCACTTTATATTATGCCCCGTCTTTGTGAACATCCTGTGAACATTTGGTTAAAAATTTATGAATTTACAGCGGTCCGGATGCAAAATTGAGAACTGACCCATTGTTTAATAGAATAGAGAAACAGGGGTTAAACGCCTGCCCGTTGGAAAACAATGTTCACACGATAGACACAATTTTTGTTTAGTATGGTAAGGGGTTTAATAAATAATGGAAGCGGTTCTGGTTTAAGGCGATTTCGGGAAGGAAGGCGCGATACCGTGATAAAAAAGATTCTCATAGCCGATGATGAAGCCCGCATGCGCAGGCTGGTCAGCGATTTCCTGAAAAAAGAGGGCTTTCAGATCCTGGAGGCGGCTGACGGGCGCGAAGCCCTGCAAAAGTTTGACGAGGATCCTTCCATCAGCCTCCTCATACTGGATGTGATGATGCCCGAATACGACGGATGGGCGGTTTGCCGGGAGGTTAGAAAAAGCTCCCTGGTGCCGATTATTATGCTTACCGCCCGGGGGGAAGAGGCTGATGAATTGTTCGGCTTTGAGCTGGGGGTTGATGAATATATCAGCAAGCCCTTCAGTCCCCAGGTTCTGGTGGCCAGGGTGCAGGCTCTCCTGCGCCGGACCAGGGGCAGTGCCGTGAAGTCTTTTGACGGTTTGGAGATCGACGAAGGCGCCCGTTATGTAACGGTAAACGGCCAGCGGCTGAGCTTGAGCCCCAAGGAGTTCGAACTCCTGGTTTATCTGGCCGAAAACCCGGGACGGGCTATCAGCCGGGAGCAGATTTTAAGCGCGGTATGGGATTTTCCCTATTATGGAGACGCCCGAACGGTTGACACCCACGTAAAAAAGCTGCGCCTTAAACTGGGGGATAAAGCTGAATTCATCCAGACGGTCCGAGGAGTCGGCTATCGATTTGAGGTGGACAAGCCGTGAAATCAGTACGCCTGCGCCTTTTTACCGGAATAGGTCTCTTGATAGCTTTTTTTGTGGGGCTGGCCTGGGTCTTGAACACCTTTTATCTCTCTGACTATTACCGCTACCAGAAAACCAGCTTCTTGATCAAAACAGCGGAGGATATAGACCGGGCCTATAAAGGAACACCGGCCGATCTTTCCCGCGAGTTGGAGGGGTTGGAACGCAATTCCGGCCTGTCCATAATCATTCTGGACAGCACCTACAACCTGAAGTACTATTCACGCACGGTTCTCGATCTGATATCCAAAAAAGATGAGGTTTTGGCAGCCCTGGTAAATAATAAAAAAGAGCTGCAAAATCGAGGGAGCCTGTCTGTCGTCACCCAAGATCCGGTCCTGCAAACGGATTTTTTAAACCTTATCTATATGCTGGACAACCAGGAGATCCTGATACTCTCCACCCCGCTCCTGGCGATTGAGGAAAGCGCCTCGATCGGCAACCGCTTTTTCCTCTATACAGGTCTGCTCACTCTCTTGCTCGGTGCCATAGCGGCGTTCTTATTGGCCCGCCAGTTCACCAGCCCCATATTGGAGCTCAAAGATATTGCCCAGAATATGGCCAAATTGGACTTCAGCAAGAAGTATGAGCGGGAGAGTGCCGATGAATTGGGTGAATTGGGTAAGAGCATCAATTCTCTTTCCGATCAATTATCCCTGTCCATAGCGGAACTGCAGGCAGCCAACCAAAAATTGCAGGCTGACATTGAACGGGAACGGAAGATTGATCAGATGCGGAAAGAATTCGTCTCCAACGTATCACACGAGCTAAAAACGCCTATCGCTTTGATTCAGGGGTATGCCGAAGGGCTGAGACTGGGGGTAACGGAGGATTCCGAAGATAAAGAGTACTACTGCGATGTGATCGTGGATGAAGCGAATAAAATGAACAAGCTGGTCAAGGAACTGCTGGATCTGTCGCAAATAGAGTCGGGCTATTTTACCCTGGAGAAAAGCCCCTTTGATTATTCAGCCTATGTTGACGACATTTTGACTAAACTGGAGCCTATAATAAAGGAAAAGAGCCTTGAGATACAGGTGAACAAGCAACCGGACGTCTGGGTAAACGCGGATCTCATAAGGAGTGAACAGGTCCTGGTCAACTACTTGAGCAACGCCCTGAATCATGTGGATGAAAAAGGTCTAATCAAGCTGAACGTAGCAGAGCGTGAAGGCAAGGTCCGCACTTCCGTGTTTAATTCCGGTCAGCCCATACCGGAGGAAGCCCTGGATAAGATTTTCATCAGCTTCTACAAAGTGGATAAAGCCCGGACCCGCTCCTATGGCGGAACCGGCCTGGGCCTGTCAGTGGTCAGGGCCATACAGGAACTGGACGGAAACCAGTACGGGGTGCAAAACCTGCCCGGCGGGGTGGAATTCTGGTTTGAGCTTGACAAGATTTAAAATGAGTTGAAAAACCGTCCCCGAACTCATTCTGACGGACCAAAAAAGGCTGGATCGCCCTGAAGACGAGCCAGCCTTTTGCTTTAGTTACCGGAGAAATTTAAGCAAGCGTTCATTTTGCCTTGGGGTTAAGGCTTTTCCATCAGGGTGGCGGTGAGATTGAGGTGCAGGCCTCCCCGTAGAATCCCGATGGTAACTGACTGTCCCACCGGCAGGTTTTGAATATACTCCTGCACCTTACTGGCGCTGCTCACCGTTTCCCCGTCGATGCTGGTTAATATGTCACCTGCTTTCAAACCTGCCTTGGCCGCCGGACTGCCCTCCACTATCTGATTTACAATCACACCCTGGGTTGATGGATCAATGTTCACTTGAGAGGCTGATTCACTGGTGATTTCCGTCATACCTATTCCCAGATAGGCCCTGGTGACCTTGCCGTCGTCCTGGAGATCCTGGATCACGTTCTTGGCGGTGTTTATGGGGATGGCAAATCCAATTCCCTGGGCGGTGGTGCTTACCGCCGTGTTGATGGCGATAACCTGGCCCTGCATGTTGATAAGCGGGCCGCCGCTGTTGCCGGGATTTATGGCCGCGTCGGTCTGAATAAGATTCCGGTAGCTGCGGTCGCTGATGGTAATGGGCCTGCCTTTGGCCGATACGACACCGGTAGTGACCGTGTGATCAAGGCCATAGGGGTTGCCGATGGCTATTACGGAGTCGCCGATGCGCATGACGTCCGAATCCCCCAGAGTAATGACCGGTAGATTGGATGCGTCTATTTTAAGCAAAGCCAGATCCAGATCGTGGTCCTGACCAACCACCCGGGCGCTGTAAGACTGGTTTTGATTTTGGAGCTTAACCGCAACCTTGCTGGCTCCATCGATCACGTGCTGGTTGGTTAGAATATAGCCGTTGGCGTCAATGATAAAGCCGGTTCCGGTGCCCTTTTGCTCCTGCTGCTGCTGTGGAAAATACCAATCCCAGAAACCCGGCTGGATACGGGTCGTGCTGGAGGTGTGAGTCACCTCGATATACGCCACGGCCGGGCCTACCGACTCCACAATCTCGGCTACGCCGCCCGTACTGCTTACCGTACCGGCCGTGCTGTAGTTGACCTGGCTGGCATTCATGCTGCCGGGCTGGGGAACCGGACTGGCCAATATTCTTCCTCCGAGAATGAAACTGAGTATCGCAACGATCAACAATCTTGGTATTTGGCGCTTCATTATTACTCATCCTTTCGCTGTCCTGATAGTTTAAAAGGTTAAAAAACTGTAATTCAAGCTTCGTAAAAATATAATAGCGCAAGTTTGTGGATATTTTGTGAACAAGCTGCGAATTTTTCATGCAATGATACTAGTAATACTGGTAATAATTGTTGCCATTCCAGAGGTTTTTATAGGCTGGCCGGGAGGAAAGAATTGCGAGAACTTCTGAAAGCAAGATTAATCGGCCTGCTGCTTAGCCATTATTTCTTGGTGCGAAGGCAGCGTAACGCTCGCCAGCACAGTTATGAGCGCAAGGGCAAACACCAGGATAAAGACCAGGTGAAGGCTATGGGCCATACCGCTGCGCAGCTGTTCCAGTACGCCCGGAGGTATATTGGCGCTGGCCGACATTAAGGCGTTGCTGATATCGCCGCCCTGCCAACCGCTCGGTAGGTGGTTTAGCACATAGCTGTTCAAGGAGTTGTTAAAAGCGGCTCCCAATACGGCGATGCCGACAGTCTGCCCCAGAGTGCGGGTTAAGGAATTCGAGGCGGTGGCTACGCCGCGGAAATTCCATCCGACTGCTGACTGGATCAGCACTATTAGCGGGGTAGAGGAGGCCCCCATGCCCAATCCCATGATAATGATAATTCCAACGAAAAACCAATAGGGGGAAGCAGTGTTTACCAGGAGCAGCCAGGCTGAGCCGGCAGCAATCAGGGCGGTGCCCAAGAGTACGGTAAATTTAGAGCCGATCCGGTACATGTACCGGCCGGCTAGCGTCGATGCCAGCGGCCAGGCCAGGGACATGGGCATCAGCACCAGTCCCGAACTGGTGGCGCTCTGGCCCTGTAATATTTGAATCCAGATCGGTAAATAGACATTTACCCCGATTAGAACGCTGCTGGCTACAAAGCCCACTAGATTGGATATGGCTATCACCCGGATTTTAAAAATGGATAGGGGAAGCATGGGGTTTTTAGCCTTCGACTCCACCGCCAGAAATATACCTGAGAACACGAATGCGACGGCCAATAAAGAGATGATGGGGGCAGAATTCCAGGCGTATGACTCGCCGCCGCTGATCAGTGCGAAGAGAAGCGAGCCCATGGCTATTGTAAACGTGGCGGCGCCCCAATAATCTATATCTTTCTTAGCATGTTCAGGTTGAGGTTCGTGCAAGTAGCTCATGATCAAAATGGTGGCGGCGATACCTACCGGCATGTTGATATAGAAGATCCAGCGCCAGGAGAGATAGTCGACGAACAAACCGCCGGCCAGGGGGCCCAGCAGGCCCGCCAAAGCCCATACCGAGCTGACCAGGCCCTGCATCCGGCCCCGTTCCTCACCGGTGTAGATGTCGCCAAAAATAGTTATGGACAGCGGTATAACCGCTCCCGCGCCTATTCCCTGAAAGGCCCTGAAGCAGATTAGCTGCAGCATCGACTGGGCCGCCCCGGACAGCATAGAACCGATAACAAAAAGCACGATCCCGAAAAGGAAGACGGGTTTTCTACCCAACATATCGGCCAGCTTGCCGTAAATCGGCGTGGTTATGGCGGTGGTCAGCAGGTAAATGGCGAACACCCAGCTTATCAGTTTCAACCCGCTCAACTGTTTTACGATGTGGGGCATGGCGGTAGTGACGATGGTCGTATCGATGGCCACCAGCAGAATTGATACCATTATAGCGGCCGAAACCATCTTGCGGTTGGTCGTCTTGTCCATAAATTAGCCAATCCTTCTATTCAGTATCCTATCCGCTCGACCTCCACTCGATTATATCAAAACACGGCTGCAATACATATCTCAGGTGACGGTTGTAATAGGGGCCCTTTTGTATATACCGGGCGGCTCTCTAGCCGTTATCTTGCATCTTGAAAGTATGGCGCGTATGCTGGAGACCTGCGAAAATTTCCGCGTCTGCCTGGGGCCCGATATGAGCTAAGACAGGTACATGATATACTCAAGTTAGGGTGTGGGGGAATATATGTCCGGATGGCCGACACCATCCTCCGCATGAATGAGGCCATAAACGTCGTCCTTGCCAAACAGGACGAGGGCAGGTGGAAAATAGAGAATACTTTCAATAGCGACCGGTTGCTCATCCCCATCGGACAAAAAGGTGAACCAAGCAAATGGCTTACGCTCAGGACTATGAGAGTATTGAAAAGATATAAATACAGATAGGAATGACTGCCCAAAATAGCTGCCGGCGTGATAGGGGGTGCGCGTTCCCAGTCACACCCAAACCTAGTGCTAGAGGCTGATATTGGAAAAAGGGAAGAAGTTGAAGCGACATTGCTTAACCCGCATATTGCCCCAGATATCGTACTACGAACAATATACCGGAACTGATGAGAGAGCCGCCTAGTCCATTATAAAATATACCCAGGCACAAGGGGTTTAAAAGATGAGAGCTGCGGATTGTCACTCCTAAGGCGATCATTAAAGCCATAATTAAGTAGCTTTTCTTATCAAAAAACTTAAATACCATTATTTTAGGCTCGGAATAATTTTTAATGCGATCACAATGTTTAATCACCATTTTCTGAAAGACCAACTTAAAGAACAGCCCGAAAATCAAAAGAGAGACTAGCACCGATAGCACTGGCGAGGTGAAATTTAACAAAAGGGCAGAGGTTCCGAGCCGCATAATATTAAAGCCGACGATAAACCAGACCATACCGGCCAATAAGAGTAATGAATTTCGGTTAACTTTTGGCATGAACTTTCCCATTTCGTTCCACCCAACCTGCCAAATTGCATAACGCTTCGCAAAAAGATTAGCATGGCTTCGGCGTATTAGCAAGAGGATATGGGAAAAACATTTGCCGCTGATTTGCATGTCTTTGCCTTGAACGGTAATCCAAACATTACTAAAGTGGTATAATAACCCAATAACAAGCAACGAAAGTGGGTGATGAGTACGAATATATCAGAAGCGATCAGAACGCGCAAAAGTATCCGGGCCTATCAGGACAAACCGGTATCTGCTGATATTTTGGCCCAAATAGTAGAGGCCGGGCAGTGGCCGCCTAACGCCGGACCTTTTCAGATTACAGTAATTGAAAACAGTGATCTGCGGCAGAAAATCAATGACCGGACATTGAGTTTCATGCGGGCCGGCGAGGGCTTTATCAAAGAACGCGCCTCGCTGCCGGGTTATCAGCCTCTGTACGGTGCGCCAGTGCTGATTCTGCTTTCGGGACCGTCGGGCGCCCCGTTCAACGCGGTCAATACCGCATTAGCCGCTGAAAACATGCTGCTGGAGGCAACCGGGTTAGGATTGGGATCATGTTTTCTCATGTCGCCCTGCTGGATACTAAATGAAGCAAACAACTCGGATCTGCTGAGAGAAGCGTGCATCACCGAAGGGAATACGGTTCACTGCGCAATTATCATAGGCTACCCGGCCGCTGAAAACAAGTTTACTACAGCGGAAAGAGCTAAAAAAGGCCAGGTGAACTACGTCAAGTAAGTACAAACCTAACAAAAAGGGGAGCAGACGGACGAAACAGCCGGTCTGCTCCCCTTGGCAATTCAATCATTGACTATAATAGAATTATGGTTAACAGAGTATTGGCAATAACAATGTCTATAAAACACAAGGATATAAGGGGAACGGAATTGCTGTCACGGATAGATGTATCAATAACTCCGTCCCCCTGACATTTCTAAAGGAGAAGCGATCATGCAGGAAGAAATCGAAGATAACCCACAGCAAAAAGCGTTAAATAAGCTGGAGGCGCTGGGCATCGAATACCAGCTCGTTCACCATCCGGCGGCTTTTACGGTCGAAGATATGGACAGGCTCAACCTGGCTGAGTACGGCGACGGCTGCGTGAACCTGTTCTTGCGCGACGATAAGGGCAAACGGCATTTCCTGCTGGTCATGCTCAGCCATAAAAAAGCCGACTTGAAGGCTATTCAAAACCAACTGGGCTGCAGCCGGCTGGGCTTTGCATCGGAAGAGAGGCTCTTTAAATACCTGGGACTGCACAAAGGGGAGGTAACCCCCCTGGGGATCATCAACGACCGCGATGCCGTAGTTGAAATGGTGCTGGATAAGGATTTGATAGGCAGAAAAAAGCTGGGCTTTCACCCCAACGACAACACCGCCACGGTGTGGCTCTCCTTTGACGACCTGGTGAAGCTCATCGAACAAAACGGCAATACAATTTGCTTGGCGACGGTTTGAAATGCCGCGATAGTAGCCAGCCGCCTTGGAAAATGGCATGGCTAGATCTTGGCAGCAAAGGCCGGTGCAATATAATATAAGTATAATCTATTACCGGTTGATTTCTCTGCGGTTCGGTTTTAGGCAGGAGGTTGGCATGGAGACTCAAGAGCTTGATTTAATCAGTATGGAGGATTGGCAGATGATTCTGCACTGGCAGAAGCTGAGGGATCTGCTGTACCGGGCCGTCAAACTTTTGGATACGGTCATTGACGGAGAAATAGGTGCCACTGCCGTTGCCGAGGACCGGTTTGCCCGCTTTAGCGCCCTGGACCAGGGCTACTGCTTAACCGCGTTTGGCCGGGTGGGTTCGCAGTTCTATACGTTCCAGGAGGAACAGGCTTATCCGGTAGACATAGCCCCGGCCGGGCAAATCATTGCTATCGCCACCTTCGAAGGCCGCTATGTTCGGGAACAGACTGGGCAAAAACGGGCCGCCTGGGAAGTTGTTATCGCCGAGGACTGGCTGTTTAAGACCGGCTATCTCAAGATGCAGTATGAAATTCAAAAGTTCCGCAAACTGGTATAGTGAGGCTTGTTTAATTTTTTGACTATTATCTATAATAAATGAGAATGGAGGTAGCTCAGATGATAGTCACACCCGAACAATTAATAAAACAGTATTTCCCGGAACCGATAGAGACAACCAGGGAATTGTACGACCGTTTAGACCTGGAATCGGTATACCCGTATTTGGATTGGCTAAGAGACGCCGAGCAGCACTGCTTATCCAAGTTTACCGATGAAGTGGATTACCGGCTTCTGCCGGATGCTGAGAAAAACTATTGGATAGGGGAAAGGGTTTTTTGGACGCTTATTCAAAGCAGCCCTTCAAAAATATGCGACCAGATCAGAAAGGATTTGCAGGAACTTGCCGGCAAAGTGGCGACTGACCGAGGATATGCCCGGCAGTACCGGGAAATGCTGGATCAGGAATATGGCATTGAAAAAGTGGAACCCCGGGTTTCCAAAAAGCTGAAGGCCGAATACAACGAAACCGGGCGGGATGCCTTTGAATTCTCACATTTAGCCGACGACCGGCTCCATTTAAATATTCTATCCGGATACGATTTTAAGCCGGGCCAGAAAATCAATTATGTAGTTTTCAAATTTATATTTGAAGTACAAAACGGCGTCCCCTTTCATGTAATTGAATTCGTTTTGTCGCTAACCAACGAAGAAATGCTTTCCTACCGCACCATATGGAGCTGCAGCAATAAGCGGCTTAATTATGGGGTTATGCTGAGAAACGGAGGCATCCGGGTAAACCTGTTCGGTGACAATAGAAAGCTGATGGACAGTTATGATTATACCTTAGGCCCGGCTGAACAGAAAAAATTGGTGGGTGAACTTGAAAAAGTTATCAACCTGGTTGCCGACCTTAAACTGGATGAATCGGAAATAGAAAAGATGGGAGCAAAGATCCTCAATCGCTACAATCTGGATGGGCAGGCCTATGCGCTGGCCATCAAGGATGTTATCCCCACTATTCCAGACTATAGGGCTAAAGGAAGTGCTGAAAAAATAGACGCCGCTTTTAGGGAGGCAGTAGACAAGTACTGGCAATGCTACGTTTTGCAGCCCGATCCAACCAGGGTTTTTGTCGACGATCTGGAGCAAATGGTTAAAGACCGAATGCCCCGGGTGGTTCTCGCCACGGTTGCTGCCACTATGCTCAATTACGGCGAGCTTTGCGAGCGATATTTCAAACGCAGCTTCAGCAACAGCCAGCTGATGCTGCTTTCCAAGGACGCTATTCCGCGCTTCTTATCCGCCCTGGCGGAAAAGGAGCAATTCGACGACCCCGATGCCGATTCCGACAAGCGTCTGGCAGATATGGGCGCTTTTATCAATGAACAGCTTGACGCTATGCAGGAAATACTGACCGCCATGGGCCAGTGGCCTAAATAAAGGGTTTACTTCAACTGCATATTAACGGAAATAAACGGCAGGAAGCGCTCCTGCCGTAGTTTTTTCATATGCTTACTGTTTAGCAAGTTATGAAGTAGCCCGTCTGTCTCTGAATTCGTTTTTCAGTCAGCTTCGCTGTAGGGGGGCACTCTCTATGATTCCCAGAGGAGCAATTAATACCTTTTTATGGGAAGACATTATGCTAAAATGAGGAGGAAGTATAAATAGGGCTTTATCAAAGGAGAGAAAACGGATGCAGAGATCGATCAGGTTGTTTTTTGGATTTATGGCAGGATTAATATTTATGGCGGTCCCGTTAAACCCGGGCGCACATGGCTTTATCCTGGAGATTTTTAATAAATTGGTACAGCTCGTCGGGACAATATGTGTGCTCATATTCGGTTCAGTTCTGATTCATGATGCCTGGAAAACCTTTCGGAACAGAGGTAGTGAATAATGGGCGGGTGCCCCGGTTCTTAAATAATAAAGTAATCAATAAACGCCCCCCAAGTCAAACGGTAATCAACTTTCCGGGGCCTGGACAGGGAGCGGCGAACTGAAAATAAAATTTTGATTATTGATTCATATCGTATACTGGCATACAATTAAATAATATTTTTCACAAATTTAAGAGGTAGAACATATGATTATTTTTAACAAAAGAAGCAATACTCTGGAAGAAACGTCGTATTCATATGAGCTCCAGGATGTATCCGAGCCCAACCTGTACCGTGACATTTATTCCTATGACCAGATTCCCAAGGTCCCTTTCAATCACCGGAAAGTTCCTATGAATCCCCCCGATGAGATCTGGATAACCGACACCACCTTCCGCGACGGCCAGCAGTCCCGGCCGCCATACACAGTCAGGCAAATAGTGCATCTTTATGACCTGTTACATAAACTGAGCGGACCCAAAGGGGTTATTCGTCAATCGGAGTTTTTCATATACAGTCAAAAAGACAAGGAAGCGGTGCGCAAGTGCCTGGAAAGGGGATACCAGTATCCTGAAATCACCAGCTGGATCAGGGCGACCAAGGCTGATTTTCAACTGGCCAAAGACATGGGGATGAAGGAGATAGGCATTCTGGTAAGCTGCTCGGATTATCACATATTCAAGAAGCTTAACATGACCCGTAAAAAGGCTCTCGACATGTACCTGGAGACCATCCGGGAGGCCATTGAACTGGGCATCAAACCGAGATGTCATTTTGAGGATATAACCCGGGCCGACTTTTATGGCTTTGTCGTGCCTTTTGCCCATGAACTCTCTAGACTGATGGAAGATTCGGGCGTGCCGGTCAAAATCCGGGCCTGTGACACGCTGGGCCTGGGGGTACCTTATCCCGGAGTCGCCCTTCCCCGGAGTGTTCCGGGCATAATATACGGTTTGCGGCACCATGCCGGGTTCCCCAGTGAACTGCTGGAATGGCATGGGCACAATGACTTTTACAAGGCAGTGGCCAATTCGTCCACCGCCTGGCTCTACGGCGCCTCATCGGTCAACTGCTCTATGTTCGGTATAGGAGAGAGAACCGGCAATTGCCCGCTGGAAGCGATGGTCATGGAATACGCGTCTCTGCGCGGAGCGACGGAAGGTATGGACACCACGGTAATCTCGGAAATGGCCCACTATTTCGAGCATGAAATGGGCTATAGAATACCCCCCATGACGCCTTTCGTGGGCAGCAATTTCAATATGACCCAGGCGGGGATTCATGCCGACGGACTTCTAAAAGATATTGAAATATACACTATCTTCGACACCGAAAAAATCTTGAACAAAACGGCGGAAGTCTACATCAATGCCACTTCCGGACTGGCCGGGATCGCCTACTGGATAAACCTGCAATTGGGGTTAAAAGGGGAAAACCGGATCGATAAAAAGGACCCCCATGTAGCCAAGCTCAAGGAATGGGTCGACCAGCAGTATGCCGAGGGAAGAAGCACTATCATCTATGACAAGGAACTCAGAAAAGCCGCGCATAAACTGATACCCGATCTTTTTTAGTCCTTATATAGAGAAATAAAGAATATTCAGGGGGACGATGCCGGCCCACCGGCTGCATCCCCTTGTTGCTTAGGCGACCTTTGGTTTTAAAATGGAACATAAGGCGAGCTCTTTAGGATGGGACCTAACCCTTGCTCGCTTTACCACAAACTGGGTATACAATATTCAACTATAAAGGTTATTGCCCGGAAGCACGATAAAGTATAAACTAAGGCCGTATAAATATCATAAAAACCCTGTAGAGCAATGATGCTTAACCCTAAAATTTAGGAGTTAGGCATTTTTTTATGGAACGAATTACCGCTAGTTGTAAAAATTCTGCAAAGGAGTGGTGTGTTTTGTCCGCGACACTTCGAGAAAACGCGGAGTCTTTCGAATCAGGCTATTATCTAATCCAAGAAATGAACCGGATTGCCGCAGGTCACATCGCAGAACCCATTAAGCCGGAAAACTATTCCGGCATCTGGACAGAACTTGCATCCAGTGCCGAGGCCATAAGGCAGATGGTTTTTAATTTTTACTGCGAATTGCAGGCAACTGATGCCCAGGTTTCTTCCAGCAAAGAACAGATCGGCGAAACTGTAAAATTGATCGACGGGCTGGCGGACGCCTTTCAAGGGCTGAAAAATGATGCAGTTCAAGTTGAGGCAAACATAAAAGGGCTTAATGAAACGCTGGAGCATGGACAAAAGAGCCTGGACAAAACCGGGCAGGTAATTCAATTTCTACAACAGTCCTCCAATGAGGCCAACCAGATTATGCATGATGCCAATGACAAGCTCGATGCCCTTCTCCCGGTTATAAACCAAACGGACGGCATTCTAGCCCAAATCGATAAAATCAACAACCAGATAAAGATACTGTCATTTAATGCCGCTATAGAAGCGGCCCGAGCTGGCAGCCATGGGCGAGGTTTTACCGTGGTGGCTCAGGAGATGAAAAAGTTGTCGGAGCAGAGTTATGACAGTGTTAAAAAGACCGGCCGGATCACCGGACAAATTAAAGGGGAAATAAAACAACTGGTCGGAACTATGAGCGGTAGCCAGAAGGAGCTGGGGACGGTGTTTGCGCGGATATATGGAGAGGTAGAAGAAGGCTTGCAGGCTCAGCAGCGAACCTTTGGCGAAATAATAGGCGATATCACATCCAGCAAAGAGAAAATGGAACGATACACCGGGCAGTTAACCCAGCAATTTTCACTGTGGATAAATGCTCTGGACAGTCTCAAGAGCAGCTCTCAGCTATTCGAAAAGATTGAAGCCGCTTTGGCTGCTTCCCTGACCCGAGTCTCCCAAACCATAGCCAACCTAGAAGGACTTAGTGATGAAAGCATGAACCGGATGCTTTTGCAGCTGCAGGAGTTGGCCCTGGAAAAAGCTTTGCGCAATCTCGCTCCTTCAAGCCATCAAGCTGCTTTATTGTCTTTCTTAAGGCAGCAAAAGGGCAGCGTGGAGGCCATCTATAGCACCAACCGCGAAGGCGCTTTCATCTTCAGTGAGCCGGCCGCGGCGCTGGCCAATGCCAGAGTTCGCCCCTGGTGGAAGGAAGCGATGGCAGGCAGGGTTTATAAATCCCCGGTGTACATATCAGCCATTACCCGAAAGCCCTGTCTTACCCTGGCTCTCCCGATTACCGGCGAGACGGGTGAACCATCCGGGGTTCTGGGAGTTGACCTGATTGTAGAACAATAAAACAGGAGATTCATGATGTGATTGGTATCGACGCCCCTCTTATATTTGCTGTCTATTTTAACTTTTAAAAGGTAAAATACAGATATTGTATAAGTAAATTGAACCATTTATAGAGGGGACTTTACTAAATCATGAAACGAATACTCGCGCTTTTTACCCTGGTTTTGTATTTGACGCTAAGCGTCAATGAGGTCGGCTGCTGGAAGAGCCGGACCGCCGCGGCCCCGCCGCCAAGCACCGAAGCCAATCCTTTGCCGCCGTCGCAGGTCTACGCCAATGCAATCGACGGCTACCAGATAGAAGTGCCCGACAAATGGCAGCTTGATGCCAGCCGGGCCGGTACGCTGGTAAGGCTTACCGCCAATGACCGCCGGGGGGTTATTGATATCTTCGCCCAGCCCCTGAAAAACATATCCGCCGACGAGTATCTGAAATACAGCAACCTGCATATTACCGGGCAGGAACAGGGCATAGAAATCCTAGCCCGGAGCCAGGAGCCAGTCAACGATCAAGAAGCCTGCCAGATCACCTGGCAGAGGCCTAAGATCAGCGCCCGCGCCAATGATCTCAACCTCTACCGGGAAGTCGACCTTATTTACCCCGGAACGGTATACACTTTGGTTTTAAAAACCGACGCCGAGCACCTGTGGCTGTCCGGTGCCGCGATGGATAGCATAGTCCGGAGCTTCCAGCCCCGGCCCGCGGTCAAACCCGAAGCCAAGCAAGCCCCGCCAGCCGCCCCCGGGGATATTCGTCTTGCCGGCCAAACCATGAACCTTACCATACCGGCTGACCGCTTGCTGTTCGGTATCTTCAACCAGACCTATTTTCTCCCCGAGGGGAGCGGCCCCTTTATAAAATATGAGGAGTCGCTGGACTATAAGTTTCAATTCTTGATGACCTATATGGACTTCTGGCAGGAGTTCCCCCAGGAGCTTGTGGACCGGGCCTATTCCGAAGGCCGGATTGTGATGCTCACCTGGCATCCCAAAATGAATCCCGAGCTGGATCAGAACAGCGTACTCATCCCCGGCATTGTCAATGGGGACTACGACGCCTACCTCAGGGACTGCGTCAGGCGCATGAAAGCTATTGGGGAACCGGTATTTTTGCGCTTCGGCAATGAAATGAATGGAAACTATACCCTCTGGTGCGACTGGTTCTATTCCAAGGACGCGGACCTGTACATAGAAGCCTACCGGCATATATACCGCATCGCCCAACAGGAAGGAGCCGACAATGTCATTTTCGTGTGGAACCCGCACGATCGCTCCTATCCCGATTTCAGATGGAACAGCCCGGAGCTCTATTACCCCGGTTCGGAATTCGTGGACTGGGTGGGTTTGACCGGCTACAACGGCGGGACCAGCTATCCCAATGACAGCTGGCGGAGCTTCAACTACATATACCGCTCTTTATATAACGAGTACCTGTTGAAATATCCGGGCAAGCCCTTTATGATCACCGAGTTCGCCTGCAACGAAACCGGGGGAGATAAGAAGGCCTGGATCAATGAATGCCTGAGCTCCCTGAAAAACTATCCCAATATCCGCATAGCGGTCTGGTTCGACCTGGCCGTGGACCAGTGGCTCTATCCCATCGATTCCACCCCCGGTTCAAAAGAAGCCTTTAAACAAGGATTGCAAGACCCGTATTATCTCAGGAATGCGCTTGCCAGGTAGAACTTTTCTCCGCCGCTTTATTTACCCTTTAAAAGTCTTTTTCGCATCATGAATAATCTTCAGCCGGCAGCTGAGCGAACACCGGCGCGAACAAGCAGCATATGCAACCGTTCGCGGCGCATTTTACATATTTCGTGCCCATATCGCAACAATTGAGGTAAATGCAAAGGGATCGTACCCGGCAGGGGAGAATTAAACAGGATACCATTTATAACCAGGTTGTGTGGGAGATAAATTGATGTGCAAAACAATTAAAAAGCCTATCAAGGTCCTTACCGTAAACTTGCATCCCATAGTTGCTCAAGGCATCAGGTCAGTATTAACAAGCGATCAACGATATATTGTCGATACGGTTTTTAATAGCGATGACTGCATGAAAAGAGTGAAGGAAAGCAAATCAGATATTGTTTTAATCGATCTGGACCTGTCTGATATTTCTACTATTGATTTAATAGGATATTTAAAGAAGGAAGCCATAAAAGTAGTGGTGATGGCCGAACTTGATCCGGAAGACTATGTTCCCGCCTTTTCGCAGGGAGTCAGCGGTTTTTTGCCCAAAAACTGTTCTCCCCAGGAGCTGCTGGAAGCGATGCACAGCGTTTACTACAATCATATATATTGGTCTCCCGGTTTGAACTAGTTTCGGAAAAAGATGGCTCCCCTTTCCGGCAGGTTTATTCACCCTGTCGGTTTGAGGGGAGCCATTAATTTCATAATTGTCCGATGGCCGGCTTTATCTATGCTCCGCCAGGTTTGGCGCTCTTTTTATTTTTTTGATTTTGCCACATGGTCCATAGCGGTCCGGCAATACATATCGTCGAGTAGCAGCCGGAAATCGTTCCAAACATCATGGGCAGGGCGAATCCCCGGATAGAGCTTATATCATAAACCTGGGCAAAAACATATATCACGGTAATACTCACAAAGACGGCCAGATTAGTATTGACGGAACGCATCATGGATTGGTTGATACTGAGGTCGACCAGCTCGTCGGCCGGTGTTTGCCTGGCCAAAAGGCGCTCGTTTTCCCGGATGCGGTCATAGATAACTATCGTATCATTGATGGAAAAACCGACAATGGTCAGTATGGCGGCAATAAACAAGTCATTGAGAGGGATTTTAAAGATGATGAAAACCGCCGTGACGATAAGAGCGTCATGAAGCAGGGCGACGATGGCCATGGCCCCCGCCGAAACCCCTCCGATGTTCCTGAACCGCCAGCCCACATATACGAGAATGAGCAGAAATGAAAGCCCGATGGCGATCATGCCGTCCGTAAAAAAGCGTTTGCCGATAAACGGTTCAACGGTCAGCGATTCGGACAGGGCCAGCCCTGCATCGGGGTAGGCCCGGGTCAACGCTTCCGTAACAGCCGCCTGTTCCTGAGCGGTAAGCGCTTCGTTGCCGGCCAAGCTGACCACCAGGGTTTTACTATCATTGGCCATATTGGACTGCAGGTGGCAGTTGCTTGGTTTGCCAATCGCTTTCTCAACCACCTGACCGGCTTGTTCGGCATCAATAGTGGATGAATAGGTGTATTTTAGGATAGAGCCGCCTTTAAACTGGATGTCGAGTTGGATGCCGTTAATAAAGGCTGCCGCAACTCCCAATAAAATAAGGCAGATGGAAATAGTAAAATAGATATACCGGTGCTTATAGAAGCTGATCATCTTACTACCCTCCTTGCCCCGAAATACTGCGGAAGACGCAATGCCTCAAAATTGCCGAGGGAGCGGATCATAAGGCGGGATGCCGTAACCCCGGCGATAAAGTTCATGACCACGCCGCACAAAAGGGTATAGCCGAATGACAGCAGGGCGCCCGACCCGAATATAATCAACATTACGGCGGCGATGACCACTGTAATATTGCCGTCAAAAACGGCTGAAAAGGCCCTTGTAAAGCCGGTTTCGACAGCTCGCAGCAGGGTTTTGCCTTCATTGAGCTCTTCCTTGAGCCGTTCGGAAACTATGATATTGGCATCAACGCCCATCCCGACCGACAAAACCAGGCCGGCAATACCGGGCAGGGTAAGGGTAAACTGCGGCACCGACAGGGCCAGCAGCTGGCCGGTTATCTGAAGAAGCAAAGCAATGCAGGCGACCAGTCCGGGGAGGCGGTAATACAGGAGCATAAACAGGCAGACCAGGGCAAAGGCTACCTTGCCGGCCATAATCATCACCGCCAGGGCGCTGCTGCCCAGAGTGGGGCTTATAATGTTGCAGTTTTTAACCACCAGCGAATAAGGCAAAGCTCCGGAATTGATTTGGCTGGCCAGCGATGCTGCGGCCTGGGCGCTTTCCAGGTGGGTAATCTCGGCATTGCCGCCTGTAATCTGGCTGGCGACGACTGCTGTAGAAACGAGGGTCTCGTCCATGTAAATATCGATATTTTGCCCGATCAGCCGGCCGGTAGCCTCTGAGAACTTCTTAGCGCCTTCAGTTGATAATTTGAGCTCCACAACCGGCTGGGAATCGGCAGGGCTCAGTTGAGCGGAACACTTGGCCACATCGGTGCCTTCCAGGACTATATTGCCATCGGGATCCCGAAAGGTTAGCCGGGCCGTCTCACCCAGTTCGGCAACCGCTTTTTGCGGGTCGAAATTCGCTTCATCCGATTTCCAGGGGAAACGGACGATTACTTTTCCATTGACCTTATCCACGGTTACATCCCGGTCGGTGATGTTCTTGGCGTCCAGGCGGGTTTCAATAATGGCCCGGGTGGCCTCAAGTTCATTTTCAGTCGGAGCCCGCCCCAGATCCCGGGGCTCATAGGTGGCTTCCACGCCGCCCCGGATATCTATTCCGTAGCGCATCTGGTCGGCGCCTTTTATCTCGAAGTTCCCAATTTTAAGCCCGAACAAAGCAATGCAAAATAGAGCCGCCGTTATTACAACGGTTATAAAAAAAGTGTATTTAGAATTCATCAATCGTTCCTCCAATTATGCGCCGTCATGCACGCGTTATACTAGCTGCGGCACAGACGAATGAAATGCCATTGATAGGCCCAATTTGGACGCGATCAACCGTTGTGGGATATTGGCTGACCCCCGCCCCCCAAGGCTCAGGGGTCATTTCATGCCGTCTTTTTTGTGGAGAAATACGGTTATCCCGATGGAACTGAACTGGGAGCACAGGCTGCCGGCCAGCCGGGACGAAACGATGAGACAGATTATCAGACTGGCGATCAATGAGCTTAAAAAGTTAAAAAAGGTTTTAGCAAGCAGCCAGGAGGAGGTTTTCGGTGAAGAAAGGAAAAGCTCGCTGGAAATATTGGTGATGGCTTGATAATTAAAATGCCAGAGACCGTTTCCGCCGTTCATTGACGATTGCTTTGTCCCGGAGCTGGCGGAAGAGCCGTTCCCGGCCTGCAAATCTGAAAAAACCAGGTTGCCAGTGCCCAGAATGTTTATACCGTATGCTAAAAACAAGGCGCAAATGAGCAGACCAAGCCCGATCTGTTTTTGGCCCGCTTTTGCCTGCATGTCAGTTGCCTCCTGTTTCAGTATATTTTTTACTGCATGTAGCTATTATACTGCTGCCGGGCCGGCGCGTCACCTTAAACGTGTCCTGTTTATTGAGAAACTCCGCTATAGGGAATATATGAAACGGTAAAACCGGCGCAATAATCGTGCTATAATTCAGGCAGCACAAAAATTTCGGAATTCTAGCCCGGTTGGTGCGATGGGGGCTGCCTGGAGCAGATCCGGTTCGCAACAGAGCGTAAAGGAGAAAGATAAGGAATGACTTTCCGTAGGATGATTATCGTCACTGTATCAGTTGTCTTATTAGTTTTTGCGGTTCTCTGGTATGTTGAACCGAAGACCGCTATAAATTCTTTGCTTTATGTCTCGCCGGTTCTACTGTTAATGGCCTTTTTCTTAAAGAAGGCCCTGGATCACGGCACCGATTTGACCAGGAAGCTTGAGCAGGGCATGCGGGCCACCCTGTCCCATTTGGACATGGAGTACCTTTATACAGACAAAAAGCTGCTGTATGCAATAGGGACTTTCGACGGCTGCCCGATATGTTTCAAGTACGGCATGATCACTGAAAATGATTGGGCCAATATCCCCGGCGTATTCAGCAAGATGGCCATTATGGCCCGCTTCAAAATACCCGGGACCGAAAACATCGCTTTTCATTGCGCTGTTTTGCCGGCTGAGCGCACCGCCGCGATACGGTCTATGTACAGCTGGAAAAACCCGGAACCCGGTTTTTTTGTAGGCCGGGCCAAATCCCAGAATGACGAGAAAGCCATGCGGCAGTTTGAACGCCTCGACGAAGACACCAAAGAGGCGCTCAAGGCTCTGCCGTCGGTATTCGGTGGAAGCTGCGCCATTTCTACCGATTGGGAAACGCTTATGGTCGGAAAGGGTGAGGCTCTCAAGCTGGCCGGAAACGACCCGGCCATACTTACCCAGCTCGATTTTCAAGTAAAAATCCCGTTTATGACCGGGGCCGAAGAACTGGACAGCTTCCTGAAATCAGCCGGTAAGGCGGTTGCCCTGCTGAGCCGGGACCTGGGAACGAAGGGTAAAGGACAGAAGGAAGTTAGGCCTTGATGGCTACGGATGAGCCCGGGAAAAAGGAACCCCTTATTATGCTCTCCACTTTCAGGTAGTCGCGTCCGAAGCGGCCCATGTCCTTGACTATGAGCGTGGCAACCTTCCCAGCCTTCACGTCCTCCATCATCCGGGCAAAGGTCGGGCGGCTCGATAAGAGGCGCTATCCTTTATGGTACAATGCTTCTCTCTTGTTTTTCCGTATCGGTTTGGGTTATGGTTCGATAAGTTTCCCTATTGGAACGCTCCTTTGCCGTTTTATACATTCCCCTCTGTTGACGGTCTATCTCATTTCCTATTGTCAGTTTGCTTCCCTATGCATCCTGCCCATTTGCCGCCTGACAGAAATATTTTAAGCCCATTTTCAGTAAAAAGATGTAAAATAACAGTGGCATGCTCCGGCGAGGTATGAAAAGGCCGGTGATAGGCGATGAATATAGGCAGGACTTCCTTTAGAGGGAATGACTGAGCCACTTTGAATATAGAGGGGTGCATCCAATCAATGAATTTGAAAAAGAAAAGCAATATATTTATTCTCCTGGCCATTCTGGCTATGGTCCTGGCCGTTGGCGCCATCTTTTACGTAAAAGGCCAATCGGAAGTGGTAGCCAGTGTAAATGGCCAGAAGATCACTAAAACGGAATTGTATAATCTCATGGTTAAGCAGAGCGGCAGCCAGGCCCTGGACTCTTTGATCGCGGAAAAGATCGTGGATCTCGAAGCTAAAAAACAGAATATAGCAGTATCCGATCAGGAGATTCAAACCGAACTGAATGGGTACTATGAAAGCTACGGTGGGCAGGATGTTTTTTTTCAAGCACTGACCAGCAGCGGTTTTACACTGGATGATGTAAAAAAAGACATAGCCCTTTCCCTGAAAATAAGAAAACTGATGGAACCGCGCATTGCCATTAGTGACGACGATTTGAAGGCTTACTTCGAAGAGAACAAGGCTTCGTTTGCCCAGGAGAAGCAGGTAAAAGTCAGCCACATCCTGGTGGATACGCAGGAAAAGGCCACTGAGATTAAAAACCGGCTTGCCAGTGGCGAAGACTTTGCAAAACTGGCCCAAGAAAACTCGACCGATACCGCAACCAGAGACAGTGGCGGGGTGCTGGGCTTCATTCGCAAGGGGGAGATGGTCGAGGAATTTGATGAGGCGGCCTTTTCCTTGAAGGTTGGTCAAATAAGCGATCCGGTCAAAACCGAATTCGGGTATCACCTTATCAAGGCGGAAGAAATAAAAGAAGCCCAGGAAGCTAATTTTGAGCAAAGCAAGCCTCAGATCTTTGAAGCCGTATTCGAGCAGCAAGTAGAAGCGGAATACAACGCCTGGATTGAGGAAATGTACCAGCAGTATAAGATCGAAAATTTCCTGGCCAATAAATGATTTCATTCATATGTCCTGGGCAGCCGAATTTCCTCCCTTAAACAGAAATAGCGGCCGGGAAGTGTATTACCGGCCGCCGTGGCACTTTTTACTTGTACAAGATCTGTGCTTCTTTAAATCCCTTTTTCGTGTTTAGCTACAAAGTCCAAGCTCCGGTAAAGACATCTCAATTTTACCTCCAAGTTTCACCTGCCGTACAATTCATCAAACAACCCCTGAGTGCACTGCTGCCAAAGATATTGGCGTTTATTCCCAAAATTATTTGTTGCATTTTGTAAAATTATGACATCATATATAATAAATATTTTATTTACAATTTATGACTAAAGGCTGAAAATAATAGTTAATTATGACAATATAAGAAATCATTCAGCGCGGTTGGTCAGCCATAAAATGTATAGAGGGTGGTGATATATAGATGGTGGATTACTTTATCGGGACTATTCAGCTGTATCCATATGGTTTTGCTCCACAAAATTGGGCGCTTTGTGACGGCTCTATGCTGAGCATAATGACATATCAAGCCCTGTATAGTTTGTTGGGGACGAGATTTGGGGGCAATGGCAGCACTACCTTTGGCGTCCCTAATCTACAGGCAGCGGCGAATGGCAATATTCGTTACTATATTTGTACGCAAGGCATGTACCCGTCCTGGAACTAGGACGGGATATGAATCTATTTCATCCGGGAGGACAGCGAGATGGATATATTTTTGGGTATAATAAAGGCTTTCCCCTATGAATTTGTACCAAGGGGTTGGACATTGTGCGACGGGCATTTGATGAACATTCAACAAAACACGGCCCTATTTGCTTTGCTCAGCAATCGCTTTGGCGGAGACGGCAAAACGACCTTTGCCGTGCCGGATTTGCGTGGGGCTGAACCGGACGCGGGGGGCCTATGCAGATACTACATTGCTACCATGGGCCTGTTTCCGCCCAGGGATTAGGCAGGAGGAATAATAATATGGATTGTTATATCGGCCAAATCGAATTATTTCCGTATACTTTCGCCCCATTATACTGGGCCTTATGCAACGGTCAAATATTACCAATCAGCCAGTATCAAGAACTCTATGCGCTAATCGGCGCTCAATACGGCGGTGACGGCATAACTACCTTCGCTCTGCCCAACCTGCTGGGCACCGAACCTATACCCGACACCGCCTACTATATCTCTTTGACAGATGGTTATTTCCCCACCCGTAATTAAAGGATTTATCAGAATGAATGATAGAAAGGACGGCTTAATAGTATGAGTGGAAATTTGGCTTTAAATAAATCCGTGACGGCCAGTTCCTATCTAGCGCCCTTTTCACCCGAGCGGGCGGTGGATGGTCAAGCGCATCCGGTGCGGCGCTGGGTGTGCACGCAGATGCCTGCCTGGTTGGAAGTTGACCTCGGTGAATATTACTGGATCAATCATATGATTTTAAGGCACATGGGAGCCGCCGGCTGGTCCAGCCGGTATAATATCAAAGGCTATAATCTTGAGGCCAGCACCGATAATCACGCTTGGACCCGATTCTATTCGGAATCCGGTAATACATCCGGCACCAATGATATTACCTTTGCTCCTCAACCGGCGCGCTGGGTGAGAATTAATGTCCCAGCCAATTGGGGATTGGCTATCAACCTCAATGCTGCCTCCCTGGTGGAAATGGAAGTCTACGAATGTCAAAGCAATCCTTACCTGAGCAGCCTCACCATCAGCTCCGGCACCCTGACCCCGGCTTTTAATCCCAAGACCTTCGAGTATACCGTTGAGGTGGGGAACAATGTTTCCAAGGTCACCGTAACCCCGACTGCAGCTGTAACCGGTGTGACCATCACTGTAAATAACAGTCCGGTTCAGTCCGGTCATCCTTCCCAGGAAATCGACCTGCCCGTTGGAACAACTGCCATTGCCATTGTGGTAACGAACGGTCCGGTTCAGCAGAAGTACACCATAAGTGTTACGAGAAAAACGGCTGCTGCCTTGTTATCCGGTCTTACCTTGCAGAGCCCCGCAAAAACGCTCAGTTTGAATCCAACTTTTAACTCAAATACATTCAACTATACGGCAACTGCTCCGAATGGCACTCCTTCAATAACAGTGACACCGACGGCCCAAGACGCCGGGGCAACTATTAAAGTCAATGATGTACCGGTAACAAGTGGTAGTCCTTCCCAGGCCATTACTACCAATCCTGGGACGACAAGCATAAATATTGACGTAACGCCTCAGGGCGGGGGCAGTGCAACCAGATATACAGTATCCGTTAACCGGGCCAGTTAGGTAGTCATGAAGGCCATATACAACCATAAATGGAAAAATGACTTGCCTGTTTTCCAGGTCTTTTTCAAAATCTTGAGGTTTGTTGTGGATGCTTGAAAAAAGCGGGGTAGTTAAAATGAAGAAATTAGGAATGGGTCTCGGATTGGCATTAGTTATGATGATTCTATTCCTGGCAAACTCATTGCACCCGGCCTTTGCAGCCGAACCGGCGTGGGAGGCTGCTGAAAACCCTGCCAATAGCATTAATTACAATACTACTCGCCAGGCTCTAATACCGGCTCTGGCTGAATATGGCGGAACTTTATATGCGGCCTGGCAGGAAAGCAATGGAACAGCAACTTGCATACGGGTAAAAAAAAGAAATGCTGACAATTCGTGGATATCCATCGATGCTGATTCAAGTCAGGGCATGAATCGCGGAGCGAATAATGCAGAACATCCCAGCATGGCAACTTTTAATGGCGCCCTTTACCTGGCTTGGAAGGAAAGCCATACGGACTCCAACACTCGTATACATGTAAGCCGGTATAACGGCACTTCATGGACCCCGGCAGACGGACCTGACGGGTATATATACTGCGATTACACGTCTAACTCTAAAGATCCGGAACTGGAAGTATGTAACGGTGTTCTGTACCTGATTTGGGCCGAACAAAATACAAATTATAAGATTTACGTAAAATATTACAATGGTACGTCATGGACGGCAGCCTACCCCGAAAGCCCGGCAACCAGCTTGAATTACGACCAAGACCGCCAGGCTTATAATCCCACTCTGGCCGTGTATAACACTGGGGGTGTAGACAAGCTTTATGCAGCCTGGGAGGAAGATAATGGTTCTGGAAAAACTATAATTCGAGTTAAAGGCTTTGAGGGTGGAACTACCTGGACCGGAATAGATGGTGGGGGACTATATTACCTTGCTAATGAGATCTCGCAGCAACCATCCATGGCCGCATATGGTGGTTATTTGTACCTAACCTGGACCGAAGATGAGGCAGTTGCTTATCACAAAATACGGTTAAAAAAGTATGATGGAACATCATGGACGGATGGCGGACCTAATCCATACCTTAATTTGAGTACTGGCTATGACGCCACCAGTTCAGGTTTGATTGTCCAAAATGACACGCTATATCTAGCCTGGAATGAGATGAATAGCAGTTATATCCATAATATTCGGGTTAAGAAATATAATAATGGTTCCTGGTCTTATGTGAATTCAAATGGAACCACTGATGGACAGACCGGGATCAATTATAGCTCTTCAGAACCAGCCAAGAACCCGTACCTGGCCATGTGCAATGATCAACTATATGTATCCTGGCAGGAAGGCCCGGGGGGCAGCGAAAAAATAAGGGTTAAGAAGTACCCGTTGCCCAGGGTGGAATCGGTAACTCCTCCTGCTGACGCGACCTATACCCTGGGACAAAGTCTTCAATTTACGGTGAATTTCAATCGAAATATTACTGTAGATACTAGCGGGGGAACCCCCTCTATCCCGATTACTTTAGATACCGGCGGTACCGTCGCGGCCTCCTATGTCAGCGGCAGCACAACCAGTGCCTTAATCTTTAGTTATACAGTGCAACCAGCCAATGTTGATGCCAACGGTATTACGGTAGGATCAAGCATCAATCTAAATGGAGGCAGTTTCAGTGATTCGCAACAAAATGGTGTAGTTCTCAATCTAAATAATGTAGGAATTACAGCAGGAGTTCTGGTAGACTCACCGGCCGCCGGCATAGCCTCCACCAACCCTACCACCTTGACAGAAGCTGCAACCAATAACGGCAGCCTGACATCCGGAACGGTGGTCATAAGCATAGCCAATGGCACTCTGGCCGATCCGCTGGTCAAGGCAGACGTTACCGCCAGCAACCTGCCGGGTGGAATGGACTATACCCTGACCAGAGACAACGATACCCAATTGACCGTAACAATAAGCGGTCAGGCAAGCAACCACGCCAATGCCAATGACGTCAGCAACCTGACCTTCACCATAGCCGGGTCCAAGGTGACTGGAGCGACCGGGGACTTGACTACCGGGAATATAACTATTGACTTCAGTGACCCTTATCCCCAGGTGGCAACCCCCACCGCCACCCCCGGAGCCGGAGCGGTGGCCGCCGGAAGCACAGTGACCTTGAGCACCGCTACGGCAGGAGCCAGCATCTATTACACGACCGACGGCACCAATCCAAGCAGCGGCAGTACGCTATATGCCGTACCAATAAGCATTAACGCAAACGTCACCATCAAGGCAATTGCGGTAAAAGGCGGAATGAGCGACAGCGATATCCTGACTGCCGCCTATACCATTCTGCCACCGGGCCAGGTGGCCACTCCCGCAGCCACCCCCGGAGCCGGAGCGGTGGCCGCTGGAAGCACAGTGACCTTGAGCACCGCTACGGCAGGAGCCAGCATCTATTACACGACCGACGGCACCAATCCAAGTAGCGGCAGTACGCTATATGCCGTACCAATAAGCATTAACGCAAACGTCACCATCAAGGCAATTGCGGTAAAAGGCGGAATGAGCGACAGCGATATCCTGACTGCCGCCTATACCATTCTGCCACCGGGCCAGGTGGCCACTCCCGCAGCCACCCCCGGAGCCGGAGCGGTGGCCGCTGGAAGCACAGTGACCTTGAGCACCGCTACGGCAGGAGCCAGCATCTATTACACGACCGACGGAACCAATCCAAGCAGCGGCAGTACGCTATATGCCGGAGCAATAAGCATTACCGCGAACGTCACCCTCAAGGCGATTGCAGTAAAAGGCGGAATGAGCGACAGCGATATCCTGACTGCCGCCTATACCATACTGCCACCGGGCCAGGTGGCTACTCCCGCAGCCACCCCCGGAGCCGGAGCGGTGGCCGCTGGAACCACGGTAACCTTGAGCACCGCTACCGCCGGAGCTGTAATCTACTACACCACTGACGGCAGCGATCCTACAACCGCCAGCACTATGTATGCAGCGCCTATTGTCATTAATGCGGCGGTAACCATTAAAGCCTTTGCCGTCACAGCCGGAATGACGGACAGTTCTATCATGGAGGCCGCCTATACCGTTTTACCTCCCGATCAGGTAGCCGCTCCTACGGCCAATCCGCCTGCGGGCATGGTGGCAGCCGGCACTCTGGTAACCTTGAGCACCACTACGCCGGGCGCCACTATCTACTACACTACTGACGGCAGCGATCCTTCAATCGGCAGCTCCGTCTATGACCCTATAATCATTTACATACCGCTCACGGTAAAAGCTATTGCCGTGAAACCCGGTATGACCGATAGTACGGTGATGACTGCTCAATACACGATACTTAACCCTTATGATGGCGGCGGAGCCACTGAACAACCTCCGGCCCCGGCTCCGGCCAATAGCACCAGCGGCTCCGCTACGGTTAGTCCGGGGGCCGGAGGCACTATAAGCCTGGGCAATGATGTTTCACTTTCCATCCCTGCCCATGCTCTGTCAGGACAGGCTTCGCTTAATGTCTCAATTGCCCCGGTGGACAGTCCGCCGCCGGGTTCGGCTAGCTTTGCTTTCCTGAGCAGTATCTATAGCTTTACCGTGGGAGGTTCCGGTCACTATGAGTTCAGTTCACCGGTTACCCTGACCTTCACCTTTGATCCCTCCCTACTGCCTCCCGGTCAAACCCCGGCCGTTTACTATTACAATGAAGAAGAGGGGCAGTGGAGCAACCTGGGCGGAGTAGTCTCGGGCAACACCATAAGCGTTGATGCGAGCCACTTTACCGCTTTTGCCGTAATGGCCAAACTACCTGAGAAGCCGGATACGACGCTTAGTTTCACCGATACAGCGACGCACTGGGCCTCAGGGGCTATCAATAAGCTGGTGGGATTAGGAGCTGTTACCGGGTATGCCGACGGAACCTTTAAGCCTGACAAAACCATTTCCAGAGCCGAATTTGCAGTCATGCTGGCCAAAGCCCTGAAGCTGGCGCCTGGCGAAAGCAAAGTCTTTGGCGACACTGCCAGCCACTGGGCCAAAGACGCCATTGCCAGCGCTGCGGCGGCCGGGCTCGTCAGCGGCTTCAGCGGAGGCCGCTTTGGTCCCGATGATCCCATTACCCGGGAACAGATGGCGGTAATGATAAGCAATGCCGCTCGATTGAAGGGGACCGGCACAAAGCTCGCCTTTGCTGACAGCGCCCAGATTTCCTCCTGGGCCAGTGATGCGGTCAACATTGCGGTACAGGGTGGATTAATGACCGGGTACCAGGATCATACTTTCCGGCCCCAGGCTCTTAGCACCCGGGCGGAAGCGGTGACGGTCATAGTTAATCTTAAATTAATAATCTAAAGCGACTTCTGAAAGTTATTACCAGTTTCTGCGTATGTTTTTTGAATAAGCCAATACCGGATAGGATGGGCTGACTATACCAAATTAAAGGGGTGCGGTGGAAATGGAGGATAACAAGGAATCTCGGATGACCGACATAAAAAAACGTGGCTGGCGGTGGGGAATAACGGCGGCTGTGATGATCCTGCTCATGAATGCGGCGCTTGCCCAGGCCTGGGCAGCAACCAATCCCTTTACCAATCTTGACGCTTTTAATGTAAGCGACTATTTTCCTCTGCAGAAGGGCAATAGTTGGACATATCATGTGGATTTAAAGCAATGTAAGGATGGCCCGACCGTAGTCTCCGAATCCTCAACCCTAACCATGGAGGTCAAGGAAGTCTACCAGCAACCGGGTTATACCCTGGTAGTTATAACCGGAAATCCCTTAAATGCTGATGCTAAGGAATCTTTCGGTTATTTACTGTACTCCCACAATGTTTACTTCGTACCTGGGGGACTGGTGCCTAGCTTTGTGGAACATATAACTACCGGAGGAGCATCCATCAGGGAGTACGAAGACAACCTGGTTCTGAAATACACCTTTCCGTTGTTTAAAGGCCAGAGAATTCTGGGAGATGCCACTCCTACTGAGATAATCCGGGGTGACACCCTTTATGTTCCCTATGTTGACTCAAAACCCGCCTCGGCCGTCAATGGCTTGGAGCTGGCCAAAGGCTGGCCGGTTTACAGTATCCAGGATTCCACTACTGGCGACAATTTCGTATATGAATTTGTTCCTTCCATTGGTATTACCGACGTATACTACAGCCACAACGGAACGCTTTACGAGTACCATTGCACCCTTGAATCGTATACCATAAATGGTCAGCCCCACAAAATAACGGCAAGCGCTCAGCGGTAGTAATCAGAATGCTATATAAGGATATTTGAAAAGGCTGCCTTCGGGCAGCCTCCCAACCAATGCTCTATTTTTCTGCATATTCCCTGGTGTCTTGGTAAGCGCTGAGAAATCCTTTGTCAAATCCTTCGTCTTCAGCATCTTTCAAGCATTTCGGACAGGGCTGAACTTCCACTTTGAGACCGCTTCTTTCATCAACTGTCGTGAGTTTGCAGAGACCCTTTCCACATTTGGCGCAAAATACTTCAAAATAGATCAACGGCATGATAAATCACCCCCGGATCATTTTGAATACTCCTTACTATCAATATAGATCTTTGCGCTGGAAAATTGTATAGATTATTGAGAATTTTCTTGTCATCCAAAATAAGATGCCTTCCTCCGCAGTTGAAATAGGGCGGGGGAAGACATCTAAAGCCAATACCGGTTTTTACTTTTTGCTTACCGGAATCCAAATCTCGCTTTTGTAGTTGGGGAGGCTGGTATCTTGGCTTTCATTCCACAGGATAAAGAACAAGTGCTCACGGGCTGGGCTATCTTAATGATTCTAACGGGCATCTTGACAGACCTGATGGATTGTCCAAGGAACGGGGGAGCAAGCTTGAGTTTGGCAAGCGTATGTCAACAGCCCCGTCCCTTAATAATATTTTGCTAAACTTGCGCTGATTTATCTTTTAAAGTAGCCGCCGCGCTGATGAGCATGATTGCCACTATAGCGATACCGGTAATCAGAAACCACTTGGCTATGCCATAGAGCTGGGCGACCGGGCCGGCAATAAGCAGACCTACCGGCATAGCCAGCGACATCAAGCTTATTATCAGCGAAAATACCCGTCCCTGGGCTTCGGGCGGGATGGTTTGCTGCAGGTAAGCCATGTAAGGGATGTTGAACAGGTTGCCGGCGGCGCCCATCATCGCACAGATAGCGGTAAATATCCAGAATACCGAAAGATCCGGAGGCAATAAGCCGGACCACAGTGAGCCCAGGCCCAATACGATCAAAGCGATATGAATAACAAGAAACTTGTTCTTGATCTCTCCGTAGGCGCTCACCAGCGCCGCACATAGCATCATGCCTCCGGCATAGGCGAATTCAACGATTCCTGCGTGCCAGGCCGTCCCTGAAAAGTAGGCGCTGGTCATCAATGGGTAAAGCGAGGAAAGGGGCAGAAAGAAAACCATGCAAAGCGATGCCGATCCGGTCACGATGCAAATGCGCCGGTCCTGAAGCAATATGACCAGGCCCTGTTTCATCTCTCCGAACAGATGGGGAGTCGCCTGTTTATCTCGGGGCGGATCCGGAATTCTGATCATTGCTACACAGAGACAGGCGATTACCGCGCCCAGCACATCGGTGAGCATGATGACCGGTAGGGGCAGCGCCGCATACATGGCTGCACCTAAAACGGGCCCCAGCATAAAGGCGCCCGACTGCAGGAACTGGCTCCAAGCGTTGGCGCGAACCAGCTCCTCCCCGGGAACGATCATGGGTACTGCCGCTTGAACGGCGGGCATGTGAAATACGCCGCCCAGGGCGCGAACGCCCAGCACCACGCAGGCCAACCAGTATGCTTGATAGCCTGCCATGAACAGCAGCGCGAACACGGCCGCGGCCAAGGCTATAAACAGATCCGAGCCGATGATAACGGTCTTTCGCTTTAGGCGGTCAATCCATACCCCGGCAAAGGGGCCCAGGATGAGCTGGGGCAAGAAAGCGAACAATCCTGCCAGAGACAGCATCATAGCCGATGAGGTCTCACTGGCCAGCCACCAGATCAGAGAGAATTGAACGGCCGAGCTGCCGATTAAAGAAACGGTTTGTCCGGATGCGATCACCAGAAAGTCGCGTTTCCAGTGAGCGGTTTGAGAGGGGGTGAGCATATTATTCTGTTCCATGATAGATCCCTTTCTCATAGCATGCCAAATAACCCCATAATATGGGGATTACGTTTCGATAAATAACAAAGAAGGCTACCGCAAACGTACGGATTGCATGAAGAAAGCTCCTCTCTACCATTTCACATTAAAAACTGTCACCTGTATAATATACCTTAAGATAACGAGAGGAGTAAATACCATATTTATCCGGGAATCAACCTGGAGTCCATACAGAAAGCAGCTCTCCCGTATCTAAAACTGGCGTGTTGGGGCGTATCCTGGTAAAATAAGGTGTATTTAAAAGGAAAGGGATTGATTGAATGAAAAAACGGCTGACCTGTTTATTCCTGGTACTTATTTTGTTGACAACCCTTGTTGGGCCGGCCATGGCCAGTGACGCTCCTACGGTCGTTTTAGATGGAAAAGAGTTGACTTTCGATGTGCCTCCGATGATTCAAGATGGCCGGGTTTTGGTTCCGATGAGTGCAATTTTTGAAGCTATGGGAGCCCAGGTAAGCTGGGATGCCGCTGCCGGCCAGGCCAAAGGGGTAAAAGACGGAATTACGGTTATAATCCCGGTGAATTCAACTTCTCCGACTATAAATGGAGTTGTCAAGACCCTGGATGTGCCCGCCCAAATAGTTAATGGGCGCACCCTGGTGCCGCTGAGTTTTGTCGGCATGGCTTTTGGGGGCAGCGTCTCCTGGGATTCCAGCACCCAAACGGTTACCATCAAATCGCCGGCTTTGCCCCAAACTATCGAGTATAAAACCTATGCCAACAACCTCCTCGGCTATTCCTTAGCCTATCCGGACATCTTCGCCTCTTCCGAGGAAATAGAAAACGGCAACGGGGTATCCATGAAATCCGCTGACGATCTATATAACTTGAAGATATGGGCAGCTATGAACAGTGTGAAAAAGAGCACTGGCCGCGATCTGCTGGCCGAGGCTAAAAACCGGGTGGCACATATCACTTCCGAACATGCTGATGAAAATTTCTATCGCCTGTCCTACCAGGGCGGGGGCGACGGCCAGGAAATTACCTTCTACGAGTGCGGAATGGTAAGTGCCGATAAAGTGGTTTTCTTCTGTATTTCCTATCCCAGCAGCCAGGAGGTTTTATTCTCCGGTATCGTCACTCATATGACCAGCGAATTGAATAAAATCTCCCTGGCCAATGGTTAAAGCCCGGAACAATTGAATAAAACGTAACAAGAGAGGCCCGAGCGGCCTCTCTTCTACTACTAACCCGGGCTCTTTAGCATTTCTTTCATTGACGACATCTGAAGGAAGCGCTTATGCTAAAAATAATACCAATAATTTCCGCAAAATGGAGGCAAGCATAGATGGCAGACCAAAAAAGCCCCACCAAGATTCTGAGGCCGCTCTTTGATGACGACCTGGCGGCCATAGCGTTATCCGGAGACAATATAGTGGATGATGCTATATTTGCTTATGGAATGATTGGTGATTGCTCATTAGAAAGCCTGGAGGCGAAAAGATTAGTTTTTAAACAGGTAGTGTTTAATAATGCTATTTTCAACCGGGTAGCATTAAAACATGTAGAACTGGTAAACGTGAGATTTCAAAATTGTGATTTATCAAATGCCGATTTTCATGAAGCCTCATTGCACAGAGTCGAATTTATAAACTGTAAAATTATCGGCATTGATTTGGGTGAAGCCACCTTGCGCGAAGTGGTTTTTGAAAACTGCAATGGCCAGTATGCTTTCCTTAGCTACTCTAATTGCAAGCAGGTTGCATTCCTGGAATGTCAATTAAGCTTCTCGGACTTTAAAAATTCAGTGTTTTCAAAGGTTGAATTTCAAAAATGTAATCTGCTTCAGGCGCGAATGAACTACACCAATCTAAAAGGAATAGATTTTAGCAGCTGTGATATTGAAGGGTTGGGTGTAAACATTCCAGACGTTAAAGGCGCTATAGTCACCTCTATGCAAGCTGTTGCCCTTTCCGCACTGCTGGGACTTATTGTTAAAAGCAGTTGCGATCAGGAAGTTTAAAGAGTTTAATGAATCTATGAAATGATGACAGAGTCAACCCCAAATGAAACGGAGGAATAGTTAATGAAAGAGATTTATGAATTCTTGAAAAAGTGCGGCCATTATTATATCGCCACTATGGATGGCGACCAGCCGAGAGTACGACCCTTTGGCACGGTAGAAATCTTTGAAAACAAGCTCTACATCCAAACCGGCAAAGTTAAGAATGTTTCGAAACAAATGCAGGCCAATCCCAAAATCGAAATTTGCGCTTTTAACGGTAAGGAGTGGATTCGTGTAGCGGCAGCGGTTGTAAGGGATGACCGGGTGGAGGCAAAGCAGCATATGCTGGACGCCTATCCGGATCTACAGAAAATGTATAAGGCAGATGATGATAATACCGAAGTGCTGTACCTGAAAGACGCCTCGGCCACGATTTACTCATTCACAGCCGAGCCCCGGGTAATCAGGTTTTAAGGGAGCAGAGGGACGGACGGTTCTTTTGCTTCGCTATTGAGCAGTTGTTTGGGGTATTACCAGGGTGGAGGCAACGGGTCAGAAAATTACCTTCTGCGAGTGCGGAATGGTCAGTGCTGACAAAGTGATTTTCTTCTGTATTTTCTATCCCAGCCGCTCGGAAGCTTTATTCTCCGGTATTATCACACATATGACCAGCGATTGAATAAATCTCCCTGGCCAGCGGTTAAAACCCGGAATCAATTGAACAAAGCAAAGAGAGGCCGCTCGGCCTCTCTTTTAACCACATACTCTCCTATAACCTGTTGTTAAGTATTCTTTAAGGGGCAAAGAATACGCCTTATTCAATCAAAATGAAACTAAGCCAGGCTCTTTAGCATTTCCTCCCTTGACGGCACCTGAAGGAAGCGCTTCTGAAATCTTTCTAAAGACATGATTTTTCTTTCGGCGAAGCTCAACAGGGCATTTATTCCCCAGTAAACGCTCAATGCGGCGGGTGCCTTCCAGAGAAACACCAGCCCCAGAGCGACCGGCAGGACGAACATGACAAGGTTTTTATTTTCAGCGGTGAGGCTTGCCAGGCCCTGCATCAGGCTGCCGATCACCGGCAGGATATGGAGACTGTCGGGATTGCTTACGGCCAATATCCACGGTAGGAAAGCGCTCCCGATGCTTGTGCTCAAGTGAAGCAGCGAAAAGTACAGTGAAAAGAAGACCGGCGCCTGGATGACCAGGGTGATAAAAGGCAGCAGCGGATTGACCTTGTACCGGGTCATGACTTGGGCCAGCTGTGCGTTAACTTTTTCGGTTTGGTTCTTGAACCTTTCCGATAGGGATTTCCTGACCTCGTTCAGGTTCTGGGACACGATCATCGCTTTTTGCTGTTTAACGGACAGGGGAAACATGACCAGTTTGATGGCCAGGGTCAGCAGAACGATGGCGAAAAACCAGTCTCCGGTCAGCCCTAGTAAAAACGCCAGTGCCCCGTTAAATGGGGTGCTCAATACATACATATTTTAGACCTCCTCAGTTATTAATTAAGTTAACTGAGGGGCAAAAAAGGGCGTTTCATCATTATCTGAGGCGGTTTTGATCATTCTTCGAATGCGAAAGGATATTTTTATCCGGGGGGTAATGCAGGAAGTTCTCCTTACAAGCGTGGAGACCTGGGGCGCGGCTTTATCACTGCCCAGGCGGGAATCGAGCCGGTTGTTTATGAACCTTATCCCCAGCCAGGAGATGGTCAAAAGCAGGGCGATGTTTAATGTAATGGCTAAAATAATGGAGTGATCGATGCTGATGGTACCCACCTCCCAGGCATTAATAAGACAATTATAATCATAATTGAAAGGCAATTCAAGAAAGCGTGTGCTGCCCAAGAATCGTCCCCGCGCTTCCGTCGGAGGAACTTTTTTAACAAATTTCAAAAGCGACGAACTTTCGCATAATTTCTTTTATAAGCACCGCTGTTCTCTCTGCGGAATGAACTGCAAATATTTCCGATAAGTTCCTACCATTACTGTATTTTACACCAACAATGAACTGCTGGAGTGCAGGTTTAATTCGACAAAATGGAGAGCGAAGTTCTTTTCTATGCGGCTAAAATCCTAACTTAGCATATATACATTTCGGATTAAAATGCCGATAAATAAACAAGTCATTTTATATGATTGCTATAGAAAGGGATTTGTTGAATGCAATATACGGAAGCAGCCAATCTCAGCGTGTTTTCCTTAATCATATTGTTGCTGATATATTTCAATGTCCGCCAGCCTCGACCAAGAAGATTGCCCCAAAACCACGTATTTATTTTAATCGTGTTTTTTAGTATCTTAGTGGTCTTCTTTGATATATTGAGCGTGCTCTCAAACGGCCAGCCCAATACCTGGAGCTTTTTCATGAACAATGCTTTTAACCTGCTTTTGCTTACGCTCGACACCATTCCGGCCATGCTTTGGGTTACTTATGTATACCTGCAAATCCATCAGGATATGAAATATGTCAGAAGATTGAAACCGCTTTTTATTATACTGTTTATACTCAACGCCACGCTATGTGCTATCAGCCTGTTCACGGGCTGGGTCTTTTACGTGGATGCGGCCAACGTATTTCACAGAGGCCCACTGTACTGGGCGAATCTTGGCCTGTGTTATTCGTTTATCCTTTATGGGGTGGCGGTTGCAGTGAACAACAGTAAAAATATTGAAAAAGAACTGTTTTGGGGATTGACTGTTTTTATGATTCCCGTAACGGTAGGCGGGCTCACCCAGATCGTATATAGCGGAGGCGCCCTGACCTGGGCCGGCTTGACGATATCTATTTTAACCGTATATTTTAACATTCAGAACAAGAATTTGAATACGGATTATCTGACCGGCCTCTACAATCGCAGGCAGTTGGATTATTATATCCTGCAAAAGATAAAAAACAGCAATGCAAGCAGATCCTTTTCAGCTATTTTAATCGACCTGGATAGATTTAAGTATATTAACGATACCTTTGGGCACTCCGTAGGGGATCAAGTCTTGCAAACAGCGGCCTTCCTGATCCGCAAGAGCGTGAGAACCGAGGATTTTGTCGCTCGGTATGGCGGGGATGAATTCTGCATTGTATTAGATGTGAACGACGTATCTTTGCTGGAAGAGGTAGCGGCGCGCATCCGGTGTAACTTTGAAGAATTCAATCACAGCAACCAGGAAGCGTATCAGATCAGTTTATCCATAGGATCCGGCATATATGATTATAGCTTAAAGCAAAGCTATGAGGAATTCCTTACCTATATAGACGACCTCATGTACCAGGACAAAGCAAGGAAGCAAGAGACCCGTACCTGCGCTTCGGTCCCTGCTTCCTAAGAGAAGTTGGGTTCAATCTTCTTTAACTATCATGACTGGACAAGGGGCGTTTCGGATTATGCTGTCAGCGACACTGCCGATAAGCAATTTGGCGGGGGTTCCACGGTTGCGAGTACCTGTTACCACTAGATCGGCGCAAATTTCCTTGGCGTACTCCACTATGGCCGTGTGAGCTTTTCCTTTGGTTATCCTGCAGTGTAAAGGGATTCCCGCCTTATTTACTTTATCAGCCGGCTCTGCTTGAAAACTACTGACATACACAGCTTCGGCCGTGGAAAAATTATCGTTATGGGGATTAAATAACTCTTTAGCATTGGCCGGATAGTTGGAGCCACGCATTCTCCAGGACTGGATGTCGTTGTCGGTGTAAATTGTGATCAGGTAAATTTCCGCTGCTGTATCTTTGGCTAATTCAATAGCCTTATCAAGAGCTTTCATGGCAATACTACCGCCATCATAAGCCACCAATAAGCTTGTAAACATCAGCCATCCCCCCGTTCCTAAATGGTATGCATTAATTATAAGTGGTGCAGGCGTTGGAGTAAAGAAACGGCCGGGGAGGGGGAAGAGCAGGGACGGGCCGTGATGCTCAATGACAGTGGATATGATAAACCAAGGAGCCGAGTTAATCTTTATGCCTTTCTGGCTATAATCCCGAACGTTTCTGAATCCTCACCTAGAGGCTCGCCCTGCAGATTCTTATAAATCCTTTCCACTTCAAAGTGATTGTCGTTAAGCAGACTTGTGATAGCTTCTAATCCAAATAAACGGTGATAGAGTCTGATCACCCGGGTTGTTCCGTCTTCAGCTATTATCGTGTACTGCATTCCTTCCGCTTCCTCGTAAATAGAGGTTTTCAGAATCTCGATATAAGGTTCAGGACTCCAAAAGCCTCCCTTATCAAATACTAAAATACTAGTTGCTTCTGAGGTTTTTCGGTTTTCTGTAACCACATCAAATATAAAAATTCCGTTGGATTTGAGCGCCCGGTGAATGTTGGCGAGCAGCCGGTTCTGGTCCTTTGTGCTTAATACACAGAAGTCATAAAAGATAAGCGTTGCGATGTCGAAGGACTCGTTGTAGTCCAGGTCGAGGTAGTTCATATTGATAAAGTCCGTGTTTTTATAGGTACTCTTAACATTCTCGAAAGCATAGTTGATCGACCTTTCGGAATAGTCGATGCCGGTAATCCTTGCTCCGGTTTTGGCAAATTCCCTGGCATAAAGCCCGGGGCCGCAGCCCAGGTCGACTACTCTTTTATTTCCATTCATGTCCGTATAATTGATTATAAAATTTGTTTCAGCCTCGATTTGTTCTCTGGTTCTACTGGCGGCCTCGATTTCAGGGTCTAAATGGGAATTTAGCATTTGCAGGGATATATACTCATCATCCCAAAATTTGCTGGTGCTCTGCTTCCAGATTTCCGGCCTTTTAAGAGCATCTTTCAACGCTTCCATATCGAGCTTGTTATCCTTAATGATATTCATATGCCATTCTCCTTTTAGTGCTTATTTGAGACATCTTTCAGGTAAAATCGGTTGTTGGTCCTGCCTGTTTACTCATTTAGGGAATTAAAAACGCCTCAGAATCCTGAGACGTAACAAGCTTAAACCACTCAGAATACTTAAAACAACACATCGCAAACAGACCATCAACACCAGCGGAACAAACCTGGTTCATCTGGATTTAACCGTTGTTTTAAATACCTGGCTCCAATTCATTCGATTGTTGCAATGAATCGGATCGATCAACCCCTTTGACTTTACCTTACTTATAAAAATAGCATTTCATGAAAAAGCGGTCAAATTAAAACCACTCCCGGCAATGCCAGCCTCGGGTTCTACTAAATCATGTAAGGCCGTGGTAATATTTTATTAATTCCCTAATTGAAGGATACGGTGCTAGTACTCTGTTAACTCTAATTCTTCTATTACTCGTCGGGTAAATTTTCGCATGACTGCGTTGTCGTCAATCGCAATACGTCCAGTATTACTCGTTCCTCCGCCTTGTCCTGCAAAAATCTCCCTCGACGATTTATAAAAGAATTAGAGTTAACAGAGTACTAGAAGATGAACTAGAGCTGGATGTGCAATATGAGATGAGGTGAAAGAATGGCTGTAGAGAAGCAATATTCATCGGATGTCGAAGCGATATTGTCGCATAGATATGATAATGGAGCCGACCTTTGGGCTACACCGGACAAACGCTTGCTCAAAGGAGGCCCCTTTTCTACCCTTGCAAGCGCGCTCCTGCTGCTGGAATTGGGAATGGAACCTTCCGAGCCTTTGTTAAAAGATGTTGCCAACCTGATTTTTAGCACATGGCGGGAAGATGGGCGATTTAAATTATATCCGCAAGGCGGAATATATCCTTGTCACACTATCAACGCCACCAATGTGCTTTGCCATTTAGGATATGCAGCAGACAGCAGGCTTCAAAAAACCTTTCAGCATCTTTTTGATATACAGCACACCGACGGCGGCTGGCGCTGCAAAAAGTTTAGTTTCGGGAAAGGCCCGGAAACAGAATTTTCAAATCCCGGCCCAACGCTGACCGCTCTAAGTGCTTTTCGATTTACCAGCTTCCTTAATAAAGAACAAGCCCTTGACAGGGCCGTGGAATTTCTACTTGACCATTGGACAATCCGGCAACCGCTCGGCCCCTGCCACTATGGAATAGGTACTTTGTTCATGCAGCCCGAATACCCTTTTGGCAATTATAATCTCTTTATCTATCTTTATGTACTATCGTTTTACAATAGAGCAAAGGAAGATAAAAGATTTCTTGAGGCGCTCAATATTTTAGAGTCCCAATTGGTTGACGGAAAGCTCGTAGTGGGGCGGATTAATCGGAAATTAGCGGGATTTACCTTCTGCAAAAAGGGCGGCCCAAGCGAATTAGGGACTAAACGATACAACGAGATACTAAAAAATCTTGGGAGAAGTAATGTTGTTTGATAATTTCAATGATGACCCAAGAAGAGTTTTTGAGTGCCATCGACGAATTAATAGCGAAAAAAGAGCTGCCCAAAATGCGATTAGGGTTATCCAACCCTGCTTACTATTGAGGAAATAAGAGTAGGGGATAGGGGGCGTTGTTGCGTTGAGATGTGTCAACAACTCCGTCCCCCCTATCATCCCTTCGTCACTGCATACTCTAATACAGCTCAGCCCTTGTAGTTTAATACACTAGCCCTATTTCTCCCAGGGAGTAACCAGCCATTTGAGGCAGTTTTCTTTCTTGTTGCCAAAGACATCATAACCGCGCATAATATCGTTGAGCGGAGCTTTATGGGTGCATAAGAAATTGGTATTTATTTTTCCTGCTTCGATAAGACTGATCAACTTGGGCATCCGGTTCATAGGAACAAATCCCCAGCCAAACTTAAGGTTTTTGGCCCATACCTGGTTTAAAGGAACAGACAGGGGCTTTTCATAAATGCCGATAGTAGACATTTGTCCACCGGCCCTCACAGCTGCCAGGGCGGTGTCAAAAGTTGGCTGCAGCCCTACACATTCGATGGATCTATCTGCACCCAGCCCACCGGTAAGGCTTTTAATGATTTCGACCACATCGTCCTTGCCCGGATTCAGGGCAATATCAGCAATCCCTTCTTTTATTGCCACATCCAGGCGCGATTGAACCATATCAACGGCAATAATTCGGGATGGGCCCCATAGTCTAGCGGTTGTCATGCAGCATAATCCAACCGGACCGGCGCCGACAACAACTACGGTATCACCGGGTTGTATTTCCGTCATCTCTGCGCCAAAATAACCGGTGGATAAAATATCGCCGCTGAATAACACATCCTGAGGGGTTAACGATTCCGGAATATGATAGCAGTAATTGTCCGCACCGGGCATACGTACATATTCAGTCTGGCAGCCTTCCTGTCCATAGACCCCGAAGCAACCGAAGCCTGGTTTTTGGCAGTGGGCATAGAGTCCCTGCTTGCAATACCAGCATTCCCCGCAGAAAGCCACACAGGATACTACTACCTTGTCGCCGACTTTTAAGTTTTTAACTGCCGGTCCTGCCTCAACGATTTCGGCGCAGAATTCGTGACCGATGATTAGCGGGTATCTCACTTCGGGCATGCCGCCATGTACAATATGAATGTCGCTTCCGCAAATGGTTGATAATATTACTTTACCAATTACATCGTCGGGCTCAATTATTTTAGGTACCGGAACATCTTCTAAACCGTATTTTTCGGGACCACGATACACTAAAGCTTTCATTGTATCCGCCATGATGTCTACCTCCTAATTTTTAAACCTCTACAGCATCAATGAAATAGTAATCAACCACCTCTTTCTTTTGTTTTTTTGCCTTACAAAGAAAAAGGCCAATATTCTTACTAATGACATTGAACAGTCATAAGAATACTGGTCTTTCTAGAAGCCACCGCGCAGGTCTCTTCGCGAGCCACCGTTTATGCAGTTGTGATATTTTCTATTCCGTCAGTATACGATCAAAGATAACAACGTGTATCCAAAAGTCATTTTCCGGTTCAACGTCATAAACCTGATGAATGGCCCGGGCTTTTAATCTTTCCTCAAAATGAGGGAGATTATCAATCGAATGCTGCCAGGCAACCTGCATTCGCGCTGCCCTTACCACCTCTTTTCCGGCCGGGGTTTTGACAATATAAACCTCCGGTTCAGTAAGGAACCTCTCACCTCTAATAATCAACATATCATCCCATATAATGACCTTGGTGTAATCAACACCTTTGCCTAGCTTTTGTTTAAAGTATTGTTCCATATAAATCTTAAATTCGTGCTGCAAATGCCTTCTTTCACGGTCGTCCAATTTCTTGTGCGAATCAACTTGAATCAGCTCATCGGGTTGTTTTTTAAAATCCAGCTTTGAAAACACATTTCTCACTCTCCTGTACAATTGGCCGAAAAATGCAAAAAAACCAATATTTTGACAATTTAGCATATCCGCCCTATCGCCAAAACATTGGTTTTTTGTTGAGCCACCCGTAGGTTTCTCCCTAATCAACCCTATTCAGTTTAAAAAATAATAGTAGCTTTGCTTGTAAAGGATTTAATTTAACACTAGCCAAATAATAGTTTTCTGTAGAGCCACCTTTTGGTTTCTCCATTGTCAACCATTATTAAATTACACCCATATCATAGATTATTCTTTAAAATTTAGCAAGCATGTTTTATGTGAGTTCGGCTCTTTTTGTCCTTTTTATTATTGGGGAGACGCTGGATGCAACAGTATTCGGCCTATTTCTTTTTGGGCTTTTTATTTGCACTTTCCTTTTTAGCCTTATTTTCCAGCTTTTTACGTTCGATACTCGCCTGCCATTCTTTTTCCCGTCTATCTGCTTCAATCCTGTCTTTTTCCATTTCCAGCGCAATTTGAGCATTTTTAATTTTCAATTCTTGTTTAACTTTTTTATCCAAAGCAGGATTTTGAAATTTTAAAAACCGTTCAAAAGCGTCCGGATAGATAAAAGTTTTCTGTTGATTTAGATCATGGAATTGTATTCGTATTATTCGATTTTCAGTTGACAAAATTACGCCATTTCCAAATTTTATATGCGTCACTTCTTCATTAAGTAAATCATCGATGATTATGGAATTATCATGAAAATTCATCATATAAACCTCTTTCTGAAAATTTATCCAGTTCTGGCAAAATTAAAGCCCGTCGACTGCCCAAGCCGGCCTATTATTCACTTATTTTTCCTTGATGCACTTGTTCGATAATATAGTTCTCTACCTTTTCCCTCGACATACTCAACGAAATTGCCAGTTCATCATATAACATTGTTTCCGCCATGCGCAGATAACGTTCATCCAGGGTATTCACCGGCTTCTTTTTCAGAAGCCGCTCTTCGTTTCTAATATTTAGCGTCTTAATAATTCGCACCCATTCATAGCTGCTGTAACTGCGTAAAGCCTTTTTATACTGTTCTTCACGATTTCTTTCATTGTCAATCCAGATAGACTCGATAAACGGAATTTGTCTGATGAGTTCGTTGGATTCTTCCTTGGTAAGGATTTTCCGCATAATTGTTTTGCGGTTATCGACCGGGCAATAGAACGTACTTTTTTCCGCATAGAACGGTTGCAGAACGTAGTATTTTTTGGTTCGGTCAATTCCCTCAATATCAGGTACGCAGATATCCTTAACAAGGCATACGCTGTTACTACCATAAATAACGAAGTCATTGATTTTAAACTTAGAATCTTTTTTTCGTCGCATATCCTTTGCTTCCTTCAAAATAAAAAACCGTCCCACCTAACATGAGCGAAACGGTTTAAGTAAATAAAGTTTGCCCCTTGTAGACTGGCTATATGGTTGGGGTATCTCTCTTCCTAAATTCTAACAAAACAAAGAGGCCTTTTGTAAGAAAAATTTTATATGATACATTGGGGCCGGTCCTTGTGTCCAATAAATGACCCATTATGCTCGGTCCGTCCCTATATCACTTCATTCTTGCCCAAAAGTTTTTGCGGAGGAGGAATCGGATAAACCAATCATGCCAAACAGCCGCTTGACACGCTGAACGGAAAAGTGCTGACCATACCAGGATTATTTTGTTTGCAAAGGTGAAAGAACGTCTCACGTATTGCTATATATTGTTTTGAAACACTTTCTAATAAGGAACCAAGGTTGTTACGTGAACTAAATAAATGACCTGGTAAATAATTTGCGTGAGGAGCTGGACTTGTGCAAAGCAAGAAAATAATTCTATTTTTAATAATCATATTGATAGGTTCTACCTTGACATCATGCAATAGCAATATATCAGCTGACGAATCAGTACTTAAAAATGAGGGGGATCTGGCTTTTATACAAGATGGGATACTTCAAATACTGGAAGGCAGCACCGGGCGTCTTACTAAAATAAATGAAAACGGGCAGGCCCTTCGGCCAAAATGGTCGCATGACGGGCAATGGCTGGCTTTTCTGATTGTCAGTCAACAGGATCGGGACAGCGGAACATTATGGATGGTCAAGCGGGATGGTACAGAGCCCCGCATGATCACTGGCCTGCCGGAAGCAAGAATGTATGGTACCTACAAATGGTCGCCAACGGAAAACATTCTGGCAGTAAGCTGCCAGGGCATTTGGCTGCTCGATGAGCAAGGCCAGCCGAAACAGGTGGTGAAAACAGGGCCGGATACTACCCCTGATATAGCCTGGTCTCCGGATGGGCAGCAGATAGCTTATAGCCTGACCCTGCCCTATACCCAGGAGGAGGTTGAAAATCGCAGTGATGCCCTTTATACCCTGGATATTCGTAGCGGTCAAACAGTTCAACGTTTGATTGCTCCGGCAGCCGGTATACGGCTGGCAGCTTGGTGGCCGGACGGGCAAGGCATTCTGTACTGGGAAAATCCTGGCCACGGTGCATCGGCGGCAGCTGATGGCCTGGAAATGTGCAGTTTACCTATAGGGGTGAAAGAACCATTACACTTCACAGCAGGTTTGACTAAGCGCGGCTGGTTGTCGTTTGCAGCTGACAACCGCTTGCTTAGAGTAGCAGGTGCGGGAAGGCAGGAGTGGACTAATAAATGGTTGGAAATATGTGATCTTACAACCGGAACCGTCGCCCGGGTGAACGTCTCTCCGGGAAGTGTCACCGCCGACCCCTCCTTTTCCCCGGATGCCAAACAGATAGCGTTCGTGACCGCTCCCGATTTGGGTTCCAAGGAATATCCCAGCATGGGAAAAATCGAGGATTGGACCAACAGCATTACCTTATGGGTGGCCAATACGGACGGGAGTGGGGCCAGGTCGCTTGCCAAAGCCGGCAACAGTGTTCAGGAACCGCAGTGGTCAAAAGACGGGAAATATATCATGTATATGGCTGACAATTACCTGTGGATTATAGATGCTCAAGGCAATGAGCGGCATAGGATTGCCGGGCCGTTCTCAACGGATGATCAAACAGACTATTATTATGGTTCGGGAAGTGAAGTATGGGATTGGTACCGGGGTTAATCATTTATTCTAGTGACAATACGCCTATCTACTTGCCTGCCACTCTACATATTGCGCCCAGGCGGTAGGTGAAAACTATATTCAGACGGATTATCGTTTTCTTGTTTGCGCCGATTATCTGATATTTTACAGACATGCGGATTGACTTCCCGATCCTAACTGTCCATAATTAATATCCCCTAACTCATGATGGGAAAGCAGGCGATTATAATGTGGGATCTTCGGCATGGCTGCCTTCCTCAGCAAGAAATTTCCACCCAAAGCGTTCTTCAATTTCTAAAGCACACATCAGGTTCCATGCGGCTGCTACCAAATGATCTTCATCATCCATGCCTTGCATGTATTTCAGAATATGCCTGAGACCTGAGTCAATAAAGCTCTTAATAGGTATGCCTTTTTCCCAATTCCTTTCACCGTATTTTCTAGCCCCTGCCTCAAAGTGCCGGGCTAGACGGAGTATGGCCGCAGGGGGGAGAAGATCACAACGACCCTTGCCTTCTTGCATATCCCGTACAGCTCCAGATGCGAATTCATGTCTATCACCACTATCTTTTATTTCGGGCAAATCTATTCCCCCTTATTTATGCTTTCGACCACTCCAAAGTAATTTCTAGAAATATTCATCAAACACTCCTAGCACTCCTTTTTTATACCGGGAATGGCCTGAAAAACTCAACGCTCAACAACGCAAAGACCTGGAACCGCATGCCCGCCGAACATATCCACATAATGTGCGGTAACCCACCCGTTGAGCCAACCGAGTAAAAATGCGCCGCCCAATAAGGGGACGATCAGTTTTTGCACCCTTTCTTGAGCGAATTGCTTGGCGCTGCGTGTCTGTAGTGAATACCTGGTGCTGATACCGGCAAGCAAAAACAGAAGACACATGAACCACGGATAAAGAAAATAACAGATACTGTCTATCGCTTGAATTCCCTTCACAGAAATATTGCTGATAACCCCCGCACTGTTAAAAATGTAAGCCACGTGATAAATGACAACCAGTACTATGGTCGCGGAACGGATATTATCAAGATAGTCTTTCCTTATCAGAATGGTATTTCCAGACATTATTCCTTTTCCTCGTTTCTGTCGTTTTCAGGAGGGATGTCTTTGGAAAATATAGCCTTTGATAACTGCGCAAACATATCCTGGGGGGGGATTGCAATGCCCTGTTTTTCATCAGCTAAAACAATCAGCGTATCACCCGGTTTGATATTAAAAATCTCTCTTGCTTCCTTCGGAATAACAAATTGTCCTTTTTCGCCTACCTTAACCGTCCAGGCATATTTTCCTTTGGGAATAGCCATAAAATTTCCTCACTTTCGTAAAATTGTATGACTTATATGAAAAGTATGATTTATGTGTTTATTATAAATTGTGTGTATTGTAATGTCAAAATAGAATCTATCTTGTGATACCTAGCATAGTCATTTAAAATAACTAATAAGCTGATTAATTAAATATGTTTTATTGGTAGCGAGTAACTATCAATGCCCGGGATAAAGGGATCCCCCGCTTTTACCAGCGGGGGTTTTTATTTAGGATAAAGAAGTCCTGTCCAAGATGGCCAGGACTTCTTCTATTCATAGCTAAATGCCTATTCGGTAGTTGAATGGAGGGGTAAGGTATGGGATAAAGGTATGTTTGAATCGGCACAATTGGTAATTTGCTAAAAACACGTTATCCGCTTTGGAGTTTTTTACCAAGGGCAAAAAACTAAAGTAAAGGAGTTCATTAAAATGGAGAAACCGAGATACCATGTGTTTGTGTGTTCTAGTTCGAGAATTAACGGTCAACAACAAGGATTTTGCCATGCTAAAGATTCAATCGAAATTGTTCAGGCCTTAATAGAAGAGTTGGAGGACCGGGATCTAACTGGTGAGGTAATGGTAACCAATACGGGATGTTTCGGGGTTTGTCAAGCTGGGCCAATTGTACTGGTTTACCCTGACGGTGTTTGGTATTCTGGAGTATCAGTAGATGATGTTGGCGAGATCGTTGATTCACACATAGAACAGGGTAATAAAGTAACAAGGTTGGAGATAGCCTGACCATTCATTTTCATAGTACCGGATGAAGGCGACAATAAACACTTCAGCAGCAGGTGTTCTGAAATACCACATGTTAAGGGGGCGGGGCGTGTCAACAACCCCGCCCCCTCGTCACGCGGAAATTAGTCTGCCGGCCCCTTGCTGTCCGCTTTTAATAAAAATGCGATTGGACCTTCCATGGTAATGCCTTTAATTAGTGTAATCAACTCCTCGGTGGAGATTGCTACTTCGCTAAGCGCCCATTTCGTAATTATTGCTGTATGCCCCGCGGCAATATATTCAAGTACGTAATCTACATGCAGGGAGCTTTTCTGATTGCTTTCTGCAACTTTTGTATACACTAATGACTTTGCCACGTTATGCATTCTTTCCATCAATTGCGGATCGAAATTTTTACCCAGGAAAGCGCGGAATACAGTCATATTTTCATTATAGAAATCCATCAGGTATTTAATATCCTCATCAGAATAATCTCCGTTCACAATGCGAGTAATGGCCGGCACGGCTTGTTGATAGGCGAGGAAGGTAAAGTCATTCAGCACCTGATCGCGAAGATCATAAATATCAGTGTAATGCGAATAAAATGTGCTCCGGTTAATTCCAGCCAGAGAGGTCAGTTCTTTGATGGTGATGGCCTCAAGTCTTTTTTGGGTGCATAATTGTAAAAATGCCCCCCTGATTTTACGCTTTGTGTACTCCACTTTTTTGCTATAGGCGGCGCATTCGCTGTCACATACACCTGTCATATTTCCATGCCTTCTTTCATCAAGCCTTGCAATCCAACAAAACGGGCTTATTTTGTTTATGTACACAGATTGGTACCGTGAATATAATTATATCAAAACAACAACATGTTGTTTATATTAAAAAGCAAAATTATAAAGAGAGTTCGATGCGATAGAAGGGAGAATTAGACCATGGGTTCAGCATTAAAAGATATAAAAGAACCGCATCATCACGCGGGAATTGACAAGTTGTTCTACAAAACCATGCTTAAAGAGCTGTTTAGCGATACCTGTACGGTAAAATTCTGGGACGGAGAAGAAGTAATCTATGGAGAAGGCGAAAGCAAGTTTACATTAATTTTGCATGAGCCTATCCCTAAAGCAGATATCGTTGCCGATCCTTCATTGGCCCTGGGGGAAGCCTACATGCATAAACAACTGGAAATAGAGGGCGATATTCAAAAGCTTATGGAATCCCTGTACCATAATCTGAACAGTTTTTTGCGTAAAAATAATATGTACAGCAGGGCTGTCAAAAAGATTGCTAACAACATCAAAAAAAACAAAGAAAACATAAAACATCATTACGATATCGGCAATGATTTTTATCAGTTATGGCTGGATGACACCATGACTTATTCATGCGGCTACTTTGCATCTGATGATGATACATTAACCCAAGCGCAAAAAAATAAAGTTCATTATATCCTAAAAAAACTTCATTTAAAAGCAGGGCAGACCCTGCTGGATATTGGCTGCGGCTGGGGAGAATTGATCATCGCCGCTGCCCGGAACTACAGGGTCAAGGCCCTGGGGATAACATTAAGCTCAGAACAATGGAGCGCAGTACAGAAGAAAATAGAAAATTCCGGGCTGGATGATCTGCTTGAGGTTAAGCTTATTGATTATAGGGAATTGAAAGACAGAAAATTCGATAGGATTGTAAGTGTCGGCATGATCGAGCATGTGGGTAAAGACTATCTGCATGAATATTTCGCCCAGGTTAATCAATTATTGAATACCGGGGGATTATCTTTGCTGCATTGTATTACCGGTATCAGGGATAGCGGAGGGACCAATTCCTGGATCGACAAATATATTTTCCCCGGCGGCTACATCCCCAATATTGAGGAATTGATTGGCTATATGGCAAAAGAAGAATTTCATTTGTTAGATGCGGAAAGTATGCGCCGGCATTACGGCAGAACTTTAGAAAATTGGGCCCAAAACTTTGAACAGGCTTTGCCCGTCATTCAACAAACGCAAAATGAAACATTTATCAGGATGTGGCGTCTATATCTCAATGCCTGTGCGGCATCCTTTAACTGCGGCAATATAGATGTTCATCAATTTCTATTTGCCAAGGATATTTATCATGATTTACCCTGGTCCAGAAAATACATCTACCAAGAGGATGACCTAGCCCGGGTTTAATAGATGCAATTGTTCATTGCGACTAGTAGATATCCTTATCTCCTCCCCTCTACAGGACACTGGGAATTCCAACGGTAGCCGAAGCCCGTCCCCGTGCTTCTTGCCTTGCATACCACATAAGTCAATGAGAATAAAATTTATATTGATTTATATATAACAAGTTATATATAATAAGTATCATACAAGATAACCGGATAGAGGAGGTGGGTTTTTGTCATTGCAATATGCCATCCTGGGCCTGCTTAAGTATAAGGCTATGAGCGGATATGACTTGAAAACGGTTTTTGACAACTCGATAAATTTCTTCTGGTCGGCAAAACTCAGCCAGATTTATCGTGAGCTTGGCTCTTTAGAGACCAAAGGATATGTTTCTTCGGTAATAGAAGCGCAGGAGAAGCGCCCCGACCGCAAAGTGTACAGTATTACCGAAGAAGGAATCCAGGCTTTGACCTCCTGGCTGCAGAGTTTCCCCCCGGTTTTAAGTGTGCCGCTCAGAGACGAGTTTATCGTCCATGTGTTCTTTGGTTCCCAGATTGCTAATGAGGAACTGGAGTTTCAGTTTAAAAAGCTGATTAAGGAGCAGCAGGAGATTATATCGCTTTATCGAGGGGTTGAAGGAATAATGACCAGGTATGCCGAGGGCTCATCACAACCGTTTGATCGTTTCTACTGGGAACTGACTCTAAAAAGAGGGTTTATTATAGCTGAAGCCAATATCCGCTGGGCCGAAGAGTGTTTGCAGGAGCTACGGAAACGAAAAGCTGAACCGAATTAAAAGCGACCGCTCTGATGTAAGGAGGGCTTTAAATGAAGACAAAATATCGTAAGTTATCATTTTTGACTGACATACCCGGAATGAAAACATCCCTGGGCGACATGTTGGGTATTGGATTCCCCAAACAGCCAATTTTAAATAAAAAGGCTTCCTCAGACACCCGAGAAATCCTTTTTGATGAAGATTGGGTCATTAAAACCCTGGCTGAAAAAGTCGCCCGCCACCCGGCTAATTCCCTGGAATATCCATTTCAAGGTGAAAAGATTTTTGAGGAACCGCTGGTAGGATTCGTGCGCGGGGACGATCCGTTGTTTGAGGATTTTAAGAAAGTCATCGGACCTTTCCACTTTACTCCCCGGGAAATAATGGCCTGGCAGGCTTCTAAAAATGGTATCCCGGCGCCTGAACCAGAGGATATTAGCGTAGTATCTTTTATACTTCCCATCTCCAAAGCTACCAGGGCCGAGAATGGCCGAAAAGACGATTGGCCTTCCGAAAGATGGGCCCAAACCAGACGATCGGGCGAGATATTCAGCCAAACCATTGTCCAGGAAATAGTTAAAACTTTCATGGATGCCGGAGTTCTTGCCGTGGCTCCGGATATGACTCCCATGTTCAACTTTAAAAAGCATCCCGGGGTGGGCTGGGCTTCACCCTGGTCGCACCGCCACGTTGCGTATGCCGCCGGATTGGGCACATTTGGCATGAATGATTTATTGATCACTGAGAAAGGTTCGGCCCATCGTTGTGGAAGCTTTGTAGCCAACATAAGACTTAGGCCCAATCGGGAGAGGAATGAAAACATACATGCCCATTGTCTGCAATACCAGGGGATACCCTGTTTGAAATGCCAGCAGCGTTGCCCTGTGCAGGCCGTATCGGAAAGTGGGCACGACAAGGCTGTCTGCGGTAAGAGGGTTATCGACTCCATAAAATATTGTAATAGAAATTATCACATATTTATTTACGGCTGCGGACTGTGCTCTACCAGGATACCATGTGAAAACTCTATACCCAAAGAGCTGAGGGAGTTGCCGAGTTCAGGCCACATAGAACAACTAGCCCTTTAAGGTAAATTAAATAAGACCTTTTTAAGGAGTTTTCTCTTCCCATATTTTGTTACAATACAATAAACAATTATAATTTTCTTTCAGGGCTACAAAAAGGCAATAAAAAGCGCTTTGCGATTCAGGTCATGGCGCCCTTATTTATTATATTAAAGGGAGGAAGTTATGCTTGGAGCTGGTTTGTTAAATTTAGGAAGTCTTGTCCTTGGGCTAATCGCATGGATACTTCCTGTGGTTAATCTCATGCAGCATAATACGGTTAATCACAGGCACTGGGTTGCTTTTTCCGTAGCAAGCGTCAGTGCCTGTGCCGTCTCACTGTGGATGCAAATTCTCTATACCAATCATCTGGTAAAGATAAAGGATTGGTCGGCACTCATGGATACTTCCTATGCGGTGGCATTGGTCGCCACGTTACTTCTTGCAGTTACAATTATACTTAATGTAATTACATTGGTTGTATATCATGGGAAAAAGCTAAAAGACTGATAAATTCCCGGAAAATGGCTTCGAGTCGTGTGCGAATATCATCAACTGGCAATATTTTTGGATAGCTGATCACTTAAATCCACCTCGTACATTTTCATAATCTCTAGTTCTGTTGGCGGAGCGCGCTGCTCTGTTTTTTGTTTCGGTATTGTTTGGGGTAGGCGGCTGTGGTATGATGGGCAAAAAATTTTTCTGTTCGGCTTTCGGTGATGGGGCAAGCGAACAGTATTTACACTATACTGAATGGAGGAGTAGAAAATGGAAAATGAACAAACATCAATTCACGATTTTGACTTAAACTTAATTTGTGAATTACATGTAGGATTGGAACGGCAGGGGCCTGGTAGCCCTGAAATGACTATTAAGGCATTAAGTTTTCTGGATAATCTTAATAAAACTTCACGGGTAGTAGATTTAGGCTGTGGAACTGGTGGGCAAACAATGGTTCTCGCACAAAATATCACTGGGAATATTACTGGTGTAGATTTTTTCCCTGATTTTATAAATACTTTTAACGATAATGCCAAAAAATTAAATCTCCAAGAAAGAGTAAATGGCATTGTTGACTCGATGGAAAATCTTTCTTTCCAAAAAGAAGAATTTGACCTTATATGGTCTGAAGGGGCTATTGCCAATATTGGTTTTGAAAAAGGCTTGAACTATTGGAAGGACTTCCTCAAAAAAGACGGCTATATTGCCGTAACATATGAGTCATGGTTTACCGATGAACGCCCTGCTGAAATTGAAAAGTGGTGGATTGATGCTGTTCCTGAAATAAGCACAATAGGGCATAATATTTTAATAATGCAAAAATCGGGATATATTCCTGTTGCAGCATTTACATTGCCTGAAAAATGCTGGACGGATAATTATTTTATTCCGCGAGAAGCAGCAGGAAAAGCACTTTTAGAAAAATATACTGGAAATAAAACCGTAGAGGCTTTTATTGCAAACATGAAGTATGAGGCGGAATTGTATTCAAAATATAGACAGTTTTATGGATATGTTTTCTATATTGGCAAAAAAATATAAAAACGGTGTACGCCGCCACTTCGTACAACTTTCCTAATTCTGTTCTTTAGAAGAGGTTCATTCTTCATAATGACCCCAGCAAGCAATTATCAATAAGTTCTGGTTAACGTCACCGACGTAGACAAGTCTATGTTCATGATTTATTCTACGGCTCCATGCTTTTCTGCCCTTTAAAGGTTCTGGCTTTCCAATTCCTCTGGAAAAACCATTCCTTTGGATATCTCGAATCAATTCATTTATTTTTTTGACAATACGCTTGTCTACTGCCTGCCATTCTATATATTGCGCCCAGGCGGTAGATGAAAAAACTATATTCATAATTTTTCTAATTCTTTCAGTTCATCAAGGCTTTTAGTTACAAAGCTACCCCGTTCCAATTCGCCTATAGACTTGTCGATCATAACCAGATATTCAGCATTTCTTGCTGCTTTCAAAATAGCGTTGTACTCGCTCTCGGAAATGACCACCACGTTTTGATTATCTTTCCTGGTTACAATAATAGTTTCTTTTTCCTTCGTTACCTTATCGCAATATGCTTTGAAATTGTCACGCATTTCCGTCGCCTTTATAGCTATCATCTTTAAAATCCTCCTAATTTTTCGTACGGAATATAGTGCTATATTACGTACGTTTATTATGCTCTTCTATTCTATGCAAGTCAAGATAAGATGATACTGGTGGAACTACCAGGGTAAATGTTAGCAGAGTTGCCATAGACGATTGATGGCTAAAATTTAGCAGCCAGCAAGAATCATATAAAGCTCAGGCACCTAGTGGTCTGTAACACCTAAAAATTTGGTTCCCGCCGGCCAAATTTCCGCAGGGCTGCGTTGTCGTCAGTCGCAATACGTCCAGTATTACTCCCTCCTCCGCCTTGCCCTGCGAAAATTTTTCTCGGCGGATAACCTAAACTTTTAGATGTTACAGACCACTAGCTGTTGCAAAACTATGGGAAAGTTATACGTGAAGGATGAAAGATATTTTTCACCACAATTTGTGCCAGCGGTTCAGCAGAGGAAGGTTTTATTTGAGGCTAATGCAGGGCAGTTCGATGCTTTCTCATCGTGACAAGGGAGGGAAGCTACTCCTCTATATCCGCATCAATAATTCTGACGTCGTCCAGGAATTCAGATATGGTCATATTGAGGCCCCTTGAAATCCTCATCAAAGTTGCTATTTTGGGATTTTGGCTCCTGCCCTTCAGAATGCCATCGACGGTTGATTGGGTCAGTCCAGAGAGAACGGCCAATTTATTGATACTGATGCCCTGCTCTTTGCAGAGTTCAGCGATTCTTTGCGCGATTGCTTCTCCCAAATCCATCACTTCACCTCATAAACTAACGATATATCGTTAGACATATCTTACCAAAACTTTTTATGTTTTAATTAACCATGTGACGTTGACCGTGAGGAAAAGTGGAAGTATACTTTCTGTAACGCCGCGTGGTTAATAGTGGGAGAGGTGGGGAAATATGAGCAAGGCTATAAAGAAGCACCGCCTGCGCAAGGGTTGGAGCCAGAGCCGGCTGGCCCGGGAGTCGGGGGTGTCGCAGACATACATATCTGATCTGGAGGCAGGGAAGTGGACGCCGAATATATCGGTCCTGCGAAAGCTGGCTGCGGCCCTGGGGGTCCCGGTTTCGGCTCTCTTGGATGAGGAAGTTGAGGGGGGTGAGGAAGATCAATTACCGGTCAATAGTGGAAGGATTGAAATCCAGGTTTGTTAATGAGGATGAAACTGCCGAATTAGGGGAGTGTGAGAAACAAGCGTTAACGCTTGATGAGCTTTCCGACACCCTGGAACAGCTCGATTTTCAGATACGCTTTTTGTCCGGATTGGTTTTCCGGCTGGCGCAGGAATCCGGCAGTACTGAGAATAGCGATATCCGCATCCTGCGCAACCTGAATGAGGTAGGGGAATATATGTACAAGAACGAAGGCGATATGGTGATGCTGACTTCGCCGGAGCATATGCCGGTGGTCTTCAAGCGCAAGGATATGGGATGGCTGAAGGATTCGTACGAATTTGCCAACTGGCTGATGGTGAACTGGAGGCCCGAATCGCTGGTGATTGCCGTCACCTGATAAAAGGCATATAAGTCAACTCTTCTGGCAATTTCAGGTTGATTTTTACAGTTGTCTGTGCATGGAATAGAACGAGAGGATTTCGATTCTGCAAAATCGAAATCCCCTTTAGCCATCAGGAACATCGACGAATCCTGGTGCATGCGATATTATATGTTTTGGTGTTTAGGAGCGCTTAGCTCCTATTTTTGTTGAGTTGAGCAATAAGTACTAATAAAAGATCTACAAATTGCAATAATGATTACAGTCATTGAACACCCTCGCTATTCAGGGAAGTATACAGGAATATTCGGCGGTGTTCCTTTTTGCTTATAGCATTCTATTTCCTGGTTAGGGCTAGTTGAAAAGCGTATTTTGGTAATCTTCCGGAGGCCAAAAGACGCCTAATATTATAAATGTCTTGAAAACGTGGTGAGTGCCAACAATGAAGTAGGTGTCTCGGCTGGGTGAGAGCATGGTATTTAACCATTTATCCTTAATCTTATTGAGGGTTCCTTTTTCCCCGTATTTCCTCCGCCAACTCCGAAAGGCCTGGTGAATTTCCCAATCTATTATGGTGATATCATGCCCGGTACAGGTTGGTTCGTTGCAGCGAAAACGATAATGAAATGAGTATGGAGTTTTTTCTAGAGGCTTCTTTTCTATATCAAACAACGAGTCCTGAATCAATCTTTGTTTTTCTTCTTCCGTCCAATCGGAGGCTTCTTTCTCCCAATAGAAATCGGTGACAGCCAGTGGTTTAAAGATGCCTAAAGAAATATTGCCATCTCTCTTTTGGGATAATTCACACAATGAGTTTGCGGCTAAAGGTAAGAGAAGAGATTTGGCTTCATTCCACTGGTTCTTTCCTTTTAAAGGGGGACGAATCACTTTGATAGAGTCCATTTTTGGATTGAAGCTTTCTATTCTGTTGTCGCCTACGGCTTTTGTAACATATACCTCAATCCATGAATATTTGGGGTATTGTTGGTCGTCTTTAAGATACCTATAGCTAATCGGGAATAGACGAATCCATTTACCTTCCTCAGTTACCCCGACCGTACAAACGGTCTCTGTGTAGTTCTTACTGGGAACTGGATAAGTTTTTACTAATATTAAGACTCGCTTTTTCTCATGGCCAAAGTTCATAAATGATTGATCGCCATCCCCCGGTTAACGTATAAATACTCCGCGATGATATTACGGTGGCATTGAGTGGGGAGCTTTTCAAAACACATCAGGCAGGCAGGATCATTGTCGGCGGTTTTGAGAAGTGTTTCAACATGTTCTGGATGTTGTGCTAGATATGCCCTGTATCGTTCCAACAAACGTTCCAGGTCGCCGTCTTTTTTATATTCATCCCTGAACTCTTTGGGGTTGCCTAACTGAATTAGATGACTGTAAGAAATACCATTTTGATTTAAAAGTTCGGATAATGCGGTCTTCGAAAACCCCTTTTTCCTACTAGCAGGATTTTCTCTGACATCTATAACGATGGAAATATCAGCTCTCTTGAGTACATTCAGAAATTCATCAGGAGTTTTGCCTTCATAGCCTATCGTGTATATTTTTTCCATACTTTCCACCTTCTCATATAGAATAGCACAATTTTGAGCTTAGATGTTCACAATAATTATATCGATATATGCGGAAAAACTTAATTATTTAACTTATAGGATTAAGTTAAGGGGGGAGAGGAAGAACAATTACCGGTCAATAATAGAAGGATTGAAGTCCAGGTTTGTTAATGATGATGGAACTGCCGAAATAGGGGAGTGTGAGAAGCAAACCTTGACCCTCAATGAGCTTTCCGACACCCTGGAACAGCTCGACTTTCAGATACGATTTCTGTCCGGTCTGGTTTACCGGCTGGCGCAGGAATCCGGCATTGCTGAAAATAGCAGCATCCGCATCCTGCGCAGCGTTAAGGAGGTCGCGGATTACATGTATAAAAACGAGGGCGACATGGTGATGTTGACCTCGCCGGAGCATATGCCGATGATCTTCAAAAGCAGGGATATGGGGTGGTTGAAGGATTCGCATGAATTTGCCAACTGGCTGATGGTGAACTGGAGGCCTGAATCGCTGGTGATTGCCGTTTCATGATAAATGGCGATGTAAGTCCCTTTTCCCGGGGCTGCCAGGAGTTGAAGGCTGCTGTTAAGATGACCCAAGAATTAAGCAGAATCTCACTGGTAAATGGTTAGAACTTGCAACGAATTGAATAAAGCATAATAAGAGAGGCTGGAGCGGCCTCTCTTTGTTTACAGGATGGACAACAAACTGTCCCTCTGGAGTGAGCGCTTTCTTCTGCTTCAGCGGATAAACAATTATAATTGATCATGTTAAGATCAGCTAAAGGATGAAGATGCGGATGAATATTCTGGCTATGGAACAGGTCAGTAAGACTTTTGGGGAAAAGACGCTGCTGCGTGAGGTAAGCTTCAGTATGGAAGAAGGAGAGAAAATTGGCCTGCTGGGCTTGAACGGCTCCGGCAAGTCGACTTTTTTAAAACTGGCCGCCGGGCGGGATGAACCTGACCGGGGGAGTATTATTTGGAACAAAAATCTGCGCATTCATTATCTTGCCCAAGAACCCTTCTTCGAACCGGAGGCCACGGTTTTAAATACGGTGCTCTGTGGTGATGCGCCGGGAATGACAGCCTGGCAGCGCTATCATGTGCTGCTGGCACGCATTGACCGGGAGGGTGAAAACGAGTCCCTGCACCAGGAACTGATGCAAGTGAATCAAGAAATGGAGGCCCTTGATGCCTGGTCTCTGGAGAGCGATGCCAAAGGTATGCTGAACCGCCTGGGAATTCAGGATTGGGCCGGGATCATGGGGCGGCTCTCGGGCGGACAGCGAAAGCGGGTGGCCCTGGCGACCGCCTTAATGAACTGCGCTGATCTGTTGATTCTGGATGAGCCAACCAACCATTTGGACAATCAGGCCATTGACTGGCTGGAAGAATATTTGCTGCGCTTCAACGGAGCCCTGTTGATGGTGACCCATGATCGCTATTTCCTGGAGCGGGTAAGCCAACGCATTATTGAGCTGGATAAGGCCGGGCTGTATTCTTATCCGGGCAATTACAGCACTTACCTGGAGCGCAAATTGGAGCGCGAAGCCATGGAAGCATCGTCTGCGGAAAAAAAACAAGCTCTCTTGCGCAAAGAACTGGCCTGGATAAAAAAAGGCGCCAAGGCGCGCAGCACCAAGCAAAAAGCGCGCATTCAGCGCTTTGAAAAACTGCAGCAAGAGCCAGCTCACATAAAAAACGACAAACTGCAGATATCCCAGTCGGCCGGCCGCTTGGGGAAGAAGACCATTATCCTGGAGGATGTCACCCATGGCTATGATGGAGAAACATTGATCGCTGATTATTCCTGTATTCTGGAGCGGGATGAACGACTGGGCCTGGTGGGCGCCAATGGGATCGGCAAAACTACGCTGCTGCGTATCATGAGTGGTGAAATAGCCCCCCGGCAGGGCCAGGTGGATATTGGCAGCACCGTTAAAACCGGTTATTTCCCACAGCAGAGCACCGGCCTTCCAGAGGACATGAGAGTTATCGATTACATTCGTGAGGCCGGGGAATACCTCAAAGCCGGGAAAAAAGTGCTCAGCGCTTCTCAGATGCTGGAGACCTTTCTTTTTTCAACGGCGGCTCAATGGACTACCCTGCAAAAGCTTTCCGGCGGGGAAAAAAGAAGGCTTCACCTGCTGAGAATATTAATGGAAGCGCCCAATGTTCTCCTGTTGGATGAACCGGGCAATGATCTGGACATAGAGACTTTGAACATTTTGGAAGATTACCTGGATGATTTCCCCGGGGCGGTGGTGGTTGTTTCACATGATCGCTACTTTTTGGATAGAATCTGTGATAAAATATTGGCCTTTGAAGGGCGGGGGAGGCTAAGCGAGTACCCGGGGAATTACTCTGATTATTTGCGCTATTCCGCCACCCGTCCGAATAATGAACTAGATAAGAATATGCGGCCAGTCAGGGACAAAACAGCCCAACACAATGAAAAGAACAAGACCAAATCGCTGAAATTTACCTTTAAAGAGCAAAGAGAATTTGAAGAGCTTGATGGCCAAATAGCCGCTATGGAAGGTCGATTAGCAGACTGCAACCGTCAGATAGAGCAGGCCGCCAGCGACTATCAACAGCTGGAGAAACTGCTGGCAACGCGGCAGGAGATCGAGCAGCAGTTGGATGATTTATTGGAGCGTTGGGCTTATCTCACCGAACTGGCCGAAGCCATTGAACAGCAGAAGAAGATTGATAATAATTGATCGGCGCGAAAAAACCTGGTCGGGGAATCGTTTCTAACGTGGACCGAGTGCTGAAAATTGGACGGGTAGGAGCGGGCTGTGGCTGAATGAATAGCCGCGCATAATTTGCATTATCTATAATTAGGAGGGGCTTGAGCCGCGTCTCTTTTAAAAGGCATGTAAGTCAACTTCTCTGGTAATTTCAGGTTGATTTTTTCAATCATCTGTGCATAGAATAGATCGAGAGGATTTCGATCGGCTAAATCGAAATCCTCTCTAGCCATCAAAGCATTCAACAATTTCTGGTGCGATCTACGTGGTATGTTTATTTCAACTTATAGGAGCTGTTTAACTCCTAGTTTTGTTGAGTTAAATTAATGCAATTAAGAGGAATAATACGGTGGGATTTGGAGCGTGGAAATTATTGCCATTAACTTGCATGTGCTGTAATAATACTCAACAGACCTTATGGAGGTGAACCCATTGAACCCAACTGAACGTATACGAGAACATATGCCTGAGCTTCGTGATACCTATAAGGTGGCCAGAATTGGAGTGTTTGGCTCGTATGCCAGGGGAAGTGCAACCGAGTCCAGTGATGTGGATGTTGCTGTTGAGTTCAGCGAACGGGTTGATCTTTTTCATTTTATCGGTTTGCAAGAATACTTATCTGAGATTCTGGAAATCAAGGTTGATCTGGTAACATTTAAAGGACTAAAACCACTGGTAAAGGAACGAGTTCTTAAAGAGGTATTGTACGTATGACCCGGGATACGAAACAATATCTTAGTGATATAGCGGCTTCAATTGAAAAGATTCAGCTATTCACCGAAGGTTTAACTTTTGAAGGTTTTGCTGCCAATTATATGGCTGTTGATGCGGTATTGTTCAATTTTTAAGTTATTGGTGAAGCCGCGAGCCATATCCCAGTGGAAACGCAAGCGTTATATCCAGTTGTGCCATGGGGTAAGATGAAAGCCATGCGAAATATCATAGCGCATGCCTATTTCCATATTGATTTGGAAATTATCTGGGATACTTGTGCTTCATTGAATACCCTGGCAATAACAATTAGTCGTATTATTGAGGCGTTATAGTTAGGATTATTAGGATGTCGGATTTTATAAGACAATAATCTCAAATACATCCCCGCCAATGTAAGGCGGGTTTTACTTTGCCAGTCAATAGTGAAAGGGTTTAAGTCCAGGTTTCTTAATGAAGACGAACCGACTGAAACAGGGGAGTATATGTACAAGAACGAAGGTGATATGATGATGGCCCTGCATATATTAATTCCTTTTTTAATCCTGCAGTCAATTCTGTATTCATTAGTTGCGGCCCCCTCATTGTCTGCCTTACAATAACTGGAACTACATCCCCTGGTTATCGGTTATTTAGTTTCAGGGGGCTGAGCCGGAAACTCAACTGGCACGCCTATATCCCAAATTCTGTAATTATCTTCTGCAGTAAATACAAATTCGCTATCTGGGTGATCAGGAATAGTTACTTTTAAATAGGATATGTTTAATTGAAGACCTGGAGCGGGATGTTTGCCCGGTTTGCGGATGGAAGCATGGATCAAATGAAATACCTTATCGTCTGCCGATTCATACCGTACTAAAAGGCAGGTACCTCATCGGCAAAATATTAGGTTTGGGCGGTTTTGGAATTACCTATCTTGCTTTAGACCTTACACTTAATACCCGAATGGCCATAAAGGAATACTTTCCCCACAATGTTGCGGCCAGGGCGCCTGGGGAACTGGATGTATCGGTTTTTGAATCAGAAGAGTTCAGTGATGCTTTTCAGTTTGGGTTAAACCGGTTTCTTGACGAGGCACGTGCTATATCAACATTTTCTGATAATCCGGGTATTGTCAATGTTCATGATTTCTTTAAAGAAAATAAAACAGCATACATGGTGATGAACTATCTCGAAGGTCAAACCCTTAAGCAATACCTTAAAGACGAGGGAGGAAACATCCCATATATCAGGGCTGTATCCTTTATATGGCAGTTGCTGGATGCTCTTTCGGTTGTGCATAAAACCGGATTACTGCATAGGGATATCAGCCCCGACAACATATACCTTACCAACGACGGGATTATTAAGTTGTTGGACTTTGGTGCTGCGCGGTATGCAATAGGGGAGCACAGTAAAAGCTTGTCAATTGTTCTCAAAGATGGTTACGCTCCTGAGGAACAATACCGGACCCGTGGTAAACAAGGCCCCTGGACGGATATATACGCGTTGGCCGCTACTTTCTACAGTTGCATTACTGGGCAGGTCGTGCCATCTGCTCTGGACCGCATGCATGAGGACTTATTAATACGTCCTGCGGAAATAGTGGAAACACTCCCGGCTGAATTAGAGGCAGTGCTCTTGAAGGCTTTGGCAGTTAAAGGCGAAGACAGATATCAGAGTATAGATGATTTCCGTAAGGCGCTGCAAGATGTATGGGCGAAAAATGATGTTCCAGCCCAAGAGACAACTCCATCGCCCAGTTTTTTGAGCAGTAATACCGCGAAAGCAGTCAGCATAGAGCTGGATGAGAACATCCCCCAGCGGTCAATGCCGAAACAAGATTATAAAAAGCGAACTTATCGACCCTGGCTTTTGATTGCCGGGGTAATTATTTTGTTTTTGTCAGGCTTAACCATATATAAACATAATCCCAGTACATCCAATTCAAATAGTGTTAGCGCGCAGCCACAAAATATAACAGTTGCCAACCGGGAAGCTTTATCGCCAGTAGGCAATAATCAGCTGTCCTCAATACAGAATCCTCAAAATCCACCTGAAGATCCTGGTAAAAAAGAAGAAAAGCCTCCCGATGCCGACAAAGCCCCTGAGCAACCGGCAGAACCACCTGCCCAGGCCGACGAAGGAGAAAAACAAACACCATCCGATACGGCGTCAAAGAACGATACTCCCAAAAATATTTCGGCAGATTTATCAGGTGCGATGTTCGATAGGGAGAAGCTCAAAAGTGAGGTCGCGGATTTAAAATGGCAGGTGGATCAAGCTGAGGAAAGAGTCCAAAAGACATACGATATGTTAATAGCAGTACAAGCCGGTCACCAACACTTGTATCCAACGTCATTCTATGAATCGGATTACAAAGACGCCTGTATCATGCGAAATAACCTTAAGGCCAAACTTGACGAAAAGGAGAAAGCCTTAGAAGAGTTAAACATTCTATTAGGATATTAAGAATGCTCATCAACCGAATGGGGGATTCGAGGTGTTCCCTCAGGCTATACATTTTAACACAGAAGTTTCGATAAATATTCTCTCCTATACTAACTTCCGACCACTCATAAATTAAAACAGTAGTGATATTGGAGCACCCCTAGAGTAGAAATCAGAAAAATATCCAGATCTGGTTTGAAGACCCGGATAGTATATTCATAAGACATTGATGTGCTGTCACATTGAGCGATTACTATGTTGTTGCCGTCAATAAAGAGAGTATAAATCTTATGATTAATATGAAACTTTCTGATACCCTGGAGCAGCTTGATTTTCAGATACGTTTTTTGTCCGGCCTGGTTACCGGCTGTCGCGGGCTAAATAGTCTTCCATTGTGATATAATTATCAGTGAAAATGTGTTTGCGTGATATTGTGAGGTTTTTGTATGAAGCGTCAAAATGTAACCCTGTCACTTCCCGAGGATGTCTTGCGCAAGGCTCGGCATATGGCGGTTGATCGCAATATGTCGTTGTCTGCTTTTTTAAGTGTAATAATCCAGGAATTGGTTGCCGGGCAGGGCGGCTATGAACAGGCCAGAGACAACAGTTTGCGCTTGATGGAAGAAGGATTTGACATGGGGACAATGGGCGAAGCCCTGAATAATAGAGGGGAACTCCACGAACGTGAATAAGAGCCAGTTTGTCGATACCAACATATTAGTTTACGCCTATGACAGCACGGCAGGACTTAAGCGCCAGAAGTCAATGGAGTTGCTCAGGCAGCTATGGTCAGATAGATCGGGTATGATAAGTATTCAAGTGCTTCAGGAGTTCTATGTCACAGTAACGCGGAAAATTAACAAACCTATCAGTGCGCAAAATGCTGCGCGTGTCATTCAAAGCTTTGAGGCCTGGCCGATTCATTGTCCTGACATTAGGGATATAACCGAGGCTATTCGTATTCAGCAGGAGCTGTCTATTTCGTTTTGGGATGCTATGATTATTTGGAGCGCCCTGTGTACAGGCTGCGGCATCCTATGGACGGAAGATCTTAATCATGAGCAGCACTACCGGCATCTGATAATCAAATCCCCATTTAAAGACTAGCTTTCAAATTACAGATTTATCTATACTGCCCCAAGAAATCTAAGTTTTAGACGGCTGCTCCTCCAACAACTGTTGTTGACAATCCATCCCCCCTTTTCCCAGGGCTCCCAGGAATGGGGGGCTGCTGATTTTGCCACTGGCATCCCTCAGCTTGAGGAAGCCCGTACGGCTTGATCTAATATGCCGGTATTAAAGCCGGCGGTCTGGTATCCTGCTTTTATGGTGTCGTAGTAGCGGCGGCTGGGCGTGCCGAGGGGAAGCCGGCCATTCATTATATAGGCCATGGCTTTGAGGGATTTGCCGTTTAAGGTTACTGCAAAATATTGCTTGCCATAGGTCCTCGGATAGCCTTCATACCGATCCAGCGAGGCTTCATCTTTTGCCTTCAGGTCCCATAGCAAAACCGGTACTTTGCCGTTATACTGCTTTTCTATGGTTGCCACTGCGGACCCTTTAGAACCCTTGAAAAGAAGTTGGTAGCCGTTTAAAATCGTGCCGCCCAGTACGCTGGCAGTAGGGCAGCGCTGGGCCATTTGTTTAAGGTTTATATTGCTGCCATAGGCCATGTATATTATCCTGCCCATCTCCTCTTTAAACGCATAACCTTAGCCGGGAACCGCCATTTTTTATGTGCGCTTTGATATATTCGCTAATATCTTGTCCTCCATCCAGGCAAATATGTAATCCAGCCGGAGGCAGGAAATGGAGTCCGAATATTTGGTTGTGAGCAAGCTGGCGGTTGCCCCGGGGATTCCGGTTTCGATTCTCTTGGATGAGGATATTGAGGGGGAAGGAAGATAAATCAAGCGCAGGGAATTAGGGTGGTTGAAGCATGCGCATGAGTTTGCCGTCTGGCTGATGGCAGGAGCAGAGAAATCGGGGGCTGGTGCTCAAACCTCCGTTGACGGAGTACTAGTTGGTATTCCGGTCAAACCAGTCAACAATGAACCTGGTGTCCTCATCAGCCATCCCCTTGAGTTTAACGCGTGCGCCATTATTCATTCCGGAAGCGAAAGCGATGGTGAGCGTGTTCAGCCTTTTGCGTTCTTGAAAGAAGTTTCTGGATACGCTTAGAGACTGGATTCGGTTTCGGTGAATAATCGTAGTGACTCTGGCCAGTCTTCGTTTTCTTAATATCAAACTGCGACCCCCAACCTGCCATCCGGCATTCTGGTATTGCTTTTTCCCCAACCAGGCTGCCAGGGGAACGAGTATGAAAACCAGAAAACCCCAGGGGATAAATATGGCTGACAGAGCGGCAATAGCCAGGGCCGGTAGTATGTTCACCAGGTAGTAACGAGTTTGGGCCCGGCCGGGTAATCTCTGCACCTGTTGCGGCAAAGTGAATTCGGGCAGGAATTCCTCCATAAAACGGGTAAGCTGCGATCTGGGCAGCAAAGGAGCAATCATGCTTCCTTCGCTCTTGGCGTCAATATTGCTGACACTCACCACTTGTACGCTGAGCATGCCCAACGGTTGGCGCAAAACGCCTTCAATCAGCTTTATGGACTGGATTTTGTTGAGGGGAATGGTTACCTGCTGCTTTTCAAATAACCCTCGGCTAATCTTGATTTTTTTATCATCCCTTATCATACGGAAGCCGGCAAAACGAATGATGGTTCCGAGCAGGGACAGGAGCCAGGCCAGAAATAGGAGAGCCAAAATGAGTAAAATGATCAGGCTGGCTTCGCCGGCAACGATATTTTTCAAGAAGCCGCCCAGCTTCTCCCAGATATGTACATTGGCAAAAACATCATTAAATTGTGATATAACAGCTATAGCGGCGATTGCCACGCCTATGCTATTGGATGTGCTGGCCAATAATAACAAATTACGGGTAGATAACCTGTATTCAGCCGGATTTTCCCCGAGGTGACTATCTGGGGGAAGGTGTTCTCTGGATTGCAGAATCGAGCTCAATTCTTCGGCTTTTTGCCTGGGCAGCGCCTCCAGTACGAATTCGGCTTTCTTTCCTCCGGCCGCGGTTTCCACCTGAACCTTGACCAGCCCCATCAGGCGTTGGAGAATCCCGGCGCTAATCTGCACGGTTTGTACGCGTTCAAAAGGGATATACCTTTTCTTTCGGATAAGGACGCCGGATTCCATGCGCAGTTCCTGCCCCTGGATATAGAACACGTAACGAAACCAGTAAAGAACGCCATAGGCAAAGAACAGTAGGAGAATAAAGGGGGTGGCAAGCAGCAGCCAATGGCGAAATTCGGCTTCAGCGATAGCCAGCACCAGCAGGGGAATTAGCGCCTGCGCCATCTTGTATATTCTGCGTATAAAAAAATAAAAAATGGCTAAAGGATGCAGTCTTTGCGGCTCATACATCTTCATCCACCACCCGGGCCAGTTCGGAAATGGCATCTCTCAATGAGGAGGCCACATTATCGGACAAGGCAGGTATTTTGTGGGTTCCGGCCGCCGTGGAGATGCTTACGGTGGAGAGCCCGAAATGACGTAAAAGCGGGCCCTGTTCGGTGTCCACGTGTTGAACTCGCACCATGGGAATCAGGGTTCGTTTTTTTATGAATATCCCGTAAAAAAGGTCGATCTCCTGCTCGGTTACATCGTAGCGCCAGTTTCTCCAAATGATTCCCGGTTTAAAAAAGATATTGAATATAGCCAAGACCAGGGTTAGACCCAGCAGAGCCATGATGATCCACTGCGGCCAGTCCCAGATCCGTGCAGCAAAATAGCATGCGGTAAGGATTATTAATAAGAAAAAAGAATGGATAATGCTTTTGTAACGCCAATATTTCACGGCATTGATATCAATATGCCGGCTGGGCTTCTTGCGCATATCTTTAGCCTCCCTTTGCAAATAGCAGAGCAACACTACCAGACATTAAAAAACATTATATCATAAAAATAATCCTTATTTTGTAAGGAAATTTATCAGCTTCGCCTATATACTGGGGAGTGTGTGAGAAGCTAACGTTATCTGTTGAATTTGCAGACGGGGCTAAGAAAAGCACCGAATTCCCAACTGGATGTTTCGGTGCTTTTCACACTCTGTGATAATATATTTGTGCTAAACAGCTATTCGTCTCTGGTTTCTACACTGATGGTATAGGTGTCAGCCCCGGCTGTAGTGATTTTCAATCGTGCGGAATCAACGGCACCGGTAAAAAAGACTACTTGAGATCCGACAGCCGGTACGGTAAATGCGGAACCCGGATAATCGATCAATAGCGTACCCTGCAATACTTGAACAACACCGGCCAGCGCTGTGGCGGTAGGATTGAAAATAAGCCAGGTTGCTTGTTCCTTACCAGCCATGTCAACAAAGGTCGAAAATGACGGAGCTCCCGAAAGGATATCTGTAATAGGCTCCGATAAGGTTCCTTTGGACCATTTTATCCGTAGAGCCGGCCAAAAATCACTGAGCGGTGAGCGTGTACTGAAGAAACCGAGAATGTTGTCATTTGCATTTTCGAGGCCCTTTAGCGCAATGCCATTATTGGGGATTGAGCCGTCGTACCATCCCTGTACCAGGCTGAGTATATTTATATTTAAAATGCCGTTTCGAGAAGGCGGGGTTACCGGTCCAAATGCAGTAGTATCTGAAGGTGGTTGAGCATTAAAAGTAACCGTACTCTGGTTAAAAAAGTCAAGCAGTCTAAATATAGATACTTGGGCTGTTCCTACATTATCGTTCCTGAACATGCTAATCGTTAAATCTGCCGATTCTATGGTGCAATTTGGCGGGATCCCCTTGGTGGGTTCAGATAAGTTGAACTGGAGTAGGCTTCTGTAAATATCAGAGGTTCCGCCTATGAATGTACCAGCGTACAGAGTATTTCCCTGGGAGCGATTGTCAAAATTTTGGTCGGGATAGGCTGACGCTATATATACGTCTTGTACTGCTGTAAATGTTGAAACGGGCATAAGATCACGTCCTTTCCCTCATATATTATTGGTTTATTATGGGAAATGTTACCGCGAGGATATGCCCGGAATTGGAGCGGTTTTTTTATGCGGGAGCGCTCGAAGCTTGTATCATAAGTACAGCGTAATCGTTCTCCAAATTGGCAAAACCGTAGTTATTACTGCCTGGGCGGCGCCGAGCGAGAAAATGGATTAAGCGCCAGGGCTATAAGTTTAGGGGAAGAGTGCTCAATGCCGGCAAGATACGCTGAATTTTAGAAATATTCGGTATTGTGGCCAAGAAATCCTCGGGGGGAGAGGGGAGGACAGTTCCCCCCATGTGCTCCTCTCCCCTTATATGTGTTCGCCTGGAAGCCGGCTAAAGGCTGTACGCCAGCTTTATTTTTTGGGCCGATACGATAGTTACTCCAATGTCATGGCTTTGTATTGTTGGGTGATTTTAACGATGGCTTCCTCGGTGGGGATCCTTTCACCGCTTGAGCCGGAAGCATAGCCTTGCGCGCTGGAGTGCTTGATGGAATATTGAGCGGTGTCAACATCGGCGAAGGGCCCGCCGTGCGTTAGTACGATAACCCGGGGATTGACACTCCGGGCGGAATCGATGATTTCCCGGACATCGTTGACGGCTTGCTCCAGCGAGATCACTTCGGACTCGCCCGACATGCCTCCGGTGGTCACGCCGATCATCGCGCCCAGGACATCGGCCCCGGCTTCGGCCATGGCCTCAGCTTCCGGGGGCGACATGGCCCAGGCCAGGGTAAAGATATTTTTGGCCCGGGCCTGGCGAATTAATTCGACTTCGCGTGAAAATCCCAGTCCGGCTCGTTCCAATTGACCGGCAAAGTATTCTCCGTAGAGGCCGACAAACGGCTCGTTGGTCACTCCTGAAAAACCCAGCCCCATGATCCGGTCAAGAAAATCGTCCAGCTCCAGAGCCGGATCATGGGCGCCGATCCCTGCGATGCAGGGGGTGTTTTTGACGATGGGAAGAATTTCCCCGGCCATATGGATCAGATGCTCATTGGCGTTGCTGTAGGGCAGCCAGGCCAGGATGGACGGCAAGCCGCGCATGCGGTAGATGGCCGTGGAGTATACCCCGATGAGATCCGCTCCGCCTTTTTCGGCGCATTTGGCCGAAAGCCCGGTGCCCGCTCCGAACATGAGCAGGGACTGGCCCGAATTGATCTGCCCGTTCAGTCGTTCCATAATCTGTTCCCGCGAGTATCTCTGCGCCATCACCGCACCCCCCGGTTAAACCGATTGCACATAGGGCAAATCGCTGTGGGAATTCTTTTTCCAAGTCCCGTCCAGCATTTCCTTGAGAAGGCCGGACATCAGATCCGCGAATTCCGGTTCATTCATATGCTTATCGACGATCAGCAGTTCGATATTGGGTTTGCTCAGGTCTAAATGATCTTTTATGCCGTCAATAAAGCGCTTGCTTCGCAACGACCATGCCGGTTTATCCGGATCAGCCACCCAGGTAGGCCCGGCGCTGGGTCCCGCCCAGCCCAGGTCTTTATCGGGCGTACCCAGGTCGCAGGCTCCCCAGCCGCGCATCGGTACGCAAATAGCCGTCGGACCCTGGGCGTGGTTCAACTTCTTGGCCATGTTCTCGGCGATTTTATAGGCTTCATCGGGGAGAATGCCGATGCAGGTGACCATGGGATTGTGTTCATAGAGAGAACGCCCCGGCAGGTGGGTTTGCTGCAGGTAGCGCTCGGGAACCGTATCTTTAGGTCCGAAGTTGATCAGGTCCAGGCCCCCGGGGGCAATCACCTGGGGTATGCCTTTCCGGCCGGCCGCGGTCAATCGATCCGGTCCCGCGCTCAAGACCCCGCCCAGCATTTCATCGGCGATTTCGTGGGTGGTAATATCCAAAAGCCCTTTGATAAAGCCGTCGTCGATCAACTGCTCCATCGACAGGCCGCCCGAGCCTATGGCGTGGTTGATCATCACCTCGTAGCCCTGGTCTTCCATGAATTTTGAGGCGCGCAGCACACAGGGGGTGGTAACGCCGAACATCATGCAGCCGATCAGGGGCTTATCATTTTTCGTATCCACCGGGGGGGAAGCGGCCATGCCGGCAATAGCGCCCGCGGCGTTCGTCAATACCCGCTTGGTCAGGGCATTAAGCCCCGCTTCCGCAATCGGGTACATCATGCATATATCCTTGGTCCCCACATAAGGCCGGACGTCTCCGGAAGCCATGGTGGTGACCATAAGCTTGGGAATGCCGATGGGCAGGCTCTGCATAATCGCCGTTCCGATGCTGGCGCCCATAGAGCCGCCGAACCCAATGATCCCAGCCACCTCGCCCTGATCGACCAGACGGTCGACGTACTTGACGGCCGCCTCGGTAACCCAGGCGGAAGCTTGATGGCGGTCCACCTGGTAGATTTCTTCGGGTTTTTTCCCGATCCCGGCCAGAATTTCGCTCAATCCGATATCCGCCCAGCCCACTTCCCGGCCCACGCTCAGTTCCAGGATAGTGGGCGCTCCGCCGGCGGCCGCCACCTGCTGGGCGATGTATTTGATTTCCTCGCCTTTGGTATCCAGAATGCCCGCAACCAGTATTTTTGCCTTCAATGTACCCCGCCTCCCTTTCTATTGGCTATTCATTTTTTAAGGGACTGATTTTTAAAGTCCTTGACAGCTTCGGTGAGAGGCACTTCGATGGGAATGCGTTCAATGCTGGAAGCGCCCAGGAATCCTACCGAGTCAGTGTGCTGGTAGATATAGGCGGTGTCTTGTGGAGAGGATATGGGCCCGCCATGGGCAAAGATCATGATATCCGGCTTGCCGTGGCGGGCGGCGGCCGACATGCGGTTCACCAGAGCCGCTGCATCCTCCAGCGAAATCTTTTCGGAATATTTGGAGCCGATGGCCCCGCCGGTGGTCAATCCCATGTGGCAGATCATGACATCCATCCCGGCTTTGCCGGCCATTGCAGCTTCTGCTTCGTTAAAGGCGTAGGCGATGGTGAACATGCCCAGTTGGGAGGCGAGCTTTAAGGTTTCGATCTCCTTGCCGTAGCCCATTCCCGTATCTTCCAATTCCTGGCGGAAACGGCCGTCAATCAGGCCCACGGTCGGAAAATTCATAACTGCCGAAAATCCCAAGTCGATCAGATTCTTTAGAAAGGGCTTCATTTCCCGGGTGGGGTCGGTTCCGCAGATTCCCGCGATCATAGGCGCTTCCTGGATCTGGGGAAAAACCCGGTGGGCGAGATCGATCACGATCTGATTGGCGTTTCCGTAGGGCATCAAGCCTGCCAGGGAGCCGTTTCCGTCCATCCGATAGAGACCGGAATTGTATACCCCGATGAGATCCGCGCCTCCACGTTCGGCAAACTTGCCGGAAATGCCTGTACCGGCACCGGCGATAATGACGGGCTTGCCTCCGGAAATACTTTTCTTAAGTCTTTCCAGCACCTGTTCTCTGGTGTACTGTTGAGCCATAGCAAGATACCTCCTATTTTATTTTTGGGTCTGCTAACCTTTTAAATCAAAAATTCCGCCTTGGGCTTCCGTATAGATGCCCCAGGCGTTCAAAGCCGCGCCGAGTTCGGGATGCTGATGTCCTGCTTCCTCTAATCCCACTCCGCTCATAACCGCGTTGATGGCCTGGCGAAAGGCTTTAGCCCCCGCCGCCGGACCCATGGGATGGCCGTGGATAGCGCCTCCGGCAGCGATAATGACATCATTGCCGAACTTTTTCATGATATCTTCAACATGACCCTGGGTTGTGCCGCCGCCCGGCATGGGGAAAACCGGTCTAATATTGTGCAGCGGGGAAAGCATCTGGTAGCCCAGGCTTATAAAGGTATCCATCATCATGGGGAATTTTCCATAGGGGGTAAGGCCGATGATCATATCCAAACCGGCCAGCCTGGGAAGTTTGGCTCCGATCAGAGAAGCGCTCAGGCCCGACCAGGGCGATTCATAAACCGCCCCGGTGAAGTCGGAATGGGCCAATATGGGAACATTGATATTCTCGTCTTCGGTCAGCATCCGGGCGGCGTCCAGGCCGATGGTGAAGTAATTGACCATCAGGCAGTTGGCTCCCGCTTCAATGGCGCGGTAGGCGTTCTCTTTCAGTTTGTCGGTCCGGTCGGTAATATTAAAGGCGTACAGCGTCTTTTCGCCTTTTTCCTCATCAGCCTGCTGCAAGGCCACCATAACCGCTTTGACCCGGTCCAGCAGCCGGCAGTGGGGCGCATCCGCCACCAGTTCATCATCCTTGATGATATCCACGCCGCCTATAGCTGTTTCGTAGGCCAGCCGGGCGGTGGTGGCCGCATCCAGGCCGGTGCAGGGCTTGATCATGTTGTTGAGCAGGGGCCGGTCGTATACCTTAAGGAGCTCCCTTACCCCTTGCACGCCGAATTTCGGCCCTTTGAACTCGGCCAAAAACTTTTTCGGGAACTCCAAGTCGATCAATTTTACTTTCCCGGAGCTGGAGATGTTGCCGATCACCGTACTCAGCATCATGGCGAACTGGGCGCCAAAATTGGCCCAGGGGAAGGCGATGCGGATGATAAACTGCCTTTCATGAACATCCGGGGGAATCTCAATCTGATAGGAAGGCGCTTCATAGACGCCTACTACTCTGCCAATACACCGCTCGCGCAGTTCGGGCGTCTCGGCGGGGACCTTGAGCCAGGTGCCGGTAGTCTGTTCAACCGCCAGAGCGGCTGCGAAATTCATCATCGCGGCGCTGGATTTGGTCGCGCAATAATAGGTGGCCGTAATAAAACGATCTGCTTCCAATGCCTCGGGAAATTGGCAAATAATCGGGTCTATAAACATTGACTTTCCTCCATTTGTTTTATTTCAGGTACCTTTGAGTCCATAGTAATCAGGAGTAAAAAATAAGGCCATATTGAAAATATTTTCAATATGGCAAAAAAAAATTCATTACCCGAATGAATCTCGAAAAATAAAGCGGCTGGCATTTTTACCAGCCGCTGTAAATCAATCGTCTTTATTTTAATGTTATGAAACACTATAGTTTGTGGAATGTTGGAGCCATCCGGTCATAGGTGGCATAGTATTTCACTCCGGCCCGCCGGGCCATTGCCACCGCGTCATCAAAACGGTAAGCGATATGCTCGGGCATATGCGCATCGGAGCCAAAAGTGACAAATTCGCCTCCCAATTCCACATACCTGCACAGCCAATCCCCGCCTGGCACTTCAAATCCGCCTAAATTGCGATAACTGGCGGTGTTAATTTCAATGCACTTGCCCTGGGGAATGATATATTTAAACAGGGCATCGATTTCATCAGGGGCGTATTTATAAAAGAGCCGGGAGTCCTTTTCCGAATGCGCTCCCTTGGCCGGGAAATCGATATGGCCGACACTGCTGAACAATTGGGGATCAATCTGCCCGATGCCTGTTAAAATGGAGCCGATATACTCTTTAAACACCTGAGCGATGTTTTTTCCTTCATAGAATTTGGGATTGAACGGATCGATATTGTTTATGGAATGCGCGCTGGCCAGTACATAATCACAGCTTACCGAACGCAATTCAGCCTCAAGTTCGGGGAAGTATTCCGGCGCCAAAGCAATGCCGGCTTCGAGGCCCAATTTTATTTTAACCCCGCTCTGGTCAAAATGGCGAAACTGCTCAATATAGTTTTCTAAATCGACATGCCAGGCAGCGCCTCTATAAAAATGTATTTCCAGATGTTCGGTGAAGCAGATCTCATCCAAGCCCAGCGCCTCCGCCCGCTGAATTTGCACATCAGGACTGGTTTTGCTATCCGCTGAAATGGACGAATGTACATGATAATCGCAACGCATGTCGGAAATCCCTCCCTTATATCTTTTCAGTTGGGGAACTGCTTATTAGCGAAAGAAAAGCTAAACCAAGCTTTGTAAAATGATATATACATCCGTGAAAATTAGCAATATTGAAATATTTTTTAATAAGAGAACGGGATTCTTGCCCCGGAAGATCTATGAATAGGTTGGCCGTTCTTCAACCATGCTATAACCGGGTTGCTGCGGGGATGGGAACCGAGCCGGTTGGCCTGCGCTTGGGAATCAACCGGGAGGATATCCCCCCGGTTGGCCCGGCCTTATTGAATCGATAATTTTCTACCGAGCGTCTGCGGCATAGGTGTTATAGCTTGGTGAAGGTGAGCTGTTGTACTTTCTGTAGATTCATAGTATAAATACTTTAGGGAAAACAATGCTTCGCAGAAGCGGAGCCCCGTATGTGCATTCCGCAATGGGATGCAATAGAGTTGCGCAAATGATTAATTATTGCCATGAAGGTGATTTGGCCTTTTGAAAGAGGCTTTATCTATTTATGGCAATTTTTCGTTTTTCTGATGTGGGCCGTGCTTCTTAAAACTATATGGTGATTTGAAGAAAGTGGATGCTATGTCGCTTATCGATGGGGAAAAAATTAGCTATTCATATGGGTTCGACGGCAGCACCGGGCTTGCCATTGACGGAGTGGACATTACCGTCGGCAGGGGGGAGTTTGTTGCCATACTCGGGCATAACGGCTGCGGCAAGTCTACGCTGGTCAAGCATTTCAACGCTTTGCTGCCGCTCCAGCAAGGGGAGCTTAGCGTAGCCGGCATTGACGTGAGGGAGGAAGAGCATATCTGGCTGCTCCGCCGGTGCTGCGGCATGGTGTTTCAAAACCCCGACAATCAATTTGTTTCCTCGGTGGTGGAGGAGGATATCGCTTTCGGACTTGAAAACTACGAAGTACCGAGGCATGAAATTCCGCCCAGGGTAAAAAACGCTCTGCGCCTGGTCGGCATGGAAGGCTTTGCAAAGCGATCCCCGCACATGCTTTCCGGCGGTCAGAAGCAGCGTATCGCGCTGGCCGGAGTCCTCGCCCTGGAGCCTGACATCATCATTTTTGACGAGGCGACGGCTATGCTCGACCCGGTCGGACGGCGGGAGGTGCTTGCCACCATGCGGCGTCTGCATGAGGAGGAACATAAAACGATTATCATGATCTCTCATTATGTTGAGGAAGCGGTATGGGCGGACCGGGTCTACCTGATTCATGACGGAAAGATACTGGCCAGCGGCCCGCCGCGCGATATGCTGACTAACGAGGAGCTTATGCAAAGAACCGGGCTGATCCCGCCGATTGCCGTACGCATTTACAATGATTTGAAAGCGGCAGGCATTGAATTGCCCAACTGTCCGCTGACCAGCGAAGAGCTGGTGGAGGAAATATGCCGATTGAGCTAGAGAATGTTTCCTATGTCCATGCACCCGGTACTCCGTTTGAGGCCGCCGCCCTCGAAGATGTCAGTCTGAGGATCGGCGACGGGGAATGGGTCGGGATCATGGGACATACCGGCAGCGGAAAAACGACGCTGATTCAGCTTATCGCCGGTCTATTGACGCCTATGCACGGCAGGATAAGGCTGGACGGCCAGGACATAAACGACCGGAACTATGACAGAAGTGAACTGCGCCGGAGCCTGGGTATGGTATTCCAGTATCCCGAGTATCAGCTCTTCGAAACGACCGTGGAAAAGGATGTCGGGTTCGGACTAAAGCACAGCGGCCTGAGCCGGAGCGAGGTAAAGGAACGGGTAAAATGGGCCCTGGAAACGACCGGCTTTATTTTTGAAGCCGTCCGGTCACAGCCTCCTCTGGCGCTGTCCGGGGGTGAAAAACGCCGGGTGGCCATTGCCGGAGTGCTGGCTGTAAAACCGAAAATCATGATTTTTGATGAGCCGATAGCCGGCCTCGATCCGCTGGGGCGCGAGTCCTTTTTGCAGCTGGCCTCCCGGCTCCATCAGAGTGGAACAACGGTAATTATCGTATCGCACAACGCGGATGCCCTGGGAGAATTCGCCCAACGGCTGGTCGTGCTTGACCGGGGCAGGATTTTGCTGGACGGCTCGACCAGGGAAGTTTTTTCAGACGTGTCGCGCATGAACAAGCTGCGTCTGGGGGTCAGCGCGCCCCGGCAGATCGCCGCTATGCTGTCCCGGCGCGGAGTTGCTGTGCCGCAGGATATCGTAAGCTATGACGAACTGCTGGCGGCGTTGAAATCACGGCTGACAGGCGGTGAGCTATGATGAGGCATATGCCGATAGGGCATTTTCTTCCCGGCCAGTCCCTTATCCATCGTATTGACGCGCGGGCGAAAATCATCAGTCTTTTCGTTTTGCTGGCGGCCATCATTGCCACCGCAACGCCGGGGGGATATGTATTCCTTATCTGTTTCACGGCAGCGGTCATACTGCTGGCCAAGCTGCCCCTGGGAGCCGTATGGGGGCCCCTCCGGCAGTTGAGTGTGTTTTTTATCATCATTTTTATGATGAACGCGCTTTTCTTTGATGCCGCCGACCCGCTATGGTCGTGGTGGATATTCCATCTGTCGACGGGCGGCGTGGCCCAGGGGGCGAATGTGGTTCTTCGCGTCGCGCTCTTTATCGTATTGAGCAATGTCCTGACCTGCACCACAGCTCCGATGGATGTGACTTCCGCGCTGGAGAGCCTTATGAGGCCCATGAAGCTCATCCGCATACCGGTGGAAGAGGTCGCCATGATCATCAGTGTCGCCATTCAGTTTATTCCGACTCTGATGGAGGAAACCGACCTGATAGTAAAAGCGCAGATCGCCCGCGGAGCCCGATTCGAGAGTAAGCGTTTATGGGAAAAAGCCGCCAGTGTGGTTCCACTGGTGGTCCCCATATTTCTCGCGGCGTTTCGACGTGCGGATGAGCTTGCGCTGGCCATGGAGGCCCGCGGTTACAGGAACGCGCGCCATCGTACGAAAAGAAAGCGAGCACCATTTCACGGCGGCGATTTCACAGCTTTGCTGACCAGCGCCGCCATCTGCCTGGTGCAGGTGTATGTTCTCGGGTAATTGAGCCGCGCGAGGCTTGATGAAATAATATGTTGGGGGGAATTACCATGAATCAGATGTCCTATGTAAAGCGATCCATTATTGCAGCGGTATGTATCGCCCTGTGCATTGTGCTGCCGATGGCGTTCCATTCGGTGAGAAACGCCGGCGCTATCTTTTTGCCGATGCATATTCCCGTACTGCTTTCCGGCCTCATATGCGGCGGGCCCCTGGGTTTGCTGGTTGGTTTGGCCGGTCCTCTGCTTTCCGCCCTTATCACCGGTATGCCTCCCATGGCCAAGCTGCCGGGCATGATGGTCGAGCTCGCGGTATACGGACTGATGACCGGCTATCTCATGCGGGTGCTACATACCAGGAAAACCTATGCCGATCTCTACCTCAGTCTCATCGGTGCGTTGTTGACCGGACGCATTGTCGCCGGTATTGTCCAGGCGCTTATTTTTTCGTCCGGCGCCTATTCCATAGCTACCTGGGCAACCAGTTATTTTGTTACCGGCCTTCCCGGAATTGTGATCCAGCTCGCGCTCATCCCTTCGATAGTTTTTGCTCTGGAAAAGGCCCGGCTTATTCCGGTGCGCTATCCGAAGCGGGTAGACACAGGCAAACCTTTGGCATAGTATCGGACTAGGGACAGTGGGCCGGGGCGGTATGCCAGCGAAGAAACGAGGATTTAAATGAATAAAAAAGCTGTAATTGATTTTTTTGACGGATTGGCTCCCAACTGGGATTCCGAACTGGTGCGTGATGACGCCAAGATCGGCCTGATACTTGACTATGCCGGAATTGCCGACGGCGTAAAGGTGCTGGATGTAGCCTGCGGTACCGGCGTGCTTTTTCCCGATTACCTGGCCAGAAATGTGCGGCAGATCACCGGCATTGATATTTCACCGGTCATGATTGAGCTTGCCAGGTCTAAATTTTCCGACCCACGGATCGAACTTATCAGCGCCGATATTGAAGATGTTTCTTGTCCCGCGCCGTTTGAGCGTTGTATGGTATACAACGCTTTCCCGCACTTCCCGAATTCGGCCCGGCTCATAGAGTGCCTGGCAGGTAAACTCATTTCCGGCAGCCGGCTGACCGTTGCCCACGGAATGAGCCGCGCCCAGATCAACCAGCACCATTCAGGCGGCGCGAGCAAGGTTTCCGTGGAATTGATCGATGAAAATGAACTGGCTCGGCTTTTTAGGCCGTATTTCAAGGTGGATGTCGTCATATCCGACAATGATATGTATGTCGTATCAGGCATAAAGAAATAATAGGTTGCTTTACATTAATAATAATACGATAAATATCCGGCAGTATTACTTAATGCTTAAAATGGGTGATTTCCGTTTCCGGGAGGTAAATTTTCCAGGCTGGAAACAAAAGGTTGCTTTTGGCAGGCATCTGTGCATAACATAAAGCGAGAAGATTCCGATCTGCTAAATCGAAATCCCCTCTGACCGTCAGGAGCATTCAACAATTCCTGGTGCGATATTGTTATATGCTTTATTATGTTTTAGGAGCGTTTAGCTCCTATTTTTATTGCTTTGAATTATTGCCGTAATTACTAGTAACAGGCTGCATAGGGCTGTAATTAGTTCTAACAATCTATCACCCCCTTTTCCCTATATGTTCATACCAATTACCTCTTAAATCTCTAAGCTTGCCACTCATTTTTTACCTATTTACATAAAGCAGCAAAAAATCAAGAAATACGGTATATCCGCTGCTCGAGTGCGTTCAATTTAAGCAAAAATTCAGCCAGGATTAAGCTGAAATTCCACTTACAAGAAATACAATTTAATCAATAAATTAATTCTACAGGTATGTGGTAAGTTCTTTACTCAATTAGCAGCCGGCTTTTAAGAAGGACATTGAATTATTGAGATGAGGGAGGGACTGGGAGTTAGTCAGTCGGACGGAAGGAAGCGAAGCAGTACAAAGAAATGGAGGTAAGTATATGACATTAGAACGGAAAGCGCAATTGCCTGGCATGATAGTGATTATCGCTCTTGCCATGCTTGCAGCTTGTTTTTCTTCACCAGCAGCAGCCAGCGGTGCCAGTCTGGTAGTTACCACCGGCAGTGCCTCCGGTATTGACCAGAGCGCTGCCACCCTGAACGGGCAGATTACCGCGAGCGGCAGTTCTGATATTATTGAACATGGTTTCTGTTATGGAACTGATCCGTCTTGTTCCATCAAGGTTCCCGTAGGCGGCAGTATAAGCGAAGGCAGTGCCTACTCATATCCAATCAACGGTTTGACGGCCGGCACAACCTACTATTTTATGGCTTATGCCCTGAATTCCGAAGGCTCATCCAGCGGAAGCCCGATTTCATTCACCACCAGTGCCGCAGTTACCCCGCCAACGGCGGCTACCGCCAGTGCCAGTAGCATTGACCAGAATACGGCCACCTTCAATGGCCAGATTACCTCTAACGGCGGAGCGGACATCAGTGAATATGGGTTCTGCTGGGGTAGCGATCCATCGTGTCCCAACAAAATTACCGTAGGTGGCAGCATAAGCGAAGGCAGTGCCTACTCATATCCAATCAGCGGTTTGGCAACCGGAACCACTTATTATTATAAAGCCTACGCTGCCAATTCGGCCGGTACTTCGAGCGGAAGCCCGGTGTCTTTTACCACCAGTGTTGCAGCCACCGCGCCGACTGTGACCAGCGACAGCGTCAACAGTATTGACTCCAGCTACGGCACCATAAACGGCACGGTCACTGCTGTTGGCAGTTCAGCCATCACCCAGTACGGCTTTGTTTATGGGACTACTTCATCCTGTACATCGCAGGCGATCGTTGGTTATACCATCAGTCAGGGAAGTTCCTTTTCCTATCAGTTGAGCGGTTTAAGCGCTGGCACCACTTATTATTACAAAGCCTACGCTACCAATGCCGCCGGTACCTCTTATGGCAGCCTTGGTTATTTTACCACCAGTGTTGCAGCCACCGCGCCGACTGTGACCAGCGACAGCGTCAGCAGTATTGATTCCGGCTACGGCACCATAAACGGTACGGTCACTGCTGTTGGCAGTTCAGCCATCACCCAGTATGGCTTTGTTTATGGAACTACTTCATCCTGCACATCGCAGGCGATCGTTGGTTATACCATCAGTCAGGGAAGTTCCTTTTCCTATCAGTTGAGCGGTTTAAGCGCCGGCACCACTTATTATTACAAAGCCTACGCTACCAATGCCGTCGGCACCTCTTATGGCAGCTTAAACTATTTCACAACTACTGCTTCTGCCGCAACCCCGACGGTAGCCACTTACAGCGCTTCAGATATTAGCGGCAATTCTGCCACCTTGAACGGTTATATCGATTCCATTGGAGGCTACTCTATCACCCAGTACGGCTTCTATTATGGAACCACCTCATCTTGTACTTCTCAGGCCATCGTCGGCTACAGTGCTGATGCAGGCAATAGTTTCACTTTGGATCTCAGCAGTTTGAGTGAGTACACCATGTACTACTATAAAGCTTACGCCACCAATGCCGCCGGCACCTCTTATGGAAGCGTATATTCCTTCACCACCGATTCAGCCAGTACGCCAACCGTGACTACCTTAACACCGTCAGTCAGCCAGGGTTATACTACCCTCTATGGATATGTAACATCCAAGGGAGGCTCAAACATAGAATCGTACGGATTCTACTATGGAACCACCAGTTCACCAAGTACCCAAGTTGTCGTGGCATCAGATGATATAGATGCCTATGATACGTTTAGCTACACCCTGAGCGGTTTGACTGACGGTACTACCTATTATGTAATGGCCTATGCCACCAACAGTGAAGGCACTTCATATGGAAGCGTCCTGAGCTTTGTAGCGGAAGGTGCCGTTACCACAACTACCCCAACGACAACAACTACCGAGCAGGAATCGTCTTCCGGCCCGGTCTGTGTCTTCACCATAGGCTCAAGCACTTACAGCATGAATGGCATTAGCGTTACCAGCGATGTAGCTCCTTATATCGAGCACAACCGCACCTTCCTGCCACTGTATACTGCAGCTAACGCCCTGGGCATCAGTCCTTCAGACATAAGCTGGGATGGGGCCAGCCGGACAGTAACCGTTGTTGATGGGGCTAAAGTGGTAGAAATGACTATCGGAAGCCAGCAGATATCGATAAACAGCATATCCATGCCTTTAGAAGTAGCTCCTGAGATTTCCCATGGGCGCACCTGCCTGCCGGTTGGGCTTATATCCCAAATTTTCGGAGCAACCTGCACCTGGAACGGAGCAGACCGGACGGTTACCGTTCAACAGGCAGCTTGATCTGACTTACAAACGCGGAGCAAGGTAAACCGAAAGGCCGAATTTCTGAACAAGTCAGGATAATTTTTTATAGACACAAATACGTCGAGAGGATTCCGGTATCGTGGTGCCGGAATCCTCTCCAGTCACCGGGCTCATTGCGCAGCTTATGGCGCTGGAGCCAGCCGGGTTCTCAGAACCGCCCATTGCTCATCCGAGACGATTCCGAGGCGCCACAGGGCGGCGCCGCCCAAACGATATTTTTGGGCCAGGTCTATTTTGCCGTTCATGCTGGAGGCGGATTCATTGACGGCGGATATCCCTAAATACAGCTTGGACGCGGGAACTTGGGCGAGGGCCAGCGTTACGGCCTGTTCCACCTTATCCAGGGGCTCCGGTCGGGTACCGTAATCGTAGGCCATGATGACGATGCTGTCCGCCGACTGGCCCAGGCTGGCATAATCATAGCCCGGATAGCTGCTGTTCAGAGGATGCAAGGACAGGGTCAGGGTCTTGCCGGCAGCGTGCAGAGAAGCGGCCAAGTCCTTGACAAACGCGGCAAAATCAGCACGCACCTCGCTCAGTTCTTCGGGCGTATCATTCCACCCCAGCCCCTCGAAATCCAAATTAACCCCGTCATATTTACCAGCCTCGCCGGTTATGCTCCGGATGGCCAGGGACCTGGCGGCGGGGTCATTGAGCATTTTCCTTATCCGGGCGTTTTGGTCGGTCATCTGTATACACATCTGGGTTTTCAAGCGGTATTTCTGGGCGGCCTTCAGCACATCGTTCCAACCCTCCGGGCGCTGCCATCCCTCGGCGCTGTCGCTTAACAGGTTGCCTTGCTCGTCCATGCTGTACCAGCCCAAGGCCAGTTCATCGACAAGATCGGTATGGTCGCTCCGGGTTTGCGGGTAGGGCACGGTGAACAAGTCCGTCCAGCTGCTGTTGACCGCGTTGCCCAGGGCATAATATCCCAAAAGCTTTAATTCAACCGGCGTACCGCTGACGACCGGCGTGCTGCTGATGTCGATCCTGCGGGCGGCACTGTCCCAGTTTACCTGGCATCCCAGCGCTTCGCTTATGAATCCGAGGGGCAGCATGGTCCGGCCGCTTACAATGAGGGGTGGAGCGTCCAGGGTTATCATAGAACCGTTTTTGAAAGCCTGCTTGTTTCCAATCTGCATTTTGATCAGCAGGTCTTTTCCTTCCAGCGTCACTTCCTGGGTGGCGGCATTCCAGCTTACCTTTACATTCAGAGATTCGGCAACCGTTTGTATGGGCGCCAGGGTCCGGTTATTGACGATGACCGGCGCCACTTCCGGATTGAGAACTTGGCCGTCTACGGTGATGGTGATGGCCGGCGGGGGGTCTGCTGCCTGTGCCGCCCGCCCCCAGACGCCGGTGAGGAGAAGCATCAAAGCCAGGCAAAACCAACACTTTTTCATGAGAATTGCACCTCGATCTTAAGAATTTGCAGCCGTTCATAGTTGGGCTGCATGGGCCTGATAAAGGCCTCTAAAAGGATACGCAAAGTTTTGGTTAAAAATTGCAGTTGAAGTGATATTTGCCTTTCAGGCAATGGAAGGGCTCCATTTTCGGAATAAGGCGGGATACGAAATATAATTGTAAAAGCCGTACGGTTGACAGGCCTATCATAAACAAATATAATGACTATAAAGTCAATGACCATGGAGTCAATAAAAATGAACAGGAATCAAAGGAAGCAACAGAAAGAACAGACCCGCAAGATTTTGCTGGAAGCGGCTTTTTCGGAATTCGGCCGTCGGGGGATTATGGCGACCAGAATGTCGGACATTGCGGTAGCCGCCGGGGTCTCTCACGGAACCGTGTTTGCCCATTTTGAAAACCAGGAGGCTTTGATAAGCGCGGTAATTGAAGAGTTCGGGGAAAAAATCGCCTTGCGCACCCATGAGCTGGCCAGCCAGTGCAAAGGGGTTCAAGAGCTGCTGGCGGTGCATTTGCTGTGCATTGAGGAATCGGAGGCCTTTTACACCAGATTGGTAAATGAAGCCCGGTTTTTGCCCCAAGTCGCCAGAGATACTTTTATCATGATCCAGTCCG
>Ga0228535_1000593_pt1 | contig 92446 bp, 76 predicted proteins | sample SJ1metagenome_FD_168457 | JGI IMG/M metagenome (GOLD analysis project Ga0228535, IMG submission 168457) | Enriched culture of PCE-dechlorinating microbial communities from Ithaca, New York, USA - SJ1 | ecosystem: Engineered > Modeled > Simulated communities (microbial... > Unclassified | place...
ACCCCTCATACGAGGAGATTCTCAAACGGCTGGACATCCATCCCACACAGAAGCTGCAACCCAAGAAGAAGCGGGGCAGACCTGCCAAAATCAAGCACGTATAGTCTCACTCATTGGGAAAGTTGTAATCAAGGATAAACAGTTTTTGTTTTCAATTGCAGATGAGATTACCAAATCCATTTACCTAGCTTACAACGAACATACTTCACAGGCATTTAGATGAGAATTAGACAGTTGCTTTATCACCTTTTTACTAATTCGATGCTTCTGTTGTACAGTATGCATCTATTATTATATTTACAGGGTCCATCTGATGATTGATAACAATCAGAAGCTATTGGCTATGATAATCATCAAGAGCTATCCTTCAAGCGGGATTCATTCATCCTGCAATTATAAATAGCTCTTCAAACTGCCTTCTTGCTGAATCGAGCGACCTATTTCTTGAATTCCCTGAACAATACCAATAGTACTATGCTAATATACGCAGCATGCAAAGGGATGAAGCACTATTGCTGTTCGAGAAATTCATGAACAGAGCCATGTGGAGCAAACATTGGAAGTTGGTCAAATCTCTTTCGAAGGGTAGTCCTGAACCAGAGGCCATGGGTTATCTGTGCTCGAACGAAATTTGAATTATAGAATTTCCCGAACCTTCAGTCGGCTGTAAAGTCTGCTTGAATATTTGCTTCGAGCGAACATGATGCGTAGCAAGGCCAAGGAGAAGAAGCTATCTACGATATCTGACAGAGAAGAACGCAACTACCCGGCGTTTGGTCCGAAGAAAATGAAAGAAATAGGATTTAAAGACCACACGGGCTCTCTTTATGCTTCTTTTTACCAGAGGAATTCGAATACCTCTATCCAATCAGCATCTTTTTGACTCCCAACCACACATCTCTTCGCCTGTGCAGTACGGCTGCTTTCACGCTCTCGTCTCCTGTACTGCCAGCAACGCATCGATTTCTTCCAAGCTGAGTGTACAGCCGGGATTGAATTGCTGGCTTTGCATATACGAAAGCACCGAGTGGTACAGCTGCCGGGCTACAAGTCGATGCTCCAGATCAGAGGTTAGGTCCATACTGCAGACCATCAACCTCCCTCTCCCAACGCTGCACTCAAACAAGAGCCCAAGCTTGTGGCTTCTGAACCAGGTGTCGATCGGCTGCACCAAGGCCGAAATATCTGTGGCAAGTCCATCCAGCACCATGGCATTTGATCCATGCACCAACTCCCACCACTGCCAGTTGCTGTGATGTTCCGTCGGGAAAGCAGAAAACACCGGATGCTCTGCATCCACCACCATCCCCAACGTATGGGGAGCTTGCCTGCCGGTCCAGGAGGTGTTCCAGAACACCGAGGAGAATCCCAAGGCCACCTCTGTATTACCCGATGTCAACAACAACATCTTGCCACCAGAAAACAGTACCTGCTGACTTGCTTCATCCCACGCTCTGGTTACCAGGACATCCCTCGACTCCAAGTCCACTGCTTTGGGGAACGCCCAGATATCCCAGGCATTCTCTCTCCTAGGATCATCCAAGGTAAGACGGAGCGTCAGTTTCTGCGCTGTTGCAAGCTCAGGAATCGACAGGGAGAGAGTGGCAAGCGAATGCACTCCCCTGGGTGAATGATGGCCTGAACTGAGTACTCCACCTGCCAAAAGGTTCCCTTGCTCATCGAACAGGCTCCAGTTGACTTCTGTCTTTGCAAAGTCAGAACTTCCGAAATTTGCCAGTTCAATATCAGCTTGCAGCGTTTCTCCGAATGTGTAATACCGCTTCGGAAGACGGGCAAGCAGGACGACATCAGCGCAGAACCGCCTGAATTGTTCACCACTGCAGTACCCTTTCTCCTGCCAGAATGCATTCAGAACCCCTTCCAGGGCGGTTCCCTGTCCGGGGAAGTCAGTGAGTGCCAATAACTGGAAACCCGCCAGGTTGCGTGTCCTCAGCGCCGCCTCGATCTCTTCCTTGTAGCAGAGCATCTGTTGGAACCCCGATGCCTCAAGGAACCGGTCAGCCTGGTCCGCCATGCCACGACGCGCAAGAATATCGTAGAAGACCTCAAAGTTTCGAGGTTTCAAATATCCGGTGTACTCCCGCATCTCGGAGAAGTCGGGGAAGACACACCACTGCCCCATTTCGTGGGTTACCACCGGACCTGGATACTGCTCGCAGATGGCAGTGTAATCGCTGCAGGTCTCCGGCGGCAGGGCGTTGATTCTGGAGGCAAGGCCCTCACCCCATGCCTGGATGCGAGGCTGAGGGAGCACTTGATACGCATTCTCCTCGAGTGCCGGCCATCCGGAAGCTGCGGTATGAAGCCTTCGGCCATCCCTCTGATTCCAAGAGGAAGCCCACAAGCCCAAGACTTCCTTGTCCCGACCATCAGGTTCGTTTCCACTGGCGAACAAGAGGAATGAAGGATGGTTGCCGTACTCGGCAACGATTCGCTGCGACTCGGTGAACAGCCAGTCGTCAAAGACCTTGTTCCCATCAAAAGCCACACCTTGGTTTTTCCAGACCGGGCACTCTACCTGCAGATAGAAACCCATGCGGTCGGCAACAGCAAAAGCTGCCTCGGGCGGACACCAGGAGTGAAACCTAAGATGGTTCAGTCCAAATTTCCTGCTTTGGGAGAACAGGTAATCCCAATACGGCTCCTCCATCGGAGGATGTCCGGTCTTGGGAAACACACAGCACTCCACCGTTCCCCGCAGGAACGTCTGCCTGCCGTTGATGAACAGGTACTTTCCCTTCGCCTCTATGCTTCTCAGCCCTACCTGGATCAGTTTCTCCTCTACAAGGCTTTGCTCCGTCTCAAGTACCACCCGAAGATTTTCCAAAGCTGGGTCATACTCGTCCCAAAGAGGCACATCCACAATCTCCAGATGGAAGACAGTCGTTGCACAAGCTGTGGGTTTGGTGAGTATGGCAGGAGCTTTTCCTTCCCGCTCTATCCGAAGGGTAACTGCTGTCTCGTATCCTGTCCGGTTTGCCACATCGATCATACAAAGCAAGGAAGAACGTTGAACATTGGGCAGAATGCGCACCTCACCCAGGGAAAGCTTGGGTATACGAACCAGAGCCAGTTGTCCTACGATTCCGTTCCAAGGGCCCTGGGTCTGATCGGATATGCTGTGGGCATTCGGTCCCACCTCATGAATCATCCGGTTGTCCACTCGAATGACCAGTGCCACAGAGGAGGACATACCAGATGGCACTTCATACCGATGAGGAACACTGAGCGAATCATAAGAGCCCAGAAACACCCCGTTCAGCCAGACCCGTGTCTCCCAATGGGGCCGCTCGAGCAGCAACTGCCACAAACCATCATCCATCTGAGGCAACGTGATATGCTTCACATACCAGGCAGAGCCGATGTATCGAGTCTCAGGTTGCAGCCAGTAGGGAAAGCGAAACGCATCGGCTTTCCGATAGGGTTCATAGAGGGGATCGGTAGCAAACTCATCACCAAACTGCGAACCCACCCACACCGTCTCAGCGGTTACCGGTTCGCCGATACCGGCAAGCTCAAGGCTCCCGGGCAGATCAATTGTGTACGCTTTGCATCCTTTCAGATGCTCAATCTCGTACCACCGCTGTTTGATTCCCTGATCATCCCTGTCCAGGAATACCTGCCAAGTACCTGATAGATCCATCGTCTCTTTCATGAATTAGGTCCCTTACCCTTTTCTTGCGTTCGGTAACGCAGGGGACTATCCCCCAACCGTTTCTTGAAGTTTGTACAGAAACCACTCACCGTCCCAAAGCCGCAGCAAAAAGCAATCTTCTTTATCGAAAGATCAGTGGTTCGCAGCAGATACTTTGCATTAGCCACCCGGTGGTTGAGCATGTACTCGTGCGGGGAGAACCCAGTGTTTTGTTTGAAGAGCCGACAGAAGTAATACACGCTGAGGTTTGCCCGCCTTGCAAGGTCCTCGATGCGCAAAGGCTGCTCGATGTGCATGGAGATATACGTCAGAACCTCACCGATGGCATCCACACTGGTTGTTTTCTCTTTGGCGAACCGCGCCAGGTAGAGTTCGGTCAATACGTTCGTGATCAACTGAGAGAGCCGCGCTTCATTGACCGCTTCATGTTTGTCGAACACAGCCAAGATCTGTCGCAGATTGCGTTCCACTACATAGGAAGAGGGAAGCTGCTGGATTACGGGTTCCCCCGTCTGCGAAAGCACGCTGAACCAACTTCTCATCGTAGGCCCATCGAGATGCATCCAGAGAATCTCCCACCCCTGGCTTGAAGCTTTGTACGAATGCGCTTGATAACAGTCAAGCAAGGCAATGCTTCCCGTTCCCACCAACGAATACTCACTGTTTTGCATTACATAGCCGGTACCGGAAAGGGTGTAGATGAGCAGAAAACTGTCGTACCGCTGTCGTGCAACCAGATATTCAGCACTACAGCGGTAGTGCCCGATACAGAGCAAGTAATAGAAAAGTGAACGAGCACGACTGCTGGCACTATAGAGATGAATTTTTGAATGTTCCAGTACACCAGGACTATGATAATTCATTGTGCAAGCCTACTTAATACAATATTGAGATGAACCCTGCACATAAGAATAATCCATGGCAAGTAGAAACACAAGGAAGAATAAAAGAGCAAGAATTAGAAATTCTTGAGCAACTTTTCTTAATTGGCTCTTCACTTTTCCTGCTACAATGAACAATCAGGAGGAGACAGGTATGCAAGCAAGAATCTGGGAAGAAGAGGTTATGATCCCCACCTATGCAACAGGAGAGCCCAATGCCAACCCGATGTTCTTTGAGAACAGGGTTTACCAAGGCAGCAGCGGAAGAGTCTACCCCTACCCCATCATTGAATCGGTTGGTGATACCAAGGAAGACCGACCTTATAGTGCTGTATTCCTGGAAAACGACTACCTGAAAGTGATGGTACTGCCTCAGCTCGGTGGACGCATCCATAGAATCATCGACAAGACCACCGGTGAGGATGCCGTCTACTATAATGAGGTGATCAAGCCGGCGTTGGTCGGCCTCCTTGGACCCTGGATCAGCGGAGGCATCGAGTTCAACTGGCCCCAGCACCACCGTCCCACCACCTTCATGCCGGTTGCCTACCAGATTAACGAACATGCATCAGACGATGCGGTAAGCATCCAGCTTGGTGATACCGACCGCATGTATGGCACCAAGTGTGTTACCACCATTACCTTGTACACCCAAAAGGCATATGTCGAGGTTACCGGAAAGCTCTTCAACCCAACCCGGTTCTCCCAGACGTTCCTCTGGTGGGCCAACCCTGCCGTTGCTGTAAACGACCATACCCAATCCATATTTCCCCCTGATGTGCATGCAGTGATGGACCATGGCAAGCGTGATGTGTCCACCTTCCCCATTGCCACCGGCATCTATTACAAGCATGACTATAGGGAGGGAGTGGACATCTCACGCTACAAGAATATTCCGGTTCCCACCTCATATATGGCCTACCACAGCGACTACGACTTTGTGGGCAACTACGACCATTGGAAACAGACAGGCATCCTCCATGTCGCCGATCACCACATCTGCCCGGGAAAGAAACAGTGGACATGGGGGTGCGGCGACTTCGGCAAGGCATGGGATCGGAACCTTACCGACGAAAACGGCCCCTACATCGAGTTGATGACTGGAGTTTTCACCGACAACCAGCCCGATTTCACCTTCCTTGAACCAGGTGAACAAAAGTCGTTTACCCAGTACTTTCTGCCTTACAAGCATGCCCCGCATGTGATTAATGCGAACAAGGACGTGCTGCTCTCCTTGGATGAACAGTCCAATGTGAGTCTCTATGCAACGAGCCATGCAAAGCTGCGCCTTGTCGTTGCGACTTCAACCGGGGAAGTGCTTACAGACGAAGCAATCACACTCAAGCCTGCCGAGTTCCATGAGGCGAAGCTCAACACAAACAAGAAGCCTTATTCGATTACGGTACTCAACGATGCGGGTGAAGTCCTTCTCTCTTCCACGATTCAGGACACCAAGGAACTTCCACCAGATCCTGAGCCGGCAAAGCCCATCCCCGAACCCAAGTGCATCGAAACCATTGAGGAGTTGTACATGGCAGCAGTGCATCTTCAGCAGTATCGACATGCAACCTTTCGAAGCGAACCGTATCTCGAGGAAGCCTTGAGGCGCGATCCAAAAGACTACCGCTGCAATACAGAGTATGGCGAGCTGCTGCTCAAACGCGGCTTGTTCGAGAGAAGCGAGCCCTTCTTCCGGACCGCCATCGAGCGTGCAACCAAGCACAATCCCAACCCAATCGACGGCAAGGCTTATACCTTGCTCGGTCTCTGCTTGTTCCATCAAATGCGGTATCAAGAGGCGTATGATGCTTTTTACAAGGCCATTTGGGACGGGAAGCAACAGGAGCAAGGCTTCCTCCATCTTGGCATGCTGGAACTCAGAAAGCGGCACTTCCAAGAGGCACAAAACTTCCTACAGCAGGCTTTGGCAAGGAACAGCAACAACGTAACAGTTCGTGGTTACCTTGCTCTAGCCCTGCGAGAGCAAGGTAACCTGCAAGCGGCTGAAGCACAAAGGAGAGAGATACTGGAGATTGATCCGTTTGATGCCTTTGCTCAAGAAGCTTCCGCAAGGGAAAAGCCAAGTCATCATTACCTTGCCCTCGCCGCATTCTATGCTGATGTCGGACTGTATGAGGAAGCCTACAAGGTACTGCTTTCTGCAAAATCAGATGAGCCTATGGTCTCTTACTACAAAGCCCATTACGCAATGAGGCTGGGCAACGAAAAAGAGGCACAAGCGTTGCTCAAGCATGCTGAATCACAAAAGGACGGCGCCTTCTTTCCCAATACCCTCGATGACATGAAAGTCCTTATGGCTTTGGCGTCTACAAGAAAAGACCTTTGGAAGGTGCAGTACCTGCTTGGCATGTACTGGTACGACAAACGAGAATACCAGAGGGCAAAGGATGCTTGGGAGCATGCCAACAGGCATAACAGCAGGCATGCAAAGACGCTTCGCTGTCTTTCATTGGTGTATTTCAACCAGGAGGGAGACCGAAATAAAGCGATACAGGCTCTTGAGCAAGCCTTCAGATTCGATTCCAATGACGACCGCCTGCTCTACGAGCTCGACCAGCTGTACAAGAAGTGTGCGAGAGTTCCACAAGAGAGGAGAATTTTCCTTGAGCAGCATCTGGATTTGGTGTTCCGCAGGGACGATCTCCTGATCGAATACATAACGTTGTTGAACCTCACCCAATCATATGAGAGAGCACGACAGTTGGAGCTCTCCCACAGCTTCCATCCATGGGAAGGAGGGGAAGGCAAAATTACCGCCCAATATGTTTTCACCCATGTACAGTTGGCAAAGCTGCAAGCCGACCCACATGAAGCAATTGCGTTACTCAAGCAGGCTCTCTCCTACCCTGAGAACCTGCATGAGGGCAAGCTTGAGGGAAACAAGGACAACGAGATTCATTACCTCTTGGGTTGTTTGTTTGAGCAAGAAAAAAGCTGCGAGCTTGCCGACTTGCACTGGAAGTTGGCTGTCCGTGGCCAGTTGACTGCATCCGGTGCTCTCTATTACTACGACCAGAGCCCTCATCAACTGTTGTACAAAGGGCTTGCCCTGCGCAAGTTGGGTAGGAAAACAGAAGCTGTACGTTGTTTTGATGAGCTGTTGGAGTATGGAACCAACCATATGAATGATGTGGTCCAAATCGATTACTTTGCGGTCTCCCTTCCTGACCTTCAGGTGTTCACCGAAGACCTTTCCAAGCGAAACAAAATTCACTGTCACTTCCTCATAGGGCTTGGAAATCTGGGCAGGAATACTCTGAAGGAGGCTGAAGAAGCTTTCAAGATGGTGTTGGAGTTGGACCCTGCTCATGGTGAGGCACAAAGAATGATTTTGAGCATTGTATGACAAGCAAAGCAATACGAGTTATGGTATTGTTTGCGTATGCAGGCATGGGAAGCGATCCAACGTGTGGTGGATGTAATCGAGACAGATGATTTGAGCATTGAAGAGTTGGCAGGGGTTGCCTGCTTGTCTCCCTTCTATTTTCAGCGGTTGTTCGCCCGTTTGGTAGGCAGGCCGGCAGGGGAATATGCAAGGCTGAGAAAGTTGGCCAGAGCCTCTGAATTGCTCACCGATACCGACATGAGAATTCTCGATATCGCCATGCAATTCGGCTTCTCCGACCATGCCAACTTCACCCGTGCCTTTCGCGAGGCGTATGGGCTTTCTCCAGAGGAGTACCGCTCTCATCCTGTTCGGCTCAACCATTGCATGAAGGCCGATGTCTCTGTGCAGCACACCAGTCTCGAAGAGGGAGTTGCTCTGATTGCCGATGACATGGTGGTGCAAGTAAACCGCAGAAAACTGGAGAAGCCTCGTACGTTTTATGGCATTGAGGGCATACTGCCCGACTCCGACCTTTCGGGTGGAAGAGAGACCGGCATTTCTGCTGCAGCCCTGCGTTGGAAGGAGTTTCACCAGGCATGTCCAATGAGAAAAACAGAGATAGGTGTCCTGTATATGAAGCAGGAAAGGGATGCTTGTGCCACGTATTTCGTGGGGAATGAGCAGCCAGGAGAGGGGAATCCCTGCAGTTTCACCCTTCCTGTCGGTGACTATGTGGTGTGCAGTTTGGAGGCCGAGAGCTTTGAGGCTCTTATCGGCTGTGCCATCCACAAGGCGATGAGGTTCATGCGAATATGGATGAAACAACACACTATAGAGTGTGGCAGGTTCTCTGCTGAGTTGTATGATGGTACAAGCTCTATGGAGTTGTGGATTCCTGTTGCAGAAAACCCAGCAGGAAAGCAGATGAGAACCTTCTCGCAGCAGGTGAACAGCCCGTTGTTCGAGAGCTTGTGCTCCTATTTGGAGGAGACCTATCAGTGCAAGCCGGTGGTGGAGTTCAGCAAGTGTTCGATGCAGTACGGGTGGAACATCAAGTACAAGAAGGGTGGCAGGAGCTTGTGTACGCTCTACCCCCAAGACGGTTCGTTTCTTGCACTTGTTGTGATTGGACAGCGGGAAGCCGGTGAGGCGGAACTGCTGCTGCCCTTTCTTACCGAATATGTACAACGGGTATTCGCTCAAACAAAGACAGGTATCGGCCAGAAGTGGCTGATGATCGAGGTGACCAGTACGGTGGTGCTGGAGGATGTAAAGCAGTTGATCGCTTTGAGGCGGCCGACGAAGGGGATGGTGGTACGATGGGTGTAGTGTCTAACATTGGTTTGTTCGAGCAAGGTCGGCAGCATGTTTTGAGCATCAGGAGGGTGCTGGATTTCAAGGATTTTCCCCTGATAGCGAAGGAAAGTTATACACGACTCACAGACTTTATGGCAAGCAGGAACCTGCTTCCCTCAGGCTGTCCATTTGTGTGCTACCACAATGCCGATTTGGAGCATCTGGATGTAGAGATGGGTTTCCCGATTGCTCAAGAAATTGAGTCTGAAACATCAGAAGTCCAGTGCCGCACAATTCCCGGACAAAGAGTGGTTTCAGCACTCTTCCAAGGTCCCTATGAAGAGAGCGATCCTTTGATGATGGAGATCTTCAACTGGATCGGTGAGCACAACCTTGTTCCAAAGGGAAGCATATACAACTACTACCTCAATGATGAAGAGAGGCCAAGAGAAGAGCTGTTGACCAGGATCGGGGTGGTGGTTGGGTGAAAATTTGACTTGATCAGTCTAGGTATAGCTCTTAGGAGCGAGAATCCTTTGTTGCTGGGGTTGGCTTTTTTATTTTATTTCTTACAAAGGATTGCATCACAATAGTCTTGAACTTTAGGACCAACAACAATAATATCGCCTTTCAACCAAAAGAACGTAATGACACACATTTCCTCCTTTGCTATACTTCCTGCAAAAGGAGGTTACGTATGCTCTGCATTGCTTCATCTCCATGCAAGGTCTGACACGGACGAAGCTGCATGGAGTCGTAACCTCTCTCGTCCCAAGGACTTTGCATATTCCTGCCTAATTCAACAATCAAGGAAGCAAAGTCAGTATGAAATCAAATACACTCATTACCCGGGATTTACAGGCATTTCTCTTGCTCTGGATTACCCAGTCATTCTCTCAACTCGGCAGTTCGCTGACCAGTTTCGCCCTGATCCTCTATCTGTACGAGAAAAGCGGGTCTGCACTGTCAACAGCGCTGTTATCCGTGTGTTCGTATGCACCATATATTCTCTTGAGCATGTTCGCAGGAGCTCTCAGCGACACTTGGAACAAGAAACGGACCATGCTTGTCTGTGACAGCCTTGCGGCAATCAGCACAATTGTTGTGTTTGTCCTGCTACAGACAGACCACCTGCAAATCTGGCATCTCTATGGCTTGAATGCCGTAAATGGGATTATGAACACCGTACAGCAGCCGGCTGCGGAAGTTGCAGTCAGCTTGATAACACCCCGTACGTTGTATCAGAAGGTCAGTGGTCTGAAGTCCTTTTCGAATGCGCTGAACACCATGCTCACACCCATAATCGCCACTGCTCTCTATGCCTTTGCAGGCATGCAAGCGATTATTCTTGTGGATGTCTCAACATTTCTCGTCGCCTTCATCGTTCTCTGGACTCTCATTAGAATCCCGCAGCAGAAGCCTGTTTCCAACGCTGCAAAAGAATCGGTTCTCAAGGCTACGGGAGAAGGGATACGCTATCTCAAACAGAATCGCGGCATCCTGAATTTGATACTCTTCCTTGCCGGCATCAACCTGACCGCCTCGATCTACAATGCAGCACTTCCTGCAATGTTGCTCTCCCGAGCAGGAGGAGGAGCAACAGCACTTGGATGGGTTACCACGGTTACCGGATTTGCAACCCTGGTGGGAAGCATTGTGGCTTCTGCAGCAAAGGCACCCAAGAGCAGGGTGAAAGTCATCTATTGGTCGCTGTTGTTCTCGATGAGTACCGAGAATTTCCTGCTCGCTTTCGGGAAATCGGTTCCAGTGTGGTGCATGGGTGCCGTACTCGGATGGATTGCTATTCCTCTTATGGGAACGAACCTGGGTGCCATCCTAAGACTCCATATTCCTATCGGGATGCAAGGTCGAGTGTATGCAACAAGAAACACCCTGCAGTTCTGCACCATACCATTAGGGTATTTGCTGGGCGGGTTTTTGGTCGACCAAGTATTCGAACCCTTCGTTGCCGGACAGGCACCGAATGCCTTGCTGAACCTCCTGTTCGGCTCGGGCAAAGGTTCGGGAGCTGCGTTTCTCTTTGCAGTGATAGGGTTCATCGGTGTGGCAACGTGCCTGATTTTCAGCAGGAACCGAGCAATATGGAGTCTTGAGCAAGACGCACAAACAGAAGAAACGAAATAGCACTCACATTGGAGGGGAAAGAGAAGAACTGCGCCCATTTGAGTAAACTTTGCATAATACGAAGTACTAATGATGGTCAACAGCGACACCCATAATGCATGGACCATAGGAGAAGTGACTCCGGCCTTGAAACTCTTGGAGCAAGAGGATTTCCCTCCCGAATTGATTCTCAATCATACCTTCGAAGGTATCTGCTCATTCATTCAAAGAAGGAAGGGTGAGAAGCAAGAGGCTTTGTAAACGACAAAGCCCAAAAAGAAGGGCAAGCAGAGAGCCGCTTGCCCACAAACCACTATACGCTGACCACCCTGCCTTTATACGGCTCTAGAACCACTGACAAAGGTTCAGGTGCTTGGGTGAACTGTATGCTGATGGTTGCCTTCAGGTCCGTATGGTTGTTGGCCACAACCAGGTGCTTCCCATTGGTTTGCAAAAGCCTCAGCACCACCCTCGTACGGGAAGGCTGTCCGCTGTACGAATAATCGATGCGCTTGATGGCGTCATAGCCTGCCGCATCCAAAAGACCAGCCAGATACGCACCCGTCTCTTCATCACCTGTTGTCTCATAGTGCAACGAAGCGAAGGTCCCGATCCAACGTATAGTTCCTTTACCCAGTTGGCGGGTGATGATCGCACGTTCGCCATCCTCAAAGGTTCCTTCACACGCAATTGCATCATCAGATGCAACCAACTGCCTGTAGAGGGAACCCTTGACGGTACCATGGGTAGTTTTGATATCGATTGCCTGGTTCTCGGGGGCAGCCTGAATCTCGACATGCTTCATATCCATCAAGTCACCCAAGGCTTGCTGCTGCAGATCAATCTCCCCGTTTGCCCGGTACAGACCTGCCCCGGCTTCAAGAATAAGCGTTCCTCCCTCCTGGACAAATTGCTTGAACACGGCAACGGTTGGAGGCTCGAGGACCAAGGGCATCGGGACATAGAGCACTCTGATTCGACTCGAAAGCAATGAGTCGAGATGATCCTCATGCATAAAACGAATCGGGATTCCCCTGTGATAGGCGGCCTTGAAAACACCACTCAAGCTTTTTGCATAGAGTTCTTCCATTCGACCGGCTGCAAAGGCAAGAAGACTGATGGACCGAGAAACAAATACTGCATTTGTCTCACACACCCGTTGGGCGGCATCGATGTCAGTCGTATTCAGCCGGCGGGCACACAGGGAAGCGCTTCGGCTTCTCGGTGTATCCTCTCCCATGAAACCGACAAGACCGAAGCCGGGGGACTCGAGGCTTGAAGGTTCGACGGCATACTGCCAATACACGGTGCCTTTCCCTCCGCAGGCGATGGTGTTGTAGTTCCATACCCTCACATCCTCGGCAGTCGGGACCAAGCCGCCGAGCAAGCCGGGCTTTCCCGCCCCTCCCTGCAGCTCCACCTGATAGAACATCTTGCCGTTGGAAGCCTGAGCCACCATTTCATTATGCAAAAAATGGCGGTAATAGTGCTCCTCGCCCATCAACCATTTCGGGAAGCTGGAAAGACCGAAGATCTCGACCTCCCTGGCAAGCAGGAACTCATCACCCAGCTCGTTGGCCAGGCCTCCGGTGAGTTTATTACCCAAGATCCCACTGTAGGCCACGTGTGTCTGAACAGGCTTACCCGGAGCTCCCTCCTTGCATGCGGCAACTCTTTTTCTCAGCCAAAGCTGGATGTTTCCAAGCCAGAAGGCTCGCCAGTCAATCATATCAGGGTAGGTGCCGAACCGGGTCGGAGGCTTCACCTCATCCCATGCAGTATAGCTTCGATACCATGCCAAGCCCAAGGATTCCAAATCCTGGTACTTGTGTTTGAGATAGCGGATGAAGGCCTCTTGGGAGTGCCTGCAATAACAAAGCATGTTGCTGCGATAGTCATACATCGGTTCAAGATGCGGTTCGTTCCACACATCAAAAGCGATCACCGCAGCATCGGTGCTGAAATGCTCGGCCGTTGTGCGGATGAAGTGCATGACCATATCGGAGAAAACCTGGTCATCCATGCACCTGCCGGGCCATCCGGCGGTGGGAATATTCGCAGGTCCTCCATAGGCGACAGTCTGGCCATCAGCGGTTGCATATAAATCGCGTGTGTCTCCTTGGTACGTCCAGTAGGGGGCACCCTCGGGGATCAGATTGATCACCACCTGAAGGTTGTACTTCTGCGACAGCGCAACCAAGGCGTCAAGATCGGCAAAATCAAACTCACCCTGCACTTTCTCGATGGCATTCCAGACAGCCCACAACTTGATGCAATTGAAACCCATCGCCTGCATGTGAGCGATGTCCCGCTCCCAATACGTTCTCACAGGAAATGGAGGACGAAAATATTGAGCTCCGTACAGCATACACCCTACCCTTTGACGGCGCCCGCCGTCATGCCACTGACCAAATACTTCTGCATGAAAAATCCAATGATGATGATGGGGACCATGGTAATCGTCGCAGCTGCACTGCACTTTCCCCAATCCACCGACACAGCTCCCACATACCGTGCTATTCCTACGGTCAAAGGATAGGTCTTGAGGTTGGTCAATTGCAGGGAGAACAACAGCTCATTCCAGGAGCTTTGCATGACCAGGATGATAGCAGAGGCTATTGCAGGTTTGAGCAAGGGAATGATTATCCTGGAGAAGATGCCGATCCTGCTGCACCCCTCAAGTCCTGCCGATTCTATGAGCTCATTGGGGATATCGGCGATGAAGCCGGTCATCAACCACGTTACGAAGGGCAGTGACAAACAGCTGAGCGTCAATATCGGGGCCAGGTACGTACCGGTGAGGTGCATGCGGTTCATCAGCATGAACAGGGGGATGAGGATGGTTATGGAAGGCACCATCTTGCCAAGCAACAGCACATTTGAAATCCTCCTGCCTATCGAGGATTTGCAGAGCTTAAGGCCATATGCCGCCATCGATCCCAAGAGAATGGTGAAGGTGGTCGTGCTGATGGAGATGATGGCGCTGTTGCGGAAGTAGATTGCAAATCGGTCAAAAAACAGCAGTTTCTGGTAGTGGCTGAAAATCGGTTCAAATATGAGTTTGGGGGGCATGACCTTCATCTCAATGGTTTTTCTGAAAGAGTTGCTCACCACAATATAGATGGGGATGATCGTCCAGAGCAGGAAAAGGACAAGCAGGACAAGCAACGCGATCATCAGAAGATTTCTTTTTACCGAACATCTTGTGTGTTTCATACCTATCGATTCCCCTTGCTGAGATTGTGCTTGATGAATGGAATGCCGAATATACAGAACGTCAAGAGCATGGTAAGAATCGATATTGCTATACTATAACTCAAATTGGACTGTTCAAATGCCTGACTGTAGGCGTAGATGCTCAAGGAAATCGAGGAGTTGTTAGGACCTCCTCCGGTGAGGGCGAAAATAAGGTCGAAAATCTTGATGGTGTCGACACCGCTCACCAGCATGATCACTACATAGACATTGAGCAGCTGAGGCAGCGTAATCTGGAAGAAGGTCCTGAAGGGGCCTGCCCCATCGATCTTGGAAGCTTCATAATACTCCTCGGGAATGGAGAGCAAGCCGGCTGTCAGTACGATGATGACAAAGGGCGTGACCTGCCACCAATGCGCTATGATTGTCGAGAGCAACGAGGTCGAGGCGGCGGTGACGCCCGGGAAATTGCTGATACCAAGCCCGATCTTACCCAGGAAGTAGTACAGGATGCCCTTGGGGTCGTAGATGTACCGCCAAATCAGGCCGACTACGACAGGGGAGACAAGTAGAGGCATGGTTACGATCGGGCGTATCAGAACTGATGCACTCCGCCTGAGCTTGAGCAATCCCAAAGAAACCAATGTTCCCAGGACGAAATCGCCTGCGATGGCCCCGAAGCTGAAAAGAACGGTATTGAGCGTCGCTTTCATTGCAACGGGGTCGGTAAAGAATTTCAGGTAATTATCCAGCCCCACGAAGGAATCGGGTGAAAGACTGCCGCCGAAGCCGATGGTGAAGAAGCTTAAGAGCAGCCCATACACCAAAGGGAACACCATCACGAACAGGATGACGAGCAGCGTCGGCAGCATCATGAGCAATGGCAGCAAATCTCCACGCTCAAGCGACCATTCAAACGTTTTCTGTTTCACCATTGATTCCTCCGAGGACTGAACAAATCTAGTAATTACTTGCTGAAATCAACACCCTGCAAATCCGCCTGCAGCCGTTTCATGACATCGTCGGGAGCTGAATCACTGGAGGCAATCTCGGAAAGGGAAACCACAAGTGCGGCTTTGAGCTTGCCGAAGTTTGCAAGGGGAGGATCGATCTTCCCGGCGGCCAGCTGTTGCATCACGGCAGGAAGGAAGGGTGCTTTGGCCAGGATCTCAGGATCCTTGCTCAGCTCGTTGATGGCACTCACCTGCTGGTCGGCCAAGGTCTGCTTCTTTTCCACATCATAGCTGGTCATCCACATCACATAGTCTGCAGCTGCCTGTGCATTGGCAGAGTTTTTCGCAACCGCCCATACCCAGAAGGAGTTCGTTGCTGCAGCGATGCCGCTTCTTCCCGCCAGCGGGGCATACTTGACTGTGTCTACGATCAAGGACTTTTCAGGATCGGCATTCTGGTTGGCAAGGCCGCTCATGATCAGGCCGATCGGGGCGTCTTTCATTCTCACTGCCTCGGCAACTTCATCGTGGTGCCATGCCAGGGTCCCTTCTACGGAGTACTTGACCAGCTCATCATAGATGGCAGCTGCCTGAACAGCCTTGTCGCTTGCAATATCAAGCTTCCCGTTGCCATCGAAATAGTAGCCGCCGTCACTGAACAGCAACTGGGAGAACAGCGTCACTGCGGCAGTGCCTTGCTTTGCAGGAAGGGCGATGCCGGTTCCTCTTTCCTTGAAGTACTTGGCAACGGCGATCAACTCATCTGCATTCTTCGGTACGGCAAGTCCCGCCTTCTCGAAGGCCTCACTGTCATAGGCAATGATCATCGTCTGGGCGAAGGTCGGCAGGCCGTACGTCTGCCCGTTGAATACACAGCCGTCAAACAAGCCCTTGGCATAGATGGAGGTGTCGATCCCGGCCGCTTTGAGATAGCCGTCGATGGGAAGCAGGTACCCTGCATCGGTATACTCCTTCATCCATTGGCTGTTCACCCAAACCACATCGTAATTTCCCGAGCCGCTTACCGACTGGAAGGAAGTCAGCTGTTTTTGTTTCAGGCTGCCGTAATCAACGTCATCAATGGTGACGGCGGACTTGGTGAAGGTGGAGCTGACTTCCTTTTGCAAATCCGCATGAGGACCCGCCCATACAGAGACAAGAAGTTTGGATGTCCCCATCCCGGAAGCTTCCTTAGCCCCTCCTGCAAAGACCATGCCTAGCGCCAAACAGGCCACCATTGCCATACACATTACCTTTCGCACACTGTTTCTCATAGTTCTTCTCCTTTTTTCTCAACCATCCCATGGATGGATTATTCACGAACGACAAACCTTGGTACAGCCACGTTCAGCCAGTTTTTCCAGCCAGGTGTCCACCATCTCATCGGTGGCTCCCTGCCTGGGAAGCAGAGCGGATGGCTCCAATCCAAGCTCCCCTGATTTTGCCAAACCATACGTATGGTAGGGCATGATCTCCGCACGAAGAATGCCGGGGTACTGTTTCATAATCCCGGCAATCCCGTCAAAATGCTCATCGGTGTCATTGACGGAAGGAATCAGGGGGAGCCGGAGTATGATGTCCTTGCCCTGCTCATACAGGTACTCAAGGTTTTCGAGAATCATGGTGTTGTCGGCACCACACAACCGCCTGTGCTGTTCAGCATCGGTGACCTTGTAGTCGAACAGGAACAGGTCAACTACCGGCATGACCTCTTCAAAGGCTTTCCTGCCTGCATACCCGCTGGTTTCCATACATATATGAATTCCCGGGATTTTCTTGACCAATTCCAGGATGAAGGGCACATGCAGCATCGGCTCCCCTCCGCTGAACGTAACACCACCGCGTTCTTCGGATACAGTGAAATACCGACTATCCTTGAGTATCCGCTGTGCAACCTGGTCGCTCGACACCCGCTGCCCTACCAGTGACAACGCATGGTAGCAACATACCTTGAGGCACTCTCCACTTCCGATGCACAGCGTACTGTCGACGGTATGCATCAGCCTGCCGTTTACGTCACGCATGCCATGGACACCTTGAGCACATGCTCCTACGCACTGCATGCAGTGTGTACAGAGATTGCTGTGGTACATCAGCTGTACACCCGTGGTATGAGACTCGGGATTATGACACCAAAGGCACGAGAGAGGACATCCTTTGAAAAATACGGTGGTCCGTATTCCCGGTCCATCGTTGATGGAAAAGCTTTGGATGTCGAATATCGTTGCATAGGTGTCAATAACTGGTTCTGTCATAAATTTCCTGTTGCACATCTTTCTTCAGGTTGACGAAGCGGGCGCTCAGTCCCCCGATTCGGACGATCAAATCCGTATGCTCCTCCGGATGGGCCATGGCAAGTTCCAAATCCCGCTTGCCGACGACCGTCACCATCAGCTGGGCCCCACCCCGTTCAAAATAGTCCCGCACCAAGAGCTGAGCCTTGCCGTCCTTGTTGTTCCACGTCTCCCGCGTGAACCGCAGGTTCTGCACCATGCCCGCCATATTGTCGTGAGGAAGCTTCACGATGGAATTGAGCATGCACGTCAATCCGTTCGTATCGGTTCCGGAAGCCGGATTGTTGGCATTGGCCATGGGCATACCGCTTTTTCTTCCGTCAGGGGTGGCCCCGACCCAACGACCGAGGGTGGTGTTCTGTGCATTGTTGATATTGACGCACAGGTAGCTTTTCAAACCGACCTTGGGAGCCTGCTTCCTGACTGTCTCACAGAGGAAGTTGTGGAGATCCAAAAGAATGTCATCAACAAAGGCATCGTCATTGCCGTACTTGGGGACGTCCATCATCGCTTTTCGTTGCTGTTCGAAGCCAACGAAATTGTTGTCCAGGGCGGTTATCATCTCCTGGGCGCTCATCGTCCTCTCCTCGAATACAAGACGCTTGATCGCCGCCAGGCTGTTCGCAGCATCGACGTTTCCGTACAGTTCGATCGAGCCTGCCAGGTACTGGCAGCCGCCATCGAAAATGCCTTTACCGGTCGCAAGGCACCCGTCGTACAACATCGATACCATCATGAAAGGATGGCGTTTCCCGATTGCCTCATAGAGGTATTTCTCATACTTCGCCTGGGCTTCGATGAAATAGGTCAGATGGTTCTTATAGATGACTGCAAACTCCTCATAGCTGCTGCACTCGGCCAGGGTCGGGCTTTTGAAGGATAGGTATGTTTTGCCGACCGGGTCGAAGCCGCCGTGGATCGCCAGTTCGAGCACCTTCAAGGTTCCAAGCGATCCATTTGGTGAGCCAAAGCTATAGTGGTCGAATTCAATCTCCCCGCATCCCAACGGCATGTAGGTTTCAGCCCTTGCTCGATCGACATCGAACGCATGCATGACTGCCGGTATCAGCACTTCATCGTTATAGAGCAAGGGGAAGGTGCGCCCCTCACCGATGCATCGCATCGATGCATCCCAAATTTCGGGGGGTGTGTCCTTGCCGAATCTAAGGGTGAATTGCGGCAGGATTTCCTTGACGGTTCTGCACGCTTCACAGGCTGTCAGGCAGAAGCGGTCTGCATTCACGGGATTACGTCTTCCATAACCGCCGACGATGACCCTTCCATCGGTTTCGCAATCAAGACTGTCGATGAGCACAAACAGGTTCTGGATCATTCTCAGAGCCTGCTCTTCGGTTATCACCTGAGCATCGATGTCATGGACATACAAATCGCCGAGGTACTCATCCATTCTTCCGAATTCAATGAGCGGACACATCAGCCCGTATATCCAGCACAGCTCGATGGCTTCAAGCAGACTGGAGGGGGCGCGAGAAGTTATGGCTATGCAGGCGTCTGCCAAGCTCTGCATCTCAACTTTCCGTTGGGGGTTTTGGGTTGTGCCTGCTTCAGCGATGGCAAAGTCTGCATAGGCATGGCAGCAATCGACGAGCACGTCAAGGGCCCCATCCAGACAGTCAAAGTACACGGGGTCATTGCCGGTGTCGGGACAGGCTTCTTTCGCCGCGGCAATTTCTTCTCTGAGTCCCGGGATTCCTATGCTCACCAGCTTGTCGAAGTCGATGAACGCTCCGGCCATCCTGATGATCGGTGATGCGGCAACCGGTTGGGTCTTCCACTGTTCAGAGGGAATGATGGAACGAATGTCGGAGGGTGTATTTCTCAGCACCTGTTCATAGGTGTTCCTTGCTTTCCAGTACGTAAGCATGTCATGGAGGTTTTCCCGGTACTGCGCATTTCCGGTTGCGAATTCCAATGCCTCAGTAACTCTTGGCTCGTCAATGTAATAGCCGGTTCCTCCGGTCTGTCCTTGGATGCCTAAGCCAACCAGCCCGAATTGGATGCGTCCTGCAAGGATGTCGGTCTCTTCAATGGGCATGAGGATCGCCGGATATTGGGCTTTGAGGAGTGCAAGCTCTATCTGGGCAGGGTGACTATATGCAGCTACCGCTTCTCGGTGCGCTTTGGTGAAGTTGATTTCGAAAGACAAATCTTTTCTTGGATTACGTACTTTCCAATGGTTCATAGGAATTCCCTCCATGCGTTTGCATAGAGTAAGAGTACGTTCACCCACTCGATACTTCTTGTCATAAAATGACTTTCTTATTGCTTTATTTTGACATATTGAATACGCTATTAGCTAGAAAAGAGGAAGGAATGAAACCCACACGCTTGCAAAGTTCTTCATTCATTGATTTTCCCGGGAGAGGGTACGCCTCATACATCTTTGACAAGAAACAACTTAAATTTTTGCATTCTCATGACTTTTACGAGATTTTCCTGGTCGATCAAGGCAATGCAGTCCATCTAGTAAACAATCTCAGACTCCCCTTGTGTGCAGGGTGTCTGTGCTTCATTCGCCCGGACGATGTGCACTGCTATATCGAGGCGTCCGAGGATTTTCGGATCATCAACATCATCATTCCCGAGCAGATCATCTCCAACCTGTTCGCTTTTCTTGGGAGCAATTACGATGCAGAGCGGCTGTGCCACTCCCAAACCCCTCCCTGCGTCAGTTTAGATTATCGTGATTTGTCTTCACTTATCCGGGATTTCGAGCAGCTCATCCTGTATAAGAAGATCCTCAAGGAAAAAAGCGATACGATGTACCGGATTGCCATTTTCAATCTTCTTACCAAGTATTTTCCGCTTCAGCAGGTGCAAAAAACTTCTGCTTCCATCCCACAGTGGCTTAAATTGCTTTCGCTGCAGATGCTGACCAAAGAGAATTTTACCAAGGGCCTTCCGACGTTGTATAAACTATCGGGCAAGAGCCCGGAGTATGTTTCGAGAGCGTGCAAGAAGTACTTGGGGAAAACACCTTCGCAACTGGTGAACGGCATCCGCTTGGAGCATGCGGCCATGCTGCTTGTCACAACCGATATTCCGATCATCGAGATCAGTCAGGATTGCGGTTTTGAATCCCTCAGTTACTTCTACCACCGATTCAGGGAACAGTATTGCACGACTCCGTCGGAGTTCAGAAAAGATAAAACGAACTCCGATTCGATGGTTTATCGCATGGGTGATTTATCAATCAAGGCGGAAATTCCTGCCGCCATTCCCATCAATGCGAACGCCTTGAAGAAAAGCCGACGCTGAGGTGTGCGGGGTGAGATTACATCGGACAAGGGCGAATGTATGCAACCTTCTCCTGTATGTTCATGAGCGCTGGTTGCTGCTATTACTTGAAATGTAGGTTTAGATCATCCGCGTTTCTCAGAAACTAGTCCTGGGGTAAGGAAACCTATAAGGTATCAACAACAGACTTGGTATACATTCTTAGCTCATAAGTTTTATTGCAACGACATTGTCTTTATTGACACGACATCATTCTCATTGTATACCTTGAGTAGGCAAAGGAGAGACTAGAATATGGCAAACAAGACTGAAGCTCCCAAACCGGAGAGTATCGAACGGGTAGTAAGCGTGTACAAGAAGACAGAATCCATCAGTGAGACTGCCAGACAAACAGAGCTTTCAACAACGAAAGTACGGAAGATACTCATAACTGAAGGATTGTGGTCGAGCCCTCGGTCAGAGCAGATACGAAATCTGGTGGACCAGGGCAAGACCTCCTCGGAGATTGCAGAGATCCTGGGGATTACTACAGTGATGGTTCAGAACTACCTGCCCTACGAAAAAGGCTTGTATGATGAGCCCGACAAGACTGACACCGCAATTCGCAGCGAGAAGTATCGGGAGAGGAACCGGGCGTATGCCCAGAAGACACAAGGGCGGGAACAACAGAAGTTTGACGGCTTGGGTGCTACAGAGGTGTATGCACCTACGAAGCAACCTTTGTTTGCAATGCACCTGCATTTAGAGCTACGTGAGAGCCGGCTCGATGCAATGAATCCCGATGAAGCAAAAATCCTGGCAAAATATGGAGCTGTAAAAAAATCCATTTCCCGCGATGTCATCGTCCCCTCATCCTTGGCCTTGCATCAGCTGCATTACCTGATCAACAATGCATTTGGTTGGACAAACAGCCATTTGCATAATTTCCAGCTGCCCCAGCCGATGTTCGATGTCTTAACCAGTGGGAAGCTCGTGGAAATTGCACCGATTTATGGGTATTACCTCCACTTCCCGAGCAATAGCTTTGACGATGCCTTCTGGGATGACGACTACGATGAAAGCAAGAGTCCCAGGACATGGATGCGTTCGAAGTATCTCAAGCAGTATCGGTATGAGGGTCTCAGCGAGTATTGGATCAACAATCAGGCTGAAATTCTGGAGATGGCACAGCAACTGCCTATTTTGGACGTCGATCCCTTCTCACAGCCCAAGCAGACAAAATCCAAGAAAATCAAATTCGAGGATGCAACATTGCAGGATCTTTTGAATGCAATCGTCTTTGATACAGGTATGCCTGATAGCCTGAAGGAAAGCCGCAGGCTCAGCGAGATCCTCTCCTTAAATCCGATCAGCATCGAGTCGGCAATGGCTGCCACCCTAAGAGCCGATACCAGCTCTGTTTCATTGTACAAGCAGTACCGCGATATCTTCATTGCAGAAGCCCGGAAAAAACACAGTTCTCGTGACCAAGCTGCATACTCACGTGCCTTCATGCAAATGGAGAGTCTGCAGAAGGAAACTGAACCCAGGACAGTCAAGCCGATCACCAACGAGCTTGAGTATACGTACGACTTTGGTGATGGGTGGAAGGTGGATATTACTTTGGTCGAAGAATTCGGAAAGGATGCTCAGATGGTGGATGATGAGACAGCCGCCTCCGCTATAGCCACCCGTAAACCAGTATGCATAGCAAAAGACGGCCTGAACGTGCTCGACGACTGTGGGAATGTTTGGGGATACATAGATATGCTCCGTACCATCCACGAAGAAGACAAAGAGGAAGCAATACAAATGCGTGCATGGGCGCGGAGCCAAGGGTGGACAGGCAGGGATGTGAGTCCGAAGCAGATGCTCTGAGAGCATTCCGAGTCTGTCTGTTCAGGAGCATCAACTTGAATACCATGCTTTTCAAGGATAGTCCGAAGCCTCCGATTTTCCTTCCTCAAGGATGGATGGAGGTTCTCTTGAATCGAAGCTGTTTCGATGGTACTGTTTCTATGGTGTTTTTGATGAAGGGGAAGTCTTTGCTGTGTGCCAACAAAGACAAAGGGCTTCCTCTTCATTTCTCCTTCAGGGATCCTATCCCTTGGTCTTCCCCTCATTAAACCACATATCTCAAACAGGCAGGAATACATCATTTGTGGAATGATTGGGAAGATTCATATTCGGGCCAGTTACAGTATATCGATGTGTAAAAATTCCTTGACAAATTTCAGACTTGCTTAAATACTATGTTTACCGGTTGCATTACATTTACAAAAACAGTCTGGAATAGAGGTTGTACAAAATTGTTACCGGTTGCATTAAGAAATGAGGCAAGAACATGAACCTTTTGAGAATCGGTATTATCGGCGCAGGAGAAAGAGGTTGCTACATATTGGGAACCAGGATTGTAGAGTTGTCCAAAGAACTACACATTCAAATAACCGCAATTTGCGACATCAATGAGAAGCGTATCGAGGACGGAAAACAGTACCTTCAACAACAATGTCAGTCAAAGAATATTGATTGGGGAAACTCTATCACAGGTACCACTGATTACAAGGAACTTATAGACCTTCCTTGCGTCGATTGTGTTCTCATAACAACACATACCGACCAACACCGTTTACCTGCAGTATACGCCATTGAATCAGGGAAAATGGTATATTTGGACAAACCCATTGCAGTAACCATGGAGGACGCCAAAGCTATAGTAGCCTCTGAAAAGGATGCCGGCAGACCTATCATTATGGGGTTTACCCGTCGATATGAATCATCCTGGCGAAAAGCGAAAGAGCTCTTGGATGCCTCTGCAATCGGAATCCTGCAGATGATTCAAATCCACTCAATCATTCCCTATACACGATATTTTCAGATGTGGCACAGGAAAAATGCTTATTCCGGAGGCGCCTTCAACGACAAGGCTTCTCACCTGCTTGATGTATTCAATTGGATGGTTGGTCCTGCTTCCACCTGCCGTTTTGTGACAGCTGTCGGAGGAAGAAGTCAGATTTTTCAACCCAGAAAAGATGCTCCGCTAAGATGTCAGCTCTGTGATGATCGACAGTGCCCGTACAGGCGAGAAGCAAATGACCAGGATGATCATGAAGGCACACATGTGCTTAACCGACCTTCTTGGAAATATGCAACACAGGAACGGGATATCGCTGATATGTGTGTCTATCGTCCGGGAAGTGACATCATCGATCATGCCATTGCAACCTATGTATTCGATAACGGGATGAAGGCAAATTTGTTCTGGGCGATTTATGGTCCCCATGCCTACGACCAGGAGACCTTGGAGTTGGTTGGCTCCCGTGGAAGAATCGTGCTGGAACGCGAAACGGGCAACGTCACAGTCCATGCATTGGGCAACGGTCCCAATAAGGAGACTCATACCATTTATGATACAAGGGGTGAGCATTTCTCCAGTAGCCATTATGGTGCAGATATCCAGCTTATACGGGACATTCGATCTTTCTTTGATGGTAAAAATCTGGAAGCATTAGGATGTGCAAGGGCGGAAGACGGCTTGCGCTCCCTATCCATGATACATGCTACATCCGAGTCAATGCAAAGAGAAGGCGTTCCGACCCTTCTTCGGAAGGAGGAGAGTATATGAATATTCGAGAGATTGCCCAAAGGACTGGCAAAAGCCATACCACGGTCTCCAGAGCCTTGAATGATAGCCCACTGATTGCAGAGAAAACAAAAGAGCGAATCAAGCAAGTAGCCAAGGAGTTGGGCTATGAGCTGGATGCGAGTGCGAAGAGCTTGGCAACGGGCATCAGGATGACCATTGCCGTTCTCTATCCCTACTCCAGATTGCGTAGAATTGGCTCTCAGTATACCTCCGAGCTGATCCAATCAATTAGGGCGGCACTACACGAGTACCGATTCGATTGCATCGTGAACGGCTATGATACCGTCGGCGAAGATTTGTCCGAAATGACTCGACTCATCAGGGAGAAAAAAGTTGATGGTATCATCGTATTGGGATATGAGCTCAACCGTGAAGCAGTTTTGGCTTTGCAACAATCAACCCAGAACATCGTATTACTTAACCCAAACCCTGCACTGGAAACAAATGGTTGTGCAAGAATACTCATCCATAACGAGTATGGAGGTGCGCTTGCCTATGAAGCATTGAGAAATATCCCAAAAGAACAGATATTCATACTCTCGCATGACAGACAACAGTATTCGGTTCGTACCGAAGGTTTTTTACAGGCAATGCAAGAGGATCAAAGCCATGTCTGGCTCGCTGAAGATGACTCTTTCGAAACTGCCTACCGGTACATCATGGAACACAAGCAACGGCTTCCAACTTGCAAGGGGTTATTTGTTGTCACCGACATCATGGCCTTCGGGGTTTGCAAAGCTCTTTTGGAACTTGGGTATGCTATCCCCGGGGATATTGCCGTTGTAGGTTATGACGATATTGAGTGGTGTGCATACTGCACTCCGTCACTCACCACAATCCACCAGCCCAGAACCGATGTTGCCAGGCAAGCAGCATCACTCATCGTAAAGATGGTAAAGGAAAAAACCGCCCTCACCAGCACAGTAGTTCTTACACCCAATCTTGTAAGACGTGAAAGTACATCAGGTTGAATGCTCAACTGATGCATACGTGAAGACCATGGAAAAGGAGGAAATCCATGCAGTGCAAAAAAAGTATCTTTCTCTTGGTAGCAATCTTGATCATTTCAGGGGCTACACTCTTCGCAGCCGGTACCGCAGAATCAACAAAAAAAGATTCGGTGACTGTCGAAATCTACCACCACAAAATTCCTTGGATCGATGCTTGGGATGAGATGTCCACTGTATATGAACAGGCTCATCCGACCGTCAACTTGGAAACCGAGGTTGTGGGGGGAGCAAGTGATTGGAGAACATTGCTCAAGACCAAGTTTGCCGCAAACAAAGCACCCGACATATTCATCATTGAAGGGTTCTCTGATTATCAGCTCTGGAAGGAATATATAGCACCCCTTGACGAGGAACCCTGGGTGGAACATTTACTTCCTATCAGCAAGGATGCAGCAACACAGGACGGCCATATCATGGCATTGCCGGTTACAGTCGAAGGATATGGATATATCTACAACAAGGAGTTGTTCAAAAAAGCCGGGATTACTACGTTGCCAACCACATTTTCTGAGATGAAAGAGACTGTTGCGGCATTAAAGAAGAAGGGAATCACTCCATTCGCGTCAGGATTCGGTACATGGTGGGTGATATCCAATCACTTTACGAACATTCCCTTTGCCCAAATGCAGGATCCAAGAGGATTCGTTGCCGATCTCAACAGCGGTACAGCCGAGATTCCAGGAAACAAAGAATTCCTCGATTGGAAGCAGGCATTCGACTTGGTTTTACAGAACTGTGAGCCTAATCCGTTGACCACTGATCACAACATGCAAGTCACAATGTTTGCAAACCAGGAAGTTGCAATGATCCAACAGGGCAACTGGAAACAGAGTGTCATATTTGAAACTGATCCCAACCTCGATATCGGACTGCTTCCGGTATTCACCAGTGATGATGAGCAGAAGGCGAACAGGATTCCAGTAGGTATTCCATTCATGTTTGTCGTGAACAGCCAATCCCCCGAGGCAGAGAAACAAGCCGCCAAGGAGTTCCTTGCATGGTTGGTAGGCAGTGATGAAGGGAAACAGTATCTTGCTCAGCGGTTCGAGGTGATACCTTCACTGGACAATATTGAAGCTTCAGCTTCACTTGGCGGAGTATCAAAGGATATCGTCAGCTTTGCCAAGGCAGGCAAGACAATTCCCTGGATGTTCAGTTATTGGCCGGATGGTGCGGTTAATGAGTTCTCCGACCTTGCACAACGCTATGTTGCTGGTCTCGACTCGTTCACTACCTATTTGGAAAATCTACAGAACTCCTGGAACCGATTGAAAAAGTAACACAGTGAGGAGGAACCCGTGAAACAGCAGAATCGTATAAACCATCTCAATAGTTCATACTGGATAGCTACGCTTCCCGGGTTCCTGATCTTCCTTTGTGTAGTACTCTTTCCCTTTTTCATCGGTTTTGGATACTCATTCACAGCTTGGAATGGTATTGGGAAACATGCTGCATTCATTGGCTTGGAGAATTATAAGAATGTATTGTTCGATGATCCAAAGGCAATTGCATCAGTCTTCTTTACTGCTCGTTTCACCATATCGGTGGTCATCGTCAGCAATCTCATCGGATTCCTTCTGGCGCTTGGGATAACAGCGTTGAAACGGGGACAAGGTCCATTAAGGGTGATTTTCTTTCTTCCCAATGTCATAGGAGGTCTGATTCTCGGGTTTATCTGGAGGTTTCTCTTGATCAGTGGGCTGCCCGCTATCGGAGAACTTCTTCATAGTGACCTGCTATCCAACCCATGGCTTGGAGATGCAACTACAGCTTTTTGGGGCACTGTTATTGTATATGTATGGAAGACTGCTGGATATCTAATGGTAATCTACATAGCCGCATTGCTTTCGATCGACCAGAATCTGTTTGATGCAGCACAGATTGATGGGGCGAGAGCGCTTTCCATCCTGTTCAGGATAAAGATTCCGCTGATAATGCCAGCTATCACCATATGTCTTTTCTTGATGCTATCGTGGTCCTTCAAACTATTTGACGTCATTTTCAGCCTTACCGGAGGGGGACCTTTCGGCGCAACCGAATCGTTTGCACTCAACATCTACAATGAGGCTTTCCTTTATAACAACTACGGGTATGCTTCAGCAAAAGCAGTTATCTTTACGGTTTTGGTTGCCCTGCTGACCTTGCTGCAGGTGAAGACTACAAAGAGTCGGGAGGTTCAGTCATGAGGAGCAAGACCTGGATAATACAGATAGTACTGTTTGTATCGCTTGCTTTGCTTGCGTTCATGTTTCTGCTTCCTTTCTACTTCATCACCATAAACTCAGTGAAGTCGTTCAGTGAGATCATGAAATCACCTGCCGCACTCCCGGCAAAGCTGCAGCTGAAGAACTATGAGATTGCAATCCGTCAGATATCGTTTATCCGTATGCTCTTCAACTCGTTGATCATTTCCATCGGGAGTGTTGCAGGCATGATTGTACTGGGATCACCTGCCGCCTGGAAATTGGTTCGGGTCCCATCAAGGCTCAGCGCTGTAATCTTCACCTTCTACGTTGCTGCAATGGTAATCCCATTCCAATCTGTCATGATCCCCTTGGTTAAGGTAGCCAGTGAAACAAACTTGCTTGACAGTCGATTGGGCCTGATCATCATCTATTGGGGCTTTGGACAACCATTTACCGTCTTTCTCTACCATGGATTCATCAAGGGGGTTCCTCTTGAACTGGAAGAAAGTGCCCGTCTCGACGGTTGCAACGATTTCACCATGTTCCACGCTATAGTCTTCCCCTTGTTGAAAACCATCACGGTCACGGTCATAATTCTGCAGACATTGTGGGTCTGGAATGATTTCTTGCTCCCTTCTTTGATTTTGTATGCCAAGGATTTGCAGACAATACCTTTGAGCATCAATAGGTTTTTCGGACAATACAAGAATCAATGGGATAAAGCTCTGCCCATCCTGGTTCTTGGAATCCTTCCGATTGTCCTGTTTTTCTTGAGCTTGCAACGATTCATGATTAAAGGGATAGCAGAAGGAGCGGTGAAAGGATGAATCGAATACTACACTATTTTTCAAAGTCTCTTGCAAATCGTACTAGACAAAAAGATTGGTTGGAGAACCATCAATTCCTTGTGGGAGATCTCCATAATCACTGTAACATCAGTTATGGACATGGGGATTTGGAGGATGCAATAGCGTTCGCATCCGAACAACTCGACTTCTTCAGTGTGACAGGACATTTCGCATGGCCCGACATGGAAGATAAAACAATCCCGATCGAGGTGCAAGACTACCACAGGGCTGGATTTACAAGGTTGAGAGAACAATGGGACCACTACATGCAATTACTGGAAAATGCTCCAAGGCATTGCATTCCCTTCCCCAGTTATGAATATCATAGCTTCGAGGCTGGAGACTACACCATCGTTCATAAGCATCTGGGAATCAAGCTCCCCGATCCCCCTGAACAACAAGAAAAAGACGAACGGTTGATGATGTTGCTTGCCTCAACACAAGCAAGCAAGGACGACATGTTCTGCATGCCGCACCATATCGGTTATAAACAGGGATACAGGGGTATCGGATGGGATTATTACCACCCCGATGCTTCTCCGATTATTGAGATTGTATCGATGCACGGAAGCGCAGAGAGCTTGGAAGCTTCCCCGAAATACCTGCACACGATGGGTCCCCGTAGTGGGATGAATACCATGCAAGGAGGTTTGGCACAGGGATACAGATTCGGTGTGGCAGGTTCAAGCGACCATCATAATGCATCACCGGGAAGCTATGGTTGCGGAAGAACAGGACTCTGGTCTACCGATAGGAACAGGGAAGCCATCTGGGAAGCACTATGCAACAGGCAGACACTCGCTCTTACAGGCGATCCTATGGAACTGATGATGTTTCTTGATGACCACCCGATGGGATGCGGATATGATTTCTCGGGCAAAAGGCATGTTTCGGTCGACGCCTATGTTGCAGGATACACAGTGATTGACCGAATCGAGATACTGAAAAATAACAATGTCATCGATAGAGTCCATCCCTCTGACCAGGGACAATCACATCATGGGAGCCGTGGATTTTTAGATTTTGCATTTGGCTGGGGAGAAAAACACAGCACCTGTCAGTGGGAAGCAACCATTACGATTGAAAACGGAGTTATCCACAGCGCATCTCCACGGTTGAGGGGTGAGGATATCGTTGACCCATTGGATGATTCCGAGGGTACACGTATAATACCTCACTTTACCAAGTCGGGAAATATCGTATCCTTGCATTGCAGTACGAGAGGAAATCCTACAGCTACAACCGATACAACCCAAGGATTCTCTCTTGAAGTAGAGGGCTCGAAAGCGTGTGTAATCCATATTCAAGCCACAGGATTTTGGCATGGGGAACTCAACCATCTTGATGAATCATACCCTCTCTCTTCCTTGGCTTGCACATCTCAGGTTGCTTATTTACGGGGGTTTGTCAGTCCTGCCATATCAATATCATATTTCCACCCCATGCAGCAGTGTATAGGTGAGGTACATACCGAGGTTGATGTAGAGGCTGGAGACTTCCTATATGCACGAGTGTTCACCGGCAATGGCGACACTGCATGGTCCAGTCCCTGCTGGGTGCAATAAACCAGCAAATACGGACAGCCATGATTCTCTGACGATATCCATCGCCACTGCAGGCGATGGATACTATCTTGGCGGGGATTCCAACTGAAAGAAGGTATCGAATACAGGCAGAGAACTGTATTAGGCTATTGTTCACAAACATTCCTTGAAAAGCAACACTGTCCACTTCAAGGTGAATTCCATCACTAGTCCTTAATCACATTCATCCACTTCGTAAATTATACCGCCGGTGGCTTTCATCTGCGCTATGGATTTCTTAAGCCGAGCTATATTCTGTTTGCTATAGAATGGATCGACTGCAATCTCGAAGGGAGTGCGTCTCTCCCTTGCTACTTTAGTTGCAAAGAGGGTGAATGCCTCAGAGGTAGTCAAACCCAGTTCCTGACAAGCTTTCTCAAAATTGGCCGCCAGCTCTGCATTCATATGAAATGTAATAGGTGCGGTTGCATTATCCATTTACTCATCCTTTCAAGTATCGCTACAAACACACCCTCACTTGGGCTGCTTGGAAGTTCCTCTGACAAATCTGTTATACCTGCTTGTAGAAGTCTCGAACCGCCTGTTTGGTGGTGTCATAGTTGGCCAGGAAGTTGAGCTCTTGTTCTTCTTCAATCGTTTTGAGTATAAAATCAGACGAGTATAACTATTTACTGCATCTCGTTTGATAAATTGTTTGATTTTGTTACTTTTTGGTATTAAAATACATATATAGGTTGAAAACGATATTTGAAGGTGAGACTGTAGAATGAAAATAAAAAGCATATCCATAGGTGGATTCAAGAATCTGAAACAGACAAGAATCGAGGTCGATCGCATAACCGCGCTGGTTTCACCGAATAATTATGGTAAATCCAATTTTCTCCAGGGAATTGACTTTGCATTGACGTTCTTGAGTGCCGGGGAGAAAAGCCGAAAGAAGATGACTTCTTGGAAGAAAGGGATTCCATTGAACCCGAACTCCGCGGATGATCCGTTCTTCTTTGAGGTTGAGTTCCATGAACCTTCATTGGGGGAATACCAATATGTCCGGTATGGTTTCTCATTCATATGGATGCGAGATGATGCATCAGGCCAACGGATTACCGATGAATGGCTGGAGATGAGAGAAAGCGAGAGTGTCAAATATACAAGGTATCTGAAGCGAAATGAAGGCCACTACCGGAAAGCAAAATCCACAAACGCCTTCAGGAACATCACCCTTGGTGATTATCAGTTGGCGGTCGACACCCTGTCTTCCATCGATGACATCGCTTACACTCTTGTGCTCGATCGCATCAAGCATCTCTCGTTCAAGACATGCTCATCCCTGGATATGGATACTCACTATCAGGATGTTCCATTCGAACTGGATGAGCCGGGCATTCCTCTCTCTTACACCAACGATATCCCTAAACTGCTCAACGCTCTCAAGGAAACCAATCCAGAAAGATTTTCTTTGTTCAAGGAAGCCATCACAACACTCTTCCCTGAGATCACTGATGTGGAAGTGGTGAAGGCAAGATTCGATACCCCTCAAGGATTGATCAAGATGTTCTCCATGAAGAATGGAGAGGGGCTTCAAAGCAACGATAAAGAAGTCCCCCCATTCAAATGGAAAAATGAAATCCAAAAGATCTTTGTGACAAACAAACATATGAACCAGCCTATGGACATCACCATGTTGTCAGCAGGGACCAAGCGCCTGTTCTGGATCATGACCATACTGTTTTCCAGCAACTCGGATACCCATCTGATAGGCATTGAGGAACTGGAGACCAGCATCCATCCGAGACTCTTGAAGCAGACCCTGGAACTTCTCAACGAGCACTTAGGCGACATCTCCCTTCTAATCACAAGCCATTCACCCTATCTTGTCCAATACTTGAAATTGGAGAGAATCTATATCGGCCTCCCCGATGAGACAGGTCTGGCCTCCTTTCAGAACATTGCCAAAAGCAAAGCAAAATCTTTAGTCGGCACATCCCAAGATCTTGGGCTCTCTGTGGGAGAGTACCTGTTTGACTTGATGGCGGGCGATTCCAAGTCCAGCCTCATCCTCAAGCACTTCATCAAGGGTTGAGCCAATATGAAGAAAACCTATTCCAGCGGTGTTGCGTTCATTTTCGAAGGAGATACGGAACAAACTTTCTATGAGATATTGATAAGCCAATTCAGCGGAAAACACCCAGAATATTCGTACTCGGTCAGCTTTGATGATGTAGTCAATGAAGTCATCTCCGAGTCGAGCTGTGGATCTCATTCTGTAATTATTCGCATGAATTCCATGAAGACGATCACTCAAGTAGCTCATTCTGCCGATTGGTTCAACAACTCTTGCAAGAAAAAACATCCTGGTATCAAATGGACCGTCTTTTTGTGCTATGACACCGACTCCCATCTTGCTGATATCACAAAATTCTATGAAGGTGACTGGCTCACCTTACGGAGGAAGTTGAAGGGAAAGAACGTGGAGGTCATTGATTTAGCCTCACGAGCGATGATCGAAGATCTTTTTCTCTATGATAAGGAGGGAATCTGCAACTACCTGGAAGTTCCGGATCAGACCATCCCTCGCGAAGGAAACGGCAAGACTACCCTTAAGCAGTTCTTCCGCAAATTTGGCAAGGTGTATCACGAAGGGGAGCGAGCTGCGGATATGATATGGGGCTTGGATATGGATCTGATTGTTGCCAGCGCTGAGATACAATTGCACCTGGTTGATGAGCGTTGTTTTCCTCTCGTCTCCGAGAGGGTCTTCAGAAGCTGATCGACCCTGACCGAACGGTTTGTGCAGGTGCGCTGTTTCTACAGTTACACACCAGATAATCATACTCGGGTTTCAAGATAGCCTGCCCATCCATCTCATCGTCTCATAGCTAACAGCCAGAAAAATCTCTACACTTCAGATCAACTACTAGGTATCTCTGGAGTGGGAACCACATTGAACGATACGGATCACATCTCCATCAATGCGGTAAACAATCCGATTACAATCATCAATTCTCCGACTCCAATACTGCGACAAATCGCCAGACAACCGCTATGGTTTTCCAATCCCTTCATAGCCATTGCGGTCAATATCCTTAAGAATCGTCAATATTCGCTTTAAAGTCTTCCTGTCTTGTCGAGTCCAGTACTCAAAATCATTCCATTCATCATCAGTCCACGCCTGAATCACGTACATCCACCTCGTGAATTATACCGCCGATGGCTTCCATCTGCGCTATGGATTTCTTAAGCCGAGCAATATTCTGTTTGCTATAGAATGGATCGACCGCAACCTCGAAGGGAATGCGTCTCTCCCTGGCAACTTTTGTTGCAAAAATCGTGAATGCCTCGGAAGTAGTCAAACCCAGTTCTTGACAAGCTTTCTCAAAATTGAACGCCAGCTCTGCATTCATATGAAATGTAATAGGTGCGGTTGCATTATCCATATACTCATCCTTTCAAGTGTCGCTACAAACACACCCTCACTTGGGCTGCTTGGAAGTTCCTCTGAAAAACCTATAATACCTGCTTGTAGGAATCCCTAACCGCCTGCTGCATGGCTGTAAGCTCATCATCGGTCAGAAAGTCGAAATGTGCGGTTCTCTTCTTTTCAGATAGGTGCCCGTTGTTCTGCAGGCATGCATGGATGAACAAGTCGATCAGACGGTCGGGCATATCGATGATATGCTGAATCGCCTGCTTGGCGGTGTCATAGTTGGCCAGGAAGTTGAGCTCTTGTACGAGTTCTTCTTCAATCGTTTTGAGTATAAACTCGGACAAGGCTTCTGCCTGTGCTGTCATATCCATATAGGAATACCAGCATGCACTCTCGCTCTCCACAGTCATCCTGCCCATAGCATCCATGCTATAGTCAATGACCTGTAACAAGGGTCGGGAGAAGGCTTCCAATGACCGGTCATACGCATCCGGGTTCTTTAGCATAACGGCTGAGACGGGGAACATGAGTCCACGTGGAACCATATTCTGCATCGCAAGAATGTTATGGATGAGAAATCGGTGTACCCGTCCGTTCCCATCCTCAAACGGGTGCAGAAACACAAAGCCATAGGCTATGACCGCGGCATGGATGACAGGGGGGATCCCTCCTGTTTTCATCCTTGCATGAGAGGCAAGCAGCCCCTCCATCAAGCTTGGCAGATCATCAGGCTTCGGGCAGATGTAATGGATGATCTGCTTCTGATACGCAATCGATTGACCTACATACTGTTGACTCAAGCGATAATCACTGTCACTAAACCGTGGGTCGACAATTCGGTTCTGCAGCTCGATCAGTCTTGCCTTTTCACAGAAATCCTCTTTTTCGGCGAGCTGCAAGGATGCTATGAATTTCTCGGTTCGAGAGGTATTGCTCGTACTGTGTTCTATCTCAAAGGACGATTTTGTCTCTTTGTTGTAGAGATAAGCCAACGCCCTTCGGAGTAGTTGCGGGGGATAGTCTGTGACAATCTCCTCGCACCGCCTTTGCAGTGATGCAGAATCCAACTCCAAAAGCCTTTCCGTTTTCCTGACGACAGGACAGAAGGTCCGAGGGCCGAGAAGATTGTTCACAACGCGGTGACGAGGGGACCTCTCCCCTTTCTGCACAGTGTAATAGTCTTTGGTCTCCAAGGCATCGATATAGTTGGAGGTGGTCATGTCGTCGATAGGCAGTCGTTTTTCTGTCAGAAACTCATAGAAGAACCAGATTCTTCTAACATACTTCCCGGTTGGTTTGGATTCGATGAATTCGACGAGTTCCTGCATGGCAATCTTTTCGAAAATCTTAGCCAACAATGCAAGATTCACCCCATCATATTTCAGCGCAAACTCAAGATGCGCACCAATCGTTTCTCCAGGCCAGTATTGGGCTCTGAATACTTCATCGACAAACCCGTCCTGCCTGGTTACGGAGTGTGTGCCGGTAGTGGCGACAGCAGATTTGTGCCAGTTGGGAATGCCGGTGATTTCCAGTTTCTCAAGTAGATATGCGTACCCTGCCAATCGATGGTCAAAATCTTGTATTTGCATAGGAAAGCCTCATAAAAGGAGTATAGTACTGATAATATTATTATGATTGTAGGTATGTAAACATAAATAATTATTATATGTCACTTTTATTACAATATCGGTATAATGATGTATAATGATTATCTATTACAGGCTTTTTGCAAAAAGGCGTACATTCTGCCTCCAAAGCAATATGACGAGGTTGGAACCAGAATACTCTCCATACCAGTAACTCAGTGACGGCATTGCTGGTCTGAACAGACAGGCAATCCTGCAGGGATGTGATGCATTCTATACAGCCCGTCCAGGTGTCAGGTTTCCTTGTATGGAATTGCATCGTTTTGCTGTTGGTAGATGCCGATAGTTCTGTTTAACGATAGTATTGTTTCATTATTTTATGAGCTTTCACCACCGTGGTGAAAGAAGGCTTTGTAATGAAAGCTGCTTCCAATGAGTCTTCCCTTGGTACAATGTGTGTATGGGATGTGGTTGACTATCAAGTCAGGTGCTCGTTTCCAAGGTTGTCCAAAAACACTTCAGCTGAGACTGATCATAACCGTAACGCATGGCGATTTGTTTTACATGACCACCAAGAACCATCCGATCGCCAATCAGGGGAACAGGATGGATCACACCCCGGCCGGCAACACATGCTGTTCGACAAGGATGTTGCAAATCTTTTCAGGGATATCGGACAGCGGGATGTTTTCGATGCTTACCTGAACATCGGCACGGTCGTAGGAGCTTTTGAAATAGTTGAAGTCGGCCTTGACGTCTCGAAGGTATCTCAAACGTTTCGCTGGACTCATGGGCTCCTCGATAGGGTTTGAATCGACGTCGTAGAACGTCAGCCTGTCCAGCACGTTCTCACAGGTATCGTACAGGTAGAGCGAGTAGAGCTCCTTGTCCTTCTTATGGCGCTTGAAGACCTTGTTATAGGCGAATTTCAAACCTGCCGGAGTTCCCGCAATTACACAGTCAATATTTTTGGAGAGCAGATGGTCCAGGACGACACCGGCTTTCTCCCTGAACCCATACATCGTAAGGTGCTCACTCTGAAGTCTTTCAATTGACTTCTGATAATGCTTCATCACCTCCTCATCCAAGTCAAAGAACGTGTAGCCCAGCCTCTCAGCCAACATCCTGCCGATTGTTGTCTTACCAACACACGCCATGCCTACTAGATAGATGATCATGGACTTCTCCTCAGATACAGTATTGTTCCCTAGTATATCGCGGAATAATCATGTAACAAAGCAAAGTTTCATCCTTTGCTTATGCGATATTGGTTCCAGAAGCTGGTTTTCCGCTTGTTCTCCAGCAGGAGATTCACTTTGTACGAGTTATGGGTGGGATAACTCCTCCAGTCCTTGATCAGGGGTGCAAAGGTGTCCAGGGCATTGAGATAGTCCACCCCGTGATGATAGCTTTTTGCGTATGCACGCTCCATCATACAGTCCAACAGGCTTCTATAGAGCAAGGAGGCGGCGAGATAGCGCCCATGCTTAGCCAGCACAGCTGCTATTTTAGGTACCGTGTAGTAAGAACCTTTATTCAACGTCTCCACCCTGGCAAATATATAGACTTCCAGTTCATCAATCATCCCAATCTCTGAGAGAAACTGTGCATCGTCATCATCGAAGGAAGAACTTTGGGATATATGAGCCCATTCATTAGCCAGAATCTCATCCCGTTTTTCCTGACCTGTTGCAAGCAACAGCTCCTCAAAGCGTTCGAGGGTGCGAAAGAACCGAAATCGTTTATACTGCAGGGCGACAAGGCTTTCCCTGTCACCTTGCATAATATAGATTTCCTTCAGGATTTCCTCAATCTCATATCCGTATGATACATGATTCTCAGGAATCCTCTGTATCCAGGCAAGTGCCGATTCGGCATCCTGCTTCTTCAAAAAAGCACGGGCTGCTGCAAACATCCTTGGCACTGGAAGTTCCACCTGTTTGCCTTGCAGGGCTGCTGCAAAAAGCTGCGCTTCCCGCTGTTGACTGGTTATGGACTCAAGCATCCAAGTATAGGATTTCTTGTTCTTCGCTTCTTTCTCGGTAGCTTCCAATGCCTGTATCTTTTTCAATACGAGAGACAATACAGATTCCCCAAGAGTTTCGGGAAGGTCCTTCATAAGGGAAGAACGTGCGCCATAGTCATCTTTGGTGGCCAACCTGATAAACAAGGTGGCTACCTTCTCTTTATCCTGGCAAAGCGAAGCATACTGGAAGAACAGGTTTCTTGCAGTAGAGAGATATACTTGACCGACTGTACCGTCGGAATCGTCACACATTTCAAAGACTACATTGTCTGTTTCGATGAATTCGGCAACAAGGTCCAAGCCGGTGCAAGGGTCTGTTACCCAGGTTTCCATGTCAGTGAGCATCCTCTTAAGTTGGTCGGCAAAATAAAAGGACATCTCAAGGCTGATGTATCTGGAGGTATTCCGTAAGCCGGCCAACTTCTGTCGGTATCGTTTGATATTGACTTTTTCAGCTGATGTGAGACTGTTTATCTTGTCATTGACCTGCTCATTATGGCCTGCCAATTCCAACAGGGTATCGGCAAGGGTCTCAAGACCAAGGTCCATCAACAATTGTTTACGGGTATCGGGCATACGTTTCTCCAATAGGGGCGAGCTATAGAGTGGATTCTGCAGGAAATTGGGAGATGTTTCTACACTGTTTCCAATGGGCTTGGACCAACATTACATGGAATAATGCTCCTCAAGAAGAGATGAATAACCATATGAATACACATTATATTTGTATTGACACACTATATGTGTGCGTTTACCATATACATATCACTCGAAGGAGGAGCAGGAATGAACAAGATTCGAGAGTATCGGAAGCAATCACGTTTAACCCAGAAAGAGCTAGCAAAGCTTATGCATACAACTCAGCAAACCATCGGAAGGTGGGAGAACGGCAATCCGGAACCTAGTTTAGCAAACCTAAGAGATTTGGCGTTTGTGTTAAAGACAACCGTCGGAGCATTACTGGGGAATCCTTGGGCATCAAAACAAAGCTCAAGGTATTTTCTGCATTTAAAGGATAAAGAGGATGGTTTGGATGGATTTTGGGGTAATCTCGGCATTCTACCGACTGGAAAAACCGAAAGTCTCTGGTATCCGATTACGATAGGCACTTGCGATTTATTGACTGCTTCACTTGAAAACTGCGATCCCTTCTATTTCGAAACACTAAACAATAAACTTGTAATTGCTAATCCAAAGAATATCAAACGGTTTGTAACACTCGATGAGGCAGCTGATGCCTTCCCTGGAGACTGGAATATTGAATGGCATGAATTCGGTTATGTATCAATTGAACTCTATGACGCATTTGAAGCGTATTTAGATGAGCGAAACCAACTGAAGACAGAAAACAACACACTGTCAGAGAATTTAAGAGAAACCATTAAAAAAATTATGGTCGACCATGAGTTAGATGATGATGACCTCCTCAAGTTCACTTCCGGTATCCGTATTTTCTATCAAGATGGAACCACCGAGTCTTATACCCTCACAAATTTCGATTTTATTGACCATATAGTTTTTACAGCTTTCAGCTTAGATGGATTCCCAAAAACGTTACCTATAATAGATGATGAATTCTCAATGTATATTCCTACGGATTCAATTGCATTAATTGAGCTTCCTCTCCTAAAAGCAAATGAAGCATTAAGCCGATTGAATTCGCTTGAAGATGAAGGTATAGAATAGAAATCTGGTTTCAATAAAATGTTTTCCATAGGGGCTCTCTCTGCCTCCACAAGAGATCCCTTCATAAAATATGTTTCCATCGTACTATTCACTTTTAAATAAGGATGCCCAAGATGCAAAGGAATGAAGCTTTATTGCTATTCGATAAATTCATGACGAGAGCCATGAAAAGCAAATACTGGGAGCTGGTCAAATCCATTTACATATTTGGCTCTCTCTCAAAGGGTAGCCCTGAACCAAATGACATCGACCTTCTTGCAGTTTTTCATACTGAGGAAGCTGTAAGGCTAGATAAATTCGGGAATATTATAATTCGTGATGTTCTTGGCAACATGCAAAACATTGACCTGCAGGTATGCAATGAGAAAGAATTCGATGATTTTTATGGATTTACCTTCTTAAAGAGTGAACTCATCCCAATTTGGCCTATTATCAATCCGAATCCGAACTGGCAGTATGTAATTGATGACACATGTCCGATCAATATCGAATATCAAAAGAATAAGGCATTCCAATACCATGAATTTCAAGCCAGCTATCCTTTGAAATGCAAATTTCAGGCAGCTGTGGAGAAGCAAATCATACACATCAGGGAGTTGCCTGCTGAACAGTTCTATGGAGACAAAGGCCCTTGGGAGTATGAAGTAATTGAATTTGATGAATCAAATCATACTATTCGAAACACGTCGAATGAATATGAAGCATTCTTGGACCAAACAGAGTATCATAGATATCAAGGAGTCTCCGCACAATATCTCAAAACCCTGAAAGTCTTATACAGTTATTTGAACAGGAATGAAATAGGACTAGAGGAAGATATCATATACTCCCAATATATGCGTAGACCGTACAGAACATGCTTGATATCCGATGATGGGAGAATAGTCTTCCGGATTTATATTGTTGATCTTAATGACAGCCTCTTCCACCTGAATTATTCCCAATCCATCAAGCAAGTAGTCCTGATTCCTAGACATAAAGTCCGGTCGAAGAACAACTACCTCTATATAGTCGAAAGAGGAAAAAATTGGAGTTTAAAGAACCTCCGTTTGCTGGATGAGATATATATCAGGGCAAGTGACGACTCTTTTCAGGGTTGAGCAAGCGTGCTAGATGCTCAGACCGATGAAAGATATGGTTGCCAAATACCGAGGCTTATTCACTACACCCCCTCTTCTTCCGCTCCCATGTTCATGAGGAACGACTGGAGATTGACTCCCTTGTTCTTCAATCCCAGTTTCTCCCTGAGGTTGTTCCTGTGGTTCTCCACCGTCTTTTGTGTTATCTCAAGGGTGTTTGCAATATCCTTGCTGGACATACCCATGCGGATAAATTCAGCCACTTTCACTTCTGAAGGGGTGAGCACCTTGTAGAGCTTGCTCATAATACCCGAGGCATCAACAATCTCATCAAGATTCTTCTTGATGATATCCAGACAGATGAGAGTCAAAGGGTCCTTGACCAGTAGTTGTTGTTTCTCCAACTCCGGCAGGAAGTACTCCTTCACCCTCTTTCTGTTTTCATCAGTCAGCTCAATGGTCTCCAGCTGCTTCAACTCCATCAGGAAACCCTGCACCATTTGCATATCCTGGATTTCCTGCTCCGTCTGCATGCGACTTTCCTGGGAGTAGTCCAGCAACTGATCTTCAACCAATTGAGACGGCTCCACCTCTGGATGCATCTTTACCTGCAGGAAAAATCGACCTGGCAGGGTAGCCTGGGAGAAGAGGATGAACTCGAGAAATCCATCATGCGTGGTAATCTCAATATCATCATCAATGGAGAGTTCCATGATCTTCCGAATCTTATCGATATTCTTCTGCTGAAGCAGATAGGTAAGATCATCAATATTCTTGATCCTATTACCATTGGGGATATTCTGGAAAAGGATGGTTCCACTGTGGTCAAATACCAGGAAAAAAATATTGTTCTTTTCGATCAATGTCTCGAGGATGGAGACATACACCGCCCCTCCTTGGGGCGGTTGCGTTATCTCAAAAGAAGCGTCTTTCTGCATTTTTCCACTCTTACCAAACATACCAGCAGTATAGGTGTTCAAACAAACCAACTGCAAGGAGTTTTCTTCGAAATCCTACCTCTCAAAGTCTACGGAAACAGGCAACTTCGCATGGGCAGTCGTCTCCCGTCCTTCCAACAGAACCTGTGCAGCAGCTATCGCCGAGCAGGTTCTGCTTGAATAAGCACAGAGATACGTTACATGCTTTGGATACAGCGACAATTCATACGGGCTTCGCAACCCCACAATAATGAGTTTTTCTGAATATCGTTCACATAATAAGCTTATCAAGTGCTGCTGAGCCTGCTTCTCGAAGTCTTCACCGGGAAGCGGATAGTCCTCAGTAACGACAACCAACGCCGTTGCCGATTGCAGCGCATCAAGGTCCTTCATTGCCTCTTCATGGGAAAGTACCTTCATGGTACGCAATCGCTGTACCTCTCCAATGAAGCTATCAAACGCAGGAGTTTCTTGGTTTGGACCTATTCCTCTGCTGTTCACCATGTTGTGGTAACTGGAAACAGGGGTGGCGTTGATATATACAACACCACCTTGCTTGGGAAGCGGCCAAAAGCGCTTCTGCAAGAGATAAACGGCCTGTTTTGCCGTGTCGAGTTCCTGCTTTGCATGCTGTGCAAGCAACTGGGTCGACATCCTTGGCTTACGAATCAGCATTCTATTAAACTTGTAATCAAGGATTCGTACCAACTTCTCTGTGACCAATTCGTCTGCAAGCATGCCGGTTTCAATTGCCTGTTCGACAAGCTCAAGGCTGCGAAGTTGTTTAGCCAGATAATCGCCGGTTTCGAAATCGTAATGCTCTTCACTGAGCATAACGATATCCACACCGGCTTGGAGCGCCAGCAGTGTCGATTGTGCAGGATCATAGGTTTTCCTGATGGCTCCCATATTCATACTGTCTGACAGGATAAGGCCACAGAAGCCAAGTTTATTTCTCAGAATGTCCTGAAGAATTGTCTTGGAAAGAGTTGCAGGATTTTCGCTATCGATCTGGGGATAGCGGATATGACTGGTCATGACTATCTCAGCACCTGCATCAATACCTGCTTTGAACGGAACCAAATCAGAAGTGCTCAACTGCGCATACGGCTTGTCAATGAACGGAATTTCCCTATGGGTATCGCCACTTGTTGCACCGTGACCTGGGAAGTGTTTCAAGCAAGTAAGGATACCAGTCTTCCTGGCTCCCTTCACTGCCATTGAAACGGCCTTTGCAACTTCACTGGGAAATTGCCCGAAGGAGCGAGTTCCAATAATCGGTGAACGAGGATCGCTGTTTACATCCGAACAGGGACCAAGGACCGCATTGTACCCGACACTGAGCATCTCTTCTCCGATAAGTTCATACATGGCTCGAACAGTATCTACATCCCCAATTGCATTGAGGGCCATATTGCCCGGTCCTGGATGGGACTCGGGAATCAGGATACCCCACGCCCCTTCTTGGTCGACTCCGAGCAGCAGGGGGATTCCCTGCGCTTTCATACTCATTGTCTGAAGGAAAGTGGTCATCGCCTCGGCCTCATCGAATGTTTGGGCGTTGTCTTGGCTGACATAGCAGCCACAAATTCCATACTTTTCTATGAGGGGACGAATCACCTCAGGGTCCTTCCCCGGATATGCGAGTAAAAAGAGCTGGCCTGCTTTCTGGGCAGGAGTCATGGATTCGATCAGCGCAATGATTTGTTCTCTGGTTTTCTTCATTTCCGTTTCTCCCGCATGGTCAGAGCGACTGAGACAATGATGATGAGACCCCGGAATATCATCTGTTGATCGACAGAGAAACCCATGAGAATCAAGCCATTGTTCAGGATACCCATTATCAAGGCACCAAGCAGCGATCCCACAACAGATCCTTTTCCACCATTCATACTTGTACCGCCGATGATTACTGCTGCAATGACAATCATTACATCGTTCTCACCCAAGGTGTATCGTGCACCATGGAGTCTTCCTGAATAGAGAATACCGGCAAGCGCTGCCATCACTGAATTGAGGAGCATGACGGAGATCTTGATATTCGGCACCTTGATGCCGCTGTACATGGCGGAAATCTTATTGCCGCCGGTTGCCAGAACCCTCCTTCCATAGGGGGTCTTTTTCAGCAACAGATGCCCGATGATCGTCAAGCTGACCGTCCAGACAAAGAGAATCGGGATGGGTCCGATATCACCTGAACCAAAGATGAAAGTGAAAACATCGTTGTTGACTGGAATGGACTGCAGATTGCTCACCCAGCGCGCAAGACCAAGAACTATGCCATTCATGCCCAGGGTCACCAGAAAGGAAGGTATGTTCATCTTGGCAACGAGCAGCCCGTTGGCCAGGCCGATCACAGCCCCTACTGCAAGGCCGCAGACGATGGCCAGGAGAATGCTGCCGGTGCTGTTGAGGATTTTCGTTGTAATGATGGAGGAAAGGGCTACCACCGAGCCGAAAGAGAGATCGATTTCCCCGGTGGAGAGGACAAAGGTCATTCCTATTGCCATAATAGAAGTCATGGCAGTCTGGCGGGCAATATTCATCAAATTCGAGCCCGAAAGAAATCCCTTGTCAAAAAGCAGGATTGAAAAGAGAAGGATAACTCCAAGAAAAATGTAGTAGATTACCAGCTCTCTCCATTTAACCTGTTTCATTTTTTCCATAAGTGTAGTATTCATGCATCGTTCCTCACATCACTGGACCATATATAAGAGATTATCTTCGGTCATTGAACCGGACAAACATTCAGAGAGCTTTCCTCGTTTCATTACATAGATGGAGTCACAGTAATCGGCCAATTCGTTGAATTCCGAGGAGACCATTACCACTGCGTTCCCCTTCGCTGCATAGGCATGGATGATTTTCATAATCTCATGCTTTGCCTGAAGGTCGACTCCGAAGGTGGGGTCATCGAGCAGCAACACCCGCGAATCGCTGGCAAGAAACTTTGCGACAACAATCTTTTGCTGGTTTCCCCCCGAAAGGTACCTGACCACCTGACCAGGTCCCTGGGTCTTGACTCCCAACTGCTTGATATACTGCTTGACGATGGTATCCTTCTTGCGCTCATCGACAAAGAGCAGTCGTTTAATCCGATGCACGATGGGCATAATCAGGTTCTCCGAAACGGAGTAGTCGAGGACCAAGCCCTGTTCGCGCCGGTTTTCCGGAACGAGTGCAATACCATGCTCTATGGCATCGGAGGTGCTGTGCAAGATGATGGGCTTGCCATCGAGGAGTATCTCTCCCTTGACGATGGGATCGATCCCGAAGAGGGCCCGCAGCAACTCAGTGCGTCCGCTTCCCAACAATCCTGCAATGCCTACAATCTCACCAGGATAGACAGCGAGGGACACATTGCTGATCGAGTGGGTGGTAATGTTTTTAGCTTCCAAGAGAGGTTTGGTCTCCCGCAAGCCTTGGACATGCTCCCAGCTTATTTTACCTCCTTGGTCATTGGTCATGGCAGCCACCAATTGATCCAAGGTGATTTCTTTCGTTGATTTTGAGAACAACACCCTGCCGTCCCGAATCATGGTGACACCGTCGCAAATCTTAAAGATGTCCTGCAGGTAATGGGTGATGTAGATGATGGTGATGCCTTTCTGCTTCAACGTGTTGATGACCGAAAAGAGTCTTTCAATTTCCGATGTGGACAGTGAGGCGGTAGGTTCATCGAGGATGAGTATTTTCGGGTCATTGGAGAGAGCCTTCGATATCTCCACTAATTGCTGCTGTCCGATACTCAAGTCGGAGACCAAGTCATCGGGATGAATTTCAGCATTCACCCCGATTCGTTCCAGTAGCTCAAGGGCATGCTTTGCACTTGCCTTGTCGTCGATGAAAGGACCGAATCGGAACGGTATGGATTTCAGAAAGATGTTCTGGGCAACAGTCATGGTGGGAATCAGGCTCAGGTCCTGGAACACCATGGCTATGCCTGCCTGGAGGGCTTCCTCAGGGCTTGTATATTCATACGGTTTTCCGTAGAGAGAGATGGTTCCTGCATCCTTGTGATACACCCCGTTGAGGATTTTCACCAAAGTCGACTTTCCGGCTCCATTGGGTCCCACCAATGCATGGACTTCTCCTTTTCGTACTGTGAAGTCCACGTCATGAAGGATCTTGACTCCGTTAAAGCCAATTTCTATGCCTTTAGCTTCGATCGCGTATTCATTCATGTCAATTTCAGTCCTTTCAAAACTCAGGCTTGCCGGAGAAACCTCCAGCAAGCCTGGTGGGTATTACTTCAATGCTTGTGCGATTTCAGAGGGAAGATCCCTGTTCAAGGACTGCTTCCAAGCTGCGCTGATGTTCTCTTTGGTGATTGAGATGGCGGGAACGGTTACAAAAGCCGGGGTTTCTTTACCGAGCATACTCAGGGCGCCCATCTTCACCAGGCTTTCTCCGAGTACATAGGGAAGGTCAGCGACAACACCCTTCATATTCCCACCCTTGGCCATGTCCATGGCGTTGTTTGCCCCAAGGTCGATAGTGAATACCCCAACGTTCTTGTTGCCTGCAGTTCTCGCAGCTGCTACAACACCTTCGGCAAGCACGTCCCAAGGGGCATAAATTGCATCGACGTTAGGATACTGGGTCAGGATGGCGGAGGCAAGGGTTTCGGAGTCGTTGGCGTTCACGATACCGCGCTTGGCGACAATCTTGATATTGGGATAGTCACGTCGGAGCACCGCTTCCACCGCTTGGTCGCGCTGGTTGGTAACATAGTAGTTTGCATCGTGGAACATGAGCGCTACTTCTCCCTTTCCGTTCAGGTACTTGCCGATCATGTCAGCCACACTCTTGCCCATTTGGAAGAGGTCGTCGGTCACAATACCGGCATAGTCTTTTCCATGGGTGAAATTGCTGGGAAGGTTGCTGATCAGCACCACTTTCACGCCTTTGTCCACCGCCTGCTTCAGTGCCACCGAGCCGCTGACCGGATCGAGCACGAGCGTGATGATGATGTCCGGGTTGAGGGCAAGGGTGGTTTCAATATCCGTGCGCTGCTTGTTGGGGTCCTGACCGGCATCGGTGACGGCGACCACGTTCATGTTGAGTTCAGCACTCATCGATCGTGCACCGGCAATGACTGCATTGACCCAGTCCGAAGACTCATGCATGAGGATGGCTACTTTGTAGTTGGCCTTCTTCACTGCATCCTTCTCTGCTGCAGTAAGCACCACTTTGGAATAATCGGTCGGCGCCTCACCGGTGGGTCCTTTGGTTTCATAGACGTACTGCGAGGTATCGACAGCGGCTTCCTTTGTTCCCTGGGAATAGAGAGGAAGGGTCATCGAGATTGCGAGCAACACGGTTAGAATCAGTACCATTTGTTTTTTCATGGTTCACTCCTTTTGTTCAATTGTAGCTTCATACTACCCCCATATTCCCTATACGTCAAACTTTTTCTAGGTATTTTATAGGTAGTTTTTATTAAAATCCCTATCATACCACCTAGGAAGGCACTCATTGCAAATGGAGGATCCTTATAGTTGTTGGTTAATTTTGACCTATCCATCTGGATGGCGGCATAACTGAAACCGGGTTTGAATTGATGAAGCTGGTCATGGCACATCATGCCCGCAGTCTACAGCTGGGAGTGATACAAGGATTCCATTGTGGGTATGAACACTCCCCACTCCGGATTTATTGCTTTTTCGTGCTTGGTCAAGTAGTACTGATACTTGTAGAGAATCCTTAAATCCTTTCTGACTGATGGATTTCTAACGTAGAGAAAAAAGAGTATCTCATACATTTTAATTGCTTGGACTGCATCCAGCCCAGTTGACAACAGTTCAGCCTTTTCAACCAATTGAATAGCGTTATGGTCATGGGCTGCAAAATAGATAAGGCCTTTGACGGCAATGTAGGCAAGCGTTTTTACCTCACCGCGGTCGTCTCGATTATCAATATGCGGGTCATATCGCGTGTAAGGATAGATTCTGGCTTCAATTGAAGCCCTAAGTACTTGTTCGATTTCAGTCAGTTCAGAATCATTATGTATGATAATCTTCGGAGGCGATGCGTTCACTTTGCTATTGATGAAGGTTTTGATATCTCGGGAAATCAATTCGTCACGGACTGCTTCATGAATTGCCAGATTGGGAAAGAGCTCAAAGATTGGATTGAGCCAACAGGCTTGGAACAATGGAAATGGAATACCTCTGACCGAAGGTATCTGCCGGTCAGGAGGTATGAGAAAATTTGCATCCAGAGTGATTACTTGATTTGGATCAATGAAGATTGATTCCAAGGCAGAATTCTTCGTTGCAACATCAACCTTCATGATCCCATCCTTCAATGAAATCATGAATCTCGTCCATATCTTCCTGTGAGATGGAAACCTCATAGCCATAATCGGCAGGACTTTTCCCAAACAGCCCCAGCATGCTGATACATGCATCCTCATCGATCAGGTTGTCCTCGAAGTTCCGTAGTATGGTCTCTATTGCTTTCGGGGAGGAACCAGTCGTCTTGGTGGTCGTATTCAATTTGAGAAACACATCCCTGAGGGTTGAACGTCCAATCCTAAAATACTCTCCATTCCGATCACGCTCATCAATTCCATAGAGTTCTTGGTACTGGGTTTTGGTTATTGCTGCAATCTCCCACAACCGTTTCACCAGTGAACGATAAGGCAGCCACCATGTGCAATGAAGCCTCGCGATGAATCGGAGCAGGACTTTAGTGGGGATGCTTTGCAGTGAATACGATTTGAATTCTTCGAAAACACAGCGCTTCAGCACTTCTTCCGGGAGAAGAAACTCTGCAGCAAACCAATTTGCCTTGGCTTCGACCAGATCAGATTCCTGCCCATCCTGCCGACTCAGGTGCGAACCGGTCTTGGTAAAAAAGTGAAACAATTCATGCGCAATGGCAAATATCTGCTTATCGTAATAGTCGGCGGTATTGAGCCCGATGAATACAAGACACTCCCTGCCCTCCTCTGAGTATAAAATCACAGCAGAGAAGGCTGGTTTTTCAGATTCTGCTTCAATGGGGATTTCGAGGAGGATGATCTCAAGCTTGTCGAGAATCGTGTACAAATCATTTGCAATCGGGGGATCATCTGAGAAACCAAGCAAGAAGCGTTTGTCTCTGGCTAATTTCCGAATTGATTCTATGTCCTGCTCGCTAAGCTTGGTCTTCCGATACATGCTCGAACTTTCTCCTCAGTAGAATCTGCTGACGTAACGCAAGCATCATGCCAAGCAGCGTATCGACTCCCTTCTTTTCAACCTCATTCAAGCTTTCGCTACGAAGGGCGATGAAGGAGTGCGGCGGCTGGTTTTCTTCGAACATATCAGTGATGTCGAACCCCAGAACATCAGCCAAAGCTTGAAGCTGTACTATTGAGGGAATGAAGTCTTCCCGTTCAATTCGTCCGATCATGATTCGATGAAGGCCTGTACGTTCGCCAAGTTCTGCCTGGGTTAGGTTCATTTTGTTTCGCAGGTCAGAAACTGTCGCAGACAGCTTACCTGCGGATAACACTTTCATCCGCGGACCTCCTTTGTCTGTAGTATACGGTGGTTTTAGCCAAAATGTAACCTATATTTTCATTTGATTCAATAATACTGTTTGAATATATAAAAATGTAATTAATAATTTCTTTATAGAAATCCTTCCTGAGTTGAGTGAAGTCTTCTATCTGATGTTGCTCATCCAATTCTTCCAGGCAATTCCGAGAGACCTCAATGAGGCTGCCTGTATAGACGGTGCATCACAGCTGTTCATCCTTGCAAGAATCTATGTTCCGCTTTCCGGCCCTGCAATTGCAACGGCGGTGCTCTTCTCATTCATCAATATCTGGAATAACTTCCTCGACCCATATTTATTCATCACTTCGATCGATCGCCAGATGCTGACCCCTGCCCTGAAGTACTTCCAGGAGCGTGGCGGTGCCAATGTTCCTGTACAGCTTGCTGGTTCTGCCATTGCCATCATTCCGATAGTTCTCTTGTTCATCTTCACTCAGAAATACTTTGTTGAAGGAATTACGAATGCGGGAATCAAGGGTTAGGCACATCAAGTGATTCTTGATGGTAAGGCAAAAGGAAGCCCGACAAAGCAACAATGTTGGGTTTCCTTCGGATCATCGTTTCTCCGAGTCATCGATGAACCGCATACAAGCGGTTATCGAATCTTCGGGAAGCCCGCTTGTCGCTTTGGCCAGCGGAGAAAGGTCCAATTTCGCACTGCCTTGGAGCTCAGCTATAACCTTCCCGTCGACAGCCGTCCGTATGGTCGCTTCGAAGATTTCCCTCTTCTTACGGGCTTTTTCAGAAAAGTTGAAAACGGCATCGTTGCCTCGCCATACCAGCGAGGCCGGCAGAAAGCGTTGATCCAGTAATTTCTCAATCGAGCGTTCCATCATGACCATAGTGAGGTGTTTGCCTTCGGCCGGCTCGATGCACACGGCATAACGCGACCCGATGGCCTGCTCACGTGACAAGACCGTGTAACCGATTGCTTGCAAGTCCTTTTGCAGTGCTTCCCGGTCTGCCATCGGCAATGGATAGACTGCAATGGCGGTTTTTCCATACCACGCGATCATCCGATCCTGCCATTCGGGTGAACCGAACAGGACATCCTGGACCTGCATGATCGATGTCACTGTCCCTGGGAGGCGTTCGGCCAATGTCCTCATGATGTAGGAAGAGCGAGTCGCAGCCTTGGCTGTACGCAATGAAAACGGCACAGTGAAGCGGATATACAGCGGCTTCATGGTAGCTTTGGCTTTAAGCAACGCTTCGACGCGTTCCATGTCGGCCCTCGTGGGAGCCTTGATGGCATGCCCAGTAAGAAATTGCCGTTCAGCTACGCTAGAGCAAGCACCACAAGCCGAGCAGTGCGTCATCTCATGCGAGACGGGCATGCACGAGCTTTGTTGGACATGGTTTTGGGCATCGATGAAGCGGTTGTACAGAAACACACTGTCGATGCCGGTATCGAGGAAATCGAAGGCAAATCGAGCATGCTGGTCCTTGAGTTGGGTGAATGAGTCGGGCAGCCAGCCCTGTCGTCCCAACACAGAGGAGAAGAACTGCCAAGCTCCTTTGGGGAATTTGCAATCGTAGACATAGCCGTTCTCGGCCATGGCCACTAAAGCAGGAGCGATGGGATAAGGCGTCATCACCAGCGTCTGCAAAATGAAGTACTCGTCAAATTGCTCGGCTAAGCGGAATTCAAAACGGGCCGACTGGACTGCCTGCTGCACGGCTTGCAACGACTGTTCCCATTGTGCCTTGTCGAGCAGCAACCGTTCATAGCGCAACGGAGTGAATGGCATGCACACCAACAGTCCGAATGAGCAAACGATACGGGTATGGCTGCCATGGTGTGAACGCAAGGAATCGATCGAGATCAACAAGCGCCTGAATTCCTCACCATCGACGGCGTCCTCGTTCCCGCTCAAAATGAAAAAGAGTTTAATTTCCTTCGCTTTGGCTTGTACGATTGCTTCGATCGCCCCCATGATCTGGTCACGACTCAATTCCTTGTGGTAGTAGGCACGCATGCGCTCGCTGATGCCTTCGATGCCGACGGTGAACACCCGTTTGCCGGCTGCCACCTCAAAATTGACTAAAGCAGGCATGATGGCCAGGACGTCCGCCCGTTGGCTCATGAAATCAACCTGTTTGAAGTACCGCTGTAATTCAACAATCAAGGCGACGATATCTGAGTGGGTATTGAAGTTGAACGAAGTCAATTCGACCGAATCGGCACCGGTGGTCTGTTTCAGGAGCAATGCATCTTCCACCAGCTTCCGGTAGGGCACTTCCCGGTATGGCTTGCGTTCCCATCCTTCAAAGCAAAACGTGCAAAAAGAGGGGCACCCGGCCGCGATTTGCAACCGAATCGTCGAGGCTTCATCAGAATCGAACAACGGTGGGTTGTCGGCACATCTGATTGGATAACAGTCCATCGATCGGTAGACGGCCTTTACAACCCGACTGGGGGTCCGGGTGCTTGTGAATACCACCAAGCCGTCGACCGAAGCAGCATGTTCTTCCAGTGCAGTACGGCGCTCCGCACACGGCCTTGTCGTAAGGGCTGCGACCAATGCAGAGACCAACATCTCCCCCTCTCCGAAATGGATGGCGTCGACTAGGGCGTCATTGTCGCTGAATGCAAGGCTTTGGGATGCCAGTGAGTTCGACCCTCCCAAGATAATCAATGGTTTGGATTTTGTCTGTCGGCGCTCTGAAGCAGACAGGGCAATACCGGCATGTGCAAGCAGGTAGGGAAGATTGACCAGCTCAAGCGCATATGCATTGGAGATGAGGAGCAGGTCGAACTGTGCCAACGGACGCTTGGTGAAGACTGAGGTGATCCAACAGTCATGATCACCCTCGTGGAGCTGCCGTTCACGCGAGGTGGGGAACCAAGCGAAATCGATGGAAGCAGCCGGGAGGACGGCACGGCACTCGTGGTAAAGGAAAATATGGGGGCTGGAGCGTTCAATATCGTTGAAGGGAGAAAGGCGGACGATGCAAACGGAGAAAACCCCGTCACCGATGGTTTCCATGATAGGGAGACTGTACCTGAAATTTCATCCAAAGACAACTGGAGAGGAAGGCCTCCTTGGAGGGGCTGGCCACATACAGATTTCACCTTCCCTTTCCAATTCTTCTCACCGTCTCATGGCTGCTCATTCCAGGTATCATACCTTTTCACATACATAGGCCTTATACAATACAGGGAGTTCCGTACGCTTAAAAACAGCTTGCGCCTCGGCAAGCATCAATTGATACATACTCACTTCCGACGGAAGATGACAGAGCACCAGCCTCCCGGCACGCAACATCCGTGCAGCTTCTGCTGCCTGACGGGAGCTGCTATGACCCTTCCCAGCCAGTATTGCCGAATCCTCGCACAATCCCCCGGCTTCATGAATCAATAAATCTGCATCATATGCAACCTCAGGATAGGCAACATCCGCAGTACAGTCTGCAAAGTATGCAACCTTGCCATGAGCAGACTCGAACACACACCCTACGGTCGGAACTCCGTGGGGAACGGGGAAAACTGTCAGACGCAACTGTCCTGCCAGACTGCCGTACACCCCATTTTCAAGAATTTTCCAAACGAGGGGGAACATCCTGTTCTTCTGTTCCAGACCGAACAGTGAACAAAGTTCCCGGGCTTTGCTGATGGTTTCCCGATTTCCCACAATCACTAGAGGCTCTGCTCTTCCCATCAGCCATAGCTGATGGATCAGGGAGGGAAGAGCGTAGATGTGATCAATATGGGAGTGTGTGATCAGAACAGTTTTCAAATCACGCGGATCGATTCCCGCTTTCAGCATCTCCATCACAGGAGCACCCGAGACATCGACCAGAACTACCTCACGGCCCTCTTCCACAACCAGTGAGACGTTTGCTGAACCTGCATGCTGAATACTCCCGGTATACCCAAGAAAATGCACATTCATCAATTCTTTGCCTTCCTCTTTGCGATGATCGGCAGAGCGATGGAGAAAATTGACAAGGCCATAAACAGCAAGCATATCGGCTTGGTGAAGAACACCAAGTAATCACCTCCTGCAAGTTTTACCGCACGACGGAAGTTCTCTTCAAACATTCCTCCAAGAATCAAGCCCAAGACAATGGGAGCAATAGGATACCCATCACGTTTCAGGTAGTACCCTACCAAGCCCATCACCAAGGCAATCCCAAGGTTGTAGATACCAACCGAGGTTGCCTGCCCTGCAATCGCATATGCACCGATGAACGAGAGAATGAGGATCAAGGGCAAGAGGAACTGCTGGGGAACACTAAGAATCTTCGGATAGAGGCGTACACCCAGCAACTGGAAGACGGCCATGAAAATGTTGGCCAGAAGCATGGTGATGAAAATTGCATAGACCAGCGGCATGTTTGTAGCAAATAGATGGAAACCAGGCGTTACCCCCTTAATCATCAGAGCACCAATCAGAACAGCAGTGGCTGCATCACCTGGAATGCCAAGTGCAAGGGCGGGAATAAGAGCTCCACCGGTGACTGCGTTATTGGCTACCTCAGGTGCAAACACTCCTTCCAGGCATCCGCTGCCGAGAGGCTCCAGTTTCCCGTTTGAATTCTGCGAAATGGTTTTGGCGGAGTTGTATGCCATGAAAACAGCAATGGAAGCCCCTGTTCCAGGAATGGCACCGACTACGGTCCCGATCCCCAAGGAACTGAGTATGAGCTTCCACATGGAAATAAGTTTCCTAAACGGAGGAAACACCTTTTCAATTTTCACCGGCTCTACATGCTGGCCTTCCGCAAACGGCTTTCTCAGCTCAAAAAAGACCTGGGAAATGCCAAACAAGCCAATCAAGGTTGAAGTCAAATCCAACCCTTTCGACAAAGGGGTGGTCGCCAAGTATTTTGCGAACGGAATTCTCAATTGGTTGCTGAACGGATCGGTACCCAGGAATGCGAGGGCCATGCCGAATGCACCCATCAGAAGTCCTTTCCAGATGTTGTTTCCGGAAACCGATGCAATAATGACCAGACCGACCAATGCAAGCGTAGTTTTCTCTGCAGGCCCGAAGGCAAGGGTAAGCCGTGCGATGACCGGCGAAAACAACACTAAAGCTAAAAGGCTTCCAATACCACCGATGAATGACGCTACAACGGCGCCGCCAATGGCTTGTCCGGCTTTCCCCTGCTTGGTCATGAGCAGTCCGTCCTCAACCGTAGCAATTGCATTGGGGTTGCCGGGAATGCCCAGCAGGATGGCGGGAATGGAGGCACCGGAGACCGCTCCACAATAGACAGCAAGCAGCAACCCGATGCCGGTAGCGGTCGGAAGCTGGAAACTGATCGGCATCATCAGGGCGATGCCCATGGTTGCCGACAGTCCGGGTAAGGCACCGAGGATGATGCCTACAACCGAACCAACGGCCATCCAAAGAATGGTGGAGAGATTGGCAATCTGTGAAAATCCTTGCAAAAACAAATCCATGTCACTTCTCTCCTACCAGGTAATAAGGCCGCGAACGAGTTCGACCAAGAACATCTGTCGAAACACAAGATAAATGAGTTCTGTCGTCAGCACAGTAATCATACAAGCATCAAAGGCATGAACCACCGCGGTCTTGGCTTTCTCACGATGGAAGTACCCGCGGGTGAATCGGAGTACCAATAGGTAGAGTACGAGCACCACTACGAGCACGATGCTCACGACAGCCCCGGTTGAGCCCAACCACTGCGGGATGCGTCCTTGTCGGGAGCTGAGCAGCAGGAATCGGGTTATGGTTCGTCCGATCGAGTAGAGAGCTACAAGGAACACCAAAGTAGCAATGATCCCAATGCCCCATGAGACTAGATCCTTCCTGGCGACGGTCCCACGCAAATAGAAAAACGTAAGGGTAAATACCAAGAAAGAGGTTGTAATCAGAAATCCCAGTGACCGCATGGCAGCCACATAGAAGATTGAAATGAGTACAGTCAGTATGAAAAGACGGCGTTCCGATACCCCAAACCCCTCATCCTTTGCCTTTCCCTCAGATTTCTTATCCGTAAGGAAAAGAACAGATGAGGCAATGAACATGAATATCGAGAGGACAAGCGGGAGCAACATCCCGCCCGGGTCTCCTCCGATTTCATCCCCGATCATGGTGGACGCTCCAAGGCTGAGGACATACATGAAGTAGAACATGGATACCAGCATGAACACAAAGGGCAAGGGTTTTCGGGTACGGAACGGCGTCATGGTCAACTCCTAGTTGGTCATTTTGTACAGGTTCGCTTCCTTCAGAATCACTTCGTAGTCAGCAATGATACCTTTGTCATACTCGGCAAATGCCCCGAGTTTCGAGAAAGCGGGAATAAGCCCGTTGTCTTTCATGAACTTCTGAAATGCAGCACTGTTGAATGCCTTCTCAGCAGTATCGGCAAGCCACTTCTTGACACTTTCGGGAGTCCCCTTCTTGACCATGATCGAGCGGAAGGAACCGCCGGGTACGGAAATCTGGGGGTATCCTGCTTCTGCAAGGTTCGGCACCGATGCAAGCAGGGGAAGCGAGCTGTGCTTATCGGCAAGGATTGCCAACGGGCGGAACGAGGCGCTGTTTGCCACTACTTCCGACTGAGAGAATATACCAACGTCACAATGGCCGCCCAATACAGAGGCAATAAGATCGGCTCCACCGTTGAACGGTGTTACGTTGAAGGTTTTGTTGAATGCAAGGTTAAGACCAACAGAAGCTACACCGGTTGCTCCACCCATGCCTGCATTGCCCATAGTGATTTTGCCGGGACGGGACTTTGCGTCGTCAACTAAATCCTGAAGAGTCTTCCAGGGCTTGTCATTCCTTACAGCGATGATGAACGGGTCCCAGTTCAATGCTGCAATGTAATCGAGCTCTTTGTATCCGTTGGTCAACCCCTGCATAGTAGCTGCAGTGGTATGCGTGCCGGCACCGAGAAACATGTAGCCGTCAGCAGCGTTGTTGATGACTTCGTTGGTTCCAGTTGCACTTCCGGCACCAGTGATATTGGTTACCAGAAAATTGGCTCCGGATACTCTCTTCATCTCTTCAGCAAGGGTGCGGAAGATTAAATCAGTACTTCCTCCTGCAGCATGAGGAACTACAATGGTGATGTTCTTTTCCGGATCAGGGTAGACTGCCTCAGCTGTTCCTCCAGCATAAAGCACTCCGGCAAAAAACAATGCGACTAACAACAAACTGATGATTCTGTTTCGATTCATACAACACTCCCACTCTGGTTTATCCTGGTGCTAAGACCGGGCAATTTCCACACAAACGCCTTGCGACTCCAAGGCGATTTTCGCTTCATTCGGTATTCCTGCATCAGTGATGAGGACATCTATATCGGCCCAATTGCAGACTCGTGCAAGTGAAATGCTTCCGAATTTTGAAGAGTCGGCGAGCAAGCATACTTTTGTTGCACTGGAGATCATCGCGTGCTTGGTATCCGCTTCGATGAGATTGTTGCAGGTGATTCCCTCTTCAAAGGAGAATCCGCTTGCTCCAAGGAATAAGATGTCTGCATGCAACTGATTCAAGTATGCACACGCCGGCGAGCCTATTGCGGCAAGGGAAGGACGTCTGAGCAATCCACCGATTATCAGCAACTCCACAGCTTCCGAGGCTGCGAGTTCCTGAATTACCAGAATGCTGTTGGTGATGACTGTCAGGTTCATGTTCTTAATAAGTGGGGCCAGGTGGACAGTGGTGCTACCACTGTCGATGAGTATGCTGTTGCCCTGTCGTATATGGTAAAGTGCGTGTGCACAGATTGCTTTCTTTTCTTCAGTCCGTTCCGTAATCGTGTTGCTGATCAGGCGGACAAGGTTTTGTTTTTCTGCAAGTACAGCGCCGCCATGAGTGCGTACGACCAAGCCTTTTTCAGCCAGTTCATCAAGGTCTTTGCGGATGGTTACCTTTGAGGTATCCAACCGCAGAGAGAGCGGAATTACGGCAACAGAATCTTTTTCCTGCAATTCTTGCATTATGAAATTCTTCCGCTGCGTTGCTCGCATTTTTTCTCCCTCCAGACTATTCTTTTATTGCTTTTAGTGTATATTATGCCTTAAAAATAATATTTAGCAAATAAAAAACAACAAAAAAGCAAATTTAGTATTCCTAAAGGATGGAGCTATCCCTTCCCGAGCCTCTTCACCGTCTCATGGCAGACATATAGAGAGGATGCTATGTCCTTCAGGACATGGCCGCCTGTGATGGCGAGTTGAACAAACTCAGAGCGGAGGTCCCGTACCAGCGAGGAAGAAGAACCTGCAACGAGCATGGCTCTCTTATCCGCCTGATGCTTCTCAGAGAGCAGCCTTTCCTTCGCCACCTTGATGGTATTGTCCCCCAATCCAACGATGTTGGTTGTCTGCAGGCCTGCGATGATCGCCATTTCCACTGCAAGCGGGTACCCGCTGATGCCCGTAATTCCCAAGCTCCTGATCACTGTGGCCATAACAAACCTCCTAGCTACCCACCAAAGGAAGAACAAAAGAGAAGTTGCTTCAGCAATCAAGAAAGAAAAGTAGAAAACCTGCATGAATGTGCTATTGATTTCAAAAGAATGAGGCAAAGCTGTAGACTCCTATCATTGGCGGGGTAATGATTTTCACGTGGTACCATGTGACCAATGTCGGATTGCTGGTGTTTTCTTGAGAACTACTGCCTGCTGCAGTGCTTAATCACCAGAGTCGTTCCATAGAGCCAACCTGCAATCCTTTTGGTCAATGCTTCAGGTATCTCTGCTGTCCCGAAGCTCCCTTATCGGCAACTGTCACCTTACAGTCTTGGGTGCCGATATAGCTGAGGAACAGCATGAGCCGGTCCTGCTTAGGAATACGGTTCCACTCATATCCCTTGAACAGATCCTTCACAAGCATTCAAAATGGTTTGGAGATATCGGTCATTACAAAACATCTGGACGCTCTAAATGGATATCCACAAGTTCTTTTGCTGCATGCTGAAGAAGAATATTCCTGGCTGCTTCGCCTTCAAAGTGCATGTCTGCGACAGCAAGCAGCCACGGGAAGGTCCGAATCATCCTCATCAATGCGAGTGCTGCTGCCGAGGGAGACATGGATCGCTCATTCTTCCACCTTGCAATAGTCCGAGCGGGCAGCCCCAAGGCGCGTTCCATGGATGCAGTCGTGTGACCCATGGCATTGAGCTCATCAAGCACGTTCACCATCGAGACTCGTTTGAGCGCTGCAAGCTCTTTCTGAATCACGAGATCATTGCTGCCATCATCCTCGGAAAATCCACAATGGCTGCATACTCTTTCTTGTATCTTGACTGTGGAGGATTCAGCATAGGGTTCGCTGATCTCAATCTCATGATCCTTGATTGATACAGTGTCCTTTCCACAATATGAACATATGACTTTTTCCATACTCACTCACTTCCTTCTAAACAAGCAGGCAGCAATCCTGCCTTCCTTAACGCGAATTCCATTATTGTAGGCCCGCATGCATCATCACGATGAAACGATTTGATAATCCACTTCCTGTTCGACTCACTGAAAAAGAAGGAGATATAACCAACGGAAAATCCTGACTTGAAATGATAGGCATCGCAAATCGGAGGAGGTACCTCAAAACTGCGTCTATACTCAATCGAATTGACAAACTCAAGATCTTCCAAACCTCCTGCATTGATGAATGCAAGAGTGGCTTCCTTTGTCTTGAGAGAGAAATGGCTTGCTGCTGTTTCAAGAACTCCTCCCATGAGCACCACGTTCGATGGTTGACGCCCATTACCCTTGCATGCCCGAAGAAAATCCTTGATATCGTATTCCGGTTGTGGTTTTGGCACTTCGGCATCTCCCATTATACATTATGTATAAGACAAGTCAATCGACCAATCCAGTATGGACATCTTCATCGTCAAGGGATATCTGATTGCGTTGTTGCCAAGGATCCAGAATACCGTAGCCATACTTGAAGGTCCTTACAACAATCAAAGGAAGGGCAGCAGCACGATTGCTTCAGGAAGCATCAGCCCTGAAGGCCTCTTTCTGATAGTTTCAAGGACTCTTTCCTGACTTTCGGACTTACGGAAAGAGAAATCGGCCAAAAAGGCTGAATAGAACCATCAAATGAAGATTTCAAGAGAAAAGCGAGAAAACAATTTCTCCTACCAAATCCTGTATGGAGAGGTAATCCAATCAAGCCTCAGGGCAAAGATGGACTGTGAAGGGTTCGGATACCGGAGAAAATCCTTCCTCTTGTGGCATGGGATGTAAGATTTTTCTGCCGGTATCGTGACGCTGGAATTCTCTTGGGACAGCCCCCTACTCAAACACCTCATAGGTCTTCTTGATAGTCTGGATGTACTCATCCGGCTTGTTCTTGATAATCCGGGAGAACAGCATGTCGATGAGCGTGTTCACATACAGATTTCACCTTCCCTTCCCAATCCTGCGCACCGTCTCATGGCTGAGATGCAGAAAAGACGCTATGTCCTTCAGGGCATGACCATCTGTGATGGCGAGCTGAACAAACTCAGAGCGAAGGTCCCGTACCAGCGAGGAAGAGGAACCTGCAACAAGCATGGTTCTCTTATCCGCCTGATGCTTCTCACCAAGCAGCCTGTCCAGCAAAAAGGCCAGCCGCTCTTCAGTCTCGATCTTTCGGTCGATGATGGTGGCAAAGCCTACCTGGGGCGACCAGTTCTCGTGCTCGGTGCACTGGCGGTACCGAGACAAGGCCAGCTTTGCATCAGGGGAGAAATACCCAAGGAGCATTGCTCGATTCACAAGGCCATCTTCGTGCTTCAGAACAGCAGCATGACCGCTATACCGGTATTTACCGGGAGAGTCGACCAAGCCAGCCTTCACCGGATTCTGTACAATGTAGCGGACGATGCTGTAGAACTTCTGGTCCTCGGTGATCAGGTAACTCTTGTACCGTCCTCCATAGATGGTTCCAATGCGGTGGTAGCGCTGGTTGTAATAAAGGGTGTAGCTGCGGTTCAAAAACCATACCAGGGAAGAGAGGGGTTTCTCCCCCACCTTGAGCAGCAGATGGTAGTGATTATCCATGAGTACATACTGCAACAGCGTCCCTTCATATAGGGTGAGAGCAGTACCAAGGAGGGAGAGAAACTCCTTCTTGTCACGGTTGTCCTCATAGATGTAATTGCGATTGTTTCCCCGCTGGATGACATGCTGGAGGGTATGCGGCTCTACATTTCTCTTGCGTCTGGGCATATGATCAGAGGCCTCCGACCAGGTGCCATTTCCCGTCGCTGAGGTAGGAAACCTTGCCGGCCAGCTCCATCGAGGCCAGACACTCCATGACCGGACCGTTGCCGATCTGCACCCAGGCTTCCAGTTCAATGGTCGAGAGCGGTCGCGATGCAAGGGCGGTGGTTACCAACTGTTCACCAGAGCAAGGAGAGACTGTACTCTCTCCTACGACAAGTCGATCATTGATATAGGCGCGGGCACCTTCGGCCAGCAGCAGGTTTGTACCACTGCTCTTGCTCTCAAGCAGGCTGTTGGGAACAGCAAGCACCTGTTTGCTCTTGGAGAGGGCGCTGCGGGCGGTATACATACTACCGCTCTTTATACTTGCTTCAACAACAAGGAGGGTGTTGCACCAGGAGGCGAGCAGTTCGTTTCTTCCCAGGAAGCGGAAGCGGAGCGCCTCCCTTCCGTAGGCATAGGGGGTGATGACGGCCCCGGTATCGGCGATGCGCTCCATCAGATCGGCATGCGAGGCCGGCTGTGCCTTGTGCAGGCCGCAGGGAAGGAATGCGTAGGTAATACCACCACAGGCAAGGGTGGTCTCGTGTGCAAGGGCGTCGATGCCGAAGGAGAGGCCCGAGGCAACAATGCTGCCCTCACCCACCAGATTCGATACTGCGGACTTGGTCACAAGCCGTCCGTAGGAAGTGCAGGCCCGTGAACCTACAACGCCTACCACAGGGATGGAGGGATCGCATAGCCTTCCGCGGTAGTAGAGTACCAGGGGAGCCTTCTCATCAGTGCTGAAGATATTACGATAGTATGGCGAGGTTGCATCGAGGGCCTTGATGGAGGATTTCTCATTGTTTGCCAGTATCGTCTCGGCGATGGAAAGGTTTCGCTCTTTCCAGCTGGACTTGAGAGAAAACCCCTTTGCACCCTCGGCTGCGGATGAGCAGGAGCCGGTGCCATGCAAGGCCTCATCAACCGTAGCTGCACTTGCCCTGAATATCTGTTCGGGGTCGCCGAGGGAGGCAAGGAGTGTACGCTTCTTTCTCAAAGAGAATCCGGACAGTTCACTGAGCCAGATCCAATAAAGCGTAGTGTCATGCATGGCGCATCTCCCGTTCCAGGTCGCGGGAGAAGAGAGCCTTCAGAAGGTGCGTTTTCTGGATGCGCTCGCTTGCCTGAATGTCGGCGAACGTCCTTGCAAGCTTGATCGTCTTGTAGCGGGCACGAACCGAAAGGCTGTCTCGTTCATACGTCTTTTGCAAGAGGGCTGCGCATTCGTCGTCGAGGATGCAGTATTTGCGCATCTGGGTGCTGTTCATCTCCGAATTCGTGGTTATTCCCTCACCTGCCTTTCGGAACCGATGACGCTGGCGCTCACGCGTCAGCATCACGGTATTACGAAGGGAGGCCGAGCTGATGGTGCCGCTCATGAGGTGACCGTCGCTGAAATCCACCCGTCCTACGTACTTCTGCATGTCGATGCGGTCGAGGATGGGTCCTGAAATACGTTGACGGTAGGTCTTGATGGTATAAGGCGTACATTCGCACTTACTGGTCCCTGCATACCCGCAGGGGCAGGGATTCATCGCGGCGACGAGCATGAAGTCGGAGGGGTATCGGTTGGTTTGGCTGACGCGGCTGATCGTCACCTTCTTGTCCTCAAGCGGCAGCCGCAGTGATTCAAGGGTCTTTCTTCCGAACTCGGGAAGCTCGTCCAGAAAGAGGATGCCTCGATGGGCAAGGGTGACTTCCCCGGGTTTTGCATAGGGGCCGCCGCCGATGAGGGCGTGGGAGGACATGTTGTAGTGCGGTGATCGGAAGGGTCGAGTACTCTTCAGTTCATGGCCGTCAAGCTCCCCTGCGATGCTGTAGATGGAGGAGACTTCCAGGATTTCCTCTTCGCTCATGGGAGGGAGGATGGTGGGAAGCAGCTTGGCCATCAGGGACTTTCCGCAACCGGGGACTCCTACCAGCAAGAGATTGTGGTTGCCTGCAACAGCTGCCGCAAGGTAGGGGAGAATCTCCTCATGGCCGACGACGTCGCTGTAGTCGCCGTCCTTTTCCCGGCCCTTGTTCTCATTGGCTAGAGGGCGGCGCTGGTGATCGGGAATATGCAGCCGTTCTTCCAGATAGGCGACAACCTGGGAGACGGTGCTGCAGGCGATGATGGAAAGTCCTGTTACCAGTGAGGCTTCATCGGCACAATCGAGGGGGACGATCAGGTGTTTCCAACCAAGCTTGCGGGCTTGGATGGCCATGGGCAGCACTCCGTCGAACCCGACGAGAGAGCCAGTGGTGCTGATGCCTCCGACGAAGGCGATTTCATCCCATCCCTTCTTCCTTGGCTTGACTTGTCCCGATTCAACCAGCATGCCGATGAGCATGGGAAGATCGAGGTATGCACCCCGCTTCTTGATGTCGCTGGGACTGAGGTTGACTACGACCTTCTTGGTCGGATAGGCATATCCCATCTCTTCGGTGCAGGCTTCCATCCTGTCCTTCGCCTCCTTGATGGCACTGTCTCCCAACCCGACGATGGTGGTTGTCTGAAGGCCTGCGATGATCGCCACTTCCACTGAAAGCGGGTACCCGCTGATGCCTGTAATTCCTAGACTCCTGATCACTGAGGCCATAACAATCCTCCTATCTACCTACCAAAGGAAGAACAAAGGAGAAGTTGCTTCAACAATCAAGAAAGAAATGTAGAAAACCTGCATGAATGGGCCATTGAAGTCAAAGCAATGGGAGGCAATGCTGTCGACTCCTATCATTGGAGGAGCAATGATTTTCACATGGTGCCATGTGATGAATGTCTGATTGTTGGTGATTTCATGAGTAATACTGTCTGCAATAGTCCAGAAAAGATTGTTGTCGTAAGAGAGAAAGATATCCCTACCGTAAAAGCCCAGGCACCTAACCTGCAATCCTTGTAGTCAATGCTTCAGATATCTCTGCTGTCCAGAAGCTCCCTTATCGGCAACTGTCACCTTACAGTCCTGGGTGCCGATATAGCTGAGAAACAGGGAACCCAGCATGAGCCGATCCCGCTTGGGAATACGGTTCCACTCATATCCCTTGAACAGATCCTTTACAAAAAAGATCTCCCCTTCCCGAACGTGTTTGGTTTCATCGATTGCAGTCTTCAACAAGGAATTCATGTCTCCCATAAGGCGATACCTCCATCATAGATAGTACTGATTCTGTTTTTATATATTATTGTTATTAATATTGATATTATACGAGAAAATAAAAAAATCACCAACTATTCTGTGGATTTTGTGGACAGGGTACACGGTACCGGTTTTCAAGAAATCATGCTCTGGAGGCCCCATTAAGCGATTCCTGTGGAAATTGTGGACGTTGTAACTGGTACCGATAGTTTATCTTGAAGAAATATGCATTGGAAGCTTTAAACACAAACCCTGGGTTGATTGACAAGAATATTTCGCTCTCCCCGCATTTGCTACGCCATTCGAAAGCAACTCACTTGGTAAATTCTGGTGTGCACATCTTTAATGTCAGAGATTTCTTGGGGCATGAGTCTATCGCCACTACTCAAGTATACTTAACCACAAATGCCGAAAATACTCGGAAGGCTTTGGAAAATGCAGCATCGTGTATAGGTGTCAAAGCTGCAAGCACCTATTCACAAAGTGAAATTACGGACCTTGAGAATTTTCTCAATACTATGAGGTAGACCTATTATAATGTGAAGTTTCCCTCACACCGTGTTGCCTAACTTCACATTATGTTTTCTTGTCATTAAATCTTTAATGTCAATCTTTCCTTTATGTGTTGTCAGGCCGCAAAATCAGCGGAACCCCTTCAAAGAATTCCAATGCATGAACCACGCCGGTAACCCATGCGAGCATTTTCATGGTGCTGAAGGCCTCCGCATAGAAATAGTTGCTGAACGGGAATGCCGCAACGAACAAGTGGCAGGGGATGGTTTCGTCAGTCAGCCGGTCGCAGAGCAGGATTGCTGAACCAGACCAATCAAGCTCAAGGACTTCCCCAGGGCGATGGTCCTGCCTGAGCACAATGTTCTGGCGCTCGGAATAGTCACGCACCAATGCATTGAATTGGCTTATGCTGTATGGTTTTAGTCCCGTGCTCTTGCATTGTACCAGATACTCAGTCCATAACAGGCCGTTGGTTACGTGGGGTTTTTTCAGCTCCTCCACCACGTATGCGAAATCCGGCAGCATATACCCCGGATCACGGATCCCTTCTTGGCTGTTGTACAGCAACGTTCTCAGGTCCTCATTGGTTGTCTCCTCTGCAACAGGGAGTTTCAACCCGCGCTCCTTTGCTCGTTTGATACAAAGTGCAACTGCATCCCGGGAACAGCTTAGGCTGCTGGCAATCGCTCTTTGACTGAATCCTCCGTGATGTAAACGCAGGATTTCCTTGAAATTGGTCATTCTTGACCTCCTTGGATATACTTCTGCATGCCAAGCATGCATATCCAAGGTTCTAACATCGATTGCATTAAACCGGTAGGTTTATCTCCGTTGCATGGTCGGCTTTCCTCCGGTCAACTGGCTGGAGTGCGCCGGCGAACTCAATTCCTGTGGACGATGTGGATTTCTTAACTGGTACCGATAGTTACCTGGGCAACAAGCTTGCCTACCTGAAAGGTAAAATTGCACATCAGCTGCATGGGGAAACGGATCCAAACGTGATCTTTGTGATTGAGGATGAATATGAGGATGTCCCTGATTACAAGCCATAGTTTCTGGATATCTGCATAGATTCCTGTGCAGATGATAAAACCCGGGAATTTCCCGTGATTAGACACGGGATTCCCTGGTGATTAGACCAAGGATTTTTGCTTGACAAAACACAGTGTCTACTAAAACGTACGCATAGCATCGGGTTTGAGTGTTAAAAAACGCGGAAGCTAAGGATTTTATGGACAGGGTACACGGTACCGGTTTTCTTAGAATCATGCTCTGGAGACCCCTGTTAGCGATTCCTGTGGAAATTGTTGACGTTGTACGTGGTACCGATGATTACCGATAGTTTATCTTGATAAGTCTACACTCACTTAATATAACGAGCAGAGAATCTATCCTGAGAATCTTTATATTTGATAACCAAAAAATCATCACCAATTTTTAAAGTATCAGAGAAAATCACTAAAAACCAATCTTTTCGAAAATATAGTTCTTCATCATTGTCAAGAATCATGAATCCGGATTCTGAATCAATCAACCTCTTAACCTGCGCATGCTGATAACCCCTCGATACTCCAGAAAAATCAAGCCAATACGAGAGAATACTAGAGGCTCTCTTCTTCAAATCTAACGTTGTTGCGTTATTAAACAAAGAGTGTACAACAACAGAGCTTTTCCTAATCAACTTTTTCATAGGGGGAGTCCTATCTAGCTGAGAGACCGTTTTATATAAAGAGAAAAAATTCTCAATATGTATCAAACAACCCTCATAATCATTTTTTAAAAACCGGGAGTCGGCTTTTCTATATTCAATTTGCATACGTAAATATTCTAGTAAGATCTTCTGCTTATGGTTTACATTTGTACTTTTCAATAAATTGATTATTGGAGGAATCTCATCATAATGACCTGTAAATAGTAACATACGAGCAACTTCGTAGTTTGGATCAAAAGCATTCATATCTAATTCAACAGCTTTTCTGAAGCAATCCAAAGCTGCTTTTGAGTTCCCTAAATATTTCTGCATAAAACAACCTAGATGGTAATGGAGATGTGGTTGATTAGGAGCTAAGTTAATTGCTGCTCGGTAAGCAATTTCCGCTTCTGAACTTGAAGCCTGCAGCGATTTAATAAAAGCATCAATCCGATGAACTTCAAAATATCCAGGACTCAAAACAATTGCTTTCTCAATGATATCATTTGCCATATCTAGATTTTTTAACCTAGTCGCAACTAGTGCTTGTTTTAATTGCCCAGCAATAACATTATCATGTTCATTTCTCAGTATTATTGTATCAATTAAATACCGATTCTTGATTCCGCTATCCATATCATTTCTAGAACTTATTTGATTAATTCGACTTCTATATTTTCTAAAGTCTGAAGCAGTAACGGGATGCGCTTTTTGGAGAAATTTCCTAGCAAATTCAGTTATTCCATATCGCGTTTCACCATCAAATGTTGTCATAACCACCATATTTGTTGCGATTAATTGTTGAATGGATGTAAGTAAAACATCTGGAGACAATTCAGATATATGAGCAATTTCTGCTAAATTTAGTTCCTTATTTGCACTCAAGAATGAATCAATGACTTTTCTTGAAGTTTGTAAAAGATATTCGTAAACATTTGACATACAAAAATCTAAGAAAACCTTAGGATTTGCAAGTATATTCTCAGGACTCTTTCCAGTTCCAACAGCAGCTACAAACCATTTAATATAGCCCGGATTCGAATTCATTTTCGAACAATATGTACTTAATAGTTCTGCATTAGCTTGGTATAATATTTTTATTCCCCGTAGTTTCGCATAATTTCTCAGTAATTTTACTGAATCAGGCATTGTCATAGGTTCAATAAAAACTGGATACTCAAATCTACCTAACCCGATTCTAGATGTAATAAGGACTTTGCTCTCTTTAGGTAAACATTGAAGAAAGTCAGTAATATTGCTATCAATAATTGTTTCAAGATTATCAATTATGAGCAAAATTTTAAAAAGGGATAAATACTCAATAATATTATTGATTGGGTTATCGGTTTCATAAACCAAAGTATTCGAAATAGTATTGAATAAATCTAAGGAGGTACGAATTGCTCCATCAATTTCATGTAATTCAAACAAATTTAGCTGCGTAGTTTTTGATGAAGACCAGATTACTGCATCAAATGGATGTGTAGAATCATCTACTAATCGATAAGCAACCTTAAGTGCTAAAGCAGTTTTTCCAATTCCTCCATCACCAAGAATTGAAATAACAGGAAATGAGCCTTTACAGAGACTTACAATTCGGTCTACTAAATCACTACGTCCAATATAGCCAGTATCATCAAAGTCAGGTAGTGGTAGATTGTTTTGTATTGCATTTTCATCGATATCACATTCTGGTATTGAATACTTTAAGGTAACTCCAGGATCATTTTTAATTGCCGACGAAATTGCCCAAAGTTCAGTAAAACTTCTATGTTTTTTATCAAGTTTAAAAATTTTTTCGCACAAGTCATTTAAATCTTGTAAATCAGAATATTCAAGAGGCCTTGAATGCATAACTCGATTTCTAATTTGAGTTGATTTTTTAAAATCTTCAACAAGTGGTTTATTTAAAAATATTTCTTGATGCTGCAAAGGGAGATAACAAATATTACGTAATATTATTTCCATTGATTCTTGATAATCAATATAATTTATGATATCTGAAATATCACATTCATCAAAATCATTCGAACATTTCTCGAATCTTCTTTTTGCTTTCTCAAAAATATTTTCAGGCACAACTACTACGTCATTAATTGGAGAATTTCCAGAATTATCAATTATTTGTTGAATAATAACTCTCAAATCATTCTCAAGCGCAGAAATTAGCGCAAACATTGTCAATCTTGTAATATTTGCCATTTATTTCATCCTTTATTTAGACAACATATGCTCTATCAGTAAAAATGCAGAGTTACAAATAATAAATAAAATCAAATATGATAAATCAACATAATTGTATTCACATATACAAAATTTTTATCAATCAAGAAAAATCTGCTGGGTTAAGCAAAGTAAAATCACTACTAGTGATTAGTTTATACGATTTCACTAGAAATACAATACTTATTACAATAATTTTTCACCAAGTCATATTTATATGTGAACTCTGCTGAATAGTTGCACTCAAACCCACCAAAACCTCAATCATCTTCGAATAAAGCTCGATTTCATAACGAATTCCGGGAATTTTTTGTTGCATTTCGCCTCGTGTTCCTGTACAATATTGAGTGTAACCGGTAAACTCATTCAGGAGGCGGCATGTATCACGATTTCACCATCGGAATCCCTGATGCCAAGGGCAAGATCACCGTCAAGAAGAAGGGCGGTTCCTCTTTCGTGCTGTTCGAGTATGAACGCGTCTATGATCCGGCCCGCAAGTTCAACATCCCCAAGCGCGCGATCATCGGCAAGGTCAGTGAAGAGGACGATTCCCGGATGTACCCGAATGAAAACTACCAGACCCACTTTCCTGCTGCAATCCTTCCCGAGGAGAGAAACCAGGCCTGCAGGAGCTGTTGCCTGAGGATAGGGGCCTATCTGGTAATCGACAAGGTCGCCCAGGAATACGGGCTCGCCCGCATGCTCGAGAAACATCTCGGGAAGGACAGCGGCCTGCTTCTCGACCTGGTGTGCTACTCCATCATCAGCGAGGACAATGCGGCGCAATACTATCCCGACTTCGCTTTCTCTCATCCCCTGTTTTCCGATGGCATGATGATCTACAGCGATTCGAAGGTCGCCAGGCTGCTGGGCTCCATCACAAAGGACCATACCATCGGCTTCCTTGACAGCTGGAATGAAAACCGGGACCACAGGCAGCGCCTGTACATCTCCTACGACTCGACCAACAAGAACTGCCAGGCGGGGGACGTCGACTTCGTGGAGTTCGGCAAGGCGAAGGACGACAAGGGATTGCCTGTTTTCAATCTTGCCATCGCCTTCGACAAGACCAACCAGGTCCCCCTGTTCTACGAGGAGTACCCGGGCTCGATCAATGATGTCTCCCAGTTCGGTTTTCTCGTGGACAAGGTGATCGAGTACGGGTACAGGAGAATGGGCTTCATCCTGGACAGGGGCTATTTCAGCAAGGACAACATCCGGTACATGGATGAGAACGGGTACAGCTTCATCATCATGGTCAAGGGCATGAAGGATCTCGTGTCGGCCCTGGTCGCCAGCAGGATCCACACGTTCGAGACCTCCCGCGAATGCGTCATCCGCACCTACAGGGTCTACGGGACCACGGTCGAGGCCCGATTGTATGCCGATGACACCAAGGACCGTTATTTCCACATCTACTACAACCCCGCACTTCAGGCGGCCGAACGGGAACAGCTGGAACTGAAAATTGAAGGCTACAAGAAATTCTTCCGGCGTCTCGAAGGTCAGGAGATCTCCTTCAGCAGGAACATCACCCATTACTTCGACATCTACTACGGAAAGGGCGGCGGATTCCTCTACGCACGGGAGAAAGCTTCCGTTGTTGAATCAGAACTGGCCCTGTGCGGCTACTTCTGCATCGTCACTTCCGAGAAGATGAGTGCCGAAGAGGCGCTCACCCTGTACAAGGGAAGAGATGCTTCGGAGAAACTATTCAGCTCAGACAAGACCTTCCCGGGAGGAAGAAGCATGCGGGTCCAGTCCCAGAACGCCCTCTCCGCCAAGATCTTCATCGAGTTTGTCGCCCTCATCATACGCAACAGGATCTACACCCTCCTGAAGGAGGAACTGTTCAGGATCGAGACCAGGCCGAACTACATGACGGTTCCCCAGGCCGTCAGGGAACTCGAGAAGATCGAGATGGTCAGGCGGAACAATGGTACATACCGCCTTGATCATGCAGTGACCAAGAGGCAGAAAACCATTCTCAGTGCCTTCGGCCTGGATGAGGAATATGTGAGATTCAAGGCAACCGAGATCGGCAGGCTGCTTTCTGATGGCATGTCTCTGATGGACTCCGGCAAAAACGAAGGAGATGATGAAGATGGCGAGAACGAAGAATATATCTTCAATTGAAGCACAGATCACAAAAGCTCAGGAAGACCTGGTGAAGGCGAAAGCGAAATACGATGCCGTGGCCGGCAATCTGGAGAAGCTCATGGTGCAGAAAAAGGAGCACCAGGCCCGGCAGATAATGGAAGCATTCATCAAAAGCGGCAAGAGTTTCCAGGAGATCATGAACTTCCTGAACGCAGGGTGAAACTGGCCACTTCAACCTTTGAGTGTAACTTTCATGCAGAGTTCACATTATAATCAACTCTGTAAGATTACTCGATTCAGTAGTAATTTTTTATTTATTTCCATGAAAAATAGTTTAAGAAATTGTAGGACTACTATAGGGGCTGAGGAGAAATTTTACTCTCTGTATTGGATTCGCAGATTTTCTGAATTGGAATCAGATAATTATTTTCTTATTAAGCTTAAAAAAGAGTTCAGCCGATTTCTATGGCATTTCTACAAGTCTTAATAACTTCCGAAAGTAATTTATCCAACCTCAAGCGAATTACCCATCATCATATTATAGTGAGCAATATGATGACTATTCTCAAATATCCCTCTAAATACTGTTTTGTATCTTGGTATCGCATCAGTATATGGATCAATGAACAAGTCATCTGGAATACTGTGCGATCCATCATTTATCCAATAAAGCAACGATCGTGCAATTATCTTATCTTCAGCACTATTAAACTGATTCACAAGAAAATCATCTCTTTTGCCGCCAAGTATTCCAAAATAGTTTTCTATGATACGACGCATTGTATTCTGTATTGAAATCAGCGATACACCAGTGTTTTCTTGTAATTCTTTCCATAAAAGCTCGTAAGATGTTGAAATTGGATTCCTCATCCCATACGGATTAATTGTTGCAGATCCATTGTCTTTCCGAACAATCCAGTAGTTTACATCACTGAGCTCATGTGTCCGGCCATCAATAAACGAGGCCTCTTTATGAAAGAATACATTATGCGTTAGCACAAACAGCTGGGAAACATCACCTTCCCCGTTTCGTATTTTCTTTGACAAATCCTTTACAATCGCCCCAACAATATAAAGTATCGTACTGTCCAAGCTACTAATTGGATCGTCCAAAACAATAATTTTCTTATCAGAAATAGATGCCTGGTCTGTGGATCCCTTTGCCCTCTGGATGAAATAAAGGAAAGTCAGGAATGTTTCCTCTCCCTCACTCAGAGTATTGGTGGCGGAGGTTCCATCATCTCGCTTGATGCAATAATAATTTACTTTTTCGTCCGCTGGTTGGATTGAGAAGTTTGTAAAGCCATACCCCTTTAAGGATCGATTGATTTCATCGATGGTAGGCTGTACGCTTGTGATATTCTTCCCCTTTTCTTCAATCATTGCCCTAAGACGATCAACTTCTACTTTTTTTACATCTCTGGCCCGTTTGATACCTGCGATGGCCTTATTAATATCATCAGTATCCTTCTGGTATGCCCTTATCAAACTAGCGGCATCATGAATACAACTCGCCCACACATCATCACGGAGTGAGATTTCTTCAGTGTCGCGTTGGTCGACCAATCTGTTGTGTACATCAATTAGCATATTTGCATCATTAATTATGCCTGTTATATCCTTGATAGTATCTCCTACATCAAAAATTAAAATGCGCTTACCTGGCTCAATTATCTTTTCTTCAATCCTTTTCGCTTGATCATCAAACAAGCTTCTAAGAAGTTCCTTTTTCGCTGTATATATATTGATGTCCAGCTTACTAGTCGAAATAGAATCATCCTTATCTTGTATTGCAATCTCGATAGCAGTGATTATTTGCTTGGCAAAAGTTCTGTATTCATCGAGCAGCATATTGATGCGATCAACTTTGCGTTTATAATTTGTATCGAAGAACGATTCTAACTTTTGGCGGAGATCATCCGTAATTGTTTCCTGCTGGCAGAACGGACACACTCTTGATTCTGCTTTAATATATTGTCGCCCTTGACTAACCCAAGAAGAATTGCCAAGTTCTTCGATAAGATCAGCAATAGCAACATCTCGGCTACCTGCAATGACCGTATTCCAAATACTATCATTCCGGATTTCATCGAGGTGGTTAAGTAACCCATCAATATCAATTTCGAATTTACTTTGTCTCTCTGGTTTCGATGCATAGAGCGTCTGCGCACGTTTAAGTAGTACCTGCCTCTCACAGATGGTTCCTTCATGTCCATGAATTCCAGCAATACGCCGATTCAGTTCCGCTAGAAACTTATCCTTGCTCCCTCGATATCCTTCAAAAGCTTTTTGAAAATCAATCTCATTACCTTTTAGAATCTGAACCCATGCATCTTCTTTGAACCGAGCTTCACGAGCTGGTTTTTCTTGATCTGATTTTTTTGTATAACAATTACAAGCGCCTTCCCAATCCTTTGTCTTCTCGCTTAACTCCTGCTTTAATAAATCAATCTCACGGATGTCTTCTATCGTGGCGCTTCCCAGTGTGAAAACACCCTGCATTTCCTGTTGAAGATTAGCTTGGCGAAATGCCTTGTTATAGACTTCGATTCTTTCATGAGCTTCACTTTCCCATTCTATGGAGGAAGAAGAGAATCGCGAATCAAGGGTTCCTGCAAGGAAAGAACTGATTGTTGACTTTCCACTACCATTGGCTCCAAAGATAAAATTAATCTTTTTACAATCTGAGACTTCAACCTGCTGATATGGCGTACAGTTATGCAATTTAATTGTCTTAATCATAGCAGGTCATCCTCTCCTATATTTTAACTATGCAAACATTTGATTACATCTGATAACGTGAGCTATATTAAAAATGAGCATCACTCCAATATAGTAATTCGCCCAAAGCCGTAGTTTATATAATAAAAATTCAAGCTTAATAAATCTCAATATATCAATACCCCTCACTCCACCCTCACCCCATCATCAGTGTTGCAGAAATGGACGGAGAACAGGTCCTTGTATTGGGGGAACTGCTGTAGGTATTCTCTAGTTACTTGTTCCTCTATCTCTTTCTTACAAGCAGGATCTATAAGAGCCATGCAGCATCCCTTGAAGCCTGCTCCACTGAACCTGCATCCATAGATGCCCTGTACATGCTCTGTTATCTCATAGATGGCCCTGAGCTCGGGAGAGCCCGTCTCCCATGCATGGATGGAACTGTACCCTGAGGCAAACACGAGCTTTCCGAACTCCCTCAGGTCTCCCCTCTTCCATGCCTCTATACCCTTCTCTACCCTGTCCATCTCCGTATAGTAGTGCTGTGCCCTCTTGGCGAATACCAGAGGAAGCCTGTCCCTGTACTCTTCATACACCAAGGGAGGAACATCCCTGAGCCTTGTATCCTTGTACAAGCCGTACTCCATACCAGAGAGAGCCTTGAGGCTGTAAGCAGCACTCTTGGCCTCGTTCACCCTGGTGTTGTATCCACTGCCCAGGACACGGGAGACACCCGAGTAGAAGATTGCTATCTCAAACCTGCCCAGGGTGTCCGGGGCGGGAATGAGTGTATAGGAATCATCCTTGGTATCAAGGGCGAGGAGGTGCTGCTTCTTGCACAACACCTCGCACGACTGATCAAGCTTGCCCACGTTGATTCCCACATACCCGTTCTCTGCAAACAAGGCTGTCTTGATCAGCTCGGAAGGAGTAAGGGTAATATCGTTTGCAAGGCAGAGGGCGTTGAGGTAACAAAGAACCACTGCAGCAGAAGAGGAGAGGCCTCCCACCGGGAGGGTTCCCCTCACCACGCCCTTGATGCCGTTTCTCAGCTGGTACTTCTGGGACAAGGCAAAGGCTGCGCCCTTTGCATAGTCCCCCCAGTTTCCCTGCTTCTGTCCGATGTTTCCCAGATCGAAGGAAACATGCTCGGGAAAGTTCAGGCTGTCGAGGTTCACCGCACCATCGGTGGAGAGAAGGAACCGAAGGGTAACCCCCTTGTCCAAAGCAAAGCCGGTGATGATGCCGTATTGGTGATCGATGTGGGCTCCAAGGGGACAGACCCGGTAAGGAGCATAGGAGGTATGAATATCAGAGCTTTCAGCCCAGGGGTACAGTGTCTTGAAGTATTTTTCCAAAGTCTGCGGCATGTGAGGTGATTCCTTATTCCTGCATGATACTACAGCCCAAAGGCCGATGGTACAAAAATATGGCAAAACAGAATAGAAATAACAACGCCCGGTCTTGTGTCACCAAAACCGGGCGTTGCAGATGAATCAACGTTATTGCTTGAGAAGACGGGAGCCGTCGAACTCCTGTTTGACCTGCTCGTAGCTTTGCAGGTTTCCTATGTCCCAGCGCTTTCCGGGCATTGGATAAGCATAGACCGGAGTATGGCTGTACAGCCATGCTATGAAGGAGCCGGGAGCATCGGTGTTGCACCCTGATTCTATGGCCTTGCGTATGAGAGGAAGGTCCTCCCTCTTGTAGACATAGAAGGGAGGCACTGCCCAGTTGCTCTTGGGCTCCCTGGGTTTCTCCTCCATCAGCAGCACCTTGTCCGAAGAATCAATGGTTGCCACGCCTGTTCTCTGCAGTGCCGCCAAGGAAGGTTCATAGTGGCGCATGATGCAGGTGGATTGTTTCTCTGTAAAGAAGGAGACGAAACCCGAGAGGGAGAAATCAAGCAGGTTGTCCCCTGCAAGAACGAGCAGGTCCTCGTCGATTTCCTGCTCTTCGATGGCGAAGAGGATGTCCTTGACCGCACCGAGCCTGTTGGGGTTGTCGGTTGATCCGTCATCGAGGACGACGACGGGATGGGAGAGAGAGCAGCTCTCTCTCCAAGCAGTGAAGTGATCATAAAACTTGTGGTTGGAGACAACCACATACTTCCCGATCCCTTCGATGCCATCTACATCAGAGAGGAGCCAGTCAAGGACGGTCCTTCCCTGTACGTCCAAGAGGGGCTTGGGAAAGTTCTCGGTCAGGGGATAGAGCCGGGTTGCATAGCCGGCTGCGAGGATGAGGCAGATCATGAATAGGAAACCTCGTTACATAGAAGTTGTTGTGGATTTTGTGGACAGGGTACACGGTACCGGTTTTCAAGAAATCAGGCCTTGGAGGTCCCAACTAGCGATTCCTGTGGAATTTGTGGACGTTGTAACTGGTACCTATAGTCCATAAAGTAGGATTTCGACTTTATCAAGATTTTCATCGTCACAAGTCATCAATCCTATTATAAAGTATGATCTATCAGTAGACCATGCTGAGACGATATCATTAAATGATCCTAGGTCGGCATACTCTTGAATTGACCGTTCAGGGAATTGTCGGAAATTATCTTGAGAAAAGAGATTTACAAGCTTCAGAAAGGAGCTCTTACCAGTACTATTTTCACCAACTAAAAAATTGACCTGCTTAAGTGGGATAATTGAATTACTAAAACCGCGAAAATTGTCTAAAAATAGATACTTCATATTTTACACTCCTATCTAGTGTTCAATTGATAGTTGTATTCTTGTATAGTTGCACAAGCCTCTCTACCTAAGTTTTCCATTTCTACCTCTGTATCAAATTTTATAAGTGATCATATTGCCGATTCCTCACTATCCCTGGATCTCAAGCATTCTTAATGCTATTAACAACTTCCAAGTATCCGCATTTCTTTTGCTCTTGCTGTATTCCTAATGTAGTAAGAAGCAGCAGATAAAACTTGGTCAATTGATTCATCCATCTGAGAATTTTTACTTATTGCTGGTTGTACTATAATTATTGTTGCTTCAAGAATTTTCTGCGATTGTAATAATCCTTTCAAAGAATGAAAATCACCTTTGAAAAATTTACTTTTTCCGGTGGCTCTAGTATACCGCTTCTCAATTTTATTCAACAAAGTAGTTTTTGATTTTAACCATACAACACTCTTCACAGCCTGCTGAGCAACTTCATAAACATCATTAACGTTACCATTATAAGTCTTTCCTTTCATACTTTTTACATGATAGAGGCAGACTCTAATAGAAGAACCTTCCGTCTTAAATGTCACAAAATCTGCGATTTCTCCAGTTCCATGATCAAAGAATATATGGGAAAGACTATCATCTTGATCAAGATGTAATTTTAACGACTCTTGAATTGAATGATTCGTTTTTGTATTCGTCCAATCGCACTCATTTGAAGTATCTGTTCCCAATCTATCCCAATCAACAGCACAAATTCTCCCAGTATCAAATTTTTCAAGATCATGATTTCCAATCAGCACCTCATTCCCAAGATACACTGTACCGTCAGAGGTTTTAAAGAATAACGGGTTAGAATTGAGATAATCAGCTAATGATCCATGTCTTCGCCCATCACAGAAAACTATTTTATTACTTCGTGTCGTGTACTTCCCAGAAACATCACATGCCAGTTGATCTGTTACTCCAGCTATTGTAGCATTTATATATATGATTTCTCTTGATGGAGATACATCATAAACATTGAATGAAACATCAGTTAAAAAAAATTGCTCTGAATCACAATCATCAAGCCTTACCAACGGGGGTGATGAGTATGTCTCATCTGCTAATAAGCAAAACAGAATTTTGCCATCATATCGATTGATCCCAAAAGGGATCGGAAGTCGGTCAAAATTTGTATTAGTCTTTACTATTAGGGACTTATCAACAATCTTCCTGCCATACATATCACACCACTTAACATATTCTGGAATTGAAAGAAACGAACTACTCCACAATTTTGATCCACTGCTAAATCCAATGGTTTTATCTCCTTCATTACCTAAAACTTTACAGAAGGCATGCCCTGCTGATAGCATTTTACCAGTATTTTCATCAATTGAAGCTGCTGTATTCGAACCAGCATAAATTCTATAAGATTCTCCCGCTTCAGCATTTCGGTTCTGCATTCCAGTGTTAAAGAATTCATAGTTTGCAAAACCAGCAAGTACACGATGCATTTCATTACGTGGGATTCTCTCAAATTTGGAGGAAAAACTTAATGCAATAGACTCATAGACTGCCTCCGTCTTAGCCTGCGAATAAATAAAAAGTAATCCTGTTTCTTTTTGATAATGTACGATGTACAAATTTAATTGGACATTGACGGCTTGATCGTTGACGAGCCAAATCGGTAACTCGCCAATCCTAGATATCCCAACAACAGTAGCCAATTCAACATTTCGATATATGTTTTCTCCAACACAAAGCTCATCGGGGTAACTCCCCTCTATATCAAAATCCGGTACCCGATATACTTTTGCATGGCAATTAGGCCGAATGTTTGACAGTGCAATAACATTCTCTTCTATTTCAGGTTTAGAAAATTGATTAAGAATGTTACTATTTTGCAAATCCCCACCAATCTTTTCTTCTGACATATTGATAATTATATCTTGCCAGACTGAGTCATTCGAATAAAGACATTGGTTCTCAATTTGTAAACTTCTATCATTCATTGCAATAAATTTTGCCGTTCCAATCTTATCAGCATTTGTTCTAGCAAAGCGGCCAATGAACTGCAGTGTGGCCGCTAATGATTTATGGGGCTCATGGATAGCTGCAATCTTTAGATTCGGAAAATCAAATCCTTCACCAAGCATATTTACACAAATTATTCCGTCAAGCTCTCCATTTCGCATTTGATCAATCGTTCTTCTTACTGTCCTATAAGCCATAGTGCTATCAATTCGCTTCAAGCGTAACTCAGTAATATCCCTATATATTTTTTCTATGTCTTTAGCCTTTTCTTTCGTATCAGTCCGAACCATTAAACAATGATTGAATCCCAGACTTCTATCATTAATAAAAACACGTTCTGCTTCTTGAGCAATCAGGCGATCTTTCCCTGGAGCTTCCTGTATTGGAATGTATTCAATCTCTCCAAAAATACCATCCCGATAAGCCTTAGCTAGAGAATAATTATAAATGCAATCCCCTCTTATTTGTTTCCGATCGAGCCTAAATGGAGTTGCCGTTACTAAAAGGGCCTGTGCATGGCACATATTGTTGAGAATTTTTTGCCAAGTTGGTGCGGGTACATGATGAGCTTCATCAATCATAATATAATCAAAAACACTCTTGATAGGTTGTTCTGAGATAGTAGCAGCTACTTGATGTGTTGCTATAACAACATCAGCACTTTTAAAACAATTACCATATGTTTCGGTATCCTCGGCCGAATATTCATGGCAAGCTTCATAGATAACAGGATTAGGAACAGAATCTTCAAAAACTCCAATCTGTTTTAAGGTTTTCAATACTTTATAATCTTCGTAGATTTGGCCTCTCACCATTGCACTCGGCGTAACTAGAAGGACTCTATTTTTTTGTAGGACGTATGGGGTCATCATAAGCACAGTAGTTTTCCCACTACCTGTTGGCATCACAATAATTGCAGCAGCATCGTTACCCAAAGTTGCATGGGCTGCGATCGAATGTATTGCACCGATTTGAGCATTTCTCAAACAAGAAGTCTGTAAATTCGCATTTTTTTGGGGATAGCGGACCATATCATAGTTGTCTGAAAAGTAGCTCATCGGACGACTCCTTTTTAATAACGCTGCATTTGCAAATACCGTATTTTCATAAACAGCTTAAAACCCGCTCCCTCACTCCACCCTCACCCCATCATCAGTGCTGCAGAAATGGACGGAGAACAGGTCCTTGTATTGGGGGAACCGCTGTAGGTACTCTTTGGTCACCTGTTCTTCTATCTCTTTCTTGTACGCAGGATCTATAAGAGCCATGCAGCATCCCTTGAAGCCTGCTCCACTGAACCTGCATCCATAGATGCCCTGCACATGCTCTGTGATCTCATAGATGGCCCTGAGCTCGGGAGAGCCTGTCTCCCATGCATGGATGGAACTGTACCCTGAAGCAAACACGAGCTTTCCAAACTCCCTCAGGTCTCCCCTCTTCCATGCCTCTATACCCTTCTGTACCCTGTCCATCTCCGTATAGTAGTGCTGTGCCCTCTTGGCAAATACTTCAGGAAGCCTGTCCCTGTACTCTTCATACACCAAGGGAGGAACATCCCTGAGCCTGGTATCCTTGTACAAGCCGTACTCCATACCGGAGAGAGCCTTGAGGCTGTATGCAGCACTCTTGGCCTCATCCACCCTGGTGTTGTATCCACTGCCCAGGACACGGGAGACACCTGAGTAGAAGATTGCTATCTCAAACCTGCCCAGGGTGTCCGGGGCGGGTATGAGTGTATAGGAATCATCCTTGGTATCAAGGGCGAGGAGGTGCTGCTTCTTGCATAACACCTCGCACGACTGATCAAGCTTGCCCACGTTGATTCCCACATACCCGTTCTCTGCAAACAATGCTGTCTTGATCAGCTCGGAGGGAGAGAGGGTAATATCATTTGCAAGGCAGAGAGCGTTGAGGTAACAAAGAACCACTGCAGCAGAAGAGGAGAGACCTCCCACCGGGAGGGTTCCTCTTACCACGCCCTTGATGCCGTTTCTTAGCTGATACTTCTGCGACAAGGCAAAGGCTGCACCCTTTGCATAGTCCCCCCAGTTGCCCTGCTTCTGTCCGATGTTTCCCAAATCGAAGGAAACATGCTCGGGAAAGTTCAGGCTGTCCAGGTTCACCGCTCCATCGGTGGAGATGAGGAACCGGAGGGTTACGCCCTTGTCCAGGGCGAAGCCGGTGATGATGCCGTATTGGTGATCGATGTGGGCTCCAAGGGGACAGACCCTATAGGGAGCATAGGAGGTATGAATGTCAGAGCTTTCAGCCCAGGGGTACAGTGTCTTGAAGTATTTTTCCAAAGTCTGCGGCATGTGAAGTGATTCCTTATTCCTGCATGATACTACAGCCTAAAGGCCGATGGTACAAAAATGTGGCAAAACAGAATAGAAACAACAACGCCCGGTCTTGTGTCACCAAAACCGGGCGTTGCAGATGAATCAACGTTATTGCTTGAGAAGACGGGAGCCGTCGAACTCCTCTTTGACCTGCTCGTAGCTTTGCAGGTTTCCTATGTCCCAGCGCTTTCCGGGCATCGGATAAGCATAGACCGGAGTATGGCTGCACAGCCATGCTATGAAGGAGCCGGGAGCATCGGTGTTGCACCCTGATTCTATGGCCTTGCGTATGAGAGGAAGGTCCTCCCTCTTGTAGACATAGAAGGGAGGGACTGCCCAGTTGCTCTTCGGCTCCCTGGGTTTCTCCTCCATCACCAATACCTTGTCCGAAGAATCAATGGTTGCCACGCCTGTTCTCTGCAGTGCCGCTAAGGAAGGTTCATAGTGGCGCATGATGCAGGTGGCCTGCTTCTCTGTAAAGAAGGAGACAAAACCGGAGAGGGAGAAGTCCAGCAGGTTGTCACCTGCCAGGACGAGCAGGTCCTCATTGATTTCCTGCTCTTCGATGGCGAAGAGGATGTCCTTGACCGCACCGAGCCTGTTGGGGTTGTCGGTGGAGCCGTCATCGAGGATGACGACGGGATGGGAAAGAGAGCAGCTCTCTTTCCAAGCAGTGAAGTGATCATAGAACTTGTGGTTGGAGACAACTACATACTTCCCGATCCCTTCGATGCGATCGACATCAGAGAGGAGCCAGTCAAGGACGGTCCTTCCCTGTACATCCAAGAGGGGCTTGGGATAGTTCTCGGTCAGGGGATAGAGCCGGGTTGCATAGCCGGCTGCGAGGATGAGGCAGATCATGAATAGGAAACCTCGTTACAAAGAAGTTGTTGTGGATTTTGTGGACAGGGTACACGGTACCGGTTTCCCCGAAATCAGGCCCTGAAGGCCCCTAATAGCGATTCCTGTGGAATTTGTGGACGTTGTAGCTAGTACCGATGGTTCGATGCCGTGGCCGGCAATCTGGAGAAGCTCATGGTGCAGAAAAAGGAGCACCAGGCCCGGCAGATAATGGAAGCATTCATCAAAAGCGGCAAGAGTTTCCAGGAGATCATGAACTTCCTGAACGCAGGGTGAAACTGGCCACTTCAACCTTTGAGTGTAACTTTCATGCAGAGTTCACATATATATAGAAAGCAATTATATACAATATCCCGGCCAATTCCTCGAGAATTGAGACCTGAACGGAAAAGACAGAGCCCGAGAAGGTGTATCTGTATATTTATGCAATTATCGTCTCTTCAAAGACTATTTTGAAATTAGCTCAAGAGATTATCAATATTTTCGGGTTCCAGTATTGTATCAAACAAATCATTTTTTCGGTTTTGTAGTTTCTGAATCTTTTCTTCTATCGTGTTTGAAGTAATCAATTTATAGACAGTCACAGGCAGTTTCTGTCCAATTCGATGAAGACGGTCTATGGCTTGATTCTCTACTGCTGGATTCCACCATGGGTCATAAATAATCACATTATGTGCAGAAGTTAGGTTAATACCAACACCTCCAGCTTTAATACTAATGATGAGAACTTGGTAATCACCTGTCTCAAAATTCGAAATAATCTTCTTTCTATCCTGAGTCGAACCATCTAGTCTTTGATACCCTATCTCCATTTTTACCAGATGTTTTTCAATTATTGATAACATGGAAGTAAATTCAGAGAAGACGACAATCTTCTCTTTCTCGCCTATTAATGAATCCAACAGTGTACAAAATTGTCCAAATTTCGAGGACTCTTTCGCATGACAATAATTCAGACTGTTCGGCAATAACAATGGATGGCAACATAATTGTCGCAATCGCAAGAGTGCATTTAAGACTGCAACAGAAGCGTTGACTACCATGTGAGAAGAATTCGTTTTTTCCAATTCACTTTTTACTACAAGAACCAATGAGTTGTACAACTCTTGTTGTACTGATTCCATTTCGTTAAATACTACCTGAACTATTTTCGGTGGTAGGTCAGACAAAACGTCTTCTTTTCTTCGCCTCAGCAGAACAGGACTTATGTGTCGCTTTAAGGAATTAAAATCTTTCTCATGCGAAAAGCGGTGTGAGAATTGCGCGAATGTTCCAAAAAAACCAGGAAACACTAAATGATAAATAGACCAAAGATCTTTTTCCGAATTTTCAATCGGAGTTCCTGTCAGCGCAATTTTTGAATGAGCTTGAATTAAGCAACAATTTTTATGATTTCGTGTCTTTGCATTCTTGATGACTTGCGCCTCATCAAAGATAGCGAAAGTAAATTGAATCTTGACAAATTCATCTATGTCATTTGCCATTGTACCATAGGTTGATAGAATAACCTTCGAATCGCTTTGAATCCTCCTTCCTTGCCCGTGATATGTCGTGAATGACACTTGCGGTGCAAAATTGCTCAGTTCTTTTTCCCAGTTAAACAAAAGTGTTTTAGGAGAAATTATTAGAATGGGATTTGGAGAACTCTCAGAAATTATGCATATTGCACAAATTGCTTGAATCGTTTTTCCCAACCCCATTTCATCACCGAGAACACCTCCAATTCCATTCGCATGAAGAAAGAGCAGCCAATTTACCCCCACTTCTTGATAGGGCCTCAGTTTCCCTTTGAACGATTTCGACTGCAGATTAAATTTAATTCTGTCAACTGAAAACAAGGAAGGAACTCCCTTATTCTCCGCCTGAGTAATTGCATCATCCATGAAAGACTGTAGTAATGAGTATGCTTTTACAGGAACTTTGATTCCTTTTTTAGACACTGTTGATTCTTTAAGCAATTGCTTGAAGGAAGAAGGAACTAGAACTACTGAATCATCGATTTCTATCCAATTCTGCGTAGTTTTCAATGCTTGTGCCAGTGCTGCCAAAGGAATTTTTGATTGGCCAATTGACAAATCCCCTGATAGCTCAAACCAATCCATTTTATTTGAAGTCGGTATCATACTGAACGAATTTTGGTAAATCGAAACAGGTTTTTTATTTTTAAAAACCTTAAAGTTGTTCAGACTAAGAAATTTTATTTTTAAATACAGATCATCAACAGGACAGACAAATAAATCGCCAGCTTTGATAAAGGAGGCTTTTTGAAATTTCTCAATAATTTCTTGTTCAGCTAGAAAATCACGTAATTGGTAATCATTTTTTGGTATGCCTGCAACTCGGAGGCTATCATATTCAATATCGAACGAAACTGACGCAAGACCTTTGGCTATTTTCTCTATTCTTATAACCCCAGAAGGAGAACACAATTTTCGACTTGTCTTTTCTTGTTTTCTTGTATACACAATGAGAAGGTGTTTTTTAAAGTGTAACAGTGATTTATTCGTTTCATTTTTACTTTCAATATGTTCAGAAATACAGGAAACACTTTTGATTTGCAGAATTTTTCGACCATTTGTTTCAGAGAAATAAATTGGATAGATTATCCATTTCTGGATATAAGTATAATCAAGAAAAACTACTACATTCTTCTCGATTAATCGCACAATCCCTTTACCCAATGCAAAGTTCAATTCATCAAAAAATCGAGTATCATTGAGTTCATTGGGAGCAATATCAGTGAATGAGACTGTCCTTAACAATCCAGAATATTCACCCTTTTTCGTTGCCCTATTGAACCCTAGATACATTGATGCTGCCACAAGCCCGATTTGAGAAGAAAGTTTTGGTTCGAATACAAGTATGATATCTTCTTTACAAGTAGAAATACTCATTAGCCAGTATCATCCTTTCTAAAAACTGGTCCTTATCTACCTTTGAACATTCGAAAGCATATGGAAATTCTGAGTCTGAAGTTTTTTTATATTGCAATCGGCAACCACCACCGCAGATATATTTAATTTCACATTTCGAACAGGGGAACGTATTATCTACAGACGTATCATGCATCATTTTCTTACCGAGCGTCACAAGCTCCGATAGAGAAGAAGACAAAATGCTTCCGATAGCCTGTAATTCACAAATCCTATTGCAGGGGAATGCATCCCCATTGGATGCTAGAGTCAAATTACCAAAACCACAAGAAATGATTCTGCCTCTCCCCTGTAGATTTTCAACAAAATTATCAATTCTATAATTTGGGTACAGTCCTTCCACTAATTTTTTGATTTCCGAAGTATACATCTGATTACTTGATTTTGAGATAGAAATATTTCTGCCTGGTATCAATTCAAAGCTGAAGCCGATATGAATATCAGGATACAACTTCATAAATTTCTTCCCAAATTCAAGATATTCATCACAAAATTTCGAAATTCCGCCATAAAGTGGTGTGACAGCTAATGAGATGTGGAATCCATAGTCATGAAGCATAGAAATTTTTCCCATGACATCTGAAAATCCATGATGTATATTCCTTACTTTGCCATATGATTCGTCATCGTAGCCATCAAGGCTAATTTGGATCTCATCAATCTTGCCCTGCATCTGCTGAGCTAATGAATGCGTCCAGAGTAATCCATTTGATAAAACACATGTTTTAAGCCCTTTAATATGGGCGTACTCAATAATTTCTTGAAAGCCAGGATATAAGAGCGGTTCTCCACCACTGAATGTAATTGCCTTACCCCCAATTGCAGCATAATCTTCAATTACGGTTAACCATCCGGCTAGAGGTAATTCTGCTTTCTCGATTTCTCCTGAGAACATATAACAATGAACACATCGTAAGTTACATCGATTGGTAAGATAAATGAATAAATCAATTTCAACTGAAGTTACAATTTTGTTTAGTGATAGAAAATCTTTTGCGATTATCTCAGTTGCAACTCTAACTACATGTTCTTCAGAAAAAATTTGCAAGGCAGCACTAATAGAATAACCATCAGAAAAAAATTTATATACTTGATATTCCTGCTGAGTGAAAACTAACCATTTCACTTTTTCTGGATGTACTACTAACCAATACCCATTATGTTCGATAACATGATTGTTTGGTGAAATATCAAATATATATTCAAGACCCAATTCAGCTTCAGACATCGAAACAACTAATTCCTATTTTTGTCACAAGTCTTAAAACAATACATCATTCCAACCCGTGCAGAATTAGCATTAACTTTTTTCTTCCAAACAAGCTTGATTGTTTTCTTCATTTATGCCTCCCAATAAAATTTATATAATATGATAGCAACTTTTTAGTCTTTTGCAAGTCAGATATTACCGATGAAGAAACATTTCTATGAATAAAATCCACTGGATAGGAAATAGTCAGGGTTTTTGCAGCTGAGATAATCGGTGGAAACGCAGATTCCGTAAAACCTAAAGAATTTACTGACCGCTGGTAAAGTATTCCATTCCTTAACGCGAGATACTCCATATCCTTTATTATCCCAATATCGCCTTGAGAAGATCCATCTGCATATGTCAAACAAGGACCCCCTCCAGCAACAATATTATTGCCATCGGAAAGGCAAGTCGCGTCAATACAAACCAATTTTGAAATCCGATTATTATAGGAGTAATACTGGATACCCCGCCCACCTATTTCTTCTTCTCTGGTAAATACGAAGGTAATATTTTTTGAGATAGATCCTACCGGAGTTTCCTTTAAAATATCCAATAATATCATACATCCAATACGATTATCCAAAGCTTTTCCAATAATTGTCTTTTGCTCAACTCTTAGAAAAGTATTGAAACTCCCTATGTCACCGACCGATAGTGCTTCACTATCCTCAGCACTAAAGGCGATGAACAATTTATCATATTCATATTTCCCAATTTCTTGTGTGCACTTATCCTTTATGAAAACACGACCTGTTCTTTCTTTGACCTTTATTTCATTACCAAGCAGCAAGTTCGCATCAATACTGCCAAATACAATGAACCGCCAATTCAACCCCTCTCTTTTTTGCAACATAACCCCTACTTCATCCATATGTGCACAAAAGACTATCAGATCATCAACTTGACAGTTATTAGTAGAGACAACTATATTGCCGAAGTCATCAACATCTACATTCCAATCAGTATTTTTTTTTAGCCAATCAAAAATCGCCTTTCCTAAAGTTTCTTCGTTTCCACTTACTGCGATTGTATCGAATAGCCAATCATAATCATTTATTTCCATCTGATTTACTTCTTATTATATCGAGTTTTTACTTGTTTAATCAGGCCTTTCGCTGTTTTTAGTGGGGAGAATCCTGAAGAGATAAATTGATAGTGAAAAATGCTGGGAGTGCTGCGATACCGTTTTGGTATAATTGAACAGAGAGGTTCATTCTGCAAAATAAACGGGACACGAGGCTGCGATTATCATTACAACATTCTGTTGAGTCGAGACAGCAAGCTATCTAACAAAATCTTGCAGATTTACCCTCGAGGTACTTCAGCTTATCATAAGCACTCTTTTTAGCCCTTACTTCATGCCATCGACATCAGAGAGGAGCCAGTCAAGGACGGTTGTGAGAGGTAAGATGTTTTTCACCAGGAGAAAAAACTCCTTGACATTCACAGACGGTCCTTCCCTGTACATCCAACAGGGGCTTGGGAAAGTTCTCCGTTAAGGGAAAAAACCGGGTTGCATAGCCGGCAGCCAGGATGAGGCAGATCATGAATAAGGAACCTCGTCAAATAGAAGTTGTTGTGGATTTTGTGGACAGGGTACACGGTACCGGTTTTCAAGAAATCATGCTCTGGAGACCCCGTTCAGCGATTCCTGTGGAAATTTTGGACATTGTAACTGGTACCGATAGTTGTCGAGGTCAAGCGAGTCTATGGTAAAGAGGATATCTTTCACTGCTCCAAGCCTGTTGGAGTTGTCGGTGGATCCGTCATCGTCATCGAGGACGACGACAGGATGGGAAAGAGAGCAGCTCTCTTTCCAAGCAGTGAAGTGATCATAAAACTTGTGGTTGGAAACAACCACATACTTCTCAATCCCATCAATGCCATCAACATCAGAGAGGAGCCAGTCAAGGAATGCCCTTCCCTGTACATCCAAGAGGGGCTTGGGAAAGTTCTCGGTCAGGGGATAGAGCCGGGTTGCATAGCCGGCTGCGAGAATGAGGCAGATCATGAATAAGGAACCTCGTTACATAGAAGTTGTTGTGGATTTTGTGGACAGGGTACACGGTACCGGTTTTCAAGAAATCAGACCCTGGAGGCCCCAATTAGCGATTCCTGTGGAATTTGTGGACGTTGTAACTGGTACCGATAGTTCATTAAAGAACATGGGGTTTGAACTAACCGATCAAGAAGGGTATCAATATAACTCAATTCACGATAGTTCAAACAATAAAGCCTTTTGCATAATGCCTTGCTATCCAGCACTTCTAATGAATCAATTGCCCATATCCATCTCTTATCTATATTCCTTAGAAAAAAAGGTTGTTCGGAAAATTTTGGTACGCGAATTGGAGTTTTTATGATATATTTCCTTGCTGAATTCAAGTAGCCGATAAATCTTTTTTCAAATTCAGAATTTACACAATAATACTTAATCTTCCTTTTTAGATTTTTCTTAACTTCCTTTTTGCTCTCGGAAGAACTAAACAGCCCACTAAATATCATCAAGAGAAATCCAAAAATAAATACTAGTGGAAAAGAGATCCATGCAAAAGCATATCTTCCACTCCAAGCAGAATTAATTAGTAACTCCATTGCATTCATGTTATTCGAATTAAATTTTATAAATTGGTAAAGAAAAGTAAGATAGGAATTCTCCATAGCATTCAGTTTTACACGAAGTAGGCCATACGTAACAATATGCACGATTATCAACAAAATCCAAATGAACCCTGTTAGTAAACCGATACCAATATTAATTTTAGTGACAGAATATGCACCGGCCTTAGTGCTGACGAGACAGTTACAAACCTTGCCTCGCTCCATCGCAATATTACTCAGATAACCATGTCTTGGATAGTAAACGGGATATTCTGAAAACAAGACTCCCATTTCCTCGCAATCATTGTTTATGAACTCATACCGCTTGCTTTCATAGTCATCATAGTTGATTTCTGGAGAATTGATAGAACCATCTTCGATAACCTTGCTTATTGATCCTTCATACTTTTCATACCAGTACTTGGAACCTTTTGTCATCATTAACCATAAACAGGAGGTGGATAAACCAAACAATGCAATAACAATAAAACTAAGGTTATAAACCAATAATTCTTTTATTGAGGATGATTCATCTTTGAATAGCCCAATCCAAAGACCACAATATGCTGTAAAACTGATAACCAGAAACGAAATTAGGAAAATTGATCTCTGCCACAAATTAGTTAGCTCCAGATCTCTACCCTTCCATAGTTCATTGTACAATTCTTTCCTTGTTAGTTTCTCATCATTTAAAATCATTTATTATCCTCAAGGACCAATTGGTTTTATATATCTCGATAGAGTGCGTGGGAAAGTTCTCGGTAAGGGGATAGAGCCGGGTTGCATAGCCGGCTGCCAGGATGAGGCAGATCATGAATAAGGAACCTCGCTAAAAAGAGTTTGTTGTGGATATTGTGGACAGGGTACACGGTACCGGTTTTCAAGAAATCAGGCCCTGGAGGCCCCTAATAACGATTCCTGTGGGAATTGTGGACGTTGTAACTGGTACCGATAGACAACAACTTCTTCCGTGGAATTCAACAAGAATCTTGCAAGCGTTCAATCCTGGTATAGGAGCAAAGAAGATCTTTTGGCATTATACTATTCCCAGCAGAAAGCCTGTGTGGAGAAGGAATCCTCTCCACCGGATACTGCATGGGAGGTCCAGATGGCCAAAGAACAGGCTGACGAGCATCTGGTGAAACGGTGCAAGGCACTGGCCAAGGAGAACGAATATCTGAAAGACAGGGTCATGTTCCTTGAGAAACTCAATGAGATCCTCAAGCAGCGCAGCGGGCCGGTAAAAAAAAAGAGCGCTTCACCGCAATCAGCCTGTGCATTGAGCAAGGAGGACGAATGAATGTGAGGAGGCTCTGTGCAATCGCTGGGGTCTCCCGTTGCGGGTTCTACAAATACTACAACGGTTATCAATCAAATCGGGCACTGAAGGACAAGGTGATAGCCGAGGCTGTGGATGAGATCCAGCAGCGGCATCACTTCAGCGTCGGATACCGCAAGATGGTTCCCCTGCTCCAGAGAGAATCCGGGATGAAGACAAGCCCGAGAAGAGTCCGCAGGATCATGAAGGAGAAAGATCTGCAGTCAACGGTCCGGCCGAAGAAATATACCGCTGAGATATACCTCAGGAGGAAACAATTGAAGGAATCCCTTCCTCCGGACCTCATTCGGCGCAAGTTCTTCTCCCTTGAGCCTTTGAAGCGGATGGTCGAAGACATCACCTACCTGCCGTGTCTTGAGCAGACGATGTACCTGAACTCCATCGAGGACATGTTCAACGGGGAGATTCCTGCATATGCAATCTCGGAGATGGTTGATTCCAAGCTCTGCACCGATACTGTCGATATCCTGGCCGGGAAGATCGGCGATACCCAAGGCGTCATCTTGCACAGCGACCTAGGCTCCACCTATCTGTCGTATGCATACAGGAATCTTCTGGAGAAACTCGGCATGCGCATGAGCCTGGGAGGGGTGTGCTACGACAACGCGGCGATGGAATCCCTCAATAGCATAATCAAGACCGAGTGCCTCTACTGCCGGTTCGGGAAAAGCAACGTGAAAAACCACAAGGTGCCCAAGAAGGATGTGATTGCAGCGGTTGTCGAGTTCATCGAATACTACAACACAACGCGCCCAAAGGAGAGCCTGGGATTCATGTCTCCTGTCGAGTTCCGGCTCAAGAATCCCAAAGGCACATACCCCGTTGTCATTACCTAGAGGAAGGACCGACCCCTCTTTGCAAAGGAGCAATATATGCACATGCAGGATAAGCAGTTGTTGTTTCAGGTAGTTCGGGGAAACACCCTGGACGAGGATGTACGCACGCTGGGAAAGCTTGCCTCCGTCGCTGGGCTTGTAGTGGGCCTCCAGTGCAAAGAAGGCTGCACATTCGTTTTCGTGCGGTACAATGAGCAATTTACCGAATACATACGAAGTCGCAACGCAGGAAGGCCCAGGAAGACATGGGAGGCAAGGATTTCCTGTGCCGAGGTGTTCTCCCTCAAGGACGCCCAAGGGGCAAAGGCTGCTGCATCCTCGCTGGGGATGTCGCTGGCGACCTTCTACCGACACTGCAAAGAGAACCTTGGCAGAGGAGGGGACGAACCCTTCGTGTGAGAAGGCAACTCTCATAATTAATTACGAGAAGGAGCCGAGCAAACCGGTCTTGGGGTTGTCGCCTCAAGGCAGCTGAATGAATTGTGCATCATCTCTTGATCGGACCGGGAGAAAAGAAAGGAAGGCTAATGTTTGAAATAATAGAGGAGAGACCAGTATTGACAGGAAGGGATATGAGGTGGACTATAAGTCTGGATGGAGCTGTAAACCAATAAGGTCGCAGTCACTGAAAAAGTGTCTCCAAATCGAGCTCCTGTCCATCGAAAAGTGTCTACTAAAACGTACGCATAGCATCAATATTTGACTGTTACCAATAAAGTTGCTGTGGATATTGTGGACAGGGTACACGGTACCGGTTCTCCTGAAATCAGGCTCTGGAGGCCCCTTTCAGCGATTCCTGTGGAATTTGTGGACGTTGTACGTGGTACCTATAGTTCGACTGCTGCATGTACAGTGTACCCTATAAGCTGGTCGGCAAAAAGCTCTTGGTGAGGGCAACCCCTACCACGGTACGAATCTTCTCCAATGAAGAACTTGTTGCAACCCATGAGCGAGCTACCCACAAGGGGCAGAAAATCACCAACCCGGAACATCTGCCTGAGAGTTATCGAGAGTATGCCTCGTGGAGCGGAGCCTCATTTCGGTACCGGGCCAAATCCATGGGTGAGAACACCTATCATGTCATCGATGGCATCCTGAAGTCCTACGAGTTCGAGGTGCAGGCGTTCAGGCGGTGTGTAGGCATTCTCAACCTTGCAAGGAAACACTCACCGGAGATGCTGGAGCGGGCTTGTTCACTGGCTGCTGAGGACGGACGTTCCAGTTACAAGTACATCAAGAACCTGCTCGATTCGATGGTATTGGAACCGAACGAGGCGATGCAACCAGCCGGGAAAGAGAAGAAACCCAGTCCGTTCGCCCGCCCAAAGGGATTCTATTCGGTACTTCCATCCAAGATGGAGGACCGGCCATGAACAGCAGGGACAATTACCAAATAATGAAAATACGGTTGCAGGGCATGCTGCTTGAGCTCAAGCTGCAGGTCATGGCGCAGGCATTGGACGCCCAACTGAGTGACCCGATGTACCAGGAACTCAGCAAGATGGAGTTCCTCTATCGTTTGGTGGAAGAGGAGTACGTCTCCAGGAACAACACCCGTTCCGCCCAGCTGCTCAAACGGGCCGGTTTGTGGAAAACACAGGCGGATTTGTCGAAGATTGACCACTCGGTCGAAAGGAGGTTGAACCGTGATCTCCTCTCCCAGCTGGTCACATGTGATTTCATCCTGGACAAGAAGAATCTCTGTATCCTTGGTGCTGCCGGGTCGGGTAAGTCGTTTTTTGCAAAAGCGTTCGGAGTCGAGGCGTGCCACAACCTGCACAGGACGAAGTACTTCAATGCCAACAGGTTTCTAAACGATCTGTATGATTTGAGCATCCAAGACCAGAAACGGTTCAAACGCAAACTCGGGTACTACCAAAGAATGCCGGTGCTGATACTGGATGATTGGCTGATGTTCGCCATCGATAATACGGTCAAGGAGTCCATCCTGCTCGATCTCATCGATGCAAGGTATGGACAGGCCACCACGATTGTCTGCTCACAGGTAGATCCCGATGATTGGTGCGGAAAGTTTTCCGGTTATACCGTCGGGAATGCGATTACCAGCAGGTTGGTTTCGAATGGGTTCAGTCTAGTCATTCAATGTGACGAGGATTTGAGACAGACCAAATATCCCGGAGAGCTCTGAAAAGAGTACTGATACTTCTGGTTGAGGTGGTGCTGACTGCCTCAACCGGTTCAATTTCCCCGAAATATATGGCTCAATTTGAGCGAAATGGGTGGCTCAGTTTTTGCGGAACAACGGCTCAGTCAGTCCGAAATATCCATCATCTCGTTCTGAACGATGTATGCCAGGCTGGGTGACCCTTTCCTCATGTCTGTTATGCCGGGTTTAATGAAAAAATTGTAAGCCTCAAGGTTGATCTCCATCTATTGCCTCCTTCATGGGCATAGAATAGATGGTTTCATGCAGACTTGGCAGAGCGATTTATAGTCCGCTTACAATAGAAGTTGTTGTGGATTTTGTGGACAGGGTACACGGTACCGGTTTTCAAGAAATCAGGCCCTGGAGGCTCCTAATAGCGATTCCTGTGGAATTTGTGGACGTTGTAACTGGTACCGATGATTGCACAGCCATGCTATGAAAGAGCCGGGGGCGTCGGTGTTGCACCCTGAGTCTATGGCCTTGCGTATGAGGGGAAGGTCCTCTTTCTTGTAGACATAGAAGGGGGGAACGGCCCAGTTGCTCTTGGGCTCCCTGGGTTTCTCCTCCATCAGCAGCACCTTGTCCGAAGAATCAATGGTTGCCACCCCTGTTCTCTGCAGTGCCGCCAAGGAAGGTTCATAGTGGCGCATGATGCAGGTGGACTGCTTCTCTGCAAAGAAGGAGACGAAACCACTGAGGGAGAAGTCCAGCAGGTTGTCACCTGCCAGGACGAGCAGGTCCTCGTCGATTTCCTGCTCTTCGATGGCGAAGAGAATGTCCTTCACCGCACCTAGCCTGTTGGGGTTGTCGGTAGAGCCGTCATCGAGGATGATGACGGGATGGGAAAGAGAGCAGCTCTCTTTCCAAGTAGTGAAGTGATCGAAGAACTTGTGGTTGGAGACAACCACATACTTCCCGATCCCTTCGATGCCATCGACATCAGAGAGGAGCCAGTCAAGGACGGTCCTTCCCTGTACATCCAAGAGGGGCTTGGGAAAGTTCTCGGTCAGGGGATAGAGCCGGGTTGCATAGCCGGCTGCGAGGATGAGGCAGATCATGAATAAGGAACCTCGTTAAAAAGAGTTTGTTGTGGATTTTGTGGACAGGGTACACGGTACCGGTTTCCCCGAAATCAGGCCCTGGAGGCCCCTAATAGCGATTCCTGTGGAATTTGTGGACGTTGTAACTGGTACCGATGGTTGAGAACACGCCCATTGAAGGAGACGAGGTTTGCGGCATCCTCCAGTCCCGGCCTGTTGCGATTGAAAATCTCTTTGTACAGCTTCCGGTTCTTCTTGATCCTGGTCACGAATGCTATCTTCTTCTCA
>Ga0228535_1000595_pt1 | contig 92382 bp, 85 predicted proteins | sample SJ1metagenome_FD_168457 | JGI IMG/M metagenome (GOLD analysis project Ga0228535, IMG submission 168457) | Enriched culture of PCE-dechlorinating microbial communities from Ithaca, New York, USA - SJ1 | ecosystem: Engineered > Modeled > Simulated communities (microbial... > Unclassified | place...
CGCCTTCGGGCGAGACGTCCATGCGGTAGAGCTCTTTGCCGATGACGATGTCCTTGACCTGGGGGGTGAGCTTTTCGGCGGCCAGCCTTGCCGTGTAGGGCTGCATGGCCAGGCCGTGAAAGGAGGTGGACCAGAGCTTGTAGAACTTCTCGTGGCAATCGATGCAGCTTGCGGAGCCGGCGTAGCCCTTGAACTCGCCGGGCGCCTTCGGCCCGCCCGAGCCCCCCGGGGCGATGGGGCTCTGGCCGCAAATGACGCCGGCCAGAACCAGGCTGACTAGCAGGGAAAGAACGAATGACAAGAAGAGCCTTTTCATTTAACCGGATCCTCAAGGAATGCATGATCCCGCTCGCATCGGTGTCTCACCTCATGGTGCAGTCCACTACTTCGTTCACACTCAGAGTGCATGAGGGCTGCTCGCCACAGCGGCCGATTCCTTCAGGGTGATGGATGTTCTTATCTTGGATTCTCCCGTCCTGCTGCTCACAGGTGGTATGGCTGCACCGGAGGCCGGACCGGCCAGCGGCTGGGCAGGAGTTTGCCCGTGGGTTCGGCGAAGCGGCAGCGGAGCGTCCCAAGCCGTTCGAACGTGATCTGAACTTCGGCTCCCGGATCGATGAAGTCGTCGTGATCACAGCCGGTACAGTCTGGGATGGTGCCGAAGCCCATCACGGAGCCGGGCTTGAGCGCAGCCATGAACCCCAGCCACGCGAACATGGCTTCGGCCCTGTGGCTGATCTCAGATGTTGTCCCCTGGTATTTGACCTGGCCATTCACCACAACCGTCACCGTGAGATTGTACGGGTCGCCAACTTCATCCGGCGTGACCAGATACGGTCCGAGCTGGTTGCCCTTTGACATGTCCTTCGTCAGGCAGAATCCGCCGACAAACTCGGTGGCCTGAACATCGCGGGCCGAGATGTCGTTGAAGATGCAGAAGCCCGCCACCGGCTGCTTTTCGTTCCCATAGACGACGGCCAGTTCGGGCTCGACGTCCAGCCGCGACGTGTACGCCGGCCAGGGGACGGTTTCCCCGTCGCCGACGATGGTGTTCATGTTGCACTTGTAATAGGGCAGCGGCTCGGGCCGACCGGGAACGGGCTTGGCTTTAGGGGCCAGGACGGCTTTGGCGAACGCCTGCAGCAGCGGCGCGGTCTGCGGGTTGTCCTTCTCATACTTCATGAGGGTTTCGGCAGAGTTCTTGAGATGCCTCGGCGTCAGGCCGAAGTCGAACAGGGCGGCAACCTCCACCGGCTCCAGCAGGCGGACGGTGTCGAGCGGGAAGCGCTCGTCCATGCCGAGCTCTTCGAGGTGCTGCTCGCCCCAGGCGCACAAATCCTTTGCCGCCCGCTCGCTGTCGGGAAGATTGGCGAGGTAGGATCGGCTGTCGGTCAAGTGGGGGCAGGACTTCCCCGCCTTTCCTTGCAGCACCGAGAACGGGACTGCGCGGTCCCGGACGATCGCGCCGAAAAGAGGATTCGGCGAGTCGGCGATGGTGAAGCGGATCAGTTTCATGGAGATGTTCCTTTCGTTCGTGTGGGCGGGATCAGTATTCGACTTCGATCCCTTTCGCCTTTGCCACCTTGTAGACGGCGTCGAAATGTTCGCTGCGTCATGGTATCCCCGCACCCGGAACATCCACCTCGACAACCTGGAAGCTCGCGCTCGGATTGCGGTGGATTTCTGCCGGATCGTGAGAGCCGGAGGTAGAGATGAAGAGGTGTCTCCGCTGCGGCCCACCCAGCATCACCGCATAGGCGTGGGTGGCGACCCGGATACGATCCGTAATCTCTCCGCCTTCGCGGACCCGCACCACACTGTCTTCGCCCTCGGGATTGGCGCACCACACGCCCCCCTCGGCGTCGAGGCAGATTCCGTCGGGGCTGACGGACGAGGACAACTGCGCCCAGACGCGCCGGTTGCTGAGGGAGCCGTCCTCCTGGATGTCGAAGGCGGTCAGGCAATGGCCGAGCGTCTCGCCGACGATGAGCTTTTGTCCGTCAGGGGTGATCACCATGCCGTTCGGGAAGAAGAGCTTGTCGGCCACCACGGACGTTTGACCATCCGGGCGGACGAGGACGATCACGCAGGTTTCGACGGGCCTGGCCGCCGGGTCCAGGAAGTTGTAGCCGATATCCCCGACGTACATGCGCCCGTGTCCGTCCACGATGCCGTCGCTCAGGCAGAACGTGGTGACGTTGCTGATGTCGGCCACCTGTTGCAGGGCAGCTCCGGCCCAGCGGTAAATCCGGCGTTGAAACGCATCGCCGACCACAAAAGCCCCCTCGGGGGTGAGCCCGAATGCGTTCGGGAGGAACGGCACTCCCAGCACCGTTGCGACAGAACCTGAAAGGTCTACCGTCTTGATCCGCTTATCGTGGATGTCGAGGAACCACAGCTTTCCGTTGTGCCAGCGGGGACTTTCGGTGAACTTGAGGCCCGCGGTGGAATCAACCAGTGTCTTGACATGGCGTGTCATAGCGTATGTTCTCCCTGGTGCTTCGGTCCTGCCTGTCTGCAGCCTCTCAGGCTTTCGCCCGATTGACGAACGCCAGGACCAGGTCCGTGATCGCCCGGGTCACGTGCCCCTTGCCGGTCAGGTCGTTGCAGAAGAGCACCTCGCCGGGGTGGAATCGCCGCGCTTCTCCGTCGCTGGTCGCCACTTCGCCCTCGCCCGACAGGACGATGACGACGTAGGGCTGGGGGGCGTTGTGGGCGGGCGCGACGGTACCGGCGGGGAACGAGATCGCGCACATGGCCGTGACCGCCCCGAAATCGCCCATCTTCCCTGCGGGGTTGGGCGGCGGGCCCATGGCCACTTCACGCTCCGGTATGTCCTGGAGGCCGAAGTGCGTCTCGCCCTGTTCGTCCGCATGGATCATGGGGAATTTCATTACCGGAATTCTCCTGGTGTCTGGTGGCTTGAGTTCCTTGAGCGGTGTCAGTATTCGACTTCGATGCCCTTAGCCCTCGCCACCGTGTAGACGGCGTCGAAAACGGTTGCATGATCCCAGGGCGCGTCAGGGGGGTCGTTGCGGAACTCGCGATAAGCCCGTTCGACGTTCATGTACACCCGCGCCGGGGCACGCCACTCCCCGTAAGGGCCAAACTCGATCCGCTTGGCGGCATCCAGCGACGTGAGCCCGGCGTCGAAGCTCTTCTTCGACGCTTCGCGGACGTACTGGAGGTACGCTTTCATCTCGGTTACCCCTTCGATCCCGCAGAGCGGGCCGTGCCCGGGAACGACGACTTCCGGGTTGAGCTGAACGATCAGGTCGAGGCACTGGAACCACTTTTCGTAGGTTCCCACCCAGCCCATCGGCGTACAGTGCCGGAAAAGCACGTCGCCGGCGAACACCACACGTTCCTTGGGCACATGGATGACCGTGTCCCCGACCTGATGGCACGGCCCGACGTAGATCAAGTGGACCTCCGTACCGTCGAGGTCCAGCTCGTAGCGCGTGTCGAACACGGTCGTCGGCATGACGAGTTCGACGCCGTCCAGGTTGTAGTCCTCCAGCAATTGCTGTCCCGCGGCCGCGACGCCGGGGTGGAGTGCCTGGAGCGCCTTTCGCGCGGCCTCATTTGCGACACCGTGCAACAGGTGCCGGGTCTCCTCCGGATTGGCGACGTGCTTCATCCGCTCGGGAACCGACCGGTGGGCGATGATCTCCGCGCCCTCGAAGAGCTGGTTGCCCCAGACGTGGTCCCCGTCTTCATGCGTGTTGATGACGCGTTTCGGCATGGCTGGCCACACCTTGCCGAACAGTTCAATCATCCGGCGCGCGTGGGCCAGGTCCGACTGCGTGTCGATAACCACTCCGCCACCCCGATTGATGAGTCCCGAGTTCGCATCGCACACCCGGTTCTTCTCGTTCAGGACCGCAAAGCAGTTGTCGCTGACCTGCTGCAGTTTCATGATACGGGCATCCTCCTGCGAGAGACCTTGTTCACGGTGAACATGGCCGTCGATGCTGTCATCGTTGCAAGTCTCCAGTTACCCCGAACCCTTTCCCGGTATGGTTGGTCGCATGGCTACTCGCTCTTCAGCCGTCTGAAGCCTTCGATCATCGGGTGCCACCCGAACACGAGCGAGACCATGAACTTGTCCATTTGAAGGTCCCCGGGAGCGCTGTCGTTCACGGTCGACATGTAGCCGACGGTGAGGTTCAGGTTGTCGTTGATCTGGTACCCGAGCGTGAGCCCGACGGCGAGGTTGTTGAGCTCCTCTCCCGCAACGCCGTTGATGCTCGCTTTGCCGCCGTAGTACCAGGCGCCGTCGATCGACCCCCAGAAGCGCTCGGTCAGGTCGCGCGTCAGGTGCGCGTCGAGCTGGAACAGGGGATCGGTTTCCAGCTTTTGCCCGACATAGTTGTCATTCTCGCCGAAAAACCACACGACGGGCAGGAATTCCAGGGTCGTGCGCCGGCCCGGCACCCACGGGCCGAGCTGCCAGACGATGGGCGCGCCCAGGCGCCCATACCAGCGGTTCTGCCCGACATTCAGGGGCTGGTCGCTGTCGTACTCGCCGATCGGAATCGCCAGGTCGGCGAGCAGGTTGACAGAGAACCCCGGCTCATAGCGCAGGAGGTCCGGGATGTTCTTCTGCGCCGGCGGGCCGAGGACATTGATTTTGAACTCGAGCATCGGGTCGCCGAACCCGCTGGCCGACTGGTTGAAGGTCCTGCCGGCCACGGTGGCTTCACCCGAGATCCGCCCCATGGGCACGAGGACCGCAGCCATGGCCGCTCGATCGAACAGGGAAAAGGTGCGCGCATAACCCACCTGGGCCAATGTAGCATCGAAGTTCGCCCCCGGCGTCACGGTGTGGGAAGGGTCGAACGGATTCGTGTTGCCGCTCATCGAGTTGAAGATGACCGGCACCGCATTCGCATCCGACAGAGTATCCCAGTAGAAGCGCGCCGGGACCTGGGCCGAAGCCTCCTGCGGGCAGAGCACGCCCATGGCGAGCATCGTTGCGACGACCAGCCACATCCAGACAACCGTTTTCATCGTACCTCTGTCTTTCTTCATGAGATCTCCATCCTCCTTGCTGTTTTCCTGGTCGGCAACGCTCACGGCTTGGGATCGGCCAGCATTTCCTTCGGCGGCACGAACTGCCGCTGGTAGATCAGCGGCGGGAAGCCTGGATAGACCGTAACCCGTTGCGGCATGTCCTTTTCCAGGGTATCGAACGGCCCGCGGCTCGGCAGGATCACGTTGTTGGCCTTGACGTAGCTTTCCCAGGCCACGAGCATGGCCTTCACCTTGTCGGGATGCTGTGCGGCGAGATCCTTGCGCTCGGCGGGGTCCTTGGCGACATTGAACAGTTCCCAGTCGCTCTTGCCGTACGGCTTGATCTGCCAGCGCAGCTTCCAGTCCCCCTGCCGCACCGCGCGGTTGCCGAAGATTTCCCAGGCGAGATAGTCCTGCTCCACCCTCGGCGACTCCGCCTGGCCCGCCAGCACCCGGCCCCAGGACTTGCCCATGAGCGGGGGCAGCTCGCGTCCGTCGCGGGTCTTCGAGTAGCCGGCACCGGCGATCTCGAGCAGCGTCGGCATGATGTCGGCCACGTGCATGAGCCCGTGATTGATGCTCCCCTTTTGTCGTTTGACCGCGGGTCCGCTGACAATGAGCGCGTTCCGGATTCCGCCTTCAGCCAGCCAGCCTTTGTACTGGCTGAAGGGCGTCATCGACACCTGCGCCCACATCGGGCCATAGCCGACCCAGGAGCCCGGGTCGCCCCACGCCTTGGGATGGGTCTGCGACCAGTTGATCGCCGCGTAGAGGTTGTCGCGCGAACCCGGGGAACCCGCGATCATCCCGAAAAGGTCGGTGCCCTCGGCGCCGTTGTCGCCGAACACGACGAAGACCGTGTTCTCGTACTCGCCGATCTTCTTGAGGTGGTCCATCAGGCGGCCGACGTGGAAATCCATGTTCTCCACCATGCCGGCGTAGAGTTCCATCTTCTTGCCGAGTATGTAACGGCTTGCGGGGGCAAGCACGATCGGATCGGGCACAAACCACATCCGTTCAGCAAGCTCGGTGCCGGCCGGCATGATGCCCATCTCGACCTGCCGCTTCAGCCGCTCCTGGCGCACCTCGTCCCAGCCCTTGTCGTATTCGCCGGGATGCCGGTTGCGCCAGTCCCTCGGCAGGTGATACGGGTCGTGCGGCGCCTGGTGCGCCACGTAGGCGAAGAAGGGCTTGCCGTCACCGCGGTTGGCGTCGATGAATCCAATCAGCTTGTCGGTGTAGGTCTTCGTGGCGTAGTAGTCCTCGGGGAGCCGTGTCAGATAGCGGCCATCCTCGGTGTAGACCGACTTCGGCACGGCGGCGGTGATGTTCGTCATGTCCCAGTAACTGCCGCCGCCGTCGAGCAGCGAGAAGTCGCGCTCGAAGCCGCGCGCGGCCGGGATCTGGTCGGGCGCCTTGCCCAGGTGCCACTTGCCGACCATGTAGGTGTGATAGCCGGCGTCCTTGAGCAGCTGCGGCAGCGTGGCCACGCGGTTGTTGAGGTAGCCCTCGTAGCCGGGCACGCCCGCCTGATTGGGCGCGGTCCACTCGTTCATGTTGCCCAGGCCGTTCAGGTGCGTATCGACGCCGCTCAGCAGCAGGGATCGCGTGGGCGAACAGCTCGCGTGGGTGTAGAAGTTCGTGAAGCGCATGCCGTCCTTCGCCAGCGAGTCGAGGTTCGGCGTCTTGATCTCGCTGCCGAACGAGCCCATGTCGGCGAACCCCAGGTCGTCGCCGAGAATGATGACGATGTTCGGCCTCTTCGCCTGCTGCGCCTGCACCGGGGGCGCCATGGCGAACAGCGCCGCCAGGAGCCCTGCGACCAGCGTGATGAATGTTCTTTTCATATGTTCCCCCAATAGTTCAGCTTGCGGTGGCAGATTATATAATCAAAAATCACCGTCATGTCCCCGAAAGCAGACAGCACGGATAAGCCCGTCGTCCCGCGCGGGCGTCATCGGGCTGGAATCGTCACGCTCGGTGCGGCCTGTTCCCCTCCGGCCGCCTATCCGCCTCCCATACTACTTTGCAGGGACCCTCTGGGGAAACAGGGGAAGCTCCGAGTTGATCCGGAGCATGATGATCATGTTGAGCGCGTTCTCGACCTGGAAGAACCGGTTGGCCGCCGAAGCCCCCATGGCCTTCATGAATTTCCTGTAATATTTCTCCTTCAGCTTGAGGGCCGCCTTGTCGTTCTCCAAAACCTTCCTGGCGATCGCCTCGGCCTTCTTGTCGGTCATCTTGTCGTAGCTTGCCGCGTAGTCCTTGATGATCGCGATGCGGGCATCGACGACCGGCTTCAGGTCCTTCTGATAATCCCGGTAGACATTCCAGAAGTCGGCGGCTTCCTTTCCCTCACCCTCCTTGAACGTGATCGCTTCCCGGATGATGGCCTCTTTCTGGTCCCGGATGTCCTGTCGGAGCATCTCCACGTAGCGGTTGACCTGGGCCTCATCGGCCAGGACCGCGGCGGCCGGGATCAGCAGGGACAAGACGACGAACAGCAATACCCATTTCTTCATTTTCAATCCTCCTTGCTTCAATGCTTCCACCGGAGTGGGGGTGTGACCTGTTTTTTCATGAGGCGGCTTAATGGCGCACCGAACGACGGGCCGGACCGGTGTTGCCCATCGCGCCGGGCTGGTTGAGGCCCGGATCCCGCACGCCGACCCCGGGGGCGCCAACGCCGACGTTGCCCATCGCGCCGGGCTGGTTGAGACCCGGATCGCGCACGCCGACCCCGGGGGCGCCAACGCCGACGTTGCCCATCGCGCCGGGCTGGTTGAGGCCCGGATCGCGCACACCGACCCCGGGGGCGCCAACGCCGGCAGTCCCGCCGACCGCGCCGGGCTGGTTGATACCCGGATCACGGGCATAAAGCGCGGGCGAGAACGCGGCTATCGCCACGCCAATCGCCAGTCCGCATATCCACTTGTTGCGTTTGATGTTCATGCTTCCGACTCCTTGCAAGAGATATTGGGCAGCCCTGCGTCTTCACGGCTCCATCGCTCGTTGGCACCGGCCGCGATCAGCGCACGCGCAGGCCGCCCCCGGTTTACATCCTGATTCATTTGGCCTTGATCCCGTCCGCGTCCTTCGGTACGAATTCGAGTTTCCGTAACCACTGGGGCGGCCTGAAGCTGAAGGTCGCAGCGCTGAATTCCGGCTTGAGGTTCCAGTTCTTCGTGACGACGGTGAACTGGGGCGCGTTGAGCATATCCCGGCTGGTGATCACCAGCTTGCGCGCCAGGGGACGGGAGCCCTCCTCGATCCAGATCTGCCAGTCGACGTTCGGCGCACGGAAAGCGAGGTGGTCGCAACGCACGCCATCCACCACGCCCTTGCCGACCACGAAGCCCGAGGTCACATCCTTCATCAGGATGTCGTAGGCATTCTTGTAGAGGAGATCGCCTGCGGGCGCGACGACATCGAGCTTCTCGCGTGCGAAGTCCAGCATCTCCTCAAGGGTGCCGGGCGCCGCGATCGTGGCGTAATACCCCCCGTGAGGGTTGTGAAGGGTCAGCGATTTGCCGTCGTAGTAGAAGACCTGATCGACCAGATCGCCGGTGCGTTCCGCACGCCATTTGTCGGGGCGCTCGACCGACACCTTCGCGGTGTGGTCAAACTGGATTTTCTGTCCCGAAGCGAGCACAACATCGATGCTGCTTTCCGTGCCCACACTGAACTGCTGCTGCCGGGCGAGAAAATCGGTCGACGCTTTCAGCAACTGCTTGGCCGCGGGAGCGACCTCGTCCGGCTGCGCCAGTGCCGCCTGAGGCGGCGCCGCGGCCAGGAGCAGTGCGACGGCGACCCCTCTGCCGATTCTTGCCACTCGTTTCATTGCGGTCCCTCCTCCTGCACAAAATAGACTCAACTGCACGTACAACGCCGTCCTACTTCACGGAATATCCTTTCCCCTCGAGGCAGGCGCCGCGTGCCCGGAGATAATCCTGCTGCTTCGCACTTTTTTGAGACGATGCCTGCTGCTGTGCCTGGGCCTGCTGCTGCTGCGCCTGGTGCCGGCTTTGGCTGCGGCCGGCCACGGCGCCCGCCGTGGCTCCGACTGCGGCGCCTTTCCCCGCCTCGCCGCCAAGGGAGCCCGCGGCCGCTCCCACGACTGCACCGCGAGCCGCTCCGCGCGCGCCGGATCCCGGCTGGGCGCCCGCCGGCTGCTGTGCCGCCTGCTGCGGGGGGGCCTGCGCAGCCGCCGTGGGATCGAAACCGGTCTGTTTTACCGCCCAGCTGTGGCATTCATACTCGTCTTTTTTCTGTTGTTCGGCCGATTGCCCTTTCTGCGGGAACACGTACTGCTGCTGCGCAATGGCCAGCCCCGCGTTCGTGATCAGGAAAACGACCGAAATCAGCAAAATCATAAAATTCCTCATGACCATCCTCCTTCCTGAAGTGAATTCACTGCATCGATTCTCTCGTTTTTCAATGGATCTCTGCAACAAGTGACGCCTCATCTGCAGGTGAAACGGAAGCGTCCCACTCAGTATTTCCAGCTCAGGTTGAGCGCGAAGAAGCTGATGCTCGAGCTGCCGTATTCGCCCGCGACCCTGCCCGCCAGGGGACCGCGCTCCTGGTTGACGGGCATGTCGCCTATCCACGCCAACTCGTAGGACGCCCCCAGCGTCAGGCTCGGGGTGACGGCGTACTGGGCTCCCAGGGCAAACTTCCAAGTCTCTCCCATGGGGAGGACAACGCTGCGCCTGTCGTCGTCCACCGCGGAGCTGTCGTAGGCCACGCCGGCGGAAAACGTCCAGGGGGTCTCGAAGGCCGGGCGGTACTGCACCCCCAGGGCCACGTGCCACGTGTCGTTGTAGTCACTGTCCGTCGTCAGGGTTGTGGGGTTGCTCGAGTTGACACCCACCTCGACCTGTCCGAACCGGGACCAGTTCTGCCAGCCCACGTTGCCCATGATGGCCCATTGCTTGTTGAACTCGTGGTAGGCGCTGAACATGACCATCTGGGGCACCGTCACGCTCAAATCCAGGCTGTTCGTCGTGAGACCCCGGGCATTCAGCGCGGCGGCCAGCAAAGGGCCCAGGCCGCTGAATTCGGGCACGGCGCTGAAGTCGAGCTTGACCTCCGAGAGGTAGGTGAGCCCGAAGCGCGTCCCCGGCATCGTCTCCACCAGGACGCCGAGGTTGGCTCCGTATCCCCAACGGCTGTCATCGTACTTGAGCTTCCCGTCGGGCCTCGCATCGCCTGCATTGTTGACGGCGATCTCGCTTTCGACATACCCGTACATGACGTTGAGACCCGCGCCGACGGAGAGCCAGTTGTTCACCCGGTAGCTCACGGCCGGCGTGAGCGTGAGCCCCAGAAGCGCCGACTTCTGAACATAGTAGCGGCCAACCCAGTTGTCGTCATAGCTCTCGGCCAGGCCGAAATAGGAAAGGACGCCGAAGCCCACGCTCCAGTCCTGGTTGAGCTTCTGGACGATGAAGGCGCTCCCCCCGGGTAGCCAGCCCACGGCAACGCCGCCGTCGCTTCCGGCGACAGTCGTAGTTGAGTTGGGGCTGAACTCCACGTTGCCGTACAGGGCCTGCAGGCCGCCAAGGACCTGGGACTTCTCCAGGCGGCTCATCCCCGCAGGGTTGGTGAACACCGTCGCGGCGTCCTGGGCGCGGGCGGCATAGCCCGCTGCGGCGAGCCCCACGTCGGGCGAGCCGAACTCGTAGAGCATGATCCCGCCGGCCCGGGCGGACCCGCCGGCACAGAGGACCACAAGGATCGCGGAACACAACATCCCCATCAACCGTTTTCGCATCATCATCTCTCCTCCCTGCTGTCGCCCTCTATTTACGCCCGAATGCGGCCCTGGCGAGGCCCGCTATCGGGCCCTCACAAACTCGACGCTGAACGTCTGCCTCTCTACCGCCTGAAAGTAGGTGCCTTTCAGCCGGTCCGTTGCCGCATCGTATTGCAGGTTGTAAATCGATCCCGGGTAGTTGACATCGCGCAGCTCCACAAACAGGGTGATCGCCCCATCCTTTTTCGCGATTTCCGCGCGGAAGACCCGGACCGGACGCGGGTTGTAATAGGCAGCAATAATGCTCCCGTCCTTCTTGATGCTCTTCAATTCGAGGATGTATCCCCCGTCCGGCCGGACCCATTTTCCCTCGAGGCGCTGGAAGTCGGTCTGCACGACCGTCTTGCCGGCATCCGCCTTTTCAGCCGCCGCCTCGGCCATGCTCCATGCAAGTCCCGATACGGCAAGAACAGCAACCAGCATGGCCGCCATGAGCGTTTCGAATCCAATTTGTCTTTTGCCGTATGTCCCCATCGTCGTGCGGATCCTTTCTCGATCAACGCAGCATCATCAGGTCATTCCGGGCCTGACCCGGAATCCAGGTCTTTTGGATTCCTGCTTACGCAGGAATGACACATGCTGCAACCCGGGATATTCGTGAACATTTATCCGACCTTGGTAATCGTCGGCTTTCCCCCTTCACCCTTCGTGATGACCAGGGGCCCCTTCAGCGCCTCCATGACGAGGCTCACGGGCTGGCCGTGTTCCAGAAGCTGGGCCATGACCCGCAGGTACTTCCGGATTTGCATGAAGAATTTCCGGTACCCCGGGCACAGGTAGTGCAGTCCCGGCTCGTCGTGGTACGTTTGCGCGAAGCGGTGCTTGGGACACCCGCCCCGGCAGGCGGCCAGCACCTCGCACTCCCTGCACCATCGCGGCAGGGCCGTTTCCTTGCTGACGCCGAAGCCCGACTGCACGGATTTCTCCGCCATGCGGGCGAGCGTATCGGTCAGGACGCTGCCCAGCCGGTACTGCGGGTAGACGCAGTGGTCGCAGGCGTAGACGTCGCCGTTGTGCTCGATCACGAGCGAGCGGCCGCACCGCTTCGCGTGGACGCAGACGGGCGACGGGTTGCCGATCCAGGCATTGAGGGCCCACTCGAAATTCATGACGAAGACCTTGCCCACGTCGCGGCGGACCCACTCCTCGAAGACGCCGATGAGAAAATCGCCCCAGGCCTCGGGCTCTACGGACCAGGGCGTAACCTCCCCCTGCTCCTCCCGGCTCTCCAGCGCCGCGGGGGCGGCAAGTCGCAGGCCATGCCGGGCACTGAGCGCGTCGGGCATGCGCTCGACAATCGGAATGAGCTGTATGAACTCGACACCGGCCTCCCTGAAAAAACGGTACACCTCAAGGGGCCTTGCCGCCGTGTCACGGGCCACGCAGGCCAGGACGTTGTATTCGACCTTGAACTTCTGCAGGAGTTTGAGCCCGCGCATCACCGGGTCGAAAGTCCCACGGCCCCTGCGGTCCTTCCGGTAGCGGTTGTGGATCTCCTTCGGGCCGTCGAGGCTGATCCCGACCATAAAATTGTGCCGTTTCAGAAACCGGCACCAGTCGTCGTCCAGCAGGACTCCGTTTGTCTGCAGCGAGTTGCTGATGGTCTTCGCCTTCGCAAAGGGCTTCTGCAGCTCCACCACGCGCTTGAAGAAATCGATCCCCAGCAGGGTCGGCTCCCCGCCCTGCCAGACAAACTCGACAACCGGCGTGGGCTGGGAGGAGATGTAACCCGCGATGAAGGCGCTGAGGACGCGGTCCGTCATCCGGTACTGTTCGCCTGCGGGAAACAGCGCCTGCTTCTCCAGGTAGAAACAGTACTCGCAGTCCAGATTGCACACAGGACCGATGGGCTTGGCCACCACGTGCAGCCCCTGCGGGTACCCGTCATGCATCGTGTTTATGTTGCGTGCGTCCTGCATCGTCGAGATCGCTTGCCCTCTTTACTGAAGCCGTTCGATCTCACCCGGCCTCCAGGTCTTGTCGAACCACGCTTCCGTCGGGCTGTAGAGGCGCAGAATCGTGTTCCACCCCTTGCCGGGCACGGTCTGGATCCAGTTGGCCTTCTGCTTCGGTGCGTTCGGGCCGAAATAGATGTCCACCGAACCGTCCGCATTGACCACAAGATCCTTCTGCTGGCTGCTCACGCTCGGGAACTGCTGATCCGACTGCACCATCGAACGGGCCTGGTTGTCGTAAATGATCACCGACCAGAAGTTCTTGACCGGGATATTGGGCGGAAGGCGCAGTTTATAGTTCCTGCCGCCGTCGAGAGACGAGCCTTTCGCATCCTTGGCCGTCCACGCATACTGCGAACCCTGGCCGACCATCTTTTCCTCCATGGCCGGCGTCACGCCGGTCGCCATGAAATAATAATAGATGTAGGCGTCCATGTTGAGGACATCAGGCTGTGTCTGGAACCGGTAGCCGCCGATGAACGGAAGCTGCCAGCTGCTGCCTGGGTAATAGAATGCCTCCTTCTGGCGCGTGTGGAAGGCGATCGCCCGGGCCGTTGCGTCGCCCACCAGAGCCGCGTCGGTAAGGATCTTCTTCATCCTTGCATCCGGCGCGAAGGGCTTCCCCTTCTCGATGCCGATGGAGGCGTAAAAACCCAGCCGGATCGGATCGAGGGATTCGCTGGGTTCTTCCTGCACCACCTGGTTCAACAGCTCCCAGAAGGCATAGTCAGCCGGGGCCACCGTGCCGAAGTCCCTGCCGGACACGTTGACGAACTTCATGGGCGGGGGATTGGGGGCATCGGCGAGACGATAGACCCGCGTGTGCTTCTTCACGAGATCCACGCCCGGCTTCGGGTCGCCATTCACGACGAAACTGCGCCAGGGTGCCCAGAGGCTGAAGGTCGGCGACTTCACCACGAAGTAGCCCTGCGGGATGTCGCCCTTGTAACCGGGGGGTAGGATCAGGAATTTGCCGCCGGCCCCCTTGTCGGGGCCCGTGAACCCGATGTCCACGACCCAGCGATACCACATGTCGTTCAGGGCGCCAAGCACCTTCGGCGGGGCCTCGAGCACAACCGGGCCTCCGCGCAGGTCGATCCACATCCAGCTGTAGGGGGTTTCCGTATTGGGGGTCAGGAAGACCGACTTCGAGTCCATCCGGTTCTCGAAGATCGGGACCGTCGTGTTGGCAGGACCCAGCTTGAGGATCTCGTTGCGGTTGTAAGCCTGGCTCACCGCGGGGATGGCCAGCAGGTAGGCCTGGACGGCCCGCTGAAAGTCGAGATTGTCGTAGATCTTCTCGGTTGTGGCCTTGTCGGGGAAGCCCTCAAAGAACCGCAGCTCTCCAAGGCGCGACTCGACCTTGTTCGGCATCGCGATCCCCGGGGCCAGGGTCGTAGTCATTTTCATCCTGGGGGACGCGGCCCACCCGGGAAGCGCAAGAGTGACGATCATCGCGATTACGAGAGCCGCTTCGAGCCTCCCTGTACTTCTCATCGTGTATGCCCTCCATCCTGTTCAGTTGTCATAGTAAGCGTCAATGCGACCTTTCTCTGAGGGAGCGACCGGGAAGGAAAGGGCGCCGTGCCCTCTCCTTCCCCGGGGTTTCATTCTGCTCAGTCCGACATCGCTTTCTTATGGGCCACCTCTGCGCGGACCTTGTCTTCCTCCGTCTTGTCGGCCTTCTACACCTCCTTCACTTCGACCGTCACCTTCGGAATCCGCCCGCTGAAACGCGACTTCGCCTCGGCGCCGATCGCCTCGACCACCGGCGTGCCAAGATCGATGCCGACGTCGGCCGTCTCGTCGGCCGAGAAAAGGCCGGGCTGTGTGCGTTCGATGCGGCCTTCGGCGACCTTCTGGCCGTTGACGAGCAGCGTGCCATTGCCGCCCTTGCCCGGGCCGCCGCCGTCATAGGCAAAGTCGAATCGGATCGTCGACTTGCCGGGCTTGAGCTTCTCCTTCCCGGCGACGGTGAAGCGCTGCAGGCCGAGGAAGTTGTAGTCGTAGGCCGGCACCCCGTCCTTGACATACAGCGACCAGCCGCCGAAGCGACCGCCCTGGGCGAGGATCGTGCCGTTGCCGCCGCCCGCCGGCACCTCGATCTCGGCGGTGATGGTCTTCGAGCGGTTCTTCACATTCGGGAACACCGACTCCATCATGCCGACCATGCCCTCGGACAGCGTGATCGAGGTGCGCCCGCCCATCAGGTCGGGACGGCCGACCGCCGCGCTGTCCAGCCTCTCGAAGACGCGGTCGTCGATCGGCAGCACGCCGTACTTGGCGGCTTCCTTCAGGAACAGCGCCTGCATTTCGGCGAGCTTCTTCGGGTTCTTCGCGGCGAGGTTGTTGGCCAGGCTGAAGTCCGTGCGCGTGTCGTAGAGCTCCCAGGCCGAGTTGTCCTGCAGCGGCCGGCGCGGCTTGGTTTCCCACGGCGCCTTGTGGATCGTGCGTGCGAACCAGCCGTCGTGGTAGATCGCGCGGTTGCCGGCGACCTCGAAATACTGCGTGGTGCGGCCCCTGGCCTTCGGGTCGTCGAAGGTCGCCAGCAGGCTCTTGCCGGCCATGGGCACCTGTTTGACGCCATTGACCGATTTCGGTTCCGGCAGGCCGGCGGCCTGCAGCACCGTGGGGGCGACGTCGATCACATGGCTGAACTGGGTGCGGATCTCGTTCTTCGCCTTGATGCCCTTGGGCCAGCTGACCACCATGCCATTGCGCGTGCCGCCGAAGTCCGACGGAATCTGCTTCGTCCAGGCAAACGGTGAGTCGAGTGCCACCGCCCAGCCGGCCGCCATGTGCGGGTAGGTCTCGGGGCCGCCCCATTTGTCGTAGTACTTGAGCATGTCCTCGACCTTTTCCAGCACACCGTTGAAATAGGTCATTTCACTGAACATGCCGTTCATGCCGCCCTCGGCGCTGGTACCGTTGTCGCCGGCGATGTAGAAGACGAGCGTGTTGTCGGCCTGGCCCACTTCCCTGAACGCATCAAGCATGCGGCCGATCTCGTGGTCGGTGTACTCGGCGAAGGCGGCGAAGACCTCGGCCTGGCGCGTGAACAGGCGCTTCTCGTCAGCCGAGAGCGTGTCCCAATCCTTGATCTCCGGCGGCTTGGGTGCGAGCTTGGTGCCGGGCGGCACCACGCCCAGCGCGATCTGCCGCGCCAGCGACTGCTCGCGCAGCTTGTCCCAGCCCATGTCGAACTTGCCCTTCCACTTGTCGATCCAGGCCTGGGGCACATGGTGCGGCGCGTGGGTGGCGCCGGGCGCGAAATAGACGAAGGACGGCTTGTCGGGCGTCATGGCTTTCTGGTGCTTGATCCACGCCCGCGCCTTGTCCGTCATGTCGGTCATGAAGTGAAAGGTCGGGTCGTTCGGCAGTTCGACCAGCGTCGTGCCGTCGTAGATGAGCGGCGCCCACTGGTTGGTCTCGCCACCAAAGAAGCCGTAGAACTTGTCGAAGCCCTGCCGCATCGGCCAGCGGTCGAACGGTCCCGAGACGCTGATTTCCCAGGACGCGGTCTCGTGCCACTTGCCGAAGGCGGCGGTGGCGTAGCCGTTCAGCCGCAGCATCTCGGCCAGCGGCGCGGTCGTGCTGGGCACCTGGCCGGTATTGCCCGGGAAGCCGGTGGCCATCTCGGTGATGAAGCCCATGTTCACCTGGTGGTGGTTGCGGCCCGACTTCAAGGCCGCGCGCGTCGGCGAACACAGCGCGGTGGTGTGGAAGTTGTTGTAGCGCAGGCCTTGCTGGGCCAGCCCGTCCATCGTCGGCATCGGCACCGGGCCGCCGAAGCTGCTCGGTACGCCGAAGCCCATGTCGTCGATCAGGATGATGACCACGTTGGGCGCTCCGGCTGGCGCCTTGACCTCGAAGTGCGGGGGCATCTTGACCTTTCGCGCATCGATCTCGGTGACGACGGGCCGCTTGGGCTCCGGGATCGGAAGCGTCGTGCGGTCCATCGCCGTCTGCGCCGCGGCCGACGCCGCGCAGGCGGCAGACAGGGCAACGCCGATTGTCGTGTTTACGGCATTTCGTTTCATGGCACTTCTCCTTCCTTCTGTCGCAGGTCTCCGGGCAATGCGCCGCAGAAAAAACAAACCTCACCGGCGTATTGACGCTAATTCCCCATCGGATTCGTCTTCGACGGGATTCATGCATTCAGGTCTTTCAAGAGACGCTGTTGTCGTCCGACTTCATTCAACGGATATTGCCGGCCTGTTCGCGCGGGTTCTGTCCCATCATCCCGCAGCCGACAATGGTCATGTTTCAACCCTCCTTCCTCATCCGCTTCAGGGCTTCAACCCCTTCCCACGGCGCGTCGCTGCCCAACCGAACCCTCCCCGACTTGCCCAGCAGGTCAATGGCGCCGAGCAGGGCGATCCCGCTTCCGGATTGCATGAAGGCTTCAAGGATGCTCATCGCATCCCAGTCTCCGGAAAGGCTGAAGGTCTCCTCATCCTCCGAAGTCTGGGAAATAGTGCCTTCCAGACAGCCCTGCTTGCGCATCGTGGTCAGGAGCGCATACAGGGTCTGGTAAAGCTCGCTGGCCTTTCCGGGTTTGGCCCTGACTTCGATCATCAGCTTCATGATCTTCCCTTCTTTTTCAAGACCGTTGGGCAGGATGTTACCTGTGTCAACATTCTTCTCAGGCAAGTGCGGTTACACAGCAAGACGACTGTAAAATAAAGGTGTGTAGTTCAATAAATATTCCAGCGGGGTGCGAATATGGACAAATTTATAACTACTGAATATTGCGTTGATATATCATTATGAGGATGATTAAGGACATCAAGGGAGAAGCAAAAACCCTCAGCATAGTGCGGAACCGCATTATGCTGAGGGTTAATCGCTGAGGGTGTTTGCTGGATCAGGTACGCCGGATGCCCAGTTTCTTCATTCGCAAGCGAAGTGTACTGGGGTGCAGGTTAAGGATCTTGGCCGCGCCCTTCGGCCCCTCTATTCTCCAGCCGGTCTCACGGAGAACCCGGAGGATGTGTTCCCGCTCCATAGCAGCCAGGTCTTTCAGGGGCTCGTTGGCGGCTCCGGCGACCCGGAGCGGTTCGAGACGGTCCGCCAGCCGAAACACGGCACCTTCGCTTGTGATCACGGCCCGTTCGATGACATGCTCGAGTTCCCTCACGTTGCCGGGCCAGCTGTAATCCTCGAGGGCCTTCATGGCAGCCTTTGGGATGGTCTCGATCCGCCGGCCGAATTTCCTGGAATACTTGTCTACGAAGAAGCGAACGAGCTCCGGTATGTCCGACAGCCTTTCCCGGAGCGGCGGGATCGAAACGGGAAAGACGTTGAGCCGGTAGTAGAGATCTTCCCGGAATCGCCCCGCGCGCGCTTCCTCGCGAAGGTCTCGGCTTGTCGAGGCAATGACCCTGACGTCTACCTTGATCGTTTTCGCGCTTCCCAGCCTTTCGAACTCGCCGTCCTGGAGGACGCGCAGCAGTTTCGATTGGAGCTCCAGCGGCAACTCGCCAATCTCGTCCAGGAAGATTGTCCCGCCGTCGGCCACCTCGAAGCGGCCCGCCTGCCGGGCATGGGCCCCCGTGAAGGCGCCCTTTTCCCGGCCGAAGAGCTCGCTCTCGATGAGGTTGGCGGGCAGGGCGGCACAGTTGACCGTGACCATCGGTTTATCCCGACGGGAGCTTTGGCCATGTATCGCATTGGCAATCAACCCCTTCCCGGTACCCGTCTCGCCGAGGATCAGCACGGCTGCGTCCGTCGGAGCGACCTGGCCCGCCCGGAAGAGAACATAGTTGAGGGCGGCGCTCTTCCCGATGATATTCCCGAAGCCCAACTCCCGCCCCAGTTCCTCACGCAGGTAAATATTCTCGTCTTCCAACTGGAGTTTCAGTCGTTCGATCTCCCCGAGCTGCTCCCGGAGTTGGGCCTCCATTTCCTTGCGTGCGGTCACGTCGATGGATATCCCCCTGAGGCGACGCGCTTTACCGGAGGAGTCGACGAGCAGGCTCCCCTGCGAATGGATCCACCTCCAACATCCGGGGGTCCCGGCGATGCGATATTCGACGTTGAGATTTTCGCCTGATCTGGCCTTTTCGAGGTTTTCAACAATCCGTTCGCGATCCTCGGGATGGACGTGATCGAGAAACCTCGTCAAGGAAAGATCCTCGCCCGGTGCCAGTCTGTAAAGGTCGTGATCGGTTTCCGTCGTCCATATCTCTTCGGTATCCAGATTCAGCTCCCAGAGGCGCGCATTTGCGGATGCCACGGCGAGGCTCAGCCGCTCCTCGCTATCGAGCAGGGCCTGCTCCGCATATCGGCGTTCCAGGGCATTCACGAAAATCTCGCCGAGCAGCCGCAATCGCGGGATGAGGTCCTCGGGCCAGGCCCGCTCGTTCTTTACCGAATTAATGGCGATAACATGAACAGTGGACCCGCCGGTGATGATCGGAATATCCAGAGCGGATCGAATACCCCATTCGGCGTATCTTTTCCTGTCCACGTGCGCCTCAGGCGGCAGATCATCGAGCCTCGAGAAAGACACCACCTCGTGCTTTTTCGCCAGTTTTTCGGACACCCATGGGTAAAGGGACATGGACAGTTCGACCCCAACGGGAACAGACGGAACGTACTTACTGTAAACGGCGTGGGTGATCTGATAGGCGGACTTATGCGGCAATGACCGCAAAAGTCCGGCGCGGTCGACCTGGAAGAATTCGAGAATTTGTCTCAGTCCGTAAGCAATCACCGAATCCACCTGATCGGCAGGTATTCCTACAAACTTGGCAGAAAGGTCCGCCAACAATATCTCAAACTCCAGATGCGCTTGGGGTCCAGCCTTCATGTCAGGTTGTTGAGGTGTCTTTCTATGCATGGAAGGCATCCTTCCCCTTACCGGAAAGTCCTGTCTGCAGATTTTATGAGCAACTGTGTCCAGGCAGTATACCAGATCAGAAACGGTCGTTCATGAAAATTTCATGTCGCTGTGCACGATAACGTGTTATAATTATTTGTTTTACTGTTGTACGGGTGGGTCACTTGACAGAAATCTTGAATTCAGAGCGCTGTACGTCGCATGTCGCCTTCCAGGTGGAAAGGATCATCTTGATCCGTCAGGAAGGATCCAACCCTAAAATCCTCTCCAGCATGGCCATCGCCCTCTCCCGGTGCGTGCCGGGCCAGTAGACCCGACCGCATCCCGCGCACAGACGGAACTCCCGCTTTGTCCGATAGACGTACTCCGGAATCCTCTCCCGGACATCTTCCCGATCAACCGGACCCAGGAAAACGTTGCATTCCAGGCAGATCGTGAAAAAGGCACCGGGGTCCGGTTTGACGTTCAGCTTCCGCAGGACCTCGGGGATCTGGTCCTCCACCCGGTCGCTCTCCACGAACAGGACGACGCCCGGGTGTTGACGGGCGAGGACGTCCCTGCGACGGGTCAGCACCGCCCTTCCCTCCTTCTCGGCCGCGCGCAGGAACGAGCGGTCCGCTTCGCCGCGCCAATACGCCGTGTCGAAGCCGAGCATCCTCAGCCATCGCGACAGGCGCCCCAGGGAACGGTCGGCAAGGAATTTCATGGCGGCCCTGCAGTTCAAGGACAGGCGTCGGGTCTAGATCACCCCCGCCGGCGGGGGCGGCGGCTGTGCGGAGGACCCGCGCAGGAGGGAGAGGTTCTTCTGTTCCAGGTCGTCGATCTTCTTGTAGAGCTTGTTCATCCGGAGCGTCATGCGCAGCTTGTCGATGGCGCCGAGCAGCGCAGCAAAGACGAACCCGCAGATGAAGAAGCCGAACACGATGATGTAGAGCGGAACCTCGGCGTAGAGGTAGCCGTAGTACTTCAACGACACGTTGTACGGGTTTTCGAAGGCAAAGGTGACAAAAAAGAAGGCAAAGGCAAGAATGATCACCAGGTAGATGAATCTCATGTCCCGACCCCCTCCTCGTATTTCCGGAAATGAGGCAGGAGCGCCTCCTTCGTTTTCATGAGATCCTCGGAGATGACCCTCACCTCTCCGAAGACGGACAGGGCGTTCGTGTCGCCGACCCAGCGGGGAACGATGTGCATGTGCAGGTGGTCCTCGACGCCGGCGCCCGCGGCGCGGCCCAGGTTCATCCCGAGGTTGAATCCCTGGGGGTTCATCGCCTCCTTGAGCACCCTGACGCACCGGGCCGTGAGCTCGAACATCTCGCAGTGCTCCTCGAGGCTCAACTCCTCGATGTTGTGGACGTGCCGGTGCGGGGCGACCATGAGGTGGCCCGTGATGTAGGGGTAGCGGTTCATGATGATGAAGGCGTGCCTGCCGTCATGAAGCACAAACCCGCCGTCCCGAATGGAGTCCCTGCAGAAAATGCAGCCTTCCACCTTCTTCCCCCTGATGTATTCCATTCGCCACGGCGCGTAGATGCTCTTCATGTCATCCATCCTGCCTTCAGGGCGCCGTCTCGCCCACGTCGATGATCCGCCCCTCGATCGCGTCCGGGCCGATCTCCAGAAGTCCCACGGTGGTGCAGCGGGCGTGGCGCCGGTCGCAGGCCGATCCGGGGTTGAAAAAGAGGATTCCGTCCCGGACACGGTTTGCGGGGCAGTGGCTGTGTCCGTAGACGATGCAGTCCACGTTCCCAAACTCGAGCCGCAACCGGTCCTCGAGGCCGACGGGAGAGCCCCACCCGTGGATGAGGCCGATCCGGAAGCGTCCGACCTCGATCACCCTCTTGTAGGGGATCTCCTCCCCGACACGGGGGGGGTCCATGTTGCCGCAGACGGCGATCACGTCCCGGCCCCCGAAGGCTTCCAGCACCGCGAGGTCGACGAGGTCTCCCGCGTGGAGGATCATCCCGGCGTCGTGGAAATGTGTCCGGACGATGGCGAGGAGCCTGTCGTCCGGCTCCCGGAGATGCGTGTCGGAGATGACGCCGATCTTCAATCCTCACCCTCCCGGAACGCCGTGATTATATCGCCCGCCCTCAAAAAGACAAGTGTTTTTTGGGTCCTGCAGGCCTGCGGCCCGCTTTCGGTTTGACTTTTCACGGGCCCGGGATTAAGATCGGAACGGGCGGAAAAGGGAGCGGGACATGCTGGAAAACACCCTCGAAAAAATAGCCGAGAAGATCCTGAGCCTCGACGAGGCATCGCTTGCCGCCCTCTGGGACCGTTACAAGCAGAAGATGGAAAAGTTCCAGCCCACCAGGGAGTGGGAACGCTCTGTCATCGTGTTTTTCATCATCAACTCCGTACGCGTCAAGAACCATATCTTCAACGAGCGCATCCTGCAGCATCAGCAGCCCGGCGAGCCCAAACCGGAAGAGCCGGCTCCCAAGGGAAAACCGAACCTCAAGCTCGTAAAGTAGATGGACAGATCCCAGGCCCTCAAGCGCATCCACGAACTCCGGGACCTCATCGAGTACCACAACCGCCGCTACTACCAGCTCGACGACCCGGAGATCTCCGACGCCGAATACGACCGGCTCATGCGCGAACTCGCGGATCTCGAAGAGAGGCACCCCGACGTCGACCGCACCGCATCCCCCACCCAGCGCGTGGGCGCCGCGCCGCTGGAGAAGTTCCGATCCGTCACCCACCTGACCCCGATGCTCAGCCTCGCCAACGCCTTCTCCGAGGAAGAGGTGACCGAGTTCGACGAGCGGCTCCGGCGCCTGCTCGGCGACCGGACAGATCTGGATTTCGTCGCTGAGCCAAAGATCGACGGCGTGGCCGTAAACCTGGTCTACGAGAACGGCCTCTTCGCGGTCGGCTGCACCCGCGGAGACGGGTTCACCGGCGAGGACGTGACGCAGAACCTCCGGACGATCCGCGCCCTGCCCCTGAAGATGGCCTCCCGCACCCGGGGCGGGTTCCCGACGCGCATCGAGATCCGCGGGGAGGTCTACCTCGAAAAGGAGGCGTTCCGGAAGCTCAATGAGCGCAGGATTGCACAGGGGGAGAACGCATTCGCCAACCCGCGCAATGCCGCGGCGGGTTCCCTGCGCCAGCTCGACCCCCGCATCACGGCCAGGCGGCCCCTCGGCATCTTCTGCTACGGCGCAGGAACCGTCGAGGACGCACACTTCGGTACCCACTGGCACATCCTCGAGGCCCTGCGCGACTGGGGCTTCCCCACGAACCCGAACATCCGGCTTGCCCGAAGCATCGAGGACTGCATCGGCTACCGGCGTCACATCGAATCCATCCGGGAGAAGCTCCCCTACGAGATCGACGGGATCGTCCTCAAGGTCAATTCCCTGTCCCTCCAGGACCAGCTGGGCATGGTCTCCCGGAGCCCCCGCTGGGCCATCGCGGTCAAGTTCGCCCCCACGCAGGCCACGACGGTCGTCGAGGACATCATCGTCGGGATCGGGCGTACCGGCGTCCTCACGCCCGTGGCAATCATGCAGCCCGTCCAGGTCGGCGGGGTGACCGTCACCCACGCCACGCTCCACAACGAGGACGAGATCCTGAAAAAGGGCGTCCACGTGGGGGACACGGTCGTCGTCCAGAGGGCGGGCGACGTGATCCCCGAGGTGGTGAAGGTCGTCGAGTCCAGGCGCACGGGGCGCGAGAAACCGTTTCGCATGCCCCAGCGGTGCCCCTTCTGCGACGCCCCTGTCGTCCGGCCCGAGGGGGAAGCCGCCTACCGATGCGTGAACCCGGATTGCGGCGCCCAGCTGCGGGAGCGGATCAAGCACTTCGTATCCCGCAACGGGATGGACATCGAGGGGATCGGCGACAAGATCGTCAACCGCCTGCTCGAGTCCGGCATTATCCGGGACGCGGCGGACCTGTACCGCATCACCAAGGAGCAGCTCCTCGAGCTCGAGCGATTCGCCGACAAGTCCGCGGAGAACCTGGTCGCGGCCATCGCCGGATCGAAACGGCCGCCGCTGGAACGGTTCCTGTTCGCCCTGGGGATCCGGCACGTGGGCGAATACGTGGCAAAGATCCTGACGAAGAGATTCGGCAGCATCGGGGCGATCGAGCGGGCAAGCCAGGAGGAGCTCACGGCGGTCGAGGGGATCGGGCCCACCATTGCCGAAAGTATCTTTGCGTTCTTTCACGAGCCGCACAACCTTGCCGTCCTCAGGAAACTCGAACAGGCCGGCGTGAGGCCCGTTGCGGGACAGAAGCCGACCTCGTCGGCCCTCGCGGGCAAGACCTTCGTCTTCACCGGGGGGCTCAGGGGTTTCTCACGGGAGAAGGCCAAAGGCATGGTGGAATCCCTCGGCGGGTCGGCCACGTCTTCCGTGTCGAAGAAGACCGATTACGTCGTCGCCGGCGAGGACCCGGGCTCGAAGATCGAGAAGGCCAAGTCTCTGGGCGTGACGGTCCTCGACGAGGACGGCTTCCTGAAGCTCATCCGAGAGACGGAAAGGTCGTAGACGAGCGATCTCCGTCACGCGCCGGAGTATACGGGGGTGCCCCATGGGCGCAGAAGGGAAACGCGTCCACGTCATCGTCACCGGCATGGTGCAGGGCGTCTTCTTCCGGGTCAAGACCCGCAACGAGTCCATCCGGAACAACGTGCGGGGGTGGGTGCGAAATCTGCCCGACGGGCGCGTCGAGGCGGTGTTCGAGGGAAACCCCGACGACGTCGACCGGGTCGTCGCATGGTGCCGCATCGGCCCCAGCCACGCATCCGTCGAGCACGTGGAAACGGTCGAGGAGACCTACACGGGAACCTTCCGGGACTTCAGCATCCGCTACGGGCCCTGAAGGACGCCCCGCGCCGGGCGGCCGATTCCGACAACGATTGATCCAGACATGAGGAGGGAAATGCGATGAAGAGAATGTGTCTGTTGCGCGCGGCCCTGTGGAGCCTGATCCTCGTTATGGCCCTGGGCCACCAGGCCCTTGCGGCCGGCGAGGGCTCGAAGCTTGCCGAGATGTATCTCAAGAAACAGCCGGCGCCCGCCCTCGACCCGGCCCCGACCCTCGAGCAGGCCATGAAGATCCAGGCCGAGTACGTCGCTGCGATCATGCCGGCGTTCGGCAGGGTGGTCGGCTACAAGGCGGGCCTGACGAACCCCAGCGTCCAGAAAATCTTCGGCGTCAATGCACCGGTTCGCGGAACGCTCCTGGAGAAGATGATCCTCCGATCGGGCACGGCGATCGAGGCGAACTTCGGGGCCCGTCCGCTCTACGAGGGGGACCTGATCCTGCGGGTCGGCAGCGAAGCGCTCAACACGGCGATGACTCCGATGGAGGCGCTTGCCGGCATCGACGCGGCCATCCCCTTCATCGAACTGCCCGATCTCGTCTACGCAAAAGACGTGAAGATCAACGGGGCCTTCCTTGCCGCCGTAAACGTCGCCGCCCGCTACGGAGTCGTGGGGGACGCCATCCCGGTCCAGGCGACGCCCGAGTGGATGGAAAGGCTCAAGAGCTTCACGTGCCAGATCTACGACGAGAAGGGGACGATGCTGATCGAGTCCCCCGGATCGAGCCTGCTCGAGCACCCGATGAACGTCGTCCTCTGGATCCGCGATTCCCTGAAAGCCGACGGAATTGCGCTGAAGAAGGGGGATCTGCTGTCCCTTGGCACGATCACGAAACTCACCCCCACGGCACCCAACACGATCGTCAAGGCCCGATACGTCGGTCTCGACCCGAAGGGCCCCGTCGAGATCTCGGTGATCTTCAAGTAAGCCGTCTTCCCGAAGCCGGCCGGCGGCCGCGGCCTCCCCGCGCCACGGCTGCCGGCCGCTTCTTCGCACAGACCTGTCGCCTCTCCTTGACAGGCCGGCGAATCTCCTTTACAGTGCCTCACGTGCGGCCCCGGACGACATCCGGATCTTCGCAGGAGACGAATCCCGGTACGGCAAACCGATCAACCCATGAAACCAACCGACAAGACAAACCCCGTCGCAGAACCGCGAACGCAGGCCGAACCCGGCCCCTCTTCACCCGCCCGATCCCGAAGCAGCGACCACATCTTCCGAACCCTCACGGAAAAATCCTTCGTGGGGATGTACGTCGCGCAAAACGGGCTGTTCGTGCGCGTCAACCCGATCATCGCCTCCGTCTCGGGCTATGCCGTCGAAGAGCTCGAAGGCCGCAGGGCCGACAGCCTCATCCACCCCGACGATGTGGCGTTCGTGAAGCGGATGGCGCGGGAGATGCTGCGCGGCCGCCGCACGACGGCCAACGAGTTCCGCATCGTCACCTCCACGGGGGAGATCCGCTGGGTGATGGAGGCGGTCACGCCGATCACGTACTCGGGCCGGCCTGCCATTTTCGGCCATTTCATGGACATCACCGACCGCAAGGGCATGGAGGAAAAGCTTCGCGAGTCGGAGACCCTGTACCGCACCATCTTCGAGACGACGGGCACGGCCACGATCATCATCGAGGAGGACACGACCGTCTCCCTCGTCAACTCGGAGTTCGAGCGCCTCTACGGGGCGCCCAAGGAGTACTGGGAGGGCAAGCGCAGCTGGCTGGAATTCGCCGCGGAGAAGGAACGCGACCGGATGCTGCGGTACCACAATCAGCGCAGGGTGAACCCCGCAGCCGCTCCGAGCCGTTACGAATTCCGCTTCGTCGACCGGAAAGGCAGCGTGAAGGACGTCCTCGTGACGATCTCCATGATCCCGGGGACCCGTCGCAGCGTCTCCTCCCACGCCGACATCACGGAGCTGAAGCGCCAGGAGAAGGCCCTGATCCGGCGCGAGCGGGAGATCCAGGCCAAGTCGCGTAACCTCGAGGAGATGAACACGGCCCTGAAGGTCCTTCTCAAACAGCGCGAGCAGGACCAGCACGACATGGAGGACAAGGTGCTCGCCAACATCAAGCACCTCGTGATCCCTTACCTCGGCAAGCTCAAGGCGGGTCGTCTCGGCGAGCGGGAACGGTCCTGCGTCAAGGTCCTGGAGTCGAACCTGCTGAGCATCATTTCGCCTTTTTCCCAGCGGCTCTCGTCGAAGTTTCTCAACCTCACCCCGAAAGAACTCCAGGTGGCCAACCTCGTCAAGGAGGGCCGGACGAGCAAGGAGATCGGCGAGCTGCTGGACGTCTCGCCGGCCACGGTCGCCCTCTACCGCAACCGCATCCGCAAAAAGCTCACCGTCACCGGCAAGAAGGTCAACCTCCGCACGTACCTCGCCTCCCTGAACTGAGTGTATATTTTTCATATACGGTTTATCTTTATTCTTATCCCATTGCCCTTCCCGACGACCTGTTTTACACTGCGCACCGTCATCGGACGTCAGGCTGTCCACCCGATCCGAAGGCCCCCTTCGGCGGTTCCCAAGACGCGTACGTGTGTCCTTCGGCCTGGCTTCCCGGCGTTGAGTCACCACGCCAGGATGTCGAACAACGGAGGTCATCTCTCCCATGATTCCCACCAAGGCCCGCGTGGTTCCCCCGATTTGAGCCGTATTCCGTTCTTCCCGGGTTGACGATCGCCCCGAGCGCCCCGTCCGGGCGCCTTCAGGCGTACCGCGTGCCGCCGCCGGTGCGAAGACGCCGCCCGGAGACGAGCGGTCCCGGGCACGTGACGAAGCGCGAGCCTTGATGAACAATTTTGCGGGATCCGGATATCCCGCTGCCCGGCGGAGCCGGGCGCCATCTCACACGACCCATTCGAGTTCGCAAGGAGGTTTTATGCTGAGTTTTCATCTGACCGAGGAACAGGAAGCCATCCGGGACATGGCACGGAAATTCGCGGAGCAGGAGATCGCCCCGCATGCCATACACTACGACGAAAAGGACGAGTTCCCCTGGGACATCGTGAAGAAGCTGCACGAGGTCGGGCTTCTCACCGCGGGGGTCCCCGAGGAGTTCGGCGGCCCGGGGATCGACTTCATCGGCCAGGCCGTTGTCTGCGAGGAGCTTGCCCGAGGCGATGCCGGCGTGGGAACAACCGTGCTCGCGAGCTGCATGCTCGGCGCCGACCCCGTCGTGATCGGCGGCAACAACGACCAGAAGAAGCGCTTCTTCGACGTCCTGAACAAGGGCGGCCTCGGGGCGTTCTGCCTCACCGAACCCGGCGCCGGCTCCGACGCGGCGGGCCTCTCCATGACGGCGAAGTTGGACGGCGACGCCTACATCCTCAACGGCACGAAGCAGTTCATCACCAACGGCGGCGTGGCCGACTACTACACGGTCTTCGCCACGACGGAAAAGAAGCTCAAGCACAAGGGCATCGTGGCGTTCATGGTGGACCGCCACTCGCCTGGCGTGAGCATCGGCAAGAAGGAGAACAAGCTCGGCATCCGCACCTCCGACACCGCGCAGGTCGTGTTCGAGGACGTCCGCGTGCCCGTTGCCAACCGCCTCTGGAACGAGGGCGAGGGCTTTAAGCTCTGCATGATGACCCTCGACATGTCCCGGCCCATGATCGCGGCCCTTGCCGTGGGGAACGCCCAGGCCGGCTTCGACTGCGCCCTGCGGTACGCCAAGGACCGCGTTGCCTTCGGCAAGCCCATCGCCGCGCTGCAGGCCATCCAGTTCATGCTGGCCGATATGGCCATGGAGATCGAGGCGGCCCGCCTGCTCGTCTGGAAGGCCTGCTGGCTCAAGATGCAGGGCAAGCCCTTCGGCCTCGCGGCGTCCCTGTCAAAGGCCTATGCCGCCGACATGGGCATGAAGGTCACCACCGACGCGGTCCAGATCCTCGGAGGGTACGGCTACTCGAAGGAGTACCCCGCGGAGAAGTGCATGCGCGACGCCAAGATCATGCAGATCTACGAGGGCACGAGCCAGATCCAGCGCGTGGTCATCGCCGGCAACCTGCTTCGCTAGGAGGGTTCGATCGATGAGTTATGCCGAGGAATACCAGAAGAAACACGTGACGGCGGAAGAGGCCGTCCGGGTGGTCCGTTCGGGGGACTGGGTGGAATACGGTCAGTTCGCCGTCTCGACCGTCACGCTCGACAGGGCGCTCGCGGCCCGCAGGGACGAGCTTCTCGACGTCAAGATCCGGGCCACCACGAGGGCTATCGGGATCCCCGAAACGGTCAAGGCCGACCCGACGACGGAGCACTTCGCCTACCACAACCTCCACTTCAGCGGTAACGACCGCAAGGCCCACGACCAGGGGCTGTGCTGGTTCGTTCCCATCCTCTACCACGAGGTGCCCCGCTACTACCGGGAGAACTGCGAATTGGATGTGGCCATGATGCCCGTGGCACCCATGGACCGCAACGGCTACTTCAACTTCAGTCTCTCGAACTCCCACGCCCGGGCGATCTGCGACAAGGCGAAGACGATCATCGTCGAGGTCAACCCGAGACTCCCCTTGTGTCTCGGCGGCCGCGAGGAGAACATCCACATCTCCGAGGTGGACCTGATCGTCGAAAGCGACTGGAAGGTGCCGGAGCTTCCCTCCGCCGCGCCCAGCGAGGTGGACCGGAAAATCGCCTCGCTCATCGTGGGCGAGCTGAAAGACGGCTGCTGCATCCAGCTCGGCATCGGCGGGATGCCCAACGCGGTGGGGACCATGATCGCCCAGTCGGACCTGAAGGATCTGGGCATTCACACGGAGATGTTCTGCGACTCCATGATGGAGATGGCCCTGGCGGGCCGGGTGACGGGCAGCCGCAAGATGACGGACCGCGGCAAGATCGCCTACACGTTCTGCCTGGGCTCGAAGGCCTGCTACGACTTCCTGGACCGCAACCCGATGTGCGCATCCTACCCCGTGAACTACACGAACGACCCCTTCGTCATCGCCCAGAACGACAACTTCATCGCCATCAACAACTGCGTGGAGATCGACCTCTTCGGGCAGGTCTGTTCGGAATCGTCGGGGACGCGGCACATCAGCGGCACAGGCGGCCAGGTGGATTTCACCTACGGCGCCTACCGCTCGAAGGGCGGCAAGGCGTTCCTCTGCATGAGTTCCACCTTCGAGAAGAAGGGGACGGTTGTCTCCCGGATCAAGCCCCTGCTCACGGAAGGGGCCATCGTGACGGATCCGCGGGCGATGGTGTCCTACGTCGTGACGGAGTACGGCATCGTGAACCTCAAAGGCAAGTCGACATGGGAACGGGCCGAGGCCCTGATCTCGATCGCGCATCCCGATTTCCGGGACGAGCTCGCCCGCGAGGCGGAAAAGATGGGGATCTGGCGGCGCTCCAACCGCGCCCGCACCGGGTCGGCCACGGTCGTGGCGTTTCGCCGCTGACCCTCCCCGTAACGGCCCCCTCTACAACTTCCCGCCCGCCACGACACGGGTCCGGGGAGAGGGCGCGTTACACCTCCTCTCGAGAGGGTCGGCGTTTCGTCAGGGTACCCGCATCCCTTTTCGGATGGGACACCACCTCCCTCCGTCCTGCCGGAAAGGGATGCGGCCATGCCCTGTTTGCCCGCGGGCTCCCGCCGGGCGCATCGCAACGGAGAGGGTCTTATAAAGGGGCCGGGCCTCGTGCCCGCCCCTGCCCTCCCTGTGTTGCGCGCCGGCTCACGCCCCGCAGATCACGGAGATCTCGATGGCGGCATCCCGGGGCAGCCGGGCCACCTGGACGGTCTCCCGTGCCGGGGGGGCGATAGGGAAATAACGGGCGTAGACCGTGTTGAATGCCGCGAAATCGTTCATGTCCCTCAGGAACACCGTGGATTTCAGAACGTTCTCCAGGGTCATGCCGGCAGCCCCGACGATGGCCTTGAGGTTCTCCAGAACCTGCTCGGCCTGCGCCTCGATGCCCGCCCCGGCGAATTCGCCCGTCTTCGGGTCCATCCCGAGCGTCCCCGACACGAACAGCAGGTTCCCGTGCTGGATGGCCTGCGAATAGGGCCCGATCGCAGCGGGGGCCCCGGCGGTCGTCACGATGGTCTTCATGTCGCGATCCTCCTTTCCGGTACGGTTTGCGGACTATACCACGGAACGGCCGCCAGGTTCAGCGAAAACCCCGCGGGCGTGCCCGCCCAATTTTATGTTGACACTCCCGGCCTTTCCTTATAAAAAAACCCAGATTTAACTGCCGGAGGTCAGGTCATGAAAAAGCTCGCCCTGCTCGTCGCCGTCATCGCGGTTCTCGCGTTTGCGGCCGCCCCGTCCGCCCGGGCCGCCGAAGCCATCAAGATCGGGGCCGCCTTCGCCCTGTCGGGAAGCATCGCCGTCTACGGCGAGGGCTTCAAGAAGTGCATCGACCTTGCCGTCGAGGAGATCAACGCCAAGGGCGGCATCAAGGGCAAGAAAATCGAGATCGTCTACGAGGACAACAAGAGCAACCCGAAAGACTGCGTCACGGCCGTTCGGAAGCTGATCACCGTCGACAAGGTCCCCGTGATCTTCGGGCCCGCCGGCAGCTCCAATTTCATGGCCACGGCCCCCGTCGCCCAGGAAAACAAGGTCGTGCTGATCTCGGCCCAAGGCGCGGCCGTGGGCCTGACCAAGGCGGGGGAGTACATCTTCCGGGTCTTCCCCTCCGACACCCTGCAGGGCCCCCACCTGGCGAAGCTGGCCATGAGCAAGGGCTACAAGAAAGTGCCCGTCATGTATGTCAACAACGACTGGGGCCTCGGGCTGAAGAACGCCTTCGTGGACGCCTACAAGAAGATGGGCGGCACGGTGACGGACATCATCGCCTACGACGAGAAGAAGACGGACTACCGCACGGAGCTTCTCCGCGCCAGCAAGGGCAACCCTCCGGCCATCGTCAACCTGACCTACATCAACGAGGGCGCCGTGCAGTTCAAGCAGGCCTTCGAGATGGGCATCAAGACGCAGTGGCTCTGCGGCTCCGCCGCAAGGGCCCCCAAGATGGTGGAGCTGGCCGGCAAGGCCGCCGAGGGCGTCATCGGCACCTATCCCTCGGTACCGCAGAGCACGAGGCAGTACCAGTCGTTCAAGGAAGCGTACAAGAAGAAGTACGGCGACGACAAGATCCCCATCTTCGGCGACTACAACTACGACATGGTCTACGTGACGGCCCGTGCGATCGAGAGGGGCGGCTACACGGCTGACGGCATCCGCAAGGCCCTTCCCCAGGCCGCAAAGGGCTACAAGGGCGTGACGGGCGACAAGACCTTCGACAACGAGAGGAGCCCCAAATTCGCCGAGTACGGCATCTGGGTCGTCAAGGACGGCAAGATCGAAGACTACAAGAAATAAGCGGGACATAGAAGATCATCGGATCGGGCGCAGGAGGGTTCCGGCCGTCGTTTCGGCCGGAACCTCCTTTTTTTCATATGGATTCCATCGGCTACTACCTCCAGACCGTCCTCAACGGCATCCTCGCGGGCTGCATCTACGCCCTGTTCGCCATGGGGCTCACCCTCATCTACGGCGTGCTGAACTTCGTGAACTTCGCCCACGGGGAGCTGATCATGTGGGGGGCTTACTTCCTGCTCCTGTTCATGGGAGAGCCCTTCGGCCTGCCCCTGTACGCCGCCATTCTCCCGGCCCTGGCTCTCACGGGCTGCCTGGGGCTCGCGATGGATTACTCCGTGTTCCGCCCCATCCGCAGGGCCAACCGCCTGACGCTCCTCATCGCGGCGATGGGCCTCTCGGTCTTCCTGCGCAACGCGGCGCAGTTCTTCTGGGGCGCCGAGGTGAGGACCTACGGCCTCGAGGTGACGGCCGGGATGCGCTTTTTCGGCCTAACCATCACGGCCCCGCAGATGGCCATCATCGCCGTCACGATCCTCTGCGTGGCCGCGGTGTACCTGCTCTTCTTCAAGTCGCGCCTCGGCAAGTCGATGCGGGCCCTCTCGGACAACCTCGACCTCGCGAGAATCTCGGGAATCGACACGAAACGGGCGATCCTCTCGGCCTGGGTCATCTCGGCGGTCCTGGCGGCCGTGGGGGGCATCCTGCTCGCGCTCGACACGAACCTCTCCCCGGAAATGGGCGTCATCAACCTGATCAAGGCCTTCGCCGCGACGCTCATCGGCGGCGTGGGGAACCTCTGGGGGGCGCTGCTCGGGGGGATGCTCATCGGCCTGGCCGAGAACCTGGGCGTGCTCTTCATCTCGCCCGGCTACAAGGACGCCGTCGCCTTCGTCATCATGGTGATCATCCTGCTGGCCCGCCCCTACGTGATCATCGGGGAAAGGAGCGACTGAGATGGACCTGCTTCTTCACCTCGCCATCGTCGTCGCCATCTATGCCATCTTCGCTCTGAGCCTCAACGTGGAGGTGGGCTACACGGGGCTGTTCAACTTCGGCCACGTGGCCTTCTTCGCCATCGGCGCTTACACGTCGGCCCTGCTGACGCTGGCCGGCTTTCCCTTCACCATCGGCCTTCTGGCGGGACTTGTCCTGGCGGGCCTCTGCGGGTACCTGCTCAGCATCCCGGCTCTCAAGCTCCAGGGGGATTATTTCGGGATCGCGACCCTGGGCTTCGGCGAGATCCTCCGGATGGTCGTCAACAACGAGGTCTGGCTCACGAAGGGGCCCATGGGGCTTCCGGGCATCCCGCGGCCCGATCTCTTCGGCGTCGTCTTCGACACCCTTCCGGGCTACCTCGCTCTCTCGGGCGGCTTTGCGGTTGCGACCTTCGCCGTCCTGGCCTTCGTCGTCCTCAGCCCCTTCGGCCGCGCCCTGAAGGCCGTGCGCGACGACGAGACGGCGGCGGAGATCCTGGGCAAGAACGCCTTCCGGTTCAAGATCAAGTCCTTCGTCATCGGCTCCGTCTTCGCGGGGCTGTCGGGCGTGCTCTGGGCTCACTACACGACCTTCATCGGCCCCGGCGACTTCACCCTCACCGAGACCATCCTCGTGCTGCTCATCGTCGTCATGGGCGGTAAGGGGACCTTCCTCGGTCCCGTGGTAGGCGCCGTCGTCCTGATCTTCTTCCAGGAATCGGTTCGGTTCCTGCGCCTTCCGCCCGAGTGGACGCGGCTGCTGGGGCCGCTGCAGCAGATGGTGTTCGGGTTGCTGCTCGTCGTCCTCATGGTCTTCCGCCCCGAGGGGATCATCCGCGAGAAGGGGGGCCGGCGCGGTGATTGAGATCCGCAACGTCACGAAAACCTTCGGCGGCACGCGCGCCGTCTCGGACTGCACGATCAGCCTGGACGGCCTCGGCATCACGGGGCTCATCGGCCCCAACGGGAGCGGCAAGACGACGCTGTTCAACCTCATTACGGGCCTGCTCAAGCCCGACAGCGGGGAGATCCGGTTCCTCGGCAGCCGGATCGACGGCCGCCTGCCCCACGACATGGCCCGGCTGGGCCTGATCCGCACGTTCCAGCTCTCGCGGGTCTTCCCCCGTATGACGGTGCTGGAGAACATGCTGCTGGCACCCCAGGACCAGACGGGGGAGCGCTTCCTCTCGCTGTGGTTCCGGCTGCCGAAGATCCGGAGCGAGGAGTCGGAAAACCGCGAGCGGGCCCTCGAACTGCTCGACCTGCTGGGACTGACGCGGTTGCACGATCAGTTCGCCGAGAACCTCTCCTACGGGCAGCAGAAGCTCCTGGAGCTGGGCCGGGCCCTCATGGCGAAACCCAGGATGATCCTCCTGGACGAGCCAACGGCGGGGATCAACCCCACCCTGATCCGGACGATGATCGAGATGATCCTCACGATGAGGGAGCGGGGCCAGGTCTTTTTCATCATCGAGCACAACATGGACGTGGTCATCGAGGTCTGCGAGAAGGTCTTCGTCCTCGACCACGGCGAGAAGATTGCCGAGGGGCGGCCGGAGGAGATCCAGAAAGACCCCCGCGTGATCGAGGCGTACCTGGGATGCTGAGACTGGAAGCAAATGAGATCTTTGCCGGGTACGGCAAGATCGAGGTCCTGCACGGGGCGTCCATCCGCGCCGCGGCGGGCGAGATCATCTGCATCATCGGCCCCAACGGCTCCGGGAAGTCGACGCTTCTCAAGACCGTCTTCGGCCTCATCAAGCCGACGAAAGGCACCGTGAGCTTCGACGGGAAGGACATCACCCGGCTCGACCCGGAGCAGAAGGTGCCCCTCGGGATCGCCTTCATCCCCCAGGGACGCAATGTTTTCCCGTCGCTGACGGTCCGGGAGAACCTCGAGATGGGCGGCAACGTGCTCAACAGCGAAAAGGCGGTCCGCCTGGCCATCGAGGAGGCGGTGGAAGCCCACCCCCTGCTGAAGAAGAAGATCCGCGAGCGTGCCGGAAACCTCTCCGGCGGCGAGAAGCAGATCCTCTCGCTGGCCCGCGCGGACATGGTCAAGCCGGGCCTCATCCTCATGGACGAGCCCTCCATCGGCCTCTCGCCACGGATGATCGACGAGGTCTACATCAAGATCACGGAGATCAACCGCCGGGGCACCACCTTCGCCATCGTCGAGCAGAACGCCCGCAAGGCCCTCTCTATCGCGCACCGCGGCTACGTGCTGGACCTGGGACAGACGCGTCTCGAGGACACGGGTTCAGGGCTCCTCGACAACGAGGAAGTGAAAAAGCTCTACCTGGGCGGCTGATCGTCAGGGTTCAGGGACCAGGGTACGGGGTCCAAGGCCAACGGCCAGGGTTCAGGGTCCAGGGGTCCGGGTACAGGCAAAACAACATCCATCCAGTATCCTGACTCGACCTGTCGCCGCACTTCACAATCAACTGCCAACATGCTAGACTGACATCACATTTAACCGCTCGCCATCACATCGGTTCGCCTGAGTACAGACATTGTCGTGATCCTGTCCGAACAGACAAGACCGGATAGACGGGATAGACCGCTTAGACCATCTTACGGGAGGATACCATGAAACCCATCGGACCCCTGATGTGGGAGCATCGGCTGATCGAGCAGATGGTGAACCTTCTCCGCGCGGAGATCGACCGCATCACGAGCCGCAAGACGGTCAACGTGATCCTCATCGAACAGGCCGTCGATTTCTTCCGGACCTACGCCGACCGGACCCACCACGGCAAGGAGGAAGAGATCCTGTTCCGCGATCTCGCGGGAAAGAAATTGTCCCCGGAACACCGGGCCGTCATGGAGGAGTTGATCCGCGAGCACGTCCACGGCCGCGGGCTGGTGCGCAAACTCGTCGAGGCGAAGGACCTCCACGTCAACGGCTACGCCGAGGCGCTGCCCCACATCGCCCGGGAGATCAAGGCGCTCGTCGATTTCTACCCGGGGCACATCGAGAAGGAAGACAAGCGGTTCTTCTTCCCCTGCATGGCCTATTTCACGCAGGCCGAGCAGGACCGCATGCTCGGGGAGTTCCGGGCCTTCGACCGGAACATGATCCACGAGAAGTACCGCGGAGTGGTGGAAAATTTCCTGGGGAAGAAAGTGAAACGACCGGCCCGTGCAGACTGACGGTCAGGGCATGTCCGATTTCCTGCGCTTGCCGACGGAGGCGAGGTAGATCGTGAACTCCTCCCTGCCGTCCACCCGCAGGAGGCGGTCCATGGCCTCCTGGTCGTAAGCGGCCACGGCGCAGGTCCCCGCGCCGACGGCCTCGCAGGCCAGGTAGAGATTCTGGCAGACGTGCCCGGCATCCAGGGCGATGACCTTGGCGGCAGCCAGGCTGTAGCGCCACTCCATGCGGTAAGGAATGGCCGTCCAGACGAAGGTCACCGCCGACTGTGCCGGGTAGGGCTGGCCGAATATGGCTTCCACCACCTTCGCCCCGATGTTCTCGTCGGCACGTTCCAGCAGCAACTGGTGCTCGACGGGGAGATATCTGTATGTCCCCGCCAGAAGGCCCTTCACCCGGACCACGCACAGGTAGGTCTCGATCGCGTGCCGGCATCCTGCGGACGGAACCATCCGGTAGGCGTGCCCCTCGTCCATCTTCGTCCGGATTCCCTGGGTGGCCCACAGCAGGAAGCTCAGTTCGTCCAGAGTCATCTCCTCCCGGGTGTAAACGCGCCGGCTCTTGCGATTCCGGATGGCCTTCGCCAGGTCCACAGCCGGGATGTCCCGCCACGTTCCGAATCGGGCCAGATCGATCCGCACCGCGTCCGCTGGGTACGGCTTCTCGATGGGCGGGGGCGCAACGCCCCGGTTCTGGTCGGTCTCCGCGAAATCGATTTTTTTCCGAATGCTGTCCTTCAGGAAGAACCGGAACTGTTCGATGAGTTTCCTATCCATGGCACAACTCTTCCCCGGTCCCCGCGGGCCTACTTCCGGAACTGCCGGATGACCTCTCCGAACCCCTTGAGGGAGTCGACGATGGTTTTGTCCTCCACGCAGTAGGCGATCCGGAAGTAGCCCGGCGCCCCGAATCCGCTTCCCGGCACGGTGAGGATGTTCTTCTTCTGCAGGGCCCGGACGAACTCCACGTCGTCTGCGATGGGCGACTTCGGGAACAGGTAGAAGGCGCCCTCGGGTTTGGTGAACTCGTAGCCGCAGGCGGCAAGGCCGTCACAGAGAAGGTCCCGCTTGCGCTGGTACTCCGCCACGTTGACCTCCACGTCCAGGACTCTGGGCAAGACACGCTGGATGAAGGCCGGCGCGTTGACGAAGCCGAGCGTGCGGTTGCACATGACAAGCCCCCCCAGCAGCAGGTCGAGACTGTCCGTGGCGGGGTTCACGGCGATGAACCCGATCCTCTCGCCGGGAACGGAGAGCGTTTTCGAGTAGGAGTTCGCGATCAGGCTGTGCCGGTAGGCCTTCAGCAGGCTGGGGACCTTCGCGCCGTCGTAGACAATCTTGTCGTAGGGCTCGTCGGAGATGAGGTGGATCGCCCGGCCGATCTTCTTCCCCCTGTCTTCCAGCAACGACGCCAGGGCACGAATGGAGGCCTCGTCGTAAACGCGTCCCGTGGGATTGTTCGGTGTGTTGACGAGGACGGCCTTCGTCTTCTCCGTGATGGCCTCCTCGACAGCCCACAGATCGAGGGAGAAGTCCTCCTTCGACTTAACCAGCCGGACGACCCCGCCGTGGTTGTCCACGTAAGACTGGTACTCGACGAAGTACGGGGCGGGGATGATGACTTCGTCCCCCGGATCGAGGAGGGTCTTCAGGATCACGTTGAGGGCCCCCGCGGCCCCGCAGGTCATGATCACGTGGTCCGCCGCAAGCTTAACCCCGTGGTCCCGGCTCAGCTTCGACGCCACGGCGGCGCGGGTTTCAGGGTATCCCGCGTTGGGCATGTAGGCGTGCACGCCGGGGCGTTCGTCCCTCGCCACATCCAGGAGGGCTTTCTTGAGCTCCGGAGGAGGCGGCACGTTCGGGTTTCCCAGGCTGAAGTCGAAGACGTTTTCGGCCCCGAACTGCTGCTTGAGCCGGATCCCGTCTTCGAACATCTTGCGGATCCACGAGGACTTCGTGATCATCCCCTCGATCTTCTTCGATACCGCCATGGCTGCCTCCGTCGACAATCGGTTTTCCCTGGCGAGACGTAACACATCTGACCGACACCCGTCAACAGGAGAGTCCCGAAACTGCTTGACATTTCAAAGCCCTTCTTCTAACATGCCGACCGGTTTGGAGGGGGGTGCGCGGTCGCCATGATCATCCAGAAGGCCGGCAAAATCGTCGAGGGGCTCTACGCCCTGGCGGACATCGATCTGCCCGCCTGGCTCGTTGCGGCCGAGACCCCTTCGCTCTTCGACGCCGGGATCACCTACATGGGGCCCTCCTACCTCCGCGAGGTCCGGCAGCACCTCGGCGACGAGAGCCGGTTGCGCTGGGTCTTCATCACCCATGCCCACTTCGACCACGCCGGAACGGCCCCCTACCTCAAGCGCCGGATCCCCGGGCTCCAGGTGGCCGCAAGCCGTATGTCCGCCGACATTTTCAGGAAGCCTAACGCCGTCAGTTTGATCCAGAGCCTCAGCCGGGACTACGAGGAGCAGCACAGGGCTCTCTTCGGGAGCGAAAACGTCTCCTTCGATGCCCTCGCGGTGGACCGCATCCTCGAGGACGGCGAGACGGTCGACCTCGGCGGCGGCTGGACCTTCCGGGTGATCGCCACGCCGGGGCACACGCGGGACGGCATCTCCTTCTACTTCCCGGGCATCAAGGCCCTCATCTGCGGCGAGGCTGCAGGGGTGCCCGACCGCAATTTCAGGATCCACCCCGAGTTTCTCGCCAGCTACAAAGATTACGTGGCCTCCCTCGAGAAACTGGCCTCCCTGGACGTGGAGATCATCATGCTGAGCCACCACTACGTGCTCACCGGGGCGGACGCCCGGCATTATCTGAAAAATTCCCTGGAGAGCACCTTCGCCTTCGCGGAGAGGATCCGGAACTGCCTGGCCGCAGCCGGCGGCGACCAGGAGAGTGTGGTGAAGCGGATTTTCAAGGAGGACCACCGGGACACGGGCGCCATCCAGCAGGCCGAAAGGCCCTACCTGATCAACCTTGCGGCCAAGGTGAAAGCCGTGGCCGAGAACAGATAAGGGAGAGAGACGAACGATCATCACGAAAGGAGCGAGAGGTACATGAACATCCTGATATTCGGACCCAACGGCAGCGGCAAGGGGACCCAGGGCGCCATCGTCCAGAAGAAGTACGGCGTTCCCCACATCGAGACGGGCGTGATCTTCCGCGAGAACATCTCGAAAGGCACGGAACTCGGCAAGAAGGCGAAAGTGTACATCGACAAGGGCGATCTGGTCCCCGACGACATCACGATCCCCATGATCCTCGACCGGCTCCAGGAGCCCGACTGTGCAAAGGGCTGGCTCCTCGACGGCTTCCCCCGCAACCTCGCCCAGGCCGAAGCCATGTGGAAGGCCCTGCAGGCGCGCAACATGAAGCTCGACTTCGTTGTCGAGATCCTGCTGGCCCGCGACATCGCCAAGAAGCGCATCATGGGCCGCAGGCTCTGCCCGGTTGACAACAACCACCCGAACAACATCTACATCGACGCCATCAAGCCCGCCGAGAAGGGCGGCAAGACGGTGTGCCGGGTCTGCGGCGCCGACAACCTCAAAACCCGCGCGGACGACCAGGACGAGGCCGCCATCGACAAGCGCCACGGCATCTACTACGACACCAAGACGGGCTCGCTTGCGGCCGTGAATTTCTTCAAGCAGCGCGTGAAGGTCATCGAGGTGGACGGCACCCCCGGCGTGAAGGAGGTCTCCGAGGACCTCATGAAAAAACTGGGTTGATTTATTAATTATTTCAATGTATAAACGAATCCTCCCGCCGGGACTTTCCCGACGGGAGGATTTTTTTATAAAATGAGATGGAAGAGAATTCCGTCAGCGAAGTTAGGCGTTCTTCGGTAACCGCTCTTATCGAGACGGAGCGCCCGCAGCGCAAACTGTTTGAGCCCGAAGGGCGAGTTTTTGCGCCTGCAGCGGAGTGAGATTTAGAGCGGTCGAAGAAGGCCTATTCGCAGAGGAATTCTGTTCCATCGAATTGATAACGCTATGAAAAACATCCGCAACTTCAGCATCATCGCCCACATCGACCACGGCAAGTCGACCCTGGCCGACCGCCTCATCCAGCACACGGGAATGATCGAGGACCGCAACTTCCGCGACCAGATCCTCGACAACATGGACATCGAGCGCGAGCGGGGGATCACGATCAAGAGCCAGGCCGTCACCCTGCCCTACCGGGCAAAGAACGGCCAGGACTACATCCTCAACCTCATCGACACGCCGGGCCACGTGGATTTCACCTACGAGGTGTCGCGGTCCCTGGCCTCCTGCGAGGGGGTGCTGCTGCTCATCGACGCCTCGCAGGGCGTGCAGGCCCAGACGATCGCCAACCTCTACCTCGCCATGGAGCACAACCTGGCCATCATCCCCGTCATCAACAAGATCGACCTCCTTACGGCGGACGTGGACCGGGTACTCGAGCAGATCGACGGCGAGCTGGGTCTCGACCCCTTCAGTCACATCAAGTGCTCCGCCAAGCAGGGGATCGGGATCGAGGACGTCCTGGAAGCCATTGTCGAGCGCGTCCCGCACCCGACGGGCGACCCGGAGAAGCCGCTCTCTGCACTCATCTTCGACGCCCAGTACGACTCCTTCCGGGGCACCGTCATCCACTGCCGGGTCTTCGACGGGGCCGTCAAGCCGGGCAACATCATCCGGTTCATGTCCACCGGGTCCACCTACCGCGTGGAGGAGGTGGGCCGATTCGCCCTGACCCGTTCGAGGAAGGACATTTTGTCGGCAGGCGAGGTGGGGTACGTCATCGCCGGCGTGAAGACCGTATCCGACGTCCGCATCGGCGACACGATCACGCTCGACGACCGGCCCCTCGAGAATGCCCTGCCCGGCTTCAAGGAAATCAAGCCCGTCGTCTTCTCGTCCATCTACCCGATCGCATCGGACGACTACGAGGACCTCGCCGTCGCCCTGGAGAAGTATAAGCTCAACGACGCCGCCCTCGTGTACACAAAGGACTCCTCCGCCGCTCTCGGCCTGGGGTTCCGCTGCGGCTTCCTGGGGCTTCTGCACCTCGAGATCGTCCAGGAGCGGCTTGAGCGGGAGTTCGACCAGTCCATCATCCTCTCCGTGCCCAGCGTCCGGTACCGCTTCACCCTCAAGGACGGCAGCGTCGTGCAGGTGGACAACCCCTCGCACTACCCGGACCCCGCATCGATCGAAAAGGCCGAAGAGCCCTTCATCCGGGCCACCATGATCATGCCCGAGAAGTACCTCGGGGGCGTCATGAAGCTCTGCACGGAAAAGCGGGGCGCGAACTCGACCATGAACTACCTCAGCCCGGGCAGGGTGGAGCTCATCTACGAGATGCCGCTCGCCGAGGTCCTTTTCGACTTCTACGACCGGTTCAAGACGGTGACCCAGGGCTACGGCTCCTTCGACTACGACCTGATCGACTACCGGGAGGGCAAGCTCGTCCTGCTCGACATCCTCGTCAACGGCGAGAAGGTGGACGCCCTCTCCCAGATCGTTCACCGGGACAATGCCCGCCAGCGGGGCGTCCACGCCTGCGACAAGCTCAAGGATGAGATCCCGCGCCAGCAGTTCAAGATCGCGATCCAGGGAGCCATCGGCGGCGAGATCATCTCACGCTCGACGATCAGCCCCTTCCGCAAGGACGTTACGGCCAAGTGCTACGGCGGCGACATCACGCGAAAGCGCAAACTCCTGGAAAAGCAGAAAAAGGGCAAGAAGCGCATGAAGATGGTGGGTACCGTGAGCATCCCCCAGAGCGCCTTTCTGGCCGTGCTGCAATCGGACAATGACTGAGAAAGGACGGAAGTTCGGAAGCTCGGAAGTGAAGAAAAGCGTAAAAAGAGAATGGATTCCATCCACGCCGCTCTTCCGCTCTTCCGATGCTCCGCTCTTCCCTACCATATCCCCTGGACTGAGATAGCGATGAACGACAACAGGATCAGCACGGCCGCAGGGCTATACATACACGTCCCCTTCTGCCGCTCGAAGTGCGCCTACTGCGACTTCTATTCGGTCACGGATGACGCCCGTGTCGACGAATACCTCGAAGCCCTCTTTTGCGAGATGAGCCTCCGCCGGGATTTCGCCACGGTCTTCGACACGGTCTACTTCGGGGGCGGAACGCCGTCCTGCCTGTCGGCCGATCAATTGGCGGATCTCCTGCAGCGGCTCCGCTCCGTATTCTTGGTTTTGCCGGAGACCGAGATCACCGTGGAGGTCAATCCGGGAGACGTCGACGCCGCCTTCCTGTTCCGCCTGCGCGAAGCCGGTTTCAACCGGGTGAGCATCGGGGTGCAGTCCTTCGACGACCACATCCTGTCCACACTGGGGAGACGGCACAACGGCCGTGAAGGCCTCGAAGCGATCGAGTCGGCACGCAGGTCCGGATTCGAGAATCTCTCCGTCGACCTCATCTACGGGGTCCCCGGCCAGTCCCTCGAACTTTGGCAGCGGACGATGGAGACCGCCATTGCCTTCAGACCCGAGCACCTCTCCTGCTACGAGCTGACCCTCGAGCGGGGAACCCCCCTTTACCGCCGGGTGGAAGCGGGACAGGCGGCCCCCCTTCGCGAAGAGGAAGGATACCGGTTCTTTTCGACGACCTCGGCGTTCCTGGAGGACAACGGGTACGTCCACTACGAGGTCTCCAATTTCGCCCGGGGCGAGTCCCTCGTGTCCCGTCACAACCACAAGTACTGGGACCACACGCCCTATCTGGGCCTTGGCCCGGCGGCCCACTCCTTCCGCGGCAACCGTCGATGGTGGAATCACCGCGACCTGCAGCGCTACATCGGCGATCTGCGTGCAGGGCGTACGCCGGTGGACGGGCTGGAAGACCTCTCGCAGGAGCAGCTCCGGATGGAGGCCCTCTATTTCGGCTTCCGCACGAAGCGCGGGATACACAACCCCGTGTTCAAGGAACGTTACGGGATCGACCTGTTCCGTCAGGAGGAAACAGCCCTGCGCGGCATGCTCGACGAGGGGTTGATCCGCCTCGACGGGAAGGTTCTGTCCCCGACCCGGCGCGGGCTGGCCCTGGCGGACCGGCTGTGCCTGCTTTAAATTTTTCAAGGAATTGCTTGATTCCTGGCCGAGAATGTGAGAGTAAATAACGCTTCTGGATCGGCAGGATAACCCGCACGAGGTGAGATATGGGCAGTGTCGTCAAGAAAAGAAGGAAGAAGATCAGCAAGCACAAATACCGCAAGCGCCTGAAGGCCAATCGCCATAAGAAGCGTTAACGCCTTCGGGAAACCCCGCGGTTCTTCCGCGGGGCTCCCCGTTGCGGCATCCCGCCAGAACAAAAGGCCCCGTGAGTCGAAAGGCAGCGGCGTGACGAACGGTGCGCGAGGCGATCGCATCGACGATCGGTCCCACGGCGCCGGCCGCGTCCATGCCGCCGCGAGGCGTCCGGCCGATGCGATCGGGCCGTGCCGATCGGGATTGGGTCCATGGTGATCACGCCCCGCGATAAAGTCATCCTTGCCTCCGTCGCCGCCCTCTTCGCATTCCGGCTCCTCACGATCCTCGTCGTTCAGCTGGCCCCCGACGAGGCCTACTACTGGTACTGGGGACTGCACCCCTCGCTGTCGTACGCCGATCACCCCCCCCTGTCGGCCTGGGTGATGGCGCTCTTCACGACCCTGGGGGGTGACACGGAGCTGTTCGTCCGACTGGGCGGGTTTCTCCTCTCCGCAGCGGCCCTGTTCTTCCTCTGGGACACTGCCCGCACCCTCTTCCCATCGATTCGCGAACTTGCCGGCGACGTTCTCCTCGCCTTCAACGCGACGCTGCTATTCCCCGCGGGCTGCATCGTCCAGACTCCCGACACACCCATGCTCTTTTTCTGGGCGGCCGCGACGTGGTGCGGAAGCCGCATCGTGACGGGCGGACCCGGCTGGTGGTGGTACGGCTGGGGAGCGGCCCTCGGCCTGGGCCTGTTGAGCAAGTATACCATGATCCTTCTCGTCCCCTGCACCTTCGGGTTTCTCCTGTTCTGCCCGTCGCTGCGGCACTGGCTTGCCCGGAAAGAGCCCTGGCTGGGCCTCGTCGTCGCCTTCGGGATCTTCTCGCCCGTCCTATACTGGAATTGGCAGCACGACTGGCTGTCCTTCACGTACCAGCTCCGCCAGGGGTTCTCCCCCAAGCAGAAGGCTGTCCCCCTGAAGCTGCTGGAATATGTCGGCGGCCAGGCCGGTGTGGTCACCCCGATACTCTTCATCCTATTTGTCGCGTATAGCGTAAAAGCGCTCCGCAGGTGCATCGAGAGCCACAACCTTGCTTACGTCTACCTCCTGATGCTGTCGTGGCCCGTCCTTGCCTTCTTCGGGTTTTCCACGGCCGCGGGCAAAGTCGCCGAGGCAAACTGGCCCGCGCCCGCCTACATCGCGGGGTTTCTCCTCACAGGGGCCGTCTTTCGTAGCTTCTATGCGTCCCGGCCCGCCCACCGCCGCCTCGCCGCCGCCGGACTCGCCCTCGGTCTCGCTGCGACCCTCGTGATCCAGGCCCACCTGACGAGGTCCTTCCTGCCGATCCCCCCTGGAAAGGACCAGACCCGGCAGTTCCACGGCTGGCGCGAACTGGGCGGGCAGGTCTCGCGCATCATCGACGAGCGTCCCGCCGCGCATGGCTACATCCTCGTCTCGGACAAGGGGACCACGCTTGCCGAGGCCGTTTTCTACAGCGGGGCACGCCTGACGGGGCTGGATCTCTTTCAACCGGAACGGTACGTCTTCCTGGGGGAGCTGTCGGCACTGCAAGGGAAGGACGCCGTCCTGGTGCTCCACGGGTCCAACGAGGCCGGCCTGAAGCGATACGAGGGGTACTTCGACTCCATCGAGCCCGCCGGGGCCCACGACTTCCTGTTCCGCGGAGAGAAAATCGACGGGCTCAGCGTGAAGCTCTTTATCGGGCGTGGTTTCGTGGGAAGCTGGACACCCTCTTCGCGACAGTACTGAGGTCCTGTTCCGACCCGAGAATGAAAGGACACATTGGATGAAACCCTGGTATGAAGAGTTGTTTGAAAACTACGGAATGAAATATGACCGAGAAAACTTTGTGCAGGGAACGATCGGGGAATGTGTCTTTATTGAAAAAGAAATCGGATGCGACAAAGCGGCACGCATCCTGGATATCGGGTGTGGTACCGGAAGACGTGCCATCGAACTGGCGAAAAGAGGGTATCACGTTGTCGGAATCGATTTATCGGAATCGCTTTTGAAACGGGCGAAAGAAAAAGCGACGGAACAAAAGGTGCAAGTCGTTTTTAAAAAACATGATGCGAGATACCTTCCTTTTCTGAATGAATTCAATTTGGTCATCATGATATGCGAGGGTGCATTTTCGTTGATGGAAACGGACGAGATGAATTTTCAGATTCTCCAAAACGCCGCCAACGCCCTACTGCCGAAAGGGAAATTAATATTTACCACTTTGAATGGGTTATTTCCCTTGTATCACTCCGTCAAGGATTTCCTGGACTCGAACACAAAAGAAGGGAATGCAATAACCGCAAGGCTTGCATTTGATCTGATGACGTTTCGAGAGCACAGCACTCTTTATGTCGAAGATGATCTCGGCAACAAGAAAGAACTGCAGTGCAATGAAAGGTATTACGTGCCATCCGAGATCACATGGCTGTTACGGACGCTGAATTTCAGAACCGTCGATATTTACGGGGCGAAGCTCGGTGCTTTCAGCCGAAACGATAAATTGTCAACCGAAGATTTTGAAATGCTGATCGTAGCGGAAAAACAATGAATTCCCTCGCAGCCGGGGCATGAGGTGCCGCTGCCGAGGAACCCTATCGGCGGCAAGCCGCACGTCACCATCCACTGTTCAAGAACCACTCCCTTATTGCGGCGGTTTGCGCACCCGGAACGTCCAGGTGTGGTTGATCAGGTAGTTCAGGACCGCCGAGATGCCGATGGCGAGGAAATTGGCCAGTTCCAGGAACATGTGCTGCCTGAGGACGTTCGTGAACAGGACCTGTAACGCGATGGCCAGAGAGCAGGATGCGCAGTACTGGAGAAACTGGACGACGATCGATGCCCGGCCGTGGACCTTCCGGTCCCCCCACGTCCAGGCCCGGTTCCACAGGAAGTTGTGCGCCGTGGCGATGAAGATGGCCGTCGCGAGGGCCAGATTCGCACGGAGGTCCGGGGACTCGACGCCCCGATACGCCACCTTGTCTCCGAGGTAGAGCACGCCGACGTTGACGATCGTCCCGGCAAACCCGACGGCGCCGAACTTCGCGAAGCGCTGCTTCACCAGCCACTCGCCGCCCGGCAGCCGGGAGACGGCGTCCTTGACGGCCTGCTTGACCCGCAGCAGGGCGCTCATCGTCCGGGTTCCTCCGCCAGCAGCATCCCCAGCGCGCAGTCCAGAACGCTCTCGGGTCGAATGACCTTCAGGCACCGGTTGTCCCCGTCGCAGGGGGAGTTTCGGTGGTTGTAGGCCGTCAAGCAGGGCGAACAGGCGATTCCGCTGAAGAACACCTTCGACCCGGCGCTGTTGGGTCCGTACAGGACGGGCGTCTCGGGGCCGAAGAAGAGGATCGAGCGGATCGGCGTCATGACGGCGAACTGCCCGGGCCCGCCGTCGTTGGTGATGAGCAGCGACGCGATGTGGAAGATCACGAGCAACTCCCGGATCGTCTTCGTGTAGCCCGTCAGGTCGATGCACAACGGGCTGCGGCAATGCTCCTGGACGGTCCTCGCCAGGGCCTTGTCGGCCGGCATGCCGATGACTCCCACGGCGTGGCCCCGTTTCACCATTCCTTCCGCCGTTTGGCAGAAATACTCGAGGGGCCAGGCCCGTATCGGGAGAAGCCCCCCGCTGGGGTATATCAGCACCAGCTTTTTGCCGGCGAGCACCGGGAAATCGGCCAGGAGCCTCCTGTGCATCGCCTCGAGCTCTCCCTCGCGCATCCGCAGCATCGGGGCTTCCTTCGTGACGCTGCCGTACTCGCCCGTCTTGTTCTTCGGGACGTCGGCAGATTCGATGGCGTCCGCGAGGGCAAGGAACTGCTCGCTGATGTGGCGGTAAGGGTTGTAGAGCACGGGCCGGTTGATGAAATCGCCCCGGTAGAGGCCTTCCATCGTGTGCGGGTGAAATCCCACCCGCACGGGCGCGCCGCTGAACCAGGAAAAGATGCTGCTCACGCGTGCGAAGAGCTCGCAGTCGATGACGACGTCGAACCGCAGGGCGCGCATCTTGCGGATCGCCGCCAGGCTGTCCGCCGCCAGCCCCCCCGGCGACCGGTCGCTGAGCGTCATCACGTTCTCGGGCGGGATGAGCTCCAGGAGGTCGAGGATCTCCCGGTTCTTCTCGAATACCAGCGCGTGGATCGAGGCCTGCGGGTATTTCTCCCGCAGCCGGCGGAACAGGGAACAGCCGAGCACGAGGCTTCCCATCTCAGAGAGCAGGAGGACCAGGATCCTCTCCGGCGGCCCTGACAGCTCGCGGCCCCTCCCGAAGAACGACAGTGCCCGGCAGATCAACGGCCCGAAGGCCCGGTCGATCCTTCTCTGTGTCCCGACATCCATATCCGATTGCGATTCCTTCAAGCTTCCGTCGTCCGGGTCCAATGGGCATCGCCTGCCCGCCCCGGAGCCCGTCCTGTCTTCACAGGGCTTTCGGGCGCACCCATGCTCCCTCCCGATCGAGCCGGAACAGGTAATAGAGTGCAAGTCCCGCAATGTAAACCAGGACTCCCGACCAGATCACGTCCGTCAGGAAATGCCCTCCCTGGATCATCCTCCCCAGCCCCATCAGACCGCCGTAGAGAATTCCCGCCGACAGGGCCTTGCGCGCCCACCGGGGAGCCCTGCGCCTCAGCACGAAATAAGGGGCCATGACGAAAAACCCGACGGCCGCATGACCCGACGGGAAGGAGCGCCCCTGTCCCGCCGCCCCGGGGCTCCAGAAGGGGCGATAGGCTTCCGTGCCCCCGAACTGCACGATGTCGGCCGGTCGCGGCCGGCCCCAGTGGTCCTTGAAAACCGTGTTGACGATCAGGCCCGGTCCCAGGGCCAGAAAGGCCAAGACGAAGAGCGCGGCCGCCCTGTCCCGACGCAACCGCTCGATGAAAAAACCCAGCATGAAAACGACCGCGCCCATGCCCGCGAGGGCAAAAGCGGGGAGGTTGCCGTACCGGTAGAGCAACGCCCAGGGCTCCTCGATCCCCTGCGGCCAGCCTGCGCCGGGCACATAAAAAAAGGCCGCAACGGCCAGGTCGGCGCCCGACGCGCTCAGCGCCGCCGTGGCAGCGGCGACGGCCATCAAGGGGAAGAGAAACTCGGCGAGCAGGCCTTTCGTCATCTCCGTCCGTGAAAAAAAGGGCCTCCGCGAGGCTCCGTGCAGTCGGGGTCAATAAACCACACCTGCCGCGTCGAGTCAACTGTTTTGCCGTGGGATTACGGCATATTACGATTTCGCCGCCCCGTCCGCCGCCGCTCTTGCCGCTTGACAGGGCGGCAGATTTTCAGCACAGTAGTGCATCCGGCCCCCATCGAACGCCGGCGTCGAAGGACTTCCCCGCAGAACCGGGACCCCGCGGGACAGACGGAAGGAGAATCCCATGTCAACGCCTCTCCCCTCGCGCGACCTGGCCCGCGCGACCCTCGCGGTGCTCTTCATCGGGGTGCTGATCGCAGCCAACTTCTGGATCCTGAAACCCTTCCTCCCCTCCCTGGTCTGGGCGGTCATCATCGTCGCAGCCAGCTGGCCCATCCTGCTGCGCGTGCAGTCCCTGCTCGGCGGGAAACGGGGAGCGGCCGTGGCGGTCATGACGCTCGGGCTTCTCGCGCTCCTGATCGCCCCGCTCATCCTCGCCATTGTCACCATTCTGGACAACGTCGCGCAAGTCAAGGAGCTTCTGAAGACCTTGGAAGCGCAGGGCCTTCCCTCTCTGCCGGCATGGGTGTCCGGGATCCCCCTGGCAGGTCCCAGGTTGGCGGAGGCATGGGGAGAGCTCGCATCGGCAGGCCAGGAAGGGCTCGCTGCCCGGCTGGCCCCCCACGTCAAGGAGATCGTGAGCTGGTTCGTCGGTCAGGCGGGAAGCATAGGGATGATGATCGTCCAGTTCCTGCTCACCGTCATCATCGCCGCGATCCTCTATTCCGGAGGCGAAGCCACGGCGGATGCCGTTCGGCGCTTCGCCCGCCGGCTTGCAGGGCAGAAAGGAGATGACGTGACGGTTCTGGCCGGTAAGGCAATCCGGGGAGTTGCCCTCGGGGTCGGCCTCACCGCCGTCGTCCAGTCCGTCCTGGGGGGGATCGGCCTTGCCGTGACGGGCGTGCCTGCAGCCACGGTACTGACGGCGGTGATGCTCCTGCTGTGCATCGCCCAACTGGGCCCGGGGCTCGTGCTCATCCCGGCTGTGATCTGGCTGTTCTGGAGCGGCCAGACCCTCTGGGGCAGCGTGCTTCTGGTCTGGACGGTCATCGTGGGAACCATGGACAATTTCCTGCGTCCCCTTCTCATCAAGAAAGGCGCCGATCTGCCCCTGCTGCTGATCTTCGCCGGCGTGATCGGGGGCCTCATCGCCTTCGGCATCATCGGCCTTTTCATCGGCCCCGTGGTGCTGGCCGTGACGTACACCCTGCTCGCGGCGTGGGTCTCCGAATCCCCCGCCGAACACGACAGGGAGACCGCGGCGTAGTCGCTGCCGCTCGCGCGGCGCGCCGGGGTTCACACCCGGGTCAGCGGGATGAACGCGAACCGGTCCACGTCGAACAGGCCGCGGTCCGTCACCTTGAGGTGGGGGATCACGGGAAGCGCCAGGAAAGAAAGGATCATGAAGGGGTTGTCGACGACCCGCCGGCCGAGCGCCCCCGCCGCACCGTGAAGGGATTCGTGAAGTGCGGCCACTTCCTCGCAGGTCCTCTGCGACATGAGCCCCCCGAGGGGAAGCGGCAGGAACGCCTCCACCCGGTCGTTTCGCACCACGACGGCGCCGCCCCCGGATTGCCGGAGGACTTCGACGGCCCGCTGCATGTCGTCGTCGCGCGCGCCCGCCACGATGAGGTTGTGCGAGTCGTGGGCCACCGTCGAGGCAATGGCGCCTTCCTCGATGCCCAGCCCGTCCGCGAAGGCCACCCCCACGTTTCCCGTGCCTCGGTGCCGCTCGATGACGGCCACCTTGGTCAGCCCCAGCGCCTTCGCATCCAGGACTTCGCCCCTTTCTGGCAGCCTTCTCTCGCGCTTCTCGGTGAGGATCTGACCCGGGACGATGCCGATGACGTTCAGGACGGGGCCTTCGGCGCGGACGGCGATCCGGGCCCGCAGCGCTTCTGCCGGGGGGAGGTCCATGGACGAGCGGGCCGCGAAGCCGTCCGTCCCCGGGAAGGAAACGGCGTAGCGTCCATCGCGCCAGACCCACCGCCCGTCCTTCATGACGTCGGAGACCCCGAACCCCCGCAGATCCTCCAACAGGACCAGGTCCGCCCTCCGGCCCGGTGCAACGGCCCCGCGGTCGAAAAGGCGGAAATGTTCGAAGGGGCTCAGGCATGCCATGCGCAGCGCCGTGACGGGTTCGATCCCGTAGCGCACCGCCCGGCGGAGGATCTCGTCCATGTGTCCCTGTCGGCAGATCTCTTCGGGCGAGCGGTCGTCGGAGGCGAACCCCAGGCGGCACGCCGAGGCGGTCGCGGCCAGGGGCGAGAGGGCCTCGAGATTGCGGGCCGACGTCCCCTCCCGCAGGTAGAGGAACATCCCCTTGCGGAGTTTCTCCCTTCCCTCGTCGAGATTCGTCGTCTCGTGGTCCGACCCGATCCCGCAGGCGATGTAGTGGGACAGGTCCCTGCCCGACAGCAGCGGCGCGTGCCCGTCTGCGATCCGTCCCCGGAAGTGGCGCAGCTTCTCGACGCAGGACCGTTCCGCCGCGAGCAGGCCCGGGACGTTCATGAACTCCGCAAGACCGACGACGCGCCGGCTCGCAGCCAGGCGGGCGATCGCCTCCGCGGGGAGGTCGCCCTTCGTCGTCTCGAACGGGGTGGCGGGCACGCAGGCGGGAACGAGGAAGAAGACGTCGAGCGGCAGGCCTTCCGTGCTTTCGAGCATGAGCCGGAAACCCTCCTCGCCCAGGGCATTGGAGATTTCATGCGGGTCGGCGAAGACGGCTGTCGTCCCCCGGCGGACGACGGCACGGGCGAACTCGGGCGGGCTCAGCATGGTGCTTTCGATGTGGATGTGGCAGTCGGCGAACCCCGGCGCGACGAACCGGCCCGCCGCGTCGCGGGACTCGACGGCGGGCAGCTCTTCGAAGGCGAGGACGCGACCCCGGTGGACGGCGACGGGATGCTCCAGGATCTCGTTCGTGAACAGGTTGACGACGCGGCCGTTTCGGATCAGGCAATCGCAGGGCGTTCGCCCCGCGAAAATCTCCCTCCTCTCGGCGGCCTCGGCCGCAAAGGTCTCCATGTCCATGCCCGGCTCCCGGTCGGGGGGCGCGATCAGCTGCGCTCTTTGAAGCCGTTGGTCGAGATGAATTCCATCACGTCCCTGAAGCTGCGGTACTTGCGGACGCCCGCCCGCTCCTTCGCCGACAGCCGCGTCCAGAGGATCCCCTTGGCAAAGACGAGATCCGCCTTGCCCGCGGGGCACAGGTCCGAGTACCCGTCGCCCACGTACAGGATCGTCCCGTAGCGGGCCTGGCAGGATTCGAGGATGTTGCTCTTGCAGGTCCCGCAGGCGCTGCACGTCTCGTTGGCGTGCGGGAACTCGATGGACCGGGGCCGGCCCCCCTCGAAGGTCATCACGTTCGAGTAGAAGGGAATCCCGGCGAGGCCGTGCCGCCGAAGCACGAAGTCGATGTAGAAGTCCAGTCCGTCGGAAACGACCTTGACGTCGATACCCCTCTGGCGGCAGAAGTCGTAGAATGCCTCGAAGTGGGGATCGATAACGGTGTTTTCCTCCACGAACCGCAGCATCTCGTCCCGGGTGCCCCCCAGGATGGCGCAGATGCGGCCGTAGGCCTCCTTGGACCCGATCCGCCCCTCGCAGTAGTCCCGGTCGATCTCGTCCCAGCCGCTGCCGCTGAACTTCAGGAGGACCTCGTAGCCCACGTCGGTAAGGCTCAGGGTCCCGTCGAAATCGGTCAGCACCAGGAGGGGTTTCGTCGATGGCATCCCGTTGCACCCGCCTTGTTCAGGATTCTTTTTTCCTCAGGTATTTGAAATAGACGAACACGATGACGATGAGGACGGCCGACCGGATCACGTTCAGCGTCATCTCGCCCACCTGGCCGAACCAGTTCTCGAAGAACAGGAACATGACCCCCGCGGCCCCGATGATCCACCCCGCCGCGTCCCTGGGGCTCTGGACGAGCGTGAACAGCGCGAACACGATGATCAGGATGGGCCAGCTCTTGTCGAGGCTGTAGATGCCGAAGGTGCTCAGGAGCACCAGCACGCCCAACGCCAGCAGGATCACCGCGCCCGATACGACCTTCATCCTGTCCTTCGCTTCCACGATCGATCCTCCTTTCCGCGACATCGGGGCAGGCGGTTACGCCCCGCCCTTTTCTTCCTTCTTGAACATCAGGTTCAGCATGTCGATGGGGATCGGGAACACGGTGGTCGTGTTGTTCTCCGTCCCGATCTGCACCAGCGTCTGCAGGTAGCGGAGCTGCAGGGCCATGGGCTGCTGCTGCATGACGGCGGCGGCCTCGGAGAGCTTCTGCGCCGCTTGGAATTCGCCCTCGGCGGCGATGACCTTGGCGCGTCGCTCGCGTTCCGCCTCGGCCTGCTTCGCCATGGCCCGCTGCATGTCGGGCGGCAGGTCGATGTACTTGACCTCCACGTGGGTCACCTTGATTCCCCAGGGGTCGGTGCTGCGGTCGAGGATCTCCTGGATGTGAAGGTTGAGCTTCTCGCGGGAGGCGAGGATTTCGTCGAGCTCCACCTGCCCGCAGACGCTGCGGAGCGTCGTCTGGGCAAGCTGCGAGGTGGCGTAGAGAAAGTTCTCCACCTCGACGATGGCGTTCATGGCCTCGACGACGCGGAAGTAGACGACGGCGTTGACCTTGATGGAGACGTTGTCCCGCGTGATCACGTCCTGCGACGGGACGTCCATGGTGATCGTCCGCATGTCCACGCGGACCATGCGGTCCACGACGGGGATGAGGATGATGAGGCCCGGGCCCTTGACGGGGATGATCCGCCCCAGGCGGAACACGACGGCCCGTTCGTACTCGTTTAGCACCCGGATGGATGCGGCCAGGAACATGACGACCAGGACGACAAGGACGAGTATGGTATACATTGAAACCCCCTTTTACGAGCGTTCTTCTACTTCGACTTTCAGTTCTTTCACGCCGACCACGGCGACCTTTCTCCCCTTTTCGATGGGCGCCTTGCTGAAGGCGTTCCAGTACTCGCCCCGGATGAGCACCTTGCCGCTTTCGTGCACGGCGGACACGGACTGTCCCACGGCGCCGATCATGCCTTCGCCCCCGGTCATGACCTTGCGCATCTGGGCCCGGACGGCGATGGAAATGACGGCGATGAAGAACAGGGACACGATCGTCACGGCGGGGACCAGCACGCTCCAGGACACCCGGAGGGCCGGGTCCGGCGACTCGAACAGCATGATCGAGCCCAGGACAAGGGAGACGACCCCCCCGATCGTGAGAACCCCGTGGCTGACGACCTTGATCTCCGCGATGAACAGGATCACGGCAAATAGGATCAGGAGGATGCCCGCGTAGTTGACGGGGAGCGTCTGGAAGGCGAAGAAGGCGAGGATCAGCGAGATCCCGCCGATGATCCCCGGCACGACGACCCCCGGGGAGGAAAACTCGAAGTACAGGCCCGCGAGCCCCAGCAGGAACAGGATGAAGGCGATGTTGGGGTTCGAGATCGTGATGAGCACCTTCTCCCGGAAGCCCATTTCTTTGCGGTTGATCTCGGCGCCCTTCGTCTTCAGCGCCCGGGTCCCGGAGGCGAGCTTCACCTCCCGGCCGTCGATCTTCTCCAGAAGCTGAGCGAGGTCCTCGGCGATCACGTCGATGACCTTGAGCTTCAGGGCCTCTTCGGCCGTCACGGAGACGCTCTTGCGGATGGCCTCCTCGATCCAGTCTGCGTTGCGGCCCTTCTGGTCCGCGATGCCCCGGCCGTAGGCCACGGCGTCGTTCTCGACCTTTTCCATCATGGTCTCGTCGGCCTTGCCGAACCCCATGGCCACGGGGTGTGCCGCCCCGATGTTGGTCCCGGGGGCCATGGCCGCCACGTGGGCCGAGATCGTGATGAGCACCCCCGCCGACGCCGCCCTCGCCCCGGAGGGAGACACGTAGACGACGACGGGGACCGAGGCGTTGAGGCATTCCTTGATGATGTCCCGCATGGAGAGGTCGAGCCCGCCGGGCGTGTCGAGTTGGACGACGATGGCCTCCGCCCCGCTCTCTGCGGCCTGCTTGACATTCTTGACGATGTATTCCCCGATGGGGGGGGTGATGGCATCGCTGACGACGATGACATCGACGATGCGCTTTTCCTCCGCGGCTTGCAAACCCGTCACCCCGACCCCGCATGCCAGGAGAAACAGGGCCGCCGCAGCCACCAGCGCGATCGCACGACGATCAGCAGTTCTCTTCATCGCTTCGCCTCACAGGATCTTCATGATTTTCTGCACGTCTTCCCAGACCGGCTTCTTCGCATCGGGGTTGCGCAGGAGGTACGCCGGGTGATAGGTCGGCATGAGCTTGCGCCCGTGGTAGTCGTGAAACTTCCCCCGGATCGCCGAGATGGGAGCCTCGGTGCGCAAGAGGGTCTTCGCGGCGAAGGTCCCGAGGGCGCAGATGATCTCCGGGTCGATGGCCTCGAGCTGCTTCACGAGGAAGGGTTCGCATGTGGCGATCTCGTCTTCCTTGGGGTTGCGGTTCCCCGGGGGCCGGCACTTCAGGATGTTGCAGATGTAGACCTCCTCGCGCGCAAGCCCCATGGCGTTGATGATCTTCGTGAGCAGCTGCCCCGCACGGCCCACGAAGGGCCTGCCCTGCTTGTCTTCCTCTTCGCCCGGGGCCTCCCCGACGAAAACGAGCCTCGCCCTGGGACTGCCCTCGCCGAAGACGAGGGTGCGCCGCGTGCGGTGGAGTGGGCACCGGGTGCAGTCGCCCAGTTCCTCCCGGACCGCGCCGAGGCTTACGGGGCCCTGGTCCCGCGCGGGCATCGAAGCCGCGGCGGGCGACTCCGATTCCCCGGCGATCGCTTCTTCCGAACGGGGTCGCCCCGACCCCCTTCGGTTCAGCCGCGAGGCGGGGATGCAGGAATCTTGCTCGCCTGCAACGTGATTCTTCAGGGCGCTCACGAGGCCGAGCAGCTCCCCTCGCAGGTCATCGTTTCCGTGCACGGGCCGCCCCTTTTCGTTTCCCGACGAGGTCCGCAACGCGGTCCAGGATGCGGTGCGCCACATCCATCTTGTCCATCAGAGGAAGGTCCTGCGAGCCCCCTTCCCGGTCGAGGATCTTGACGATGTTCGTCTCCCCCGCGAATCCCGCCCCGGGCAGGGTGATGTCGTTGGCCACGATGAGGTCCATGTTCTTTTCCTTCATCTTCTTCGCGGCGTACCCGACGAGGTTGTCCGTCTCGACGGCAAACCCCACCAGGATTCGATCCCCCTTGACCTTCCCCACCTCGGAGATGATGTCGGGGTTCCTTTCGAGCCTGAATTCCAGGGGGCGATCCGTTTTCTTGATCTTGGACTCGGAGTACCCCGCGGGCCGGTAATCGGCCACGGCGGCGGACTTGACGACGACGGTCGCTTCCGCCAGGTTCGACATGACCGCGTCGCGCATCTCGCGTGCGGACGAGACGGCCACGAACCGGACCCCCCGGGGCCGCGGCAGGCTCGTGGGACCGCTGACGAGCGTGACCTTCGCCCCGCGTCGCTTCGCCGCCAGGGCCACGGCGTAACCCATCCTGCCCGTCGAGTAATTCGTGATGAACCGCACGGGGTCGAAGGCTTCCCTCGTGGGGCCCGCCGTGACCAGGACGCACTGCCCGTCGAGGTCCTTGGCCGTCAGGAGCTCCTCGGCGTCTTCCACGATGTCCTCGAGGCACGCGAGACGGCCGTACCCCTCGGTCTTGCAGGCCAGTTCCCCGTACCCCGCCTCGACGAACCGGTAGCCCTTCGCGGCGAGCTTTTCCATGTTCTCGCGCACGATGGGGTTCGCGTACATGTTCACGTTCATGGCCGGGCAGATGAGGACCGGCGCCCGCGTGGCCATGACCGTCGTCGTCAGCAGGTCGTCGGCGATGCCGCCCGCGATCTTGCCGATCACGTTCGCCGTGGCCGGCGCCAGCAGGACGAGGTGGGCGCTCTCGGCCAGCGAGATGTGCCCGATCTCCCACTCGCCCGTCAACTGGAAGGTGTCGACGGATACGGGATTCCCCGTGAGGGTCTGAAAGGTAAGCGGGGTGATGAACTCCGTGGCGTTGCGGGTCATGATGACGTGTACGGCAGCCCCCCGCTTGATGAATTCCCGGGCCAGCTCGGCGGCCTTGTAGGCCGCAATGCCGCCGGTCACCCCCAGGACGATCTTCCTGCCTTTCATGCCTGATGCCCCCGATGAACGATTTCAGCGCCTTCGGCGCGCACGTTGCGATCGATCCGCCGTTGTGCGGGAGAGTGGGGGCAAGGCCGTCGCCCCCGGATGAGCCTCTGAACATGAATATACCAAATCGCTCGGATCGTCAAGGAATGAAGGGATTTACGGGCCTTGATTCGGCTTGAAAATTTCTCCAATCCGGGTATGATGGGCGACGTTTGGGCGTGCCGCACGCCGCCATTCCCTTTCCCCCGGGAGGAGCAGCCATGAACCGGATGTACCTGATTGCCCTGGCCGCCGTGATCGCGCTGGCGGGCGCCGCCGTCTGGGCATTCAACACCGTGCTCGAATTCGAGAAACCCGCCGTCACCGTGAAAGACGATCTCTCGACGATAGGCCAGGGAAAGGCAATCGCACTGACCGTCACGGATCACAAGAGCGGGATCCGGGGCGTCTCCGTCTCGATCGCCCAGGAAGGCAAGGACGCGGTCCTGTTCTCCAGGAGCTATCCCAAGGGGACCGGGGAGGAGTCCCTGAGCGTCGAAGTCAACCCGCGCGCCAGGGGCCTGAAGGACGGTCCGGCGACGATCACGGTCACGGCGGAAGACCACTCCTGGCTCAAGAACCGGGGGACGGTCACGATCGAAACCTCCATCGACACGGTCCCGCCGCAGATCTCGCTGATCAGCACGGCTCACAACGTCAACGCGGGCGGGACCGGTGTGGCCGTCTACCGCGTCTCCGAGGACGTGACGACGACGGGCCTGAAGATGGGCGACCGCTTCTTCAGGGGCTATCCCTTCTCGGTCCAGGGCAAACCCTGCCACATCGTGTACTTCGCCGTCCCGTCCTCGGCCGGCAAGGGGGACCTCAAGATCCTGATCACGGCACAGGACCGGGCCGGAAACGAGTCCTCCGCCCTGCTGCCCCACCTCGTCCGGGAGAAGAAGTTCAAGGCGGACAAGATCACGATCAGCCGGGCCTTCATCGACAACATGGCCCCCACGTTCCGCCAGCAGGATCCCCGCGTGCCGACCACGCCGCTGGAGGCGTTCCTGTTCATCAACGAAAAGCTCCGGGACGAAAACTTCAAGACCATCCGGGAGGCCTGCTCGAACACGCAGCCCAAGCCGGTCTGGGAAGGCACCTTTCTGCGTATGAAAAACGCCGCGCCCATGGCCGGTTTCGGCGAGGAACGATCCTACTGGTTCGAGGGGATGGCCGTGAGCCGCAGCACGCATCTGGGCGTCGACCTCGCATCGACGGAGCACGCCCCCATCGAGTCGGCCAATCACGGAACCGTCGTTTTCGCGGGCCCGCTCGGGATCTATGGCAACGCCGTCATCGTGGACCACGGGCTCGGCCTGTGCAGTCTCTACGCGCACCTCTCGGAAATCGGCGTGAAGACGGGCCAGGCCGTCACCCGGGGGGAAACGCTGGGAGCGAGCGGGAGCACGGGGCTCGCGAGCGGCGATCACCTGCACTTCTCGATCCTGGTCGGCGGGGTGTTCGTCAACCCGGCGGAGTGGTGGGACGCGCACTGGATCCGCGACAACGTGACGGGAAAACTCACCGAGTCGCCCTCGCAGTCGGCTGCGCCCGCGGCAAAAGCCCAGCCCGCGAAGGCCAAGGCGAAGCCCAAAAAGAAAGGGTCAAAGAGATAGGGTTCAGGGGCCAGGGTACAGGGTCCAGGATAATCGAATACGAGAAAAAGAAAGGATCGAGGAGATGTTCCCCGATCCTTTTTATTTCTTCCAAGGTCCTTCTTTCCCTGAACCCTGAACCCCGGACCCTGTACCCTGTCTCCTATGATCGGTGGATGTCGCGGTGAGTCGCGTTCACCAAGTACCCCTGCCCGGCAAAATGCTCGGCCAGCCGTTTGGCCATGACCACGGAGCGGTGCTTGCCGCCCGTGCAGCCGAGGGCCACGTTGAGACTCGACTTCCCCTCCTTCTCGTAGAGGGGGATGAGGAACTCCATCATGCCGAGAAGCTGCTTGAGGAAGGTCTGACTTTCCTGCCACCCCATGACATAGTCCTGGATCTTGCGGTCTTCCCCGTTGAGCTGCTTCAGTTCCTCGATGAAGTACGGGTTGGGCAGGAACCTCACGTCCAGCACGATGTCCGCCTCGGGCGGCAGCCCGTAGCGATAGCCGAAGGACATGAGGTTGATCACGAGCCTCTTCTCCGACGGGGAGGCCGTGAAGTGCCGCTGGATGACTTCCTTGAGCTGGTGGACGTTGAACGAAGAAGTGTTCACGACCTTGTCGGCCATGTTCCGCAGCGCCGCCAGCTTTTCCCGTTCCAGCGCGATCCCCTCCATGACCGTTCCGCGCTCGCACAGCGGGTGGGCCCGCCTCGTCTCCCGGAAGCGTCGAAGGAGCGAGTCGTCGCTGGCGTCGAGAAAGAGGATCTCGATCCTGTGACCCTGCTCTTTCAGGGCGGAGAAGATCTCCGCGTACTTTTCCAGGAAATACCGCTCCCGCAGGTCCATCACGAGGGCGACCTTGCTGATCTCGCTGGCCGCGTCGGTCTGCATCTCGAGGAACTTCGGCAGGAGCGCCACGGGGAGGTTGTCCACGCAGAAGAACCCCACGTCCTCCAGCGCTCGGAGGGCCGTGCTCTTCCCCGAACCGGACATGCCGGTGACGATGACGATCCTCAGGTTTTGCATGCGGGACCCCCTGGTGCGGGGTAGTGTCGGCGCCGTCCGGCCCGGGGAAACCGGTGACGGGGGTGAGACAACGCGACTGGAATTGTCGGGGCTGCTGTGGGGATGCTCTCCATCGGGTCACGCCCTGCGGGCCTGTCTGCAGCGGTTGCGACGGGACGAGAAGTCCCTTTTCAATAGGACTCGTCTTTCTCGGCGATTTTCCGGTATATCTCCTCGGCGCTCTTTGCCTCCAGGAGACCGTTGCGGAACTCCGGGTCCTTGAGCATGCGGGAGATCTTCGCCAGGGCCTTGAGATGCTGGCCCGTCGAGCTTTCGGGCGCCATCAGCAGGAAGAAGATGTGAACGGGCTTCCCGTCGATGGCGTCGAAGTCGATTCCCTGGCGGCTTCGGCCGAAGGAAATCACCAGGCGATCCAGGCCTTTGAGCTTCCCATGGGGGATGGCGATCCCGTCCCCGATGCCCGTGCTGCCCAGCTTCTCCCGCTCGAGAAGCACGTCGACCATGGCCCCCGGCGCAAGCCCCTTCTGATCGCGGCTGAAGATCTCCGACAGCTCTGCGAGGACGGCACGCTTGGACGTGGCCTTCAGTTCCTCGATGATGTAGTCCTTGTCGAACATGTCGTTGATGTGCATGGGGAAATCTCGTCCGTTCAGCTGTTTGCCTCGAGCAGCGCGAAATTTCCATCTTCCCGACGGTAGATGACGCTGATGTTCTCCGACTGCGCATCCCGGTAGATGACGAAGCGGTTGCGGGAGCCCTCCATCTCGATCATGGCCTCTTCCAGGGACATGGGCTTGAGCACGACCTTGCGGGTCTCGACCACCCGGGCCCGCGACTCCTCCTCGAAGCCGGCGGACGCCTCGCGCGGCCCGCCCTTCTCCTCGGCACGGTTCGTGCCGGCCTTGTGGTCCCGGCTCTTCTCCTTGTGCTTCTTGATCTGGCGCTCGATCTTGTCGATCACGTTGTCGATCGCCAGCTGCATGTCCTTGGCCTCTTCCTTGCCGACGAGGTTGATCCCCTTGGCCATGATGTTGACTTCGGCCACACTGCGGAATTTTTCAACGGAGAGGACGACGTGGGCCTCTACGGGTTTGTCGATGTATTTCTGGATCTTGCTCAGCCGCTCCGTCACATAATCCTTGAACCAATTTTCCGACCCCGTATTCCGAAAGGTCACGGAAACCTGCATGTGTTCACGCCTCCTCATCCAGAGTTCTCGGGTTGCCCCTTCCTGCCCGTTTTCCTTGCAAGAAGGAGGCCCCGGGCCGCGGGCAAGACGGACGGCGGTTCATGCCGCGCGGTATGCCGTTTCCGTCTGAAAATAAGCTCTGCCTTATAGGCCAGAGCCCTTGAAATGTCAATCAGTTTTTGGGCTTGATGAAAAATTTCTTGCGCTTGGACGAAGGAAGGATGCCCATCATTTCCCGGTACTTGGCCACGGTCCGCCGGGCGATCGAGATGCCCTGGCCGCTGAGGATGTCGACGATCTCGCTGTCGCTCAAGGGCTTGCGGGCGTCCTCGCCGCTGATGATCTTCCGGATCTCCTCCTGGACGCTCTTCGAGGCGATCGTGTCGCCGCTCGTCTTGCTGATGCTGCTGTTGAAGAAGTACTTCAGCTCGAAGATGCCCCTCGGCGTGTGCATGTACTTGTTGGTCGTCACGCGGCTGATCGTGGACTCGTGCATCTCCACGTCGTCGGCGACATCGCGCAACACCAGAGGCTTCAGGAAGTGAATCCCGTTGTCGAAGAATTCGCGCTGGAACTTGACGATGCTCTCGGTGACCCGGAATATCGTTCTCTGTCGCTGCTGGATGCTCTTGATGAGCCACGTGGCCGACTGGAGCCTCTCCTTGATGTATTTCTTGCACTCGTCGCCGCTCTGCGCCCCTTCGGAGCCTCCCCCCAGGATCTCCCGGTAGAAGTTGCTGATCCGCAGCCGAGGGAGACCCTCGTCGTTCAGGATGATCTTGTACTCGTCGCCCACCTTGAATACGAACACGTCGGGGATGATGTACTGGGGGCCCTCGTCGCTGTACACGAGACCCGGTTTGGGATCCATGCGGCTGATGAGGAAGATGGCGTCAAGGACTTCGGCGATCGGAATCTTGAGCTTCTTTGCGATGTTGTTGTAGTTCTTCGTCTCCAGGTCGTGGAGGTAGTCGCGGATGATCGTCTCGATCAGGGCGTGGGAGGCACCCACGTACCGGGACTGCAGCAGCAGGCACTCCCGGAGGTCCCGTGCCGCGATCCCCGGCGGGTCGAATTCCTGGATCCGGGCCAGCACCTTCTCGACGACCTCGACGCCGACCTTTTCCTGCTCGGCGATCTCATCGACGGTGGCCGCGAGGTAGCCGCTCGTGTCCAGATTGCCGATGATCTGCTCGCCGATGCGGCGTTCCGCTTCCGAGAGGCGGGAGAGACCCAGCTGCCACATCAGGTGGTCCGTGAGCGTCGTCTTGCGGGACAGCATGTTCTCCCAGGAAGGCCCCTCGTCCTCCTCCCGGTCGTACGTCACCCGCATGGGGCCGTAATCTTCCAGGTAGCTGTCCCAGTCGAAATCTTCCTTGCCGTCCCCCTCGCCCGTCACCTCGCCGGTTCGCTCCGCGGTCTTGACCTCGTCGACCTCCGGCGCGGGCGCCCCTTCCTCGCCGAACTCCTCGCTCGCGCGTTCCTCGAGCAGGGGGTTCTCCTCCATCTCCTGCTGGATCATGTCGATCAGCTCGATCCGGGAAAGCTGGAGCAGCTTGATCGCCTGCTGCAGCTGGGGCGTCATGATCAGCTGCTGGCTGAGCTTGAGGCTCTGTTTGAGTTCGAACGTCATGCCTTCCTGCCTGCTGAGGTCCTAAAACCTGAAGTCGTCGCCCAGGTAGAACTTCCGGGCGATTTTACTCTCCGCGATCATGTCGGGCAAGCCCTCGATCAGCACCGTCCCCTCGTTAAGGATGTAAGCCCGGTCGCACACCGAAAGGGTCTCCCGCACGTTGTGGTCCGAGATGACCACCCCGATGCCCTTGGATTTGAGCTTCTGGATGATCTTCTGGATATCCGCCACGGCCAGCGGGTCGATCCCCGCGAACGGCTCGTCGAGCAGGATGAACCGCGGGGACGTGACCAGCGCCCGCGTGATCTCCACCCTCCGCCTCTCCCCCCCCGAGAGGGAGTAGGCCTTGCTCGAGGCCAGGCCGGTGAGATCGAGTTCTCCCAGCAATTGGTCGAGCCTATTCTTCCTCTCCTCGCCGTCGATGTCAAGCGTTTCGAGGATCGCCAGGATATTTTCCTTGACAGTCAGTTTCCTGAATACGGAAGGCTCCTGGGGCAGGTAATTGATGCCCTTGCGAGCCCTCATGTACATGGGGTCCCGGGTGATCTCCTCGGTATCGAGAAAGATCCGGCCGTCGTCAGGCTTGATGAGACCGACGATCATGTAGAAGGTCGTCGTCTTGCCCGCGCCGTTGGGGCCCAGCAGGCCCACGACCTCGCCCGGGCGGATCTCCAGGTCCACGCCGCTGACGACCTTCCGGCCCCCGTATACCTTTGTCAATGCCCTGGCTTCGAGCTTGCTCATCGGCTGCCATGGCCCGGCCGCCCGGGCATGCCTCTCGGCTACTCCTTTTTCTTTTTCCCCTTCGACTCGTCGGGGTAGATGGTCGCCGTGACCCGCTTTCCCGATGAGCCCTCGACGACCCCGCGGTTCTCGTTGAGGAGCACGACGACGCGGTCGCCGGTGACGACGTTGCTGCCCTCGCGCATGACGGGGTTGCCCGTCACGACGATGCGCTGCTCGTCGGCGTGGTAAACGGCCTGATCGCCCGTGACGATGCGGTCCTTCTCGGTGATCCTCACGTTCCCCTTCGAGACGATGCGGTCGATGTCGCCGGCAGCACCGGCCGCGGCCCCCTTCGCAGCCCCCTGGGGGCCCGCCTTCTTCTTGAAGTACAGCATCAGGGAGTCGCTCTTGATGACGCGATCGCCCTGGGTGGCGACGACGTTGCCGGAGAACTCGACGAGATCCTTCTCCCGGTAGGCGTCGAGACGGTCGGAGACGATCTCGATCGGCCTGTTGCCCCCTTCCTTGAGCCACTGGGAACGCTTGTCCTGGGCCTGGAGGGGCTGCGGGATCGAAAAAACGCCCAGCAGGCATATCGCGAGGATCGTCAGAAGGGCTCGTTTCACGGTGTCTGCCTCATGCGTCCATGACCATCATCGGACCCGCGCTTTCACGGGTCCGGAGAGTGAGACGTGTTCGGACTTCAGCATCAGGGCCATGCCCCTGCCCTGCACGTCGAACCGGGGGTTTGTCAGCGTCACGTCATCCTTGGTGTGAATCTTCTTTTCCCCATCGGAGTAAAAAAGGCGATTCGTCGTGAACCGGTCTCCCCGGTTGGAGAGGATCACCACGTTGCCCTCGATCTCGACGTCCTTGCGGTCCGTCCGGAGTTTCCCCCGGTCGGCCGACAGCTCGTAGGTCTTGCCGTCGGGGAGGATGAGCTTCATGCGGACCCGGTCGAATCGGGCCTCGCTCTCCTTTTTCAGAAAAGTCGCCGAATCCGCGTTGATCTCGAGACGGTTCCCCGAGTCCCCGACTTCCGTGTAATGCACGTCCTTTATATAGAGATCGACCTGATCGTCGATCACATTCAGTCCCGGTTTCTGCTCTTCCGCCGGTCGAGAACCCCGATAGTATCCCACGGCGACCAGGGCCGCGACGAGAATGACGGCTGCGGCAAGCCCGAGTTTTCCCGCCGTCGTCCCTGCGCAATTCCGAAAAAATGCAAACAATTTAGCCATGTTTCAATCGCAGGGCTGAACCATACCACCCGGCATTCTCGATGTAAAGCCTAAAAGGCGGTGCTCGTTATCACGAAGAAGCCGGGAAGTTCGGAAATTGGGACCCGCCTCAGGCTTTTCAAAATCTTTCAGGTTCTCCGAGCTTCCTGACTTCGTAACTTCCTACCTTCTTTCTTTTCAAGCCCGGTAGCGCTCCATAAGGGTCTCCCAATGCCCCTGGACCTTGAGGATGATCTCGCAGACTTCCCGGACGGCCCCCCCGCCCCCCGGGTTCTGCGTCACGAGGTCCACGGCCTTGAGGACATCCTCGTGGGCGTCGCGCACGGTCACGGAGAACCCAGCCCGACGCAGGACAGGAAGATCGACGATGTCGTCGCCCATGTAGGCAACCTGGCCCGGGGCGAGCCCCGTCGAAGCCAGGATTTCGTCGAAAACGGCCCGCTTGTCCAGGGCCCCCTGATAGACCCTCTCGACGCCCAGTTCGCGGGCGCGATGTTCCACGACGCGGGACTTGCGCCCCGTGAGGAACATGATCTCGACGCCGGCCCGCCGGATCATCTTGAGTCCGTGGCCGTCGCGGACGTTGAAGCACTTGGTCTCCTGCCCGTCGTCGCTGATGACGATGCGGCCGTCGGTGAGCACGCCATCCACGTCGAGGATGAGCACCTTCACCTTCCGGATCTTGTCGGCCAGTGCCGACCCCAGCTGCGTCTCGAGACCCATCACCGCCCCTTTTTCATATCCTTCTTCACCAGCCGGTCGATTCCCTGGAGCGTCATGAGAAGGCCCCGGAGGGAATCCAGCGCGATCGAGTTCGGCCCGTCGCAGCGGGCCCGGTCCGGGTCCGGGTGGACCTCCAGGAACAGGGCGTCCACTCCGACCGCCGTCGCCGCGCGGGCGAGGAAGACGGCCATCGCGCGATCCCCGCCCGATGCCTCCCCGGCCCCGCCGGGCAGCTGCACGCTGTGAGTCGCATCGAATACGACGGGGTAGCCCATGCTTCTCAGGATCGGGATCGACCGCATGTCGGAGACGAGATTGTTGTAGCCGAAGCTCGCTCCCCGTTCAGTGATGAGAATGTTGCGGTTGCCTGCCGATTCGACCTTCCGCACCACGTTGGCCACGTCCCAGGGCGCGAGGAACTGCCCCTTCTTGATGTTGACGACCTTGGCGTGCCGGGCCAGCTCAGCGACGAAATCCGTCTGGCGGCACAGAAACGCCGGAATCTGGGCAACGTCGAGGACCTCCGTGGCCTTTTCGATCTCCTCGAACCGGTGGACGTCGGACAGGACGGGGACGCCGAACTCTTCGCGGATCGACTCGAGGATTTTCAGCCCCCTGTCCAGACCGGGGCCCCGGAAGGAGCGCAGGCTGGACCGGTTGGCCTTGTCGTAGGAGGACTTGAAGATGAAGGGGATCCCCAGCTCGTCCGTGATGTCCTTGAGCCGTGCGGCCACCCTGCGGGTGAGCTTCTCGCCCTCGATGACGCAGGGCCCGGCGATGAGTACGAAGGGCTCCCCGCCCCCGACCTTGATTCCTCTGATGTTGACCTTGCGCATGAACGATCCTTTGTCTTTACGTCCGTCCCGTAAAGGGTTCAGGGTCCAGGGGACAGGGTTCAGGCAAGGAGGCAGATTCCTTTGATTACCCTGTACCCCGTACCCGATACCCTGTACCCTAATCCCTGTGTTTGTCCTCGAGCATCCTGATCCTCAACTGCGGAATCCTTTCTGCAGCGCGGGATTCGGGGTTGATCTGATAGGCGGCCTTATACGCTTCGAGGGCCTCCTTGTACATCTTTTTTTTCTCGTACGCCTCTCCGAGGCCGAGCCAGGCGCCCTCGTCCTCCTTGTCGTACCGCACGGCCAGCCTGAAGTTCTCGATGGCCTTGTCGGTCTGCCCCTTGAGACTGTGGATGTATCCCATGTTGGCGTAGGCCAGCCCGCGCTTGGGGTCGGCGGCCGCAAGCTGACGGTAGGTCTTCAGCGCCGCGTCGTACTGCTTGGCCTTCATCTGCTGGGCGCCCATGCGCTCGAGGGCCTCCGTGGAGGCCTTTCCCGACTTGCCCCCCTTCTCGACGGCCTTCGCCGCCTCTTTGGTCCGCCCCTGCTTCTCGTAGATCGCAGCTAGGTTGAGCTGGATGTTGGGGTCTTTGGAGCCCAGCTGGAGCGCTTTCTTGTAGTTCTCCTCCGCTTCCCGGTACTGTTTCAGCTCCCCGTGGGCGAACCCGAGATCCGCGTACACCCGTGGGTTCTTCGGGGCCGTCTTCTTGGCCCGGTTCAGGGCCGCGACGGCTTCCTTGTAGCGCTTGTCCTGGAAGTAGTGCTCCGCAATGCGGGCCGCCGCGTCCGGATCGTCGGGTTTCAGCTGAAGGGCCTTCTCGTACTCCGCAAGTGCCTCCTTGTGGCGCTTGGCCTTGTCGTAGGCGACCCCGAGGTTGTAGTGGAGAATGGGGTCTTTGGGCTGGATCGCGATGGCCTTCCTGTAGTTCTCGATCTCCTCCTTGACCTGGCCCTTCTTGCCGTGGGCCTGGGCAAGCGTGGCGTATGCATTGGGGTCCTTCGTGTTCTTCCTGGCCAGCGTGGAGTAGAGCTTCGCCGCATCCTGCTCCTTGCCGCCCTTCCGGTACGCGTCGGCGAGGGCCTGGGCGACCCGCTGGTCGTTGGGCATCCGCTTGTGGGCAGCCTCGTACTCCCGGATCGCAGGGGCGAGTTTTCCGGTCTTCTCGTAGGCCCCGCCCAAGCTGAAGCGGACCATGGGGTCGTCGGGCTTGAGCTTCAGAGAGGTCTCGTAGTGCCTGACGGCCTCGCCCCACTTGCCCATCTTGCCGTAGAGGAACCCCGCGATGGCGTGGGCTCCCGCATCCTTCGGGTTGAGTTCCGTGATCCGCCGCGTCAGCGGCAGGGCCTTGGCGTAATCTCTCTTCTCGACGTAGCAGCGCGAGAGCCCTGACAGGGCGGTCATGTCGTCCGGCTTGCGGGCAAGGATCGCGCGGTACTGGGCAATGGCGAGGTCGATCTTCCCGGCCTCGAGGTATTGCTCGGCCAGCGTCTTCCGGAGGGCCGTGTCGTCCGGGTTCATCCCCAGGGCCCTCTCGAGGGCCTGCGCCTGCCACTTCGCGTTGGCGGGGTTCCTGGCGAAACGGAGCCAGTCCTGGGGCGTCAGCTCGACGCGGACCGGCACGACGCCGATCTCCTGCTCGCCGTACCGGATCCGGATGCCGGAGACCGGCAGCGGCTTCCCGCGCAGGGCCTCCCGCGCGGACGCGGCCATGGCCCCGTCCACCAGCTCGACGGCCTTGAGCAGGACCTTGAGATCGCTTGCCCCGCCCAGACCGTCCACGTCGACGGTGATGTTCCTTTCGAAGAGGGAATCGGTAGAGACCTTCTTGATGATGAACTCGTCCCGGTAGGTGATCGCAAAGGATTCGCCGGCTGCGATGCGTTCATCCTTGCCGTTTCGCTCGATGTCCAGGTAATGGAACGCGGGCGTCTTTCCGAGCAGGGTGACCCGCACGAACCCCTTGATCCCCTTTGCGGTGAAGATCTCGCCGTAGAAGGCGATCAGCAGGCCTATCCCGACGATGACCAGGACGCCGATCCCTGCGGCCGCTACGAGCATGGTCGGGCGACCCGTCTTTTCCCTGCGCTGCCTGCGTTCCCTCCGCTCGTCCTTCTTGTAATAGTCCATGGATGCCTGTTTGCCCTTTTGACGTCGCTCCTCGAGCCCGCTTCATCCCCGGGGGTGATATTTCCGGTGAATCTCCTTCAGCCTCTCCCGGGTCACGTGGGTGTAGATCTGGGTCGTCGAGATGTCCGTGTGCCCCAGCATGACCTGGACCGAACGAAGGTCGGCTCCCCCCTCGAGCAGGTGCGTCGCGAAGGAGTGCCTGAAGGTGTGCGGGTGAACCTTCCGCTCCAGTCCGGCCATTTTCGCATATTTCTTGATCAGTTTCCACAGTCCCTGTCGGGTGAACCGCTCGCCGGAGCGGTTGAGGAAAAGGGCGGTCGAGGTCTTTTTCTTCAGGAAGACGGGCCTCGCCTGCTCGATGTAGCGCCCCAGCCACCCCAGGGCCGATCGCCCGACGGGCACGATCCGCTCCTTGCGGCCTTTTCCGACGGTGACGAGAAACCCCATCTGCCGGTTCACGCGGTTGAGGGTGAGCGTCGCGAGTTCCGAGACCCGGATCCCCGTGGCGTAGAGGAGCTCCAGCATCGCCCGGTCCCTGACCCCCGCCGGCGTCGCTTCCGGAGGCTGAGCGAGAAGGGTTTCCATCTCGTCGCGGCTGAGCGTTCCGGGAAGGCGCATCCAAGTCCGGGCCGTCTCGACCCGGTCCAGGGGGTTCTCCTCCACGCGGGCCTCACGGAGCAGGTACTTGTAGAATCCCCGGATCGCCGCGAGTTTCCGGTTCACCGTTGCCGAGGAATGGCCCTGGCCTCGCAGCTCCCCGAGAAACGCTGTCACGTGCCCCGGGTTGACGGCAAGCGACGACGCCACACCGGACGCCTCGGCAAACTCGAGGAACTGTCGGATGTCGCGGCTGTACGCCTCGAGGGTGTTGAGCGAGGCCCCCCTCTCGACGGCAAGAAAATGGAGGTACTGCTCGACGAGCGTCGAATCATCCCGAATCGCTGCCGTCATCCGTTTCTCCTGACCCGCAGCGGCCTGAGTGGCCGCCGTTATGCCGTCCGTCTTACCGCAAAGACGGAAGGCAGGCAACGGCTTTTTTCCGACTGCGAGGGAGACGTTCCCGTCGGGCCGGGCCGTGCGCCTCCAGGGCCCCTGTCGAAGGGACGTCCGGATGCCGCCGATGTCCGGCGCGCGCTCAGCGCACGTCCTGCCGGAGCGGGGGGAAGAGGGGCGTCCGCGCCGCGCCGATGCGGGATAGGCCGAAGAGAATCGCCGTCCATAGGCAGCCGAAACCGTACCGCACGCTCCGGCGAAAATTGATGGAAGAGGATTCCGCGTGGTAACGCGTGGGACAGCTGATCTCGGCGATCGGATGGCCGAACCAGAGCACCTGGAGCAGCATCTGATTGTCGAACACGAAGTCGTCCGAGTTGATCTCCAAAGGCAGTTCTTCCAGCACCCTGCGGGAAAACGCCCGGTAGCCCGTGTGATACTCGGAAAGCTTGCCGCCCGTGAAGAAGTTCTCGAAGAGGGTGAGGAGCCGGTTGGCCGCGTAGCGCCACAGCGGCATGCCGCCGCGCAGCGCGTGGCCCCCCAGGATGCGCGAGCCGAGGACGCACTCGTAGAGTCCGTTGCCGATGAGAGAGGCCATGGCCGGGATCAGCTTGGGCGTGTACTGGTAGTCGGGGTGCACCATGATGACGATGTCGGCCCCCTCCTCCAGCGCCATCCGGTAGCAGGTCTTCTGGTTCGCGCCATATCCCCGGTTCTCGGGGTGCCGGTGGACGGTCACGCCGGGAAGGGTACTCGCGAGGACGACGGTCTCGTCGCGGCTCGCGTCGTCGACGACGACGACCCGGTCGACGACCCCCTGCGCCATGACCTCCTCGTAGGTCTTCCGGAGCGTCTGCGCCGCGTTGTACGCGGGCATGACGACGACGATCTTCTTCCCTGCAAACATGCCCCACCCTCGGCCGCGTCGACTTCCCGCCTCGAGCCCGTCAGCGGATCCGATAGACTGCGTGACCGTTCGATTCGTAGAGTTTGACCAGGCTTTCGGCAAGCATCTCCCGCACGCCCTGCACGGTTTCCGCGGGGATGTTGTCCTCCAGGGCCTTCGCCAGCAGCGCTTCCTGCACCAGAATATGGCTCCCCCCGAGAGATCTCAGGAAGGCGGACAGGGCCGCCGGGTCCGACGACGACCGCGCCATGGCTTTCACGATGCCCGCCTCGAGTCCCGCATGGTGGAGGTAGTCCCGTTCCAGGTAGTACCCCCGCCCGCTCAGGTACAGAAGGTACACGACGGCATTCTGCGGCAGGTTTCGATTGATGAACGCCACGGCCCGGTAGCTTCCGACCTGCCGGGACAGAAACTCGTCTCTCGACTCTTCGCCGAGAATATACGGCATGGGACGCACTCCTGCAACCACATTCCCCAGGTAGAACAGGTTCAGGGCGATCATCAGCGCGACCCCCGACGCGACGGCCCCTGCCGCCGCGCTGCCCGCCCGGCCCAGCCTGACCTGGGTGAACTCCATGGCGTTGCGGATTCCCATTACGGCCAGGATCGTCACAAACGGCAGCGTGGGCAGGATGTAGCGAATGCGCATATCCGCCGTCAGCGCGGTCAGGCTGAAGACGACGACGATGAACGCGAGAAACAGCCCCCGGTGCCCCTGTCGACTCCCGGCGAACGCGAAGGGGATCGCCAGCGCGAACAGGGGGTTCAAGACGCCGTCGAAGTGCTGCGGGGAATGGTCGCGGCCCTCGAAGAAGATCCGGAGGGGCAGCAGCAGGATCTGCCAGGCCTCCTCGCCGTACATCATCAGCCGGCTGCGAAAGAGGTTGAAGCCTCCCTGCCCCGCGTCCCCCGCCGCCAGGAACGCCACCGGCTCACGGCCGCCGTGGATGAATGTGAACAGGCCGTCCATCAGGGGGTAGACCGGGTTTCCCGTCTGGATGAGGTTCTTCACCAGCCACGGGGAGACGACGGCCAGCGAGACGAGAGCATAGAGGCCCCCCCAACGCAACGCGTGCAGCTGCCTGCCCGTGTCCCTGGCGTACAGGGAACAGACGGCCCCGTTTAGGACGACCCAGGGGATGAAGGCGTTGTACTTGGTGCCCGCCGCCAGGCCCATGCAGGCCGCGGAGAGAAAGAGCCATTTCGCCTCCCCGTAGCCGCCGTCCCTCCAGCGGAGACAGGCCAGGACGCTTGCCGTCGTGAAGAAGATCATTCCGAGATCCACATACGCCGTGATCGAGAGCCGCATCACGATCGGCGTGCTCGCAAAAACGAGCAATCCGAGCAATCCCCAGGGTCGTCCCGCCTGCTCCCGCAGATAACGGTACACGAGGTACCCCGTGCCCCACCCGAAAAGCATGTGGATCAGGGCGGGTATCGCGTCGCAGCCGAAGGCAAGCGGCACGAGGTACAGCAGGTCGAGGTTCATCGGGAAGTAGCTCTCGTTGGACCAGGGGATCTCGTAGAACCCGCCGTGACGGATCCAGAGCTTCGGGATGGCAAGGTGGTGGATGAGGGCGTCGCGGGACACGGGCGGCAGCAGGCACAGGAGCGCTTCCGCCGTGAAGATCCCGGCCAGGACGCACGTCATCAGCAGGCAGAGCGCCCGCTGCCGTCCGTGCTCTGCCGCCTCGGTTCCGCCTGCGTCTTGTTTCCGTGTCAGACGTTGCATCGCTTCGACCCCATCACCGGCGCCGGGCCGCATGGGAGAGGATCTGCAGATTCCGTTCGATCTGCGGGTGTCCGGGCGCCAGGGTGAGAGCCTTCCGGAGGCAGTCGATCGCCTCCTCTGCGCGGCCCTGTTCGTTGCGGAGGAACGCAAGATTGTTGAGCCCCTCGGCGCTCCGGGGATTGAGGCGCAGGGCTTCGGTCAGATGCGCCTCGGCATCGTCCAGGTTGCCCTGTTGCAGGGAGATCATGCCCAGGTTCGTGCGCGCCCCGTCGTGCCCCGGGTCGATCCGGAGAGCCTCCAGCAGATCCTCCCGGGCCTTCTCGAGGTCTCCCCGCCCCGCCTGCAACAGTCCCCGCTCGATGCGGGGCTTCGTGAAACCGGGGTCGAGGGCTATGGCCTGCGTGAAAACCCGCATGGCGTCGTCCACACGGTTTTCGCGGCCTGCGCAGATGCCCAGGTTGCAGTAGGCCGAAGCGTAATCCCGTTTCTGTTCGATCGCCTTCAGGAAGTGCGGCACAGCCTTTCCGCAGTCGTTCCGATCCAGGTAGGCGGCCCCCGCGTTGTTGTGCGCCACGGGGTTCGCGGACGTCACCGCGACGGCGTGCTCGAAGAGCGAAACGCCCGACCTCCAGGTCATGACCTGGTTTGCGGTGAGAAACAGCAATCCCGCGAGAACGAGGGGGACGCAGGCCGTCACGGGACGCTTCAAACCGGGGTGTCTCTCGGCAAGCGATGCCGCCCCCCATGCCGCGGCCAGGTAGAATCCCATCAGGGGGATGTAGGTGTACCGGTCCGCCATGGCCTGGGAGCCCACCTGGACGAGGCCGATGACCGGGACCAGCGCGCCGATGTACCACAACCAGCCCACGCTCAAAAACGGCAGGTTCCGGGCCGTCTTCACCGCGACACAGGACAGGATCGCCAGAAGAATCGCCGACGACGCGATTTCCCATGCCGGCGGCATCCCCGCATGGGGATAGTAAACGGCCAGATGAACCGGCCAGACCGCCTTCCCCAGGTACGCCATGTACGACACCAGCGCGTTGGCGATCCTCTCCCCGAAGGGGATTTTCTCCAGAGTCAGCAGGGCCCCCGCGCTCCGCTGCGCGACGACGGTCACGATGCAGATCGGAACGGAGAGGAGGATCAAGGGGATTTTCTCCACGATGAGCCGCAGGGCAGCCGATTTTTCCGTCGCCGAACCGGACGGAACCCGCCGGTCGAATCCGGTGACGGCCCCCGACAGCCGATTCAGGGGCCAGTAATCCAGGAGCAGCAGCACGAAGGGTAGCGTCACGACCATCGGCTTAGACAGCAGGCCGAGACCAAACGAAACCAGGACAAGGAGGTACCGGGGCAGCGAGGGTTGCCTCACGTAGCGGAAATAGGCGCCCATCGTGAGGATCCAGAAGAAACCGCTCAGCACATCCTTCCGCTCCGAGACCCAGGCGACCGATTCCACGTGGAGAGGGTGCACGGCAAACAGAGCGGCCGCAAGGGCGCTTGCCCACGTCGCCCCCGTCGCGGCGGACATGATGAGAAACAGCAGGACCGCGCTTGCAAGGTGGATCAGGACGTTCGTGGCGTGATGGCCGCCCGCACGGACCCCGTGAAGCTCGACGTCGGCCATGTGGGAAAGCCACGTGAGCGGGTGCCAGTTGCCGGCGTGGAATGTGGTGAAGGCCCACCGGAGGCCGTCAGGCGTAAGCCCCCCCTGAACGTGGCCGTTTCGGGCGACGTACAGATCGTCATCGTAGACGAACTCGAACGACGTGACCGGCCCGTACAGGACGACGACCGCCGCCGCGAGGAAACCGATCAGCAGGATCTTCTGCAGGCGCTTGTCGACAGCCGGCAGGAGGCCTCTTGACATGACGCCCTCATGTTTGACCGTCGAACCGTTCGTCTCCAATCCGCCCCTTCGCCTGACCGTTCAGTGCTTCGATTTTGTGAAGATGGATTGCATCTCCCGGGGATCCCTTCGATCCGGCAAGCCCTAATCCGTAAAGCAAGAAGCGCGCCCGCATGAACGGCCCCCCTCCTCCGGCGGGACAGGGACCATCCCGGCAGCCGCAGCCGGTGACAAAAAAAACGGGTGGAAGGGGCACCTTCCACCCGGTCTGCATGGTGTATATCCCGGAGGATCGGTTACGGGGTGATCACGCCGGTGGAGCTGATCGTGTACGTCCTGTCGCCGCTGCCGTGAACGGACGTGAGCGACAGGCCGCCCATCGTCCCGTCGGCCACCGTCAGCGTGACGCCCGTGGACTGGGTGTAGCCTGCGCCCTGCAGCCTTGCAACCGTCACTGTTGCGGTGGGCCAGTCGCTGAAGTAGGCCTGGGCCGCCGTGTAGGCGTTCTTCACGTCCGCGCGGGCCGTTGCGTTGTAGCCCCTGATGCGGTACGAGGTGAACTGCGGGATTGCGATGGCCGCCAGGATGGCGATGATGGCCACGACGATCATGAGCTCGATCAGCGTGAAACCCTTCTTGCCCCTTTTCTTCGCAAAGTAACTCAGCATAATGACCTCCTCGATGTCGTTACTGTGTGTCCCTCTTTACCCTTATCGACATTTTCCCGATGATCTTGAACCCGATTGTCCAGCCTCTGCCCCTCGCTGCCGCATAATGATCGCTCATACCCGGGTTGAGCAACTTTGGTGCCACAAAGCGGCGCGTCCTCAGGCAGTCGAATCTCTCATGAAATCGATGACTTCACCGATTCATCGATCCGCATCCGGCTTCCCGGTGGATCGCGAAAGCTGATGATTTTCATCACCGGCTGATGATCTCCATTCCCTCCGGCCGGACGGGTGTCCCGACTCGAAAAAAAACCGGGTGGAAGGAGTGCCTTCCACCCGGGCCGAAGTGTGTTTCGTGATGCGCTGCGTTACGGGGTGATTGCGCCTGCCGCGTTGATCGTGTACGTGGTGTTGCCGCTGCCGTGAACGGACGTGAGCGAAAGACCGGCCATTGTCCCCGCCGCCACCGTCAGCGTGACGCCCGCGGACTGGGTGTAGCCTGCGCCCTGCAGCCGTGCAACCGTCACTGTTGCGGTGGGCCAGTCGCTGAAGTAGGCCTGGGCTGCCGTGTAAGCGTTCTTCACGTCCGCGCGGGCCGCCGTGTTGTAACCCCTGATCCTGTACGAGGTGAACTGCGGGATTGCGATGGCCGCCAGGATGGCGATGATGGCCACGACGATCATGAGCTCGATCAGCGTGAAACCCTTCTTGCCTCTTTTCTTCGCGAAATAACTGATCATCTTTTCCTCCAAGGTGTTATGTATTGATAGCTCTCGTTTTTTTAACAGTCTCGATTTTCACTCTGTGCCTCTTCAGACCGAATCGCTGGCTATTCTATCGTCCTCCCTTAGTTTTTTTCGTTCTGACCGGTATTGAGCAATTCGTGTGCCACGAACTCGTTTTTATGCATTATCTATAAATTCACAACAATATCGATGTGTTGTGTTTTTCTATTTTCCGGTGCGCCATGAACGTTCGGCCTCTGCGGGTTGCCGTGATGGATGCTTCTCATCACCGGCTGCTGCCCCGCATCACTTCCCGTCCCCGTTTCCGTTGTCCATTTCCAGTTTCTCGAGGCGGTGCCGTAGGCTCGGGAAGCTCACGCCGAGAAGCGAGGCCGCCTTCGTCTTTGACCCTCTGGTTTTCTCGAGGGCCTTGCGGATGATCTCCCTCTCGAAGCGCTCCAGCTCCCGGTTGAGGTCGACCCCCCCCTCGGGGAACTCCCCCGCGGGGCCGGCCGCAGGGCCTGCGCCGTCGCCCTCTTCCGCGATGATCAGGTTCTCGGGCAGGATGATGCTCGAACTCTCCAGGGCGACGCTGCGCTCGATGATGTTCTCCAGCTCCCGGATGTTCCCCGGGAAGGGGTAACGCAGAAGAAGCTCCAGGGCATAGGTGGAGATTCGCTTGACCTCCTTTCCGAATTCCCGGGAGTACTTCTCGATGAAGTACTGCACGAGCAGCGGGATGTCCTCTCGACGCTTCCGGAGCGGCGGGATGTGGATCGGGATCACGTTGAGCCGGAAGAAGAGGTCTTCCCGGAAGCTCCCGTGCTTCACCTTTTCGTGCAGGTCCTGGTTCGTGGCGGAGATGATCCTCACGTCGATCTTGATGTCCTCGGAGCCGCCGATGCGGCGGATCGTCTTCTCCTGAACGACGCGCAGCAGTTTCACCTGGAGCACCACGGGCAGCTCCGCGATTTCGTCGAGGAAGATCGTCCCGCCCCGCGCCACTTCGAACAGGCCCGCCCGGTCCGCGAAGGCCCCCGTGAAGGAGCCCTTCATGGTCCCGAACAGCTCGCTCTCCAGGAGGTTTTCCGGGATGCCCCCGCAGTTGATGGCGACAAAGGGCTTGGTCCTGCGGGCGCTGTTTCCGTGGATGGCCCTCGCCACCAGCTCTTTGCCCGTGCCGCTCTCGCCCAAAAGGAGTACATTGGCCGGCGTATCGGCCACCTTACCGATGAGAGCGTAGACCTTCTGCATCTCCTTGCTGCGGCCCACCATGGTCCCAAAATATCGGGCGCCGTCTCCTTCCTGGGGCGGGATGGGTTTCTCCTGCCGGTCCGACTCCCGTTTCTCCAGGGCGTCGCGGACGATGCCGAGCAGGTCGTCGACGTTGAAGTTCTTTTCGACGTAGTCGTAGGCGCCCTCGCGCATGGCCGCCAGGGCCGTCTCCCCCGAGGCAAACGCCGTCAGCAGGATCACCGCCGTCCCCGGGGCCGTCTCCTTGACGCCCTTCAGCAGGTCGATCCCGTCCATGCGGGGCATCTTCAGGTCCGTGATGACCAGATCGAACTTCTTCTTCCGGATGATGTCCAGCGCCGCCGCCCCGTCGTCGGCCGTGGTGACCTGGTACCCCTCGCGGGAAAGCATGATGTCGAGGACATCCTGAATGCCCCGGTCATCGTCGACTACGAGAATCCGCTCCATGATCACCTCTCACCGTCCTGCCGCGGCCGCAGCCTCGTGTTGCCCGCGTTCGTCCGGGCCCGCCGATTCCCTCTCCGCAAGCCTCGGCAGCCTGACGCGGAACCGCGTCCCCCGGGAGGCTTCGCTCTGCACCTCGACGGCGCCGCCGTGGCTCTCCACGATCCGCCTCACGATGGCCAGCCCCAGTCCGCTGCCCCTCTCCTTGGTCGTGTAGAAGGGCTCCCAGATCTTTTCGAATTGGGCCGGGTCGATGCCCGGGCCCGTGTCCCCGATCTCGATCCTCACGGCACGAGCCTCTCCGTTGACGCCGTCGGGACAGGCCGTCACGGTGAGGGTTCCGCCCTCCGGCATGGCCTGGATCGCGTTGATCATCAGGTTCCAGAGGACCTGCCGGATCTCCGCGGGGGCGCCCATCACGGTGAGTCCCTCCCCGAGGGTTTTCCGGAGCTCCACCTGCGGGTTCCACTCGGCGCTGTAGGCAAGCGACTCGATGACGTCCTCGACGAGCCTGCCGATGTCTGTCTCCGACCGGCTGCCCAGGTTGGTGCGCGCCATGAGAAGGAAGTTTCGCACGAGGCTTTCCATCTGGTCTTTCGCCCGGAGGATGACCTGCATGAGCCTCTCGTCCGTCGGTTCGAGCTTCAGGTCCCGCCGCAAAATCTGGATGGAGCCGCTGATGGACTGCAGGGGCGTGCGTAACTCGTGGGCCAGCCCGGCCGCCATCTGCCCGATGAAGGCGAGTTGCTTGTTCTTCTCGCCCTCCCGCTCCATTTCCTTGAAAAGGGTCAGGTCCTGGAAGATGAGGATGCTGCCGATCCTGACCCCCCGCTCGTACAGGGATGATTCGGAGATGCCCAGGACCATCGAATCGCCCGACTTCTTCCGGATCACGATCTCGAAGCGCTTCCGCTGCCGCCGCCTCTCGTCCGGCTCCCCCTGGGAAATGACGGCCGAAACCCCGGGGAAGACCGCCTCGATGCCGCGGTTGACCACCTCCCCGAAGCTGAACCCCGTGATCTCCTCGGCGGCGCGGTTGAAGGAGCGGATATCCCCGTCGAGGTTCACCGTGAGAATGCCCGTGTCGACGGATTCGATGATGCTGCGGTGTAGCAGGTCGAGGCGGTCGAAGGCCGTGGCCTTTTCCGCCAGCAGGCGCTTGGTCTTCCGCTCCTGCTCGACGACGAAGCTCGTGAGCAGGGCCATGACGACGAACGAGGCCACGTGGGTGGCCACCCGGGTGAGGGTGTAGCCCCTCGTCAGCTCGCCCCGGGGGACGATGCCCTCGTCGTAGAGAAACTCGAAGATCCCCGAAAAATCCGTGTTGACGACCAGCACGTAGCAAAGGCCGCTCAAGGCCGCGATCGAGAGGCCTCCCCTGCGGCCCAGGAAGAGCGTCGAGTAGATGATGACCAGCGAGTACAGGACGGAGTAGACGCTGTCGATGCCGCCCGTCAGGAGCACGATCCCCGTGACGAAGAGGACGTCGAGGACGGACTGGCCCACGATGTTCAGGCGTCGCCGGCGCACGGTCCTCGGCAGCACGAGACAGAGGATCGAAAAGACGTAGATGATCGTGATCAGGGAATAGCTGATCCAGAGATAATTCTCCGGAAGCTGCCCGACGGCGCGGAACTGGATGAAAATCGTCACGCCGAGGAAATAGGACACGACGGCGAGCCGCGAGAAAACGATCCAACGCGTGTTGCGCTCGGCTTGATCCTGTTCGAACACTTGATTTCCCGTCATGACGCGAATGGTTTCCCTCGACGCCCTCCCCCGCAAACCGGACAGAGGCCATGCCGAATCAGGTTACACCTGTTACTTTCGTCACATTTCCGGCAATCTTTAGCGTTTCCTTGCCCTGCCCGTTGACAGAAAGCCCCGTCTGTGGTTTGACCTCATTGAACCGGCACGCCGACCTCCTTCCTGTCCGGCAGGGTCGATCTGGGATCCATGGCTCAAGGTCCGCCCCATGCGAACCCGTCGACCCGATCACGGGCACACTCCGTTCCGGGCGAGGTACGGCATGTGATCGAGCGCCCCCTTCTTTTCCTTCTCGCGTTTTTCATCGGCGGCATCGTGACCGGTACCGCTTTCGACATCCCGCGCCCGTGGGTCCTCGGCGCCGTCGCCTGCGGCTTCGGTCTCTCGGCGGTGTGCTTCGCCCGCAGCAGGTACACCGCTGCCTTCGTCGCTGCAGGGATCGGGTTCTTCTCCCTGGGTCTCTTCGGGCTGGCTTCGGTGCTCCACGTCGAGACGCCGCCGGGCCACGTCGTCCATTGGGCGGAGAGAGGGAAAATCGTCCTGGACGGCGTGGTTGCGGACAACCCGAGGGTCTCCAGCGATCGAACAGCGCTCGTCCTGGAAGCCGTGAGGGTGGAGTGCGACGGGGTTTCGCAGGTCGCCGGCGGAAGGCTGCTGCTCTCCGTCGGGGAGACCACGCGGGACTTCAAGTACGGGGACTACGTCCGGACGGCAGTCCGCCTGAAGCGCCCGCGCAGCTTCTCGAATCCCGGGTCGTTCGACTACGAACGCCACCTCCGGCTCCAGGGAATCCGGGTGAGGGGCTTCGTCGACGACCCCCGGAAAATCGTCTTGATCCGCGAGGGGCAGGCCGCCCCCTGGAGACAGTTGCTGGAGCGGTTCCGGACCGGCATCCGCGATCGGATCCGCTCGCAGGCGCCGTTTCCCGAAGGGACGCTCATCCAGGCCATGACCCTCGGGGAACAGAACGAGATCCCGCGGGAGATCCAGGACCGGTTCAACCGGACGGGGACGTCCCACATCATCGCCATTTCCGGCTTCAACATCGGGATCATCGCCCTCATGGCCTTTTTTGTAATACGGACCCTTCTGAAGACGTCGGAGTACCTCCTGCTGCGCTTCAACCTGCAGAAGCTCTCCGCCCTGTTTGCCTTCGGGCCCGTCGTCTTCTACGCCTTCGTGGCCGGGCTCGGCATGTCCACGGTGAGGGCCCTGCTCATGACGCTGGCCCTGCTGATGACGATCCTGATGGGCCGCCTGAGAGATCTCCCGAACACCCTGGCCCTTGCCGCCTTTGCGATCCTCGCGGTCTCGCCGGCCGCCCTGTTCGACATTTCGTTCCAACTGTCGTTTGCTGCCGTCGCAGCCATACTTCTCTTCATGCCGGGGGTGACGGAACGCCTGACCACATGGAAGAACAGGGCGGAGGGACGGGCTGAACGGTTGTCGAGAAAACTCATTGCGAACCTCGCCCTTTTCTTTGCCGTGTCGTCCGCCGCGACACTGGGCACCCTCCCCTTCATCGTGTACTACTTCAACCGGGTCTCCAACATCACCCTGGTGGCCAACCTCCTCCTCGTTCCGATCCTCGGCTTCGTCGTGCTGCCTCTCTCCATGCTGCTCATCCTGCTGGCGCCGGTTTCCGACACCCTCTCGGCCTTCCTCATCGACATCACCGCATGGCTGACGCGCCTGTGTCTGGACCTCAATGACCGGCTCGCCTCACTGCCGGGTTCCTCTTCGATCCTCACGACGCCGACGTTTCCCGAGATGGGGGCCTACTATGTCATCCTCGTCACCGCGGCCCTGATCCTGGGGCTCCCCGGCCGGACCGCCACGGACCGCCCCGTTTCTTGGACCCGCCGCCGGTCGGCCTGCGCCCTCGTGTTGGCCGTCCTCTTCTTTGCGGGTCACTCCCTGTGGCTCTCTTACAAGCTCGAAAACCGGGGGACACTGCGCGTGACGTTTCTCGATGTGGGCCATGCCTCCTGCTCGATCGTGGAGTTCCCGGGCGGAAGGCGGATGCTTGTCGACGGGGGCGGGTTCCCCAACGACCGGTTTGACGTGGGCCGCTACGTCGTCGCCCCCTTCCTGTGGCACAGCCGGATGGGAAAGATCGACATCGTCGTTGCGACCCACCCCCACCCCGACCACATCAACGGCCTTCCCTATATCCTGGAAAACTTCGGCGTGGAGGAGGTCTGGTCAAACGGCGACGAGGCTGCCGTCGACGAGGGCGCGGCCCTGCGCGAGAAGATGGGGGAGAAGGGAATCGCGCACCGCCTCCTGACGTCCCGTTCGCCGTCGATCGAGGTGGGAGGCGTGCGCGTCCGCATCCTCAACCCCGACGCGCCGGCGCCCCCGGGGGCGGAAATCGGCGATCGGGAGATCAACGAACGCTCCCTCGTCCTGCATCTGCAATGGAAAGACGCGTCCTTTCTTCTTCCCGCGGATATCGGCAAGCCGACGGAGGCGGCCCTTGCCGGCCGTCGCGTGCTGCCGGCAGACGGCGTCCTCCTGGCGCCGCACCACGGCTCGGCCGGGTCGAGCTCTCCGCCCTTCCTGCGGGCGGTACGGCCCTCGATCGTCGTGATCAGCACGGGGCGGGCCCTCCGCGAGGAGGTCCTCGAGAGATTCCGCAAGACGGGGGCGGCCGTTTATCGCACCGACGTCAACGGGGCGGTCTGCGTCATCACGGACGGAATGCGTTACGAGGTTGTACCCTTCAAAAGCCCATGATTTCTATTGCCTTTCCGGGGGCAATGTGTTAGCAAATCAGATTCAAATTCCGCAGTCGGGTAACCTATCGTCATGAAGATCATCACCGCTGTCCGGGGGTTCAAGGACATCCTGCCGGGCGAATCGGAAAAATGGCAATACGTGGAGGGCAAGGCCCGCGACGTCTTCGGGGCCTTCGGGTTCCGGGAAATCGTACTGCCCATCCTGGAAAAGACGGAGCTCTTCAAGCGCTCCATCGGTGAGACGACGGACATCGTCGAAAAGGAGATGTACACCTTCGTCGACCGCGGGGACGAGTCCTTGACGATGCGCCCCGAGGCGACGGCCTCGGTCATGCGCGCCTACCTCGAGCACAGCCTCTACTCGTCGGAGAGCCTGGTGAAGCTCTACACCATCGGGCCCATGTTCCGCCGCGAGCGGCCGCAGAAGGGGCGATTCCGCCAGTTCAACCAGCTCAACGCGGAGCTGCTCGGCTCGAAGGACCCGCGCGTCGACGCCGAAGTCATCCTCATGCTGATCACCTTTCTCCGCAGCGTCGGCGTTGCGGACGCCCGCCTCGAGATCAACTCCCTCGGCTGCCCGGCCTGCCGGCCGGCCTTCCGGGAGGTGATCCACACGTACCTGGCCGGCAGGCAGGACGGCCTGTGCGAGGACTGCCGGAGGCGCCTCTCGACCAATCCCCTCCGGGTCTTCGACTGCAAGGTGGACGGGTGCAAGGCGATCGTGGCCACGGCCCCCCTGCTCATCGAGTTTCTCTGCGGGGAGTGCCGGGAACACTTCGACGAGGTCCAGACGGGGCTCAATCGCTTCGACACGCCCTTCGTGGTCAACGCCCGGATGGTCCGCGGCCTGGACTACTACACGAAGACGGCCTTCGAGGTCACCACGGGCGCCCTGGGCGCACAGAACGCCATCGCGGGCGGCGGCCGTTACGACCGACTCGTGGAAGACCTGGGCGGCCCCGAAAGCCCCGGGATCGGATTTGCCGTGGGCCTGGAGCGGCTCGTCGCCGTGGCCCCCATCCCCGACGAGGGGGTGATCCCCGCGCCCGATCTCTTCATCGCCGCCCTCGGGAAGGAGGCCCAGGATTTTGCCTTCGTCCTCTGCAACCGCCTGCGGATGAAAACCGTCCTCGTCGAGACGGACTACGGCGCGCGGAGCCTCAAGAGCCAGATGAAGCGCTCCGACAAGCTCAAGTGCCGCTACACCCTCATCCTGGGCGAGCGCGAGCTCCAGGAGAAAAAGGCCCTGCTGCGGGACATGAAGGACAGCTCCCAGCAGCCCGTGTGGCTCGACGATGCCGAAAACACTCTTTTGAAACTATTGGGGAGGAACTAGACCTTGTCCGATTTCATTTCGAAAATTAAAAGAACCCACTACTGCGGCCGCCTGACGGCCGGGGATGCGGGAAAAGAAGTGGTTCTGATGGGATGGGTGCACCGCCGCCGCGACCACGGCGGGGTCATCTTCGTCGATCTGCGCGACCGCGAGGGGATCGTGCAGGTTGTCTTCAACCCCGAGGTCCAGGCCGACGCGCACCGCGAGGCGCACCGGATCCGAAGCGAATTCGTCCTCGCCCTGAAGGGGACGGTGCGCAAGCGGCCCGCGGGGATGGAGAACCCCGAGCTCGCCACGGGCGGCGTCGAGGTGATGGTGAACACGCTCGAGATCCTGAGCGAGGCGAAGACGCCCCCCTTTGTCCTCGACGCCGAGACGGACATCTCGGAGACCATCCGTCTCAAGTACCGTTACCTCGACCTGCGCAGGCCCGAGCTGCAGCGCAACATCATCCTTCGCAGCCGCGTGGCAGCGGCCACGAGGGAATACTTCCTCTCCAAGGGGTTCCTCGAGGTGGAGACGCCCATGCTCGCGAAGAGCACCCCCGAGGGGGCCCGGGACTACCTCGTGCCCAGCCGTGTCAACCTGGGGACATTCTACGCCCTGCCCCAGTCCCCGCAGACCTTCAAGCAGCTTCTGATGATCTCGGGGTTCGACCGCTACTTCCAGATCGCCCGGTGCTTCCGCGACGAGGACCTCCGGGCGGACCGGCAGCCTGAGTTCACACAGATCGACGTGGAGATGTCCTTCATCGACGAGGAGGACATCATCTCGACGATGGAAGGCCTCATGGCCTACATCTTCAAGGCCGGGACGGGGCGGGACCTCCAGATCCCCTTCCCGAGGATCACCTACCGGGACGCCATGGAGCGCTACGGACGGGACAACCCCGACACCCGCTTCGCCATGGAGCTTCGCGACGTGACGGAGATCGTGAAGGATTGCGGCTTCAAGGCGTTCAACGAGGTGACCGCGAGCGGCGGGATCGTGAAAGCCATCAAAATCGAGGACGAGCGCAGGCTCTCCCGCAAGGACATCGACGGGCTGACGAACTTCGTCGCCGATTACGGCGCCAAGGGGCTCGCCTGGGCCCGCGTGAACGCCGACGGGTGGACCTCGCCCATCGTGAAGTTCCTCAAGCCCGAAGAGGTCGAGGCCCTCAACAGGGCCATGGAGGCCCGCGAGGGGGACCTGATCGTCTTCGTGGCGGACAACCCCGGCATCGTCAACGACGCGCTGGCGAACCTGAGAATCCACGTGGCGCGAAAGCTCGATCTCGTCAAACCCGACCAGCTCGCTTTCACGTGGGTCGTCGAGTTCCCGCTGCTGGAGTACAGCGACACGGAAAAGCGGTTTGTGGCCAAGCACCACCCCTTCACGTCGCCCGTGCCGGAGGATCTCCCGCTTCTGGACTCGGACCCCGGCAAGGCGCGGGCCCGCGCCTACGACCTCGTCCTGAACGGCACCGAGATCGGCGGCGGCAGCATCCGGATCCACCGCACCGACGTCCAGCAGAAGCTTTTCCAGACCCTGGGGCTCACCCCGGAGGACACGCGTCTGAAGTTCGGCTTCCTGCTCGACGCCCTCGAGTTCGGCACGCCGCCTCACGGCGGCATCGCCTTCGGCTTCGACCGACTGATCATGATCATGACCGGGGCCCCGTCGATCCGCGACGTCATTGCCTTCCCCAAGACGCAGAAGGCCACCGACGCCATGACCGACGCGCCGTCGAAGGTCAGCATCGAGCAACTCATGGAACTGTCCCTGAAGATCGTGCAGTGAATTGGGAGAGGGTTCAGGGTCCGGGTTTCAGGAATTCGAAAGCCCGATGCCGGGCACGAAGTGCCGCCCCGCGGCCGTTACGTTTTTACCTATTGACAAAGGCGCTACGATTCTTTATTGCAATCTCAGGAGAGGATTCAGCAAACATGTCGCACGGGATCATCAACCGCCGCATCGCGATCAGGACGGGCTCGGAGCTCCCGACGGCGGGTGAACCGCGGCCTATGAGCGAACCGGCGCGGCATGGTCCCTCCAGGACAGGTTGAATCCATACTTCATTCGGAAGAGACACGGGAGGGAACATGAAAGCGTTCCCTCCCTTTTTATTTCCGCGGGACCGGGCCGCAGGCAGTCGCCCGGCCGATGTGTCATCCATCCAATGCAGGTGCAGGGAGAAACAACATGGCAAAGTGGAACAAGGAAAAGAGGGTCCTCGATCACGAGCACACGAAATTCTGGCGCTACGAGGTGAAGGACGTCGAACAGCCCAACCTCCAGAAGGACGTGTTTCCCTATGATGAAGTCTGCCGCATCGTCTTCGACCACAAGCTCGTATCGATGAGCCCCGCCGAGGACATCTTCATCACCGACACGACCTTCCGCGACGGCCAGCAGGCGCGCCCGCCCTACACGGTCAAGCAGATCGCCGATCTCTACCGCATGATGAGCCGCCTCGGCGGCGAGAAGGGCGTCATCCGCCAGACCGAGTTCTTCCTGTACAGCCAGCGCGACCGCGAGGCCCTCGAGGCCTGCCGCAGCATGAACCTCCGCTACCCGGAGATCACGGGCTGGATCCGCGCCGTGAAGGAGGACGTGCCCCTCGTCAAGGAGGCGGGCCTCAAGGAGACGGGCATCCTCACCTCCGTGTCGGACTACCACGTCTTCCTCAAGCTGGGCGTGACGCGCAAGCAGGCCATGGAGATGTACCTCGACGTGGTACGCTCCATCCTCGAGGCCGGGATTATCGCCCGGTGCCACTTCGAGGATCTCACCCGGTCGGATATTTACGGTTTCGTGATCCCCTTCGCCATCGAGTTGATGAAGCTGCGCGAGCAGAGCGGCATCGACGTGAAAATCCGTCTCTGCGACACCATGGGCTACGGCATCACCTACCCGGGGGCGGCCCTGCCGCGCAGCGTGGACAAGATCGTCCGCGCCTTTATCGAGGACGCCGGGGTCCCCGGGCACCTGCTCGAGTGGCACGGCCACAACGACTTCCACAAGGCCCTGATCAACGCCACCACGGCCTGGCTATACGGCTGCAGCGGCGCCAACGGCACGCTGATGGGCATCGGGGAGCGGACGGGGAACCCGCCCGTCGAGGGCCTGATCTTCGAGTACATCCAGCTCCACGGCGACAACCACGGGATCGACACGACGGTGATCACGGAGATCGCCGATTACGTCCGGCGGGAAATGAAATTCAAGATCGCCCCGAACTACCCCTTCGTGGGCTCCGAGTTCAACGTCACCCGGGCCGGCGTGCACCTCGACGGCCTGGTGAAGAACGAGGAGATCTACAACATATTCGACACGACGAAGATCCTCAAGCGCCCCATCATGCTCGAGATCACCGACAAGTCGGGAAAGGCCGGGATCGTCCACTGGATCAACTCCCGGCTCGACCTGAGCAACGGCGAGGTCATCGACAAGCGCCACCCGGGCATCTCTGCGATCCACAAGTGGGTCATGAAACAGTACGAGGGCGGCCGCATGACGAGCATCTCCAACGACGAGATGGAGAAGGTCGTGCGGAAGTTCCTGCCCGAGCTGTTCATGTCCGACCTCGAAAAGATCAAGTACCGCGCGGCCCAGGCCGCCGTGGCGGTCGTGCAGCAGGTGATCGAGCACCCCGTGATGAAGGGGATGAATCCGGAGATGCAGGAAACGATCATGCAGCAGTTCATCGACGAGAACCCGTCGATCCAGTTCGCCTACGTGGTGGACACGCACGGCAAGAAGGTCACCCGTAACATCACCCACATCACGGACCGGGCCAAGTACGAGAATTTCGGCGTCGGAACGGACTACTCGAACCGCGAGTGGTTCATCCGCCCCATGGAGTCCGGCAAGATCCACGTGACGGACTTCTACATCTCCAAGATGACCGGCGCCCTCTGCATCACCGTGTCGGCCCCGATCGTCGACGAGCACGACGAGATCCGGGGCGTCTTCGGCGTCGATATCCGCTTCGAGGAATGGACGAAGAGCGTCGACCTGATTTCCGAGGCCACGGAACGGGCCCTGAAGGCGGAGTACGAGGCCAAGAAGAAATCGGACCACTGGTTTTAGAAGGCGCATGCGCCTTCAGGGTCCAGGGGTTCAGGTACAGGGTACATGGTTTTAAGGAAGGGGCGGTTGAACAATTAGCCGCCCTTTTTTTCGTTATCAGAACTAGAGTTGTTACACAATATTTGAATTAAACGTATTTGTTTATCTAAATAATTTATTAGACATTAATGTAGCTATATTTTCCCTTTCCCCGATCCACAACCTGTTTCGCTTCATTCTGTTATTCCATTATATTCCAGGGAGTTACACTCATTCTTTTGCCTTTTTTTTGATGTGGCACAAGCCTTGTTCTAAGGGAATCCCGAACGCCGGCGACGAGAACACCCTCACGCCGCAGGCCTTGCCGCCCCCCTCGGCAGGGCCTGCGGCCCTCCTCCACGGAGCGGCGCATGGGACCGGCCGAACATGCGCGACACTTCACGCGGCGGCGATCGGACGGATCATAAAACCTGGAAGGGAGAATTCCTATGACAGTGTCCTTGATGGATCGGATCTTCAGACTGATGATTGTGTCGCTCCTCATCGCGGGCATAACCGCGAGCCTGCTCTCCGAAGCGATGGCCCAGGAGGCCAAACCCGCCCCGGTTTCGGCGGAAGAGAAACCCACGGCCGATCTCACCCTGTCGGCTCTCAGCGCCTACATCTGGCGCGGCCAGCAGCAGACGAGGGACAGCCTCGTCCTGCAGCCTTCGATGACGGTCGGGTACAAGGGCTTCAGCGCGAATGTGTGGGGCAACCTGGACACGAACCCCTACTCCCCGACCGACGCCTCCTACTCGAGCAACTGGACGGAAACGGACCTGACCCTTGCCTACAGCAAGGCCTTCGGGCCCGTAACGGCCGGCGCCGGCTACATCTACTACTCCCTGAATGCCCCGTACTCCGGCGCCGTCGACCCGCTGGATTCCCAGGAGCTGTTCGTCAGCCTCGCCGGCAACGTCCTGCTGACCCCGACGCTGACCGTGTACAAGGAGATCGATCATTACCACCAGTGGTACATCCTCTTCGGGGTCTCCCATACCTTCGAGCTCACCAAGACCGTCGGGCTGAAGCTCGCCGGTTCCGTGAGTTACCTCAAGAGCGAGGACGCAACGACGTACCCGAAGTACGATGACAACGCGTTGCCGACGGCGGACAAGTTCAGCAACTTCCACGACGGGGTCCTCTCGGCGACACTGCCCATCACGCCGTTCAAAACCGTCACGATCGCCCCGACGCTGTCCTGGGTGTTCCCTCTATCCGACGACGCCAAGAATGAGATGAAGGGACGCAGCAAGAACGGCGACGAGTACCACTATTTCTACGGCGGCGTGAACCTGAGCTTCGCCTTCTAGAACAAAGGGTTCAGGGGCCAGGGGTCAGGGTCCAGCGTAAAGAAAACAAAAGGATCGGAGGATATTTCCTTCGATCCTTTTTACTCTGTAAGAGGTCCTTCCCTGTACCCTGTACCCTGTACCCTGTACCCTGTACCCTGTACCCTGTACCCTGTACCCTAGTCCTCATCGATGATCCACTGCTCGAAGGGCAGCTCCGTTGGGTGATAGGCGTCCTGCTCGAGTTCCTCGATGAACCGCGACGGGCGCAGCGGCACCATTCCCATCCCTCGGGAGTAATCGATCAGCGGGTGGCACAGGTACAGCTGGTCCTTGGCGCGCGTCGTTGCCACGTAGAAAAGCCTTCTCTCCTCCTCTTCCCCGCCCTCTTCGCCGAGGGCCCGGGCCAGCGGGATCATCCCCTCGGCGCACCAGATGATAAACACCACGGACCACTCGAGCCCCTTTGCCTGGTGAATGGAGCTGAGGATCACCCGGTCCTTCACCTCTTCCGCGTAGGATGCCTCGCTTTCTGTGGTGTTTGTCAGAAGGGACAGCTCCGCGAGGAAGTCCGTCAGACTCGAAAACCGGTTGGAGAAATTGGCCAGCTGGACGAGGTCCTCTTCCCTCGAAAAACTGTCGGTGTAGCGGTCCTGCAGGTCTTCGCGGTAGCCCCGGTTGAGGAGCAGGTGGATGAGGTCGGCAGGCGCCTGTTCGGCGACTCGTTCACAAAGCATCGCCAGGGTCTCGCCGAGCCGGAGTAGCCCCGGCGCCGCCGACTTGCCGACGCGCTTCACCCAGGCCGCATCCCCGATTGCCGCCAGGGGGTTTGCTTCCGCCGACAGCGCCCTCCAGACCCGGTTCGCCGTGACCTTGCCCACCTTCTCGTAGAGCCCCAGGACGCGCTTCCACGCCGCTTCGTCCAGGGGGTTCACGAGCACCCGGAGATAGGACGTGATGTCCTTCACGTGGGCCATCTCGAAGAAACGGATCCCCGAGCGGATCTCGAAGGGGATGCCGCGCCTCGTGAGTTCCATCTGGAGCTCCATGGAGTGAAAGTGGGCCCGGTACAGGACGGCGATCTCCCGGACGGGAATCCCCTCCATGAGGAGGTCCATGATACGCCGCGCCACGAAGGCCGCCTGCAGAGTGACGTTGCGCACCGGGATGTAGACGGGTTTGAATCCTCCCTTACGCACCGCCCGGAGCTCCTTGCGGAACTGGTCCCGGTTGCGGACAATGCTCCGGTTGGCCAGGTCCAGGATCTGCGGGGTGCTGCGGTAGTTCGTCTCGAGCTTGAAAAGCTTCGCATCGGGGTAGCGGTCCGGGAAGCGGAGGATGTTCTCGAAGTTCGCCCCCCGGAAAGAGTAGATGCTCTGGTGGTCGTCGCCCACGACCATGAGGTTCCGGTGCCTGGAGCCCAGCAGGTCGAGGATGGCGGCCTGGAGGCTGTTGGTGTCCTGGTACTCGTCGACGAGCACGTGCAGAAAGCGCTCCGCGTATTCCCGGAGAGCGTCGGGCTCGTTCCGCAGCAGCGCGAGCCAGTTCGCGAGCAGATCGTCGAAATCCATCAGGTTCAGCGACCGCTTCCTCTCGCCGTATGCGCGGGCGATGTCGCGGATGTCGTCGGCCAGGGCACCGAAATGAGGGTATTTCCGTCCGATGACCTCCTCGAGGGGCGTCAGGGTGTTGGCGGAAAAACCGATGATATCCCCCAGGACATCCCCCTTGGGGAACCGGCCCCCCTTCGTCTCGATGCCGGCATCGGCGATGCAGGCGTTCAGGAGCGACTTCGTGTCGTCCGTGTCCATGATCGAGTAATTACGTGCGTAGCCCAGCCGGTCCCCGTGCCGCCTCAGCACGCGGTTTGCGATGTGATGGAAGGTGCCGCCCCAGAGCCTGCGGATGTCGAGGCCCGAAAGCAGCTCCACGCGGCCCAGCATCTCGCGGGCGGCCTTGTTGGTGAACGTGGCCAGGAGGATCCTCTCCGGGGGGGTTCCCGTCTCGATGAGCCGGGCCACGCGGTACGTGAGGGTCCGCGTCTTGCCGCTCCCGGCCCCGGCGATGACCAGCACGGGCCCCCCTTCTACGGTGACGACCCGGTACTGCTCGGGATTGAGGTCTTTCGTGTAGTCGATCGGCAATGTCTTCCTCCCGCGGCGACGGGTATTCTATTTCCTCCTCGCCCGATTGGCCAACAAAAAATCCCCCTTCATCCCTCTCGAAGAGGTTCAAAGGGGGATCTGTCCTGTACCCTGTACCCTGTACCCTCTACTTCAGCGCCTTCTTCACCGCCTCGACCGTGTCGGCGCTCGAGAGCGACGTGAAATTTTTCAGCAGCCTTTCCTTGTCGTAGAACCCGATGAGGGGGGCCGTCTTCTGGTTGTAGGTCTCGAGCCGGAACAGGATGGCCGTTTCCGTCTCGTCGTCGCGCTGCACGACCTTGCTGCCGCACTTCTTGCACGTCCCGTCCGGATTCGGGGGCATGCTCTTCACGTTGTAGATCTCCTGGCAGGAAGGGTTGGAGCAGGTCCGGCGCGTGGTGAGGCGGTCGAGGATCACCTCGCGCGGAACCTCCAGGTTCACCACCATGTCGAGCTTCCGGTTCAGTTTCTTCAGCAGCGCCCCGAGCGCCTCGGCCTGGGCGATGGTCCTGGGGAACCCGTCGAGGATGAAACCCTTGGCGCAGTCGGGCTCCTGCAGCCTCCCCTCCATGATCTTCATGATCAGCGTATCGGGCACCAAGTCCCCCCTGTCCATGTAGGCCTTGGCCTCTTTGCCGAGATCGGTGCCCTCGCGGGCCGCGGCCCGCAGGATGTCCCCCGTGGAGATCTGGACGGAGCCGTCGTACTCGGTCAGCAGTTTCGCCACGGTGCCCTTCCCCGCGCCGGGTGCACCCAACAGGATGATTTTCATATCGTTCTCCCTTCGGTAACGAGTGGTTGTCTTGCTTCCGGGAAGCTGGAATCTTAGGGGAAATCGGATATCCGGTCAAGGAAAACTTGGGGGACCGCATTGTGGTACGCGGTTTGCTTGTGTTTGTTCGGATCTAAGAAAAAAGTATTAAGTTCATTGTGCCGGGTGACGATAAAACCCATGGATCAGAGCCCGTTCGCCGGGGGCGCCCCGGGGAATCCTTTCGATCCGACCCGTTCTACCTGACAGGACCATACGGAACGCGGCATGAATTCTACGCTCGGGAGGCGAGATATGGACGTTCACGTCACTGCGTTGGATGATCGCTCAAGCCAGGAAGCGACGAGGGAAGGCAAGTACCTGACTTTTTCGCTGGCCGGCGAGGAGCACGGCATCGGCATCCTCAAGGTCCGGGAGATCATCGGCATGATGTCGATCACCCCGGTGCCCCAGACACCCGACTTCGTCAAGGGGGTCGTCAACCTGCGCGGCAAGGTCATCCCCGTCATCGACCTGCGGCTCCGCTTCGGGCTCGACGCCACGGCCTACACGGAGCGCACCTGCATCATCGTCGTGGAGATCCAGGGCGATTCGGGAGCGGTCCCCATGGGGATCGTGGTGGACGCCGTGTCGGAAGTGCTCAATATCCGCGGGGCCGACATCGAGAACACCCCCACCTTCGGGGTGAAGCTCAACACGGACTTCATCCTGGGGATGGCGAAGACGGACGGGGGCGTCAAGATCCTGCTCGACATCGACAGGGTGCTCGGGACGTTCCAATTCAGCATTCATTGATTGCGTTTCACAGGTTCCATTCATTCACGATCGATTCATTTTTTCTTTTTCTACGGGGAGGTAGAAGCAGATGAAGAAGAGGACTCTCAGTTTCAAACTGACCTTCGGCGGGATCATGCTGGTGCTGGTCCCCATCGTGGTCATCGGGGGCTTCGCGCTCTACAAGGCGACAGGGGCCCTGGAAGAGATGGCCCGCGGACAGGCCGTGCAGATCGCCAAGAACATCTCCGACATGATCGAAGTGGCCCTGAAAGAGGAAATGAAGGTGGTGACCCATCTGGCGGTCCAACCCTATGTCATCGAGGCGGCGTCAAGATCCTCCAGGGACGGTGCAGCCAAAGCCTCGGGTGAACTCGAACGACTTTCGACGGAGTTCGCAAAGGTCATGAAGCACAGCGGCAGCGACTACGAATCCGTCTTCGTTGCCGATGCCGGCGGCACGATCGTCGCCGACGGAAGCAACGGCAAGACCAAAGGCATTGCCGTTGGAGACCGCGATTATTTCAAGGAGTCAAAGGGCGGCAAGGTCTACATCGGGGCCGCCATCAAATCCCGCGCCTCGGGCAAGCCCGTATCGGTGGTCAGCGCGCCGATCTACGGTTCGGGAGGTGAGTTCGTCGGCATGGTCGGCGCCATCCTCAATGTCGATTTTCTCTGCGAGCGGATTGCATCCGTGAAAATCGGTCAAACGGGGTACGCCTGGATGATCGACAAGAGCGGCCTCTTCGTCGCGCATCCGAAAAAAGAGAACATCCTCGAGGTCAACGCCGCCAACCTCGAGGGCATGAAGGAAATCACCGGAAAGATGATCTCCCGCAATGCAGGCGTCGAATCCTACACGTTCCAGGGCGTAAAGAAGATCGCGGGCTTCGCCCCTGTCGATTACACGACCTGGAGCGTCGCCATGTCACAGGATGAAGCGGAATTCCTTTCTTCTGCTCACATGATCCGCAACGTCATCCTGCTGATCGGTGCTGTTTTCCTCGGCCTTACCGTGGTGGCGGTGACCTTCTTCTCTCGCAGCATCACGGTGCCCGTCACGCGCTCCGTCAAGCATCTCAACGACGCAGCCGACCAGGTCGCCTCGGCCTCGGGCCAGGTGTCCTCGGCGAGCCAGTCGCTGGCGGAAGGGGCCTCGGAGCAGGCCGCCTCGATCGAGGAGACCTCCTCGTCGCTCGAGGAGATGTCGTCGATGACCAAGCAGAACGCC
>Ga0228535_1000596_pt1 | contig 92261 bp, 83 predicted proteins | sample SJ1metagenome_FD_168457 | JGI IMG/M metagenome (GOLD analysis project Ga0228535, IMG submission 168457) | Enriched culture of PCE-dechlorinating microbial communities from Ithaca, New York, USA - SJ1 | ecosystem: Engineered > Modeled > Simulated communities (microbial... > Unclassified | place...
ATGTCTTTCCCGCATCTCCGCCCATTCCACTTCCGGCCTCATCCTCCTGCCCCCCGCTTCAGCATGGAAGTGAGGGGTGGTTAATTTTTGACTGCCAAAAGTGGTGAATTTTCAATTGCCACTAACAATAGAGGAACGTTATGGCAAGGACGACGAGGTCGAACTGATGATGACGATGCCTGGCATAGGCATCGTCACCGCTTCGGTGCTGAAGGGTGAGATCGGTGATATCGGCAGGTTCCAGTCCTTCGGGAACCTGGCGACCTATGCCTGACTGACGCCGTCCCGGTCACAGTCCGGGGAGAAAGAATGGTTCGGACCGACCGGGCATGGCAACGACCGCATCAAGCATGTGCTGATCGAAGCTACGCTGTCGCACGTGCATCACAAGAACGATACGAAGATCAAGGACTTCTACGAAAGGAAGAAGGGGCCGTTGGGCGAGAACAAGGTCATGGTGGCCACCGCCAGGAAGATGCTGGAGGCGGTCTACTTCATGCTGTATCGTAAGGAAACGTATCACGCTCACTGACGTCGACCACCGGCGAACTCATCCGCCCCGGAGCGCGTTATCCTGATCGTGGCAGGTCGGTGAGAGAGGACGACGGACGTGTCATCATACGCCAGCGAGCGTGGAAAGGTGGTTGTCTGATCGTCACGATCGGAATGGTGCTTCAGGCGAGAATATGGAGGTCGGAGAAATCATGATGTATCAATAACGGCATGACGGAAACGCGGGGAACCCTTTTAACAAAGGTGAGTTCGACAGTCGGCAAGATTATTCAAGAAAAATGAATGGTCAATTAATGCTGGATACCGTAGCGTTCAGCATCGAAGCATTATTGAACTCATCTCAATTTCGACCAAATCAACTGTCGAAGTTAGGTTAAATGTTCCTAAAAATGACGTTCACTAGGTCCTAGATGACCAGGCTATTGGGAGGAATTAGTATTGATAGTAAGGTTCGTAATTATAATATCAAGAGGTTGATAAGATGCTCAAGGTTGAATTATGTAAAAAGGACCGGTAAAAAAGATCATATCCCCCGAATTAGAGGGGGGATGAATTAAAATGGTCAAGCCAATATAAAAGGTATATGGATGTAGGTTTGTTCACTCTTCACATACCAGCCCCATAATCCATGGTAACCAAATGCATTGGCATAAGATTCATATGGTTGAATGGACCCTCCCTGATTAACTCTTATTGAAGCCCCTGGATAGACATCTAACGTACATCTTGACGCGGCACAACCGTTTTCTATCTCGTGTTTCCAGTTTCCTGTTTCTAAACTTAGATCTCCTGTTTCCTCGACGGCCACATCACTGATTGTATATGACCAGCCATATCCACAAGTGACTCCTGCCCCTTGTTGATTCAGAGTTACTCCAATATTAACAGTCGCCGTTGTCGTTCCCGATGTTGTTGTCGGGCCCCTTTTTACCAACTCATCGGAAGCATGAGGGCCATAATCAGCATCTATGAACGTGTGCATGTGCATTGTATAGTATCCTCTATCATAAGCGACCTTGCCTGGTACTGCTTCCTGACAAAAGTGTATAGAGTACCAATCGTATACATCTGTATTATCATTATATAAATATACATATTCATTTTGTATGTTTGTTCTTCCATACGGTTTTAGTGAATCGAGAGAATTAAATTCTCAATCATGTACCCATCCCCAATACGCCCCAGATAACAAGCAAGGATTCGATAAAGGTCCTGTTGAACTAGATACTCTACAGTCAGGTATAGTATTCGATATCCATTTCAATGCCCATGAATATGCGGCGGACAGTGCCTCCCCCATCTCATCAACATCATCTATATTCCCAGCTCCGGTGTAAACAGCTGTTTGTCCACCATCGAAGACCTTTATACCTTGTACTATGAGGTCACATCCACCAACATAATCCATTGAGTAGCCAGTTTGTTTAATGATATCAGACATTTCTCCTATACATAGGAGAGGCGCCCCCTTATCAAGTAATACCTTTAATGCATTACTAACTTCGGATGAATCTTGCGTTTTTACCCATGTTGCATCCACCAAAATGACCGCCTCATTACTCAAGACTTTCATTGGTAGATCGTCAAGAGAGGTTAAAGTGATATCTGATGAGACTTCTATCATTTTATTGATTATTATATCATAATAATTTCCACTTCCAAGAATAATGAGCGGAATATTTGAAATAATATTTATTTCATCATCATTTTCTTCATTTTGAACATTAGGCGATACTGATAATGCAATTACATTCGTTGTAACCATTAATGTCACAATGAGCAGTGCAACTATCAGATTACACAATTTGTTCATTGATCAATCACTCCCCCACTAACTACCCGATCATTACTGACCGAGCGAATTATCATCTTTTTTTTAAGTATTTATAAGTTCGTTAATTTTTTCTGGCCTTGTTGTAGAACAACAATGACCGGGTTGCCTGGTTACTGTGATATTGTAACAAGGTCGATGTTGAATAAAAAAAGGGAGAAATGGTTTGAAGTCAGAAACCCTTTGATTGAATAAAATAATTGACATACTGGCTATCTTCAGAGTCGAATCCCGACACCTGCACCATCGATCAACCCTGATCCCGATGGCCCCATACCGCTCCGGGCCCTCCTTCCCTTCGTATCGGCCCTTCCCCATGCTTTCGGGACGGGGATCGGGCGTCCGTTCAGGCGGTGGGCCTCATGTTCCTGAACGCCTTCACCGTCAGCGGGAACATCCTTATCTTTCCGTCCCTCCCATCGGCCATCATCCTCTGGATGTCGTAATCGTACTCCTTCCGGCACATCCTGATGACCTCGCTCGCCTCCACTATCCCGAACCGCAGGATCACGTTGATCGCGACCCTGGTCAAGGGGTTCCTAAGGCTTCGGCCGCCGTACTGGCCGAGGATCCTCCTCGCCCAATCCAGGTTATGCTCCCAGCAGTCGAGGAACAGCCGGGTGTGCGCCGGGGTCATGTCCTTTGCCTCGAAGGACGCCTCCCCGTTGACGAACTCCGCCGTCGCCACGAAGAACAGGGGCACGATGAGCGAGCGGTACTCCCGGAGGCGGTGCACCAGGTCGATCGTCGCCAGCACGTCCTCCTCCGTTTCGCCTGGCAGACCCATGATGATCGTCCCGCACGGAACCCAGTTGTTCTCCTGACAGACCCTGAACCCGGAAACGACCACGTCCGGCCATTCCTCCGGCGAGAAGGGCTTGCACTTTCCCCTCATGTAGTGCTGCATGAGGGAGGGGGACCCGGTCTCCACCCCTGTCTGGGCGCCCAACCAGTTCTCCTCCGACAGCCCCATGGTCCCAGAGATCTCCCTGATCGCGTCCGGACAGGAGGCGACGGAGGCCAGGGCGAAGTGGCTGATGGAGATCCTCTCGACGCCCTCCACCGCCTTGACCGCCCGGAACAGCGAGGTCAGGCGGTCCTCGTTGACAGCCCATCCGTTCGCCCCGTAGCGGACGACGTCCTCCGCGTGCAGCAAGGGCTGCCTGCCGGCCCTGACGGTCACCTTGACGTCCTCGACGATGTCCTCGATGGTGCGGCATCGGTACTTGGCCATCGTCGGCACGCAGAACTCGCATCCCCGTCCGCACCCCCGGGCGATCTCGACGATGCCGTCCACGGCCGCGTCGCGCACCTTGGCGATGCGCTCGATCGGGGTCACCTCGCCCATGACCAGCCCAGGGACCTCCTTTCCCGCGATGATGTCGCGGAAGAGCTGCGGGACGACCATCTCCCCCTCCCCCACGAGCACGGTGTCGATGCCCAACCCTTCCCGTGCCTCTGGCTGGCACAGCTGCCACGCGCCCGGCCCCCCGACGATGATGTGCGGCCGGTACCGCTTGACCACGGGGTCGTTCAGGAGTTCCTTGAACTTGATCTGCATGTAGGCATTCCCGCCGAAGATGCTGGTGAACGTGGACGTGGCCGGCCCCATGCCCAACGGGTCGTTCTCCGTTATCCCGAGGACCTTCGTGTCCGGGCCGACCACCTTGCTGAGGTGCTCGGGGTGGGCCACTATCACCTCGTCCCTTCTGAAGCCGGCGTCAAGCAGCGCAGCCTCGATCTTCCTGGTGCCGCAGGGGGAGACGGGCACGGAGCCGTCCGCCCTCGGATGGATGGGCGGGCAGAAGACGCTGAAGTAGATAGGCTCGGGGACAAGGCCCTCTGGGACGACCGAGCTGAAGCCGAGGAATATGCCCCCGCCGTACTCGCTCATCAGGGTCCTGTCGGCCGTAAGCACGATCGGATAACCACTGAACTGCCTTTTCATGGTATCAACGGATGGGGAATATTACGAACCTTCCTATATCATTATTGTTTGTTTCCTACAAGTGACGAGAAGGTGGGTTCATCGTTGCCGGGGCATAGTGCATGCGGAGCGCGTTCGTTGAGGCCCGTGAGCTGGATCGAGCTTCCTAGATGAAAAAATAGGCGCAGGGGGGATCGGGGGCTTCCTATCCCCCTTGGCCTTGGGATGGATCTCATAGGAACGGGCCGAAGCCTGTGATGCCATCAACCCCTCGTGCATATTAAAGGGGAACGGGGAGGGGGGAACGAAGGTCGGATCGGTCGGCGAGGACCTGGCCATACCAACCGGCCATTGAAAGTGTGCCCTCACCTGCGCCTGTGCCGGACCTTCACCGCCTCGCCCCGGCGCATCTCGACCATCTCCTTCCCGCCCATCATGGCCACGCCCACCCCCACCACGGCGCCGTCGCGGACCAGCGCCACCTCCTCCCCGGCGCGGATCGCGGGGTCGGCGTCCTCCACCCCTACGGCGAAGAGGCTGCCCTTCACATCGAAATCGCCGATGGCGACCTTGGGGACGACCGGAAGGATGGCCTCCGCCCCCTCGATCGTCAGGGAAAGCATCCCCCGCTCCGGGCTCAGCATCCCCAGCTGGTCCTTGCCACGCATGACCTTCAGGTACGGATAGCTGCCTGAGACGCGCGCGCCCTCCAGCAGTGCCTCCCCCCCAGGCCCGAACTGGAATCTGGCCACGGAGGCCATCGCGGCCCGGCGGTCCAGCCCCGGGTCCACCCTTTCGTATTGGGAGCACAGGTCCCTGAGCGTCTGCCTGAGCGTGTCCAGGGCCTCGGCGGACGTGGGGGAGCCGGCGGAGGTGACCGTTCCGTCCAGCACTTCGCGGACGATCTTCCCTTCCTCCCCAAGATGCAGGACCACGTGCTCGTACCCCTGGGTGGCCATGGAGAGCGCCATGGACCGCACCATGGCCTGCTCCTCCCTGTCCCAGTGCCCCGTGACCGGGATGTCGTACTGCGCAGCTGGGTAGAAGAGCTCCAGCTCCCTGGGGACGGTGCCCAGGGGGGAGGTGATGATCATCTCCTGCACCACCTGGGAGTTCGGGACCTCCCAGAGCACCTGGCGGAATAGCTGGTGGCTCTTCGAGGTGTAGTAGGGCTTCTTGGCCGAGCAGGGGATCAGGAGCAGCACCTTGCGATGGGCGGGCCGTAGGAACCTGGTCTGGACAAGCTCCCGGAAGCGCCGTACGTCCGGGCGCGCAAGCGATTGCTTGGCGTTGCAGTAGAAGCGAGGACCGATGACCGCGAAGTCCTGCTCCTGATGCTCGTAATGGTCATCGTCGAACACCCTCAGGGCGGCCACGCTCCAGGGGGAGGAATGGCAGCGGAGCTCTACGAACTCGCGCATGCGGCCGACCGAGATCATGTGCTTGATCAGGTCCAGCTCCCTGAGCATCGCCTCCCGGTTCAGGCGCACGAGGTCGCTCCCGGCGGGCACCCACGACGCCTTGGCGACGTCCAGGGCGCCCTCCGCTATTGCCAGCTGACCGAGCGCGGCGCGATGGTCCACGAGGGCGGTGTCGACCAGGTCCACGCCCAGATAGGCAAGCAATGCGACATTGGCCGGTTCGGCCATCCCAGGGGCGTAGATCAGCCTTGCCCTTCCGGCCTTCTGCCTGAGGGCGACGATGGCCTCGACGAATGCCCGGGCGTCCCGGCGCAGCTCAAACCCCCCGTCCAGAACGGCGATCTCCTCGGACCCTATGGTCGGTGGAAGGCACCTTTCCCTCATCCTGGCGCGGCTTCGAAGCGGGGGGAGGAGGCCGTCGTCCTTGATCCCCAGAACGGCCTGGCCGTCCAGCTCCAGCACCGTCCCCTCCTTGGTGAGGCGCAGGCCGAGGCCGGCCGACCCTCCGTTCACGATGAACGCGCCGGGGGTCTCGGCCTTGGCCCCTTCCACGGTCCAGAGGCAGCGCCGGGCGGTGCCCGACCTGGCCAGAAGCTCCAACATGGAACTGGGAACGGCATCCCTAATAAAAAAGCATGGGCGGGAAGGGGTTTAGAAGGTGGTGACCATGCCGTGCCCCTCGATGACCTGGCGGGCCCTCTCCCAGTCGATGGTCTCCACCCCCTCCAGGAGCGGAACGTCCCCGACCAGGCGGAGGAGGTCCTCCCTCACCACGTACACCTTGGCCTCGAAGTCCAGCATGTCGTTGACCGCCTCCACGTTCGAGGGCATGCGCACCGCCTCAGGCCGCTGGGCCGCCACGGCGTTCAGGGTCCCCTCGCCCACCATCAGGATGTTGACGGTCGGCACGAGCCCCGAGGCCAGGGCGCCAAGCCCGGCGCGGAGCCCGGAGAAGGCCTCCTCGAAGCCGTAGGGGGGCTTCGTGACCAAAATAAGCAGACTGTCCGTCATCCTTGTCACCTCGCCAGGGTCACCATGCGGTCGCCCTCGGCAACGAACCTGGACAGGTCGTTGGTCAGGCTTCCGATCTTGGTGCCTTCGATCTCCTCTCCCCGGGCGATCCCCCGGGCCTTGCAGCAGGTCTCGCAGACGACCACCTCGAGCCCCTTCTCGACCAGCTCCTTGGTCTCATTGCCCACGTTCGGGAAGCGCTTGGGGTCCTGCCCCTTCTTGATCAGGGTGACCCCCTCCCCGTAGCCGAACATGCGCACGCCGTACCCCTTGTCCAAGGCGGCCCTGGCCAGCTTGACCGCGATGTTGGTATCCATGTTCATCATGGTGCCCGACCTGATCTGAATCACCATCGTTCTCATCCTTCCACCTCAGACCGTTATCGTCTGCTCGTACCTCTCCATGATCAGGTCGACCGCCTCGGGATAGTCCACGACCTTGAACCCGGGGTTGGCCAGGGGAAGCCCCCTGGCCTCCCAGTCGTCCTTGATCACGTAGACGTCCTGGACCGCGCCCAAGAGCTCCTTCCCAAGGTCGGCGTTGGCCGCGAAGATGACCGCGTCCTCGAGGAGGAGCAGGCCGCTCCTGGACCCCTTGGCTAGAGCCCGCACCATCTCCAGATCGCCGAGGTCGTGCGGGGACTTCAGTGTTATGAACAGCTTGGACCTCATGGCCATCCTCAACCTATGAACAGTTGCATGTCCGCATCGGTAGCGATGTTCAGGAAGGCGGCCGCCCCCAGGACGGTTATGCCGTCGATGAGGTCCTCCTTCTTGATGCCCATCATCTCCATGGAGGTGCTGCAGGCGTAGAGCTTGACGCCCAGCTCCTTGGCCATCGCCAGCTGCTCCTGGTAGCCGTCCATCCCGATGCCCTTCATCTTCTTGACCATCATTCCGGTGAAGAAGCGCATCATGCCCGGCAGCTTGGGCTTCGTCCCCTTCTTCAGGAGGTTGAGCCCGAAGAACGTGAAGAAGATGTGCGTCTCGATCCCCATGCTCGCGGCCGTGTTGCCCATCATCATGGCCATCATGGCCTTGTCGAAGGTGCCCTCGGACACCACCATTGCGAACCTCTTGGTCTCTGCCATTGTCATCCCCTCATCCTTTTTCTCACTGGACCTTCTTTATGTAATAATAATAGACACCGCCCTCGTCCTTCTGGCCCACCAGCTCGTTGCCGGTCCGCTTGCACCATGCGGGAACGTCCTCCTTCGAGCCGACATCGTCCGCGATGAGCTCCAGCACCGCGCCCACGGGCATCTCCTTCATCTTCTTGGCCAATTTCACGATCGGCATCGGGCACATCAGGCCCTTGGCATCAAGCGTATCGTTCTTATCCATAGGACTCACCACAGCGGTTTTGCACGGTTGTGCAACAATTATATATAACTGTTGGTTTATAAGCTTTTCTTAAGGAAGGAGCGGAGCCGATGCCGGAGTCCATAAAGGACGTGAACAGCTGTGGGGACCTCATCCAGTGCGCCTTCAGCCTGAACGGGTTCGAGGTCGAGGTGTACGAAACGCTATTGACCACCGGACCGTTGAGCGCCAACGACCTGGCGGACCGGATGGGCAAGGACCGTTCCACCGTCTACCGAGCGCTCCAGAAGATGCTGAGCTGCGGGATGGTGTACAGAGAGACCAGGAGCATCCCCCGCGGGGGCTATTACCATGTGTATAGGGCCATCCCAAGGAGCGAGCTCCGCGAGAGGCTGGAGGGGTGTGTGGAGGGCTGGTACCGCAAGATGAAGGCGGTCCTGGAACAGTTCGAGGAGGAGGGCGGCAAGCCCCTGTAGCGCATCCCCGCCCCAATCGCCCCCTCTCGGTCCGATGTTGACCGGGCCTAGGCGTTGCCCCCCGGCCATGCCAAGGGTAAAATACGGTCGTGAGGATTCAACACCGAGAGCCATGAGCTTTGAAGGAATGGACATCGTGTCGATCCGCGATCTGAGCCGGGAGCAGATCGAGGAGGTTATGGAACGGTCCGAGAGAATGATCCCCTACGCCCGGGGGGAGAAGGCCTCCAAGGCATTGGACGGAAAGATCCTGGCCACCCTGTTCTTCGAGCCGTCCACCCGCACCAGGATGTCCTTCGAGAGCGCCATGATGCGCCTCGGCGGCAGGATAACGGACCTGGGCGTCCCTTCCATGAGCTCCATCTCCAAGGGAGAGTCCCTGGCGGACACCATCCGGATGGTGGAGGTCTATTCGGACATCATCGTCATCAGGCACCCGCGGGAGGGCGCGGCCAGGCTGGCCGCCAGGTTCTCGTCCAAGCCCGTCATCAACGCGGGCGACGGGGCCGGGCAGCATCCCACCCAGACGCTGCTCGACCTGTTCACCATCAAACGCATCAAGAAGGATTTCAACAAGCTCAACGTGGTCATGGTCGGGGACCTCAAGTACGGGCGCACGGTCCATTCCCTCGCCGAGGCGCTGAGCTCCTTCGGCGTGGAGCTGACCTTCGTGGCGCCCGCCGCGCTGCAGATGCCCAAGGAGACGGTCAGGCAGGTGGAGCGGATGGGCGGAAGGCCCAAGCTGACGAACCGCCTGGAGGAGACCATCGCCGACGCGGACGTGCTGTACGTCACCCGCATCCAGAAGGAGAGGTTCCCCGACCTGGCGGAGTACCAGAAGGTGGCCGGGATGTACCGCGTGGACCGCCGGCTCCTGCGCGAGGCCAAGAGCGACCTCATCGTCCTGCATCCCCTCCCCCGGGTGGACGAGATCGACCCGGAGGTCGATGGCACGCCGCATGCCAAGTACTTCGAGCAGGCGTTCAACGGGGTGCCGGTGCGAATGGCGCTCCTCAACCTGGTCCTAGGAGGCGAGCTTTGATGAAGGAGTTCAAGGTGACGCCGATCCGCAACGGGACGGTCATAGACCATATCGAGTGCGGGATGGCGCTGAAGGTGCTGCGCATCATCGGCATGGCCGACGGGGGGAAGGCGCAGTCCCCGGTCAGCGTGCTGATGCACGTCCCCTCGAAGAAGGAGGGGTGGAAGGACGTGGTGAAGGTCGAGGACCGGGAGCTGGACCCCAAGGAGGTGGACAAGATCGCGCTCATCGCACCGAAGGCCACCATCAACATCATCCGGGACTTCAATGTGGCGGAGAAGTACAACGTAAAGATGCCCGAGCGCGTGGTAGGCAAGGCCCGGTGCAGCAATCCCAACTGCATAACCAATCAGAACGAGCCGGTGGAGCCGGAGTTCGTGGTCGAGTCGAAGAACCCGCCGGTGCTGCGCTGCGTCTACTGCGATCGCCAGTTGGACGACATCGCGGGGAACCTGCTGTGAGCTTAGGTCCCTTTCGAAGGCTGAGATGGGCGTCCTGATCCTGACCGGAATGCCCGGGGCGGGCAAGGAGGAGCTCGTGACGATAGCTCTGGCGCTAGGGTACCAGGTCCGGCGCATGGGGGACGTGGTGCGGGCCGAGGCCGTCAGGAACGGCGTGCCCCCGCAGGCCGTGGGCGAGTTCGCGGACAGGGAGAGGCGGTCTTATGGGTACGACATCTGGGCCAAGCGCACCGTCCCCCTGGTGGGCGAGGGCGACACGCTCATCGACGGCTGCCGGAGCATGGCCGAGGTGAACGTGTTCCGCCAGGCGTTCGGAGGGCACGTCAAGATCGTGGCGGTGCACAGCGCCCCCTCCACCCGATTCCCGCGGCTGGTGGCCCGGGGAAGGCCCGACGCGCCCCGCGACCGGAGGGAGTTCGATGAGCGGGACCGGCGGGAGCTGGGATGGGGGCTGGGGGACACCATAGCCCTGGCGGACCTGATGCTGGTGAACGAGGGCACCCTTGAGGATTTCCACCGGGATGCCCGCTCCCTGCTCATGGAGCTGAGGGGATGAGGTTCAAGGTGGAGCGCATCTGCCGCTCCGATTCCATGTCCGTTGTCCCCCTGGAGGCGGTGCGGTTCGACCTGCAGGCCTCGGCGGAGCGGTTGCGGAGGGAGGGGTACGCCGCGGAGCCGAACGAGCTCTACCTTGTGACCAGGATGGGGGAGGTGGACGTGACCATCTACCCGAGCGGCAGGGTGCTCGTGCGCCCCATGGAGGACAAGGCCGGCGCCAAGGAGCTTGTGCAGAGGCTGTTCGCGCTCATGGTCCGGGAATGAGCGCCCTTCCCGGCAATATAAGACCGAAACGCCCATCCAGTCATAGGGAAATTATTTATCAGCATAGATGAATATCGGTTCCTGAGGGGTGGGCATGAGGCGCGTAGCGGCAGCCGTGCTGATAGTTTTATTCACATTCAGCACCGCCGTCCCAGGCATATGCTCGCAGATCGAGCACCCATTGGACCTCCAGGAGAACCAATCTCTGGCGGACTGGGAATTAGGTTCGGGTAACTTCAATGGCCTAAGCCAGACGTTCGTGGTGGCAGGGGAGCCGTTGAAGCATGTGGTGGCCGACCTTAATAACGACAGCCGGCCGGATATTGCCGTAATCTACAACGCCTCCTTCCGCATCGATATATTCTACAGCGACGTCAATGGGCGATTCAACTACAGTGATCGGACCACGATAGACATGCCAGGTCCGGTAACAGACATAGCGGCCGGAGATGTGAACAAGGACCTGAAACAGGACCTGGTCGTCTCCTGCAATGTGACAGGAAATGATGTGTTCGTTCTCTCCCAGGCTAACAACTTCGATAAGAACGCCCCGTTATATGCTATACCCACCACCTCTAAGCCAAGGGCGTTGATACTCCAAGATCTCAACGGAGACTCCTGGCTGGACATAGCTACCCTCTACTATGGAGACCCTCCCGATTATCTGCCAGGGTTCGAAGTCCGTTTAAAATCCGAGGACTATGATTCAGCGGGCTCCTCCTCATTGCACGCATTGAGCATGCAGCAACCTTCCCTATTCATTACCGGGGATTTTAACCAAGATGGCCGAAGCGACCTGGTGATCGGCGACCGCGCGATCGGAAAGGTGGTGGGTTTCATCAACGGTGCGCCCAGCGGAAAGGTATGGACCAACACGACCAACCTGATTCCCGCTAACGCTCCATCCGCGCTGTGCATGGCTCAGCTTGTTGCAGGCGGGGGCATGGACCTCATGGTGGCTGAGGAGGATTCCTCGATTATCAACATTTGGCGCTATTCCGAGGGAACATTCAACTTACGTACTAATGTGATGGACCAGGAGTCGATAACCTCGCTGGCCACCACGGACGTGAACGGGGATTCCCGCTTGGACCTGGTCTCCGTATCCGCCTCCAAGCATAACCTGACCGTTTTCCGGGCCAGTACATCCCTTCTGTACGGCCATTCCAATTCATTGGCCTTCCCAGTCCCATACCACCCGGTCCATGTGATCGCCTACGACATGGACTCCGAGGGATCGGAGGACCTGGTTGTCAGTTCTCGAGCCTCGACCGGCTATGGGGCAATTAGCATCTATTACCGTATTGGTCAGGAGATCTCGAACGCCGACCTCAACCGCATCGTAAAGGATATCTCCCCCACCTTGATGACGCTGGGGAACTTCAATGGCATTGGGAACAATGAGATCGCTGTCTACGATCCCACTGGGCCTACCATTTCCTTTATCGATGAGGCCTCCAACCCAGGGTGCCCAAGCGCCCCCTCGGGAATATTAGCTATAAAGAGCGGGGACCTGGACGGGGACGGGTACGACGACATAGCGATGATGACCGCCAATAACGTCACCGTCTGGTTCGGTGGCCCCGACATCTTCAGTGGCGCGTCTAGGAAGGTCACAGTGGAAAGCACCCTTCCTGGGCTGTCCTCCCTGTTCTTGGGCGACCTGAACAACGATAGCCGACTGGACGTGGCAGTGGGCGCCTCGGGCGGCGTGGAATCGTTCTGGAATTCCGGGACTGGGACCTTGTATTCCGAGGCTCAGCGCTTCACCTTATCCCTTCCGGGGGCCTCGGTGACCTCCTTGGCCACGGTGACGATCAGGGGCGCCGTGCATAACGATTCCCGCGCGGACCTGGTCGTCTTGAACTCCACCGCCTCAAGGTTGGAGATTTATTACCAGCAGAGCGCGGGCAGCGCGTTCACCGCCGCTTCGAGGTCGTACCTGAATGTTATTTCGGGGTTGTACCATTTGCGCGCTGGGGACCTGAACTCCGATGGGCTTGGGGACCTGGCCGTGCTGTCCCCAGGCAAGGTCAACATTTACCTGCAGAACCCTTCCTATTCCCAGGGTTTCTCGGGCAGCCAGCCCATAGTGGCGATAGACGTTCCAGATGGACCGCGAGCACTCGAACTGGGGGACCTGGACGACGACGGGGCGTTGGACATCGCCGTCGTCACGGAGAACTCCACCCTGATAGCCTATGGCCATGACGGTCCCTCCTTCTCCCTGCTGACCAGGCAGACCGCCGGGGCTGCCCCAGTGCTGCTTTCGGTAGGGGATATGAACGGGGACGGGAAGGATGACCTGGTAACGTATTCCGTTGCCTCCCGGGCGGTATCGTTCTACCATCAGAACAACTTCCCGCCCATCGCCATGGTCGCGGTGGAGGGGACGGGTCACCTGGAAGGCGGCCCGGTCTGGTTCAACGCCTATGGAAGCACCGATTCCTACTCGGACCGGGACCATCTGAGTTACCATTGGGATTTCGCCGACGGCGGGGTGGCGAACGGCGAGCGTGTTCTTTATGTCTTCCAGGCTGATGGCCTGTACAACGTTACCCTTAGCGTCAGCGATCCCTGGGGAGGTTGGGACGATGCGGTGGTGCAGGTTTCTATAGGGGACCGAGCCCCGACGGCCAATTTCACCTTCCAGCCCGTCCCGGCCCCGGTCGAGGGGTCCCCGGTGACGTTCACAGATCTGAGCACCACTCCGGTGGACCCGATAGAGCGCTGGGAATGGGACTTCGGGGACGGAACGGTGTTGAACCGTACCGACAATCAGCCCGTGCAGCACATCTTCTGGAAGAACGGGACCTTCACTGTAACCCTGACCGTGTTCGACAAGGACGGCAGCAGTAACTCGGTGGAAAAGCAGCTGACGGTCCTGGACTCCGCACCCGACGCGGCCTTCTCGGTATCGGACTACCGTCCGATCGAGGGGCAGGAAGTGACCTTCAGGGACTGGAGCAATCGCACCGCCGACGCCATCAAGAGCTGGAGCTGGGACTTCGGCGATGGCACATGGGCGAACGTAAGCGGTGGCGACCTCCAGCATCATGCCTATCTGCGCAATGGCACCTACTCGGTCACCCTCGTTGTCGTGGACATCGATGGAAGTGAGGACAGCATCACCAAGGAGGTCGTGGTCCTCAACTCGGTGCCCGTTGCCGACTTTGAACCCTCCCTCTCGACCCCTAATGAGGGCCAGCAGGTCTCCTTCGTCGATGCGAGCACGTCCTTCAATCCAATGGTCCGGTGGAGCTGGGACATGGGGGATGGAACATGGTGCAACGGAACGAGCGCGGAGACGGTCCTCCATATGTACCGGAACAATGGCACCTACATCGCCACCCTTACCGTGGAAGACAGCGATGGGGACGTGCATTCGATCTCCAAACCTATCATCGTCCACGATACCAGCCCGACGATCGTGCGCCTCTACACCATGGATGGCGGCAGCTCCTACAGGGAGTGGGACAACGTGTCCTTCGGGGTCGTCGCCACGCCGGGCTGGGAGGATATCAGCGTCTACCAATGGGACTTTCAGACCACCGTATTCCAGGCGGACGAGGGGACCGCACTGAACTCGACCTATCACCGCTTCCTCTCCCCGGGCCCCTACAAGGTGACCGTGCGGGTCTGGGACACCGACAGCTATGCCGAGGCGTACATCATGCTCACGATCACGGACCCGGCCCCCGTCCCAGACTTTACGGCAACGGTCACTGGCCATGACAGGAATGTGAGCTTCTCGGCCGCCCTGACCGTGGACACCGAGAACGACATGCCTATCCTCAAGTACCGCTGGTTCTTCGGGGACGGGAACCGGACCGACTGGTCATCTTATTTTGAGGTCGATCATACCTATCAGCAGGACGGCGTGTACTCCGTCCGCCTGGAGGTCAGGGACGATCATAACAGCGCCGTCATGAAGACAAAGAACGTTACGATCGACCTGCTGCCGCCGGAGATCTCCATCGACGCCCCGGTCCTGAGGGCCGTGGTCGGCGAGCCTACCCTGATCAAGGTGCGCGTCACCGATCTGGTAGGCGTTCGCTCGGTCATCCTGGAGTACACGTTCGAGAATGCCACGAGGAGCGTTGCCATGACCCCGGAGGGCGAGGGCATCTACTTCGCGCAGGTCCCGGCGCAGAACCGCACCGGGGAGCTCACCTACAGGGTGACCGCCGTGGACAAGGCGGGGCACGCATCCTCCACGGAATGGTTCACAATGGCCCTTGAGTATGAGGACCCCACGCTGTTCATCGTCACCACGGCCCTTCTGCTGATCGCCCTGCTGATCGTCATCGCCTACCTCGTCCTGACCCGCCCCATCGTCGACGAGGTCTTCGTCATGTACCAGGACGGCACGCTCCTCGCGCACCAGACGAGGAGGCTGAAGCCGGGCATGGACGACGAGATATTGGGCGGCATGCTCATCGCCCTGCAGAGCTTCGTGCGCGACTCGTTCAAGGACGAGGGGGCCACGGTGCTCAAGCGCATGGACTTCGGGGACAGGAAATTGCTCGTGGAGCGCAAGGACGGCTTCTTCATGGCCGTGGTCCTGAGCGGGAAGAGGGCGGGAAACTCGGCGCAGCGGATGCGGAGGGTCCTGGACCGCATCGAGGAAAGGTATGCCGATGTCCTGCGGGATTGGGACGGGGACCTGGAGAAGGTGAGGGGGATCAGGGACGAGACCAAGCTCATGTTCCAACGCACCAATCCGTTGGAGCGCCTGAGGCGCAGGGAAGGGGACGAGGGGTCGACTTAAATATGCTGGACCTTTAAAGGGGCGCAATGATCGCTTTGGAGCAGGCGGCGGCCGTGCTCGTGCTCTGCGCGGCGCTCTCCGCGCTTTCCTGGAAGCTCGGGCTCCTCACCGCCGACGGCGGCCTGGCCTCCTTCGCCGTGGGCATGGTCCTCGGGGTCTTCGGGGGGGTGGGATGGCTTTTCCTGCTCATCCTTTTCGCCTTCATGGGGTTCCTCGTCACCAAATACAAGATGGAGCTGAAGGTGCGGAAGGGCGTGCAGGAGGGGAGGAAGGGGGAGAGGGGCTACCGCAACGTCCTGGCCAACGGCGCGGTCCCGATGGCCATCGCCCTGCTCACCTATGCGGCGGGATGGGAGGGGCACGCTTCGGCCGTCGTCTACATCAGCGCGGTGTGCGTGGCGGCGGCGGACACGACCGCGAGCGAGCTTGGAGTCCTCTCGGACCGGACCTACCTGATCACCACCTTCAAGCGCGTCCGGCCTGGCGTGGACGGAGGCGTTTCCCTCTACGGAACGGCGTGGGCCGTCGCCGCCTCGGCGTTCGCCGCGGTGGTGGGCTGGTTCGTCATCATCGGCACGGAACCGACGATGCTGATGCTCGTTCCCGTGGGCATGGGCGTGGCGGGATGCTTCATCGACAGCGTCATCGGGGCCACGTTGGAGACGAAAGGCTGGGTCACGAAGCTGGGGAACAACATCGTGTCCATGGCCCTTGGGGCCCTGCTCTCCCTCCCCTTCCTGCCCTGAACAAACCATTAATAGAGCCAGGCCTACTATTGCATAGGGTGAGCGGTTGGGCGAGGAGGCCTTCGGCGCGTACCTTGTGCTGCGATGGGGGGACCCGGCCGACGTCACCGAATACCTTTGCCATCTGGTGAGGGACGGCTTCGAGCCCGTGCTGGTCTCCCCCGCCGATATGGTGCTCCCTTCGGACAAAGAGATCGAGGCCCTGCCGCCGGAGCAGGGCGAGCGGAACCTGGGGAAGGGGAGCGGGCCGCGCATCTGCCGGGCCCTGAGGGAGCACCTGCGCACCGGGGAAAGGAGGGCGGTGGTCATCTACGGGCTCCAGCTATTAAGGGAGGGGTCGTTCCGGGAACTAACCGATATGATAGACATGCTGTACGACGAGGCGTGCGTCAATCATGGCCTGGTACTGCTCTTCGCCGATCCCGCCGGCTTCACCCCTCAGGAGCTGGCGTTCCTTAGGCGGGAGACCTCGGCGATCGAGCGCCCGGAACAGCTCCCGTAGGCCCTGGGAAACGGTTATATACATTGGCCTTTTTCAGGAGGCTCAAGGATGGTTTGACGGCCATAGCGGCGGGGATACGCCTGGTCTCGTCCGATCCCAGAAGCTAAGCCCGCCCGCGTTCCCTGCGGTACTGTGGTGCGCGAGCCCACGGAAAGCCCGGAACGCTGTCAGCCTCCTTACCTTTCATTTCTCTCAGAACAGGGCGTTATATGAAAAAAATGGGCAGGGGGTCGCCCCCCTGGTTTCAACGCTCACTTCTCTTCGGTCTCGGAGACCTCCGTTTCCTCCTTGCCCCGGCGTTCATCCTCGAAGGGACCGTAGTCGTTCCATACGTGGCAGCCACCAATCATTCCGTCGTTGAACGTGCCCGACCATCTGAAGCAGCCGAAGTTGAGGTACCGGTAGTTAGAGCAACCGCCCCAGTTCCAACCCTGGTCGCAATCCCGGTCGTTGCCGCAGCCCCAGTCGTGGTCCCAGCAGCAACCCCAGTTCCAGCCCCATTGCCACTGCCAGCCGCCACAGCCCCAGTCGTGGTCCCAGCAGCAACCCCAGTTCCAGCCCCATTGCCACTGCCAGCCGCCACAGCCCCAGTCGTGACATCCGTCATCATCGTCGATCGGCTCTTCCTGCTGCAGCTCGAAGTCCGCCTGGGCCTGATCGCTCACCCACCATCCCTCCGCCTCTGGGCCCCATTGGCCGTAGGCGGTGGCGATGTTCGTCACGATGCAGGTCTCGGTCAGAACCTCGTCGTCGCAGCAGCATCCGCAGTGCTGATGCCAGTTCCAGTTCCACTGCCAGCCGCCGCAGCCGCTTCCGTAGCCGTGCCGCCAGTTCCATCCACCGCAGCCTCCGTCAGTGCGTCCCTCGTGGTTGCCGCAACCCCAGGACCAGCTCCAGCCATCGTCGTTCTCGTCGCCGTCATGGCAGCCTCCGCCGCAGCCGTGGTCCCAGTTCCAGGTCCAGCCGCCACAGCCTCCGTCGTGGCATCCGTCATCGTCGTCGCAGGTCTCCTCCTCGCCGCACTGGTCCGCCGGGACTATGTAGATGTAGGAGAAGGTCCACCACTCGCCGACGTCGAGAATGCCGTCGCCATCGCCGAAGTCGCAGAGGAAGAACCACTGGTCGAGCAGGGAGTCATACACCTTGACGTTGTACAGCTCCACATTGCCGCAGTTGGTCACCACCACGGTATAGGTGAGCACGGTCATGCCGCTGTCCTCGCCCTCGTTGTAGGTGGCGAGCAGATCGGCCAGCTCGGTGGCCTGCTCCCGCTCGTCATCGCTCAGGGAGCAGCCTATGGGATGGATGGCCAGGAATCCCTCGGCGTCGGATATCAGCTGGACGTACATGGCCGGGGCGCCGTATTTGAGATCGTTCAGCTTGGCCGCCAGGTACTGGTGGGCGAGTATCAGCGTGGCGTCACCGGCCGGCGGGGTGTTGAACACCTGCAGGTTGGTCAGCCCGTCGGGGTAGGCGCAGGAGCAGACCCAGGGGAACGCCCCGTTCGGCCCCATGCCCACCCAGGAGCACTCATGGTTCTTCCAGTAGCCCTGGGTGTGAGACTCGTACTCTATGGTGTCGCTGCACACTCCCTTCTCGATCTCGATGCATGGGTCCAGCTCCATGTTGAAGAAGTTCACGCCGCAGACCAGCTGGCCGGAGGTCTCGATGGTCACCGGTAGCTCCGTGGCACTGGTGGCCATCCATCCCTCCTGCCGTCCCTCCCTCACCTCGTACTCGCCCAGGCGCAGGCCGCAGAAGGCGTAGTGCCCGCTGAGGTCGGTGACGGTCCAAGAGACCGGCTTGCCGTTCTGATACAGCCATATCTCCCATTCGGGTATGCCCGCCTCGGTGGTGGGGTCCCAGACACCGTCCCCGTCCAGGTCATTGTACTTGAAGCCGCCGATGCAGCCGTACTTGGTGTTCAGGAAGGTCACCGTGGCATCCTGCCCGGTCATGACCACCTGCTGGACGACCCCGGTGGTGGAGTACCAGTTGCAGGGTATCTCCTCCACCACTGCGTACGTTCCGACCATGAGGTCCTCGAAGCAGTAGCTCCCGTTCCCGTCGGTAACTCCTTCTCCGACCTTCACGTCATCCCGGTACAGGAGGACGGTTATGCCTGGCACCGCCGGCTCGTCGTCGTCAAGGATACCGTCGCCGTCCAGGTCCTCGTACTTGAGGACGCATATCTTCCCGCACATAGCGTTCAGGAAGAACACGTCCTCGCGGTCGCCGGACACGTCGATGGTGACGTTCCATGAGGTCGGCCCGGTGGCGTACCAGCCGTCCTGCATGACCTCCGTCACGGTGTAGTCACCGAACTCCAGGCCGGCGAAGCAGAAGTGCCCGTGGCTGTCGGTGTGGGTCATGGCAAACAGCTTGCCGTCCAGCCACAGCTCGATCTCCCAGCCGGCTATTCCCGACTCGGTGCACGGGTCGAACTGACCGTTCTCGTTGGCGTCGAAGTATTTCCAGCCACATATCTTGCCGTACATGACGTTGCCGAAGACGACCAGCTCGCACCGGTCCTCGCCGGACAGCGTCACCTGGACCCGGTCCGGGGTGGATGGGTACCAGCAGCAGTCCATGTCGCTGGCGGCCAGGTTCTCCCTCGCCCAATAGGTGCCGAAGCGCAGGAGGTCGAAGCAGATCCAGCCACTCTCGTTCGTCTCGCCGCTGCGTATGACCACGCAGTCCTGGACCAGCTCGATCACGATGCCTTCCAGCCCGGGTTCGCCCTCCTGCCACACGCCGTCGCCGTTCAGGTCCTCGAACTTGAAGACGCAGATCTTGCCATAGCGTATGTTCAGGAACGACTCGCTCACGCTCTCGCCGGACTCGCCGATGACCACCTGCTTGAGCGTGGGGCCCTGGGCGTACCATTCGTCGCTCAGGGTCTCCATCACGTAGTAGGTGCCCAGCTCCAGTCCGCAGAAGCATATCCGGCCGTCGTCGCCGGTGGTGCCGTTGGCGATCTCGCTCATCTGTGCGTCGTACAGGGTGATGAGCACGCCTGGAACGATGGTGTCGCCCTCGTCCACCTCACCGTTGCCGTTGACGTCCTCATACTTCCAGACGCAGATCTCACCGTAGAGTATGTTCAGGAAGGTCACGCTCACGCGGTCGCCGGAGCCTTCGATCACCGCATCCTGTATCAGCAGGCCGTCAGTGTACCATCCGCTTAGCAGGACCTCCTGCACCTGGTAGGCGCCCAGCCTCAGCATGTGGAAGCAGGCGTTACCGTCGACGTCGGTCATGTTGGTGGCGATGATGACATCGTTCTTCAGGAGGTTGATGGTGACCCCGGATGCCGGCTTATCGCCCTCGTCCACCTCACCGTTGCCGTTGACATCCTCATACTTCTGCACGCAGATGTCACCGTACTCGGTGTTCAGGAAGGCCACGCACTCGCTCTGTCCGGAACCTTCGATGACCCTGACGACCTCGGTCGGGGTGGTGTTGTACCATCCCTCGGGGACCGTCTCCCGCACCGTGTACTCACCGATCCTCAGGTCGGTGAAACAGATCAATCCGTAGCAGTCGGTGTAGCCGGAGTCGATGACACCGCCGTCCAGCAGCAGCTCTATGAACACGCCGCTGATCGGGACGTCCTCGCCCTCATCGCGCACGCCGTTGCCGTTCTCATCCTCCATCTTCAGCACACATATCTTGGAGTACTTCAGGTTCGCGAACTCCACCCGGATGGTCTCACCGGACCGGTCCAGTATGACGATCTGGTTGGTCTCGTAGGCATACCAGCCTACGGGCACCAGCTCGCCCACCGCATAGGAACCCATCTCAAGCCCGTAGAAGCAGGCTATGCCGTTCTCGTCGGTGACGTTCGTCTTGATGAGCCCGCCGGCCATGTCCCTCAGCTCGATGGTCACGTTGGACACCGCCGGTTCGTTCTCGTCCCACTCGCCATCGCCGTCAAGGTCCTCGAACTTGAAGACGCAGATCCTTCCGTACATCGTGTTAAGGAAATACGTACAGTTCTGGTCGCCCGAGGTCTCTAGGCCCACCGAGCGAGTGGTTCCGCTGGTGGCGTACCATCCCTGAGGCACGATCTCCTCGATTGTGTACACGCCGATGACCAGGTCGGTGAAGCACACCTTTCCGTCGCCGTCGTCGCCGGTAATACCGGTGGCCACGATATCGCCGGTGGCGTTCTTCAGGACGATGGTCACGCCGTCATAGAGTTCATCCTCCTCATCCAGGATGCCGTTTCCGTCAAGGTCCTCGTACTTATATACGCATATGCCGCCGTAGCGGGCGTTGAGGAACTCCACGGACTTGCGGTCGCCGCTAACGGCGAGGGACGCATCGACCGAGGTCGGGGAAGTGGCGTACCAGCCTTTCTGGACGGTCTCATTCACAGTATAGTCACCAAGCTTCAGGCCGGTGAAGCAGATCTTACCGGTGCAGTCGGTGAATCCGGAGGCGATGACACCACCATCGAGGATCAGCTCGATGAACACGCCTTCCACGGCTGGCTCGTGATCGTTGACGCCGTTGCCGTTCAGGTCCTCGTACTTGAAGACGCAGATTTGCCCAAACCTGGTGTTCAGGAAGGTGACCGACTCGCTCGCACCGCTGTGCTCTATGGTTACCTCGACCGAGGCGGCGGTGGTGTTGTACCAGCCTTGGGGCACGGTCTCCACGACCACATAGTCGCCGAGCCTCAGTCCGGTGAAGCAGATCCTACCATCCTCGTCGGTGACCCCGCTGGAGACGAACTCGTCGTCACGCCAGAGGGATACGGTCACATTCTCCACCGCCGGTTCGCCGGTCTCGTACCGCCCGTTGCCGTTGAGGTCCTCGTACTTGAAGACGCAGATCGAGCCGTACATCGTGTTGAGGAAGTACGTGCAGTTCTCGTCTCCGGACGATCCCACGGTCACCATCTTCATAATCGGACTGGTGGCGTACCATCCAGCCGGAACGGTCTCCTCGGCGTAGTAGGTGCCGATCCTCAGGTGGGTGAAGCACACCTTTCCGTCCCCGTCGTCGCCAGTGACTCCGGTGCCCACCAGGGCGCCGGTGACGTCATAGAGTTCTATGGTCACGCCGTCGATCAGGTCGTCCTCGCCTTCCTCCATAATGCCATCGCCGTCCTCATCCTCGTACTTGTATACACAGATGGAGCCGTACCTGGCGTTCAGGAAGGTGGCCGACTGGCGTTCCCCGCTAAGGTCCAGCTTCACGTCGACCGAGACGGGGATGGTGTTGTACCAGCCTGCAGGCACGGTCTCCACGACGGTGTACTCGCCAAGCTCAAGGCCGGTGAAGCATATGATGCCGTCGCAGTCGGTTGTTCCGTTGGCGATCTCCTCTCCGTTATGGAATAGCGTGACGAACACGCCGGAGGCCCCCGGTTCATTCTCTTGCCACTCTCCATCGCCGTTGAGGTCCTCGTACTTGAAGACGCAGATCTGGCCATACTTGGTGTTCAGGAAGGTGACCGGCACGCATTCGCCACTTTCGTCTAGGGTCACGTCGACCGAGACGGGGATGGTGTTGTACCAGCCTGTAGGCACGGTCTCCACGACGGTGTACTCGCCAAGCTCAAGGCCGGTGAAGCATATGGTACCGTTCTCGTCTGTGGTACCGTTTTCCACAACGACATCACCGAGCTTCAGGGTGATGGTGACGCCGGACACCGCCGGTTCATTCTCTTGCCACTCCCCATCGCCGTTGAGGTCCTCGTATTTGTAGACGCATATGCGCCCGTACTCGGTGTTGAGGAACTCGACCTCGATGTACTGACCGGACTCCTCCACGCCCACCGCGAACTGGGTGCCGTTGGTGGCGTACCATCCTTCAGGCACGATCTCCTTCACGATATAGTCGCCGAGGATCAGTCCGGTGAAGCAGACCTGTCCACTTTCGTCGGTGACTGCGCTCTCGATCAGTGTTCCGTTGGGGTACTGCAGCTCGATGGTAACATCGGCCTTGACCGGTTCCTCATCGTCACGTATGCCATCCCCGTCCAGGTCGTGATACTTCAGCACGCAGATCTGCCCGAGGCGGATGTTCATGAAGGTGATCTCGATGCACTCGCCGGAGACGTCGATGTTGGCGTTCTGCTCCAGCGGGCCCTCGGTGTACCATCCTTCATTCAGGGTCTCCCGCACGATGTAGTTGCCCAGTTCGAGGCTGGTGAAGCATATCATGCCGCACTGGACCTGGCAGCTGCCGGTGTATCCGGAGCGAACAACTACGTGGTCAAGGAGCACTTCTATGAGCACGCCGTTGACCGGGGTGTCCTCGCCCTCGTCGCGTATGCCGTTGCCGTTCTCGTCCTCGAACTTCTGGACGCATATCTGCCCATACCTGGTGTTCAGGAAGACCGCGTCATCCTTCACGGTACCGGAGCTGATGCTCACGTTCACATGGGCTACGCCCGTGGAATACCAGCTGGCGTTGTAACCTTCATATACTGTGTACTCGCCAGTGTACAGCCTGTCGAAGCAGAACCGGCCGTCGCTGCCGGTGCAGGTGTGGTTGAGGTACGAACCGTCCTTCCACAGCTCGATGTACCAGCCTTCCACGCCGATCTCGTTATCGTCCCACTCACCGTCACCGTCAAGGTCCTCAACCTTGTAGCCGCAGATACGGCCTATCTGGGTGTTCAGGAAGTCGAACGATTCCTTGTCACCGGAGGTTATCTCGAAGGTGTAACCTAGGGGGCTGGTGTTGTACCATCCGGCCTGCATGACCTCTTCGACCTTGTACTGACCCGGGGTAAGGCCGGTGAAGCAGTACTCTCCGTCCTCGTCGGTGTACTCGGTGGCCACCAGCTCATAGTCGACGGCCATCGGGGCGCCTACCAGCACCTGGTCCATCATCCGGTAGAGACGTACCTCCCACCCGAGTATTCCTTCCTCGTCCTCGTCCCAGATCCCGTTTCCGTCCATGTCCTCGACCTTGTAGCCGCAGACGGAGGAGTTCTGGGTGTTGAGGAACAGCACATCGTGTATGATGTCGCCGGAATGCAGGCGAACGTACACCTCGGTGGTCGTGGTGGCATACCAATCCTCCTGCATCATCTCTATCACGTAGTAGTTTCCGGGGACCAGTTTGTCGAACTGGAAGTATCCATTCTCGTCGGTGAAGTTGGTGGCGATGTACTCGTCATCCAGCCATAGCTCGATCTCCCAGCCCTCTATGGGGGTGTCCTCGGCGTCCAGGTAGCCGTCGCCGTCCATGTCCTGATACTTGTTACCGGCGATCGAGGAGTACTCGGTGTTCAGGAAGGTCACCGGGACATACTCGCCACTCTGGTCCAGAACCACCACGACCTCAGCGGCGGTGGTGTTGTACCAGCCTTCAGGGACGGTCTCCCTGACAGTGTATGTGCCGAGCTCCAGCCCGCTGAAGCACAGCCCCTCGCAGCACGGGCAGGTGCCAGTGTAACCGGACTTGATCACTTCCCCGTCGAACAGCAGTTCTACGAACACGCTGACCAGGGTGTCCTCGCCCTCATCGCGCACGCCGTTGCCGTTCAGGTCCTCGTACTTGAAGACGCAGATGTGTCCGGTCTCGATGTTACCGAAGGTGACCTGCACCGTCTGGTTGGACTCGGTTATGCTGACGGGCAGAGAGCTGCCCTGACTGTTGGGATAGGTGCCTAGCGGAGGATACTCCACCAGGATGTAGTCCCCTAGGAACAGCCCGGTGAAGCAGATAGTACCGTTCTCATCGGTGAGCCCGGAGCGGATGGGCGTCGGCATGGCGGAAAGGCCCGCCTCCCCGTTCGCTTCGTAAAGTTCGACGAACACGCTGGCCATTCCCGGCTCGCCCTCGTCCCACTGGCCGTTGGCGTTCAGGTCCTCGTACTTGAGGACGCATATCTTACCGTACTGGGTGTTCAGGAATATCGTTTGGCGCTCGTCTCCGCCGGACTGCATGGTGAGCGTTGCCTCGGTCGGGGAGGTGGCGTACCAGCCTTCCTTCGATCCCTCCCGGATGGTGTACTCACCAGGCTTCAGGTCGGTGAAGCAGAAGCGTCCGTTCTCGTCGGTCAACGCGGAACGGATCACCTCATCATCCTGGACCAGTTGGATAAGCCATCCCTCAACCGGTTCATCACCGTCGTCAAGGACGCTGGTGCCGTTCATGTCCTCGTACTTGTAACCGCAGAGGTCGAAGTACTCGGTGTTGAGGAAGTTAATGTTGGCGGAGCCGCCGGAACTCAGGGTCACCTCAACCTCACCCAGGGTGGTGTTGTACCATCCCTCGCGGGATTCCTCCACCACAGTGTAGGTTCCGACCTCTAGGCCGGTAAAACAGTATCCACCGCTGCCGTTGGTGGTGGCAGTGGCTATTGGCCTCTTGTCTTCCTCCACGGAGCCCTTGAACAGGTAGATGACCCATCCGGCGATGCCGGCGTCGCCCTCCTCAAGGATACCGTTGCCGTTCATGTCCTCATACTTGTACCCGCAGATGGAGACCTTCTCGGTGTTGAGGAAAACAGCCTCCTCGCGATCACCGGACACGATGTCGAAGATGAAGTACTGCTCATCGGTGAAATACCAGCCGATGGGCATGACCTCCATGACCTTGTAGTGCCCGGGTACCAGCTGATCGAAGCAGAACTTACCAGACTCATCGGTCCAGGCAGTATTTATCAACACGTCATCCTTGTAGAGCTGGATCTCCCAATCATAGATCACCGGGTCGCTGTCGTCCCGGACCCCGTTCCCATTCATGTCCTCCACCTTGTACCCGCAGATGGACGAGTACATTGTGTTCAGGAAGAGCAGGGAGTCGATATCCGAACCGCAGCTCACGCAGACGCTGATCTCCACCGGGGTGGTATTGAACCAGCCATCCTGCATGACCTCCTTGACGATGTATTGTCCGACGAGGATGTCAGTGAACTCGAAGTAACCATCGTTGTCGGTGGTCGTCGTATCCATGGCGGACAGACCGTCCTCCTCCCACAGCTCGATGGTCCATCCGGCCAGGCCGGGCTCTCCCTCATCGGGCACTCCATCCCCATCTGTGTCGTGAATCTTGTACCCGGAGATGTCCCCTACCTGCAGGTTGTAGAAGTCGATGTTCTGGACCTTGGGGGAGATCTTGGTCCCGCGCTCAAGGTCGAAGTGGACCATAAGGTCCTCATCGGGATTGTCCAACCAGGTCTCGGTGACCGCGTCGAAGTAGGGCAGCTTTCCAGGATCGTACAGGTGAAGGTCGGGGCTGGTCCCTATGACATCCAGTATGTAACCGTCCACCACGCTCTCCCATACGGTGTAGTTGCCCCTCGGGAGTCCGTCGAAGGCGAAGTAGCCCAGGGCCCACGGTCCGGTACCTGTCAGTACCGTCGGGGGGTTGTAGGGTATGTATATGTAATCCGCGCCGGTGGTGCCCCAGAGGCTCAGCCGGCCTATCATGTTCATCTCCCAACCGTCGTATGGGACCTCATTAATGAACTTCCTCCCGGTGATTATGTCGGTGGGGTAGGAAGTGATGGGGATGGGTATGGTCCTAGCGCCAATGCCAGGATACTCAAGCGTGAAGTGCCTCGAAGAGCCGCTGGTGTAGGATGAGCCGTTGTGCGGGCTGATCCCTGTCCAGTCCTCGAACTCATCGCCATCCAAGACCTGCGGCAGGGCCTGTTCCAGGTCCGCCCTCCAGAGGATGGAGAGCGCCAGGTGCGCCCTGAAGAACAATATGACATACCCATCCGTGAAATCCTCCCACGGTAGGTTCTTGACAGTGAAGTAACGCATGTCGTTGGGATCGGCCTCGCTATCCGGATCGCCGACCTCCCAGACATCCATGTAATTGATTATCTGCGGATCAGTGACCCCCGCGGACTCCCCGGCCTCCGGCGTGGCTATGTGCGTACCCCAGCCGGCGGACGGAACTTGGACCCCGTCCATGAGAATATCACCAGTGGAATACTGGAAACCGGTGGCCAAGGAGGTGTCGAAACCGTCCACGAATATGGCGTCATTGGCAGCTTGATAGAAGTTGTATTTGATACTGAACTCTTCCGCGCCCCAGATCTTGCTGTCGCTGTCCAAGCGCAATTGGTAGGAAACGAAATCCCCCTCCATGTACGCTTTCCCAAGATCGGCGTTCACCCAAGTGCCTGATTCCAGATCATACCCCAAGAAGTGTTCCGAAGTATAGCTTACCTCGGTACCGGTGTTCACACCAATGCTGAGCAAGGTAGTGAACCCCGCACTGATCATCAATATTGCGAGCAGTATGGATAAGACCTTGCTGATATCGATACGTTTGACTGTACCATCACTTGCACTCATGCCCATGTCCCCCCAACTTTCGACCCAACCCGAGACAGACGGTGCCTTTTTGGCGGGTGTGATGCTTTCCAATCCCTTAGGTAGTCAATGTTCTGTCAGTCGATTGAATCAAGATAATGCTACTATATGTGAGTTATATAAGTATTGTTATCATTATTGATAATAATAGTTATTACAATTTTTTTAAGGATTTGATTTTGGCCAGCATATGGTAGGTCTTTGACGAGATTCGTGAAAAATATGGTCACGCGCACTATGGTATCAGATATGATGACAAAATAACGAAACCGATCATATAATATTTATAAATTATATATTATATAATAAATTATTATTTATAATTCGTGGGCCGTTATTATTCACGTTCGAACCTTCTCATGACATATACGGACGGTAAATCGGCGTTGAAAAACCGGGCTGTAAAAAAGTTTAAATAACGGGATTGTTTGCCTTGGCGTAGGATGGTCTGACGGCCATAGCGGCGGGGATACGCCTGGTCTCGTCCGATCCCAGAAGCTAAGCCCGCCCGCGTTCCCTGCGGTACTGTGGTGCGCGAGCCCACGGAAAGCCCGGAACGCTGTCAGCCATTCTAGTCCTCTTTCCAATTCCAATCTGCTTTTATATCGATAGAGCCAAGACCTCGCATCATACCCATGTATGCGCATCCATCTATACCATAGGATTATTATCGACAAAGGACCTAATGTCCCTCAAAGCCGAAGGTGGTCCTGCTGGATGCCAACGAGGTCCTGCTGATCGTTCTGTTTGTGCTGCTAGCGGTGGTCATCTACTTTGAGCTGCGCTTCATGCGATCGCGCAACAAGGACCACATCCAAAGGGCGATGGAAAAGGATGAGGTCTACAATTCCATCGCCAACGCCAAGGCCATCGCCTCCGCCCTTCGGGGCAGGGGGAGGGATACCAAGGAGGCGGAGCAGACAATAAATCTGGCAGAGGGCGCCTATCATCGCAACAATTTCACATCCGCCAAGGGATTGGCCATGAAGGCCAGGGAGATGCTCATGAACGCGCCCTTGATCGAAATGGCCCCGCCCGCGCCCGAGGCCCCCGCTCCGGCCGAGGAGCGCAGGACGGTGCATGAGATAAAAAAGCTTGAGCCTAACATGATGGAGTCCCGCTTTTTGATCAGAGCGTGCCGGGACCGGATGGAGGAACGCTCTGCCGCCGGCCATAACGTTTCCGAGGCTGAGGAGCATTTGCGGAATGCGGAGCGATGCTTTGAGGAGAAGCGATATGACGAGGCCTTGCGGGAGGGGGTTCGCACCCGCAAGCTCCTTGACGGCGAGCCGGCTGAGGCGGAGCGTCCCAAGGACATCACCTTGGAGCGGCTTCCACCGGAAAAGAGGTGCAGGAAGTGCTCCACCCTTATTCAGCCGGGGGATATGTTCTGCAGGAAGTGCGGGGAGCCGGCCACCGGCAGGAACTGCGAGGGATGCTCCGCCGAGCTGGATGAGGGGGACCTGTTCTGCCCGAAGTGCGGCCGAAGGGTACGGACGCCATTGAAAGATTAATACCCATAGACCGATTATCGTCGGGGACCTGATGATACTGGTCAAGCTGGGCGGGAGCGTCATCACGGACAAGGGCCAGTACCGCAGGTTCGACCGGGAGACCGCCGGCCGCCTCGCCTCCGAGATAGCGGCCGCCGGGGAGAGGATGGTGCTGGTGCACGGGGCCGGGTCCTTCGGACACATCTTGGCCAAGGAGCACCGTCTGCACCTGGGGATCACCGAGGATGCCCAGCTGAGGGGCGCGGCCGAGGTCATGGCCGACGTCCGGGAGCTCGACCTGGAGATGTGCCGGTGCCTGGTCCATGCGGGGCTGCCAGTGGTGCCCCTGCCCCCGGCGGCCTGCGCGGTCATGAGGGACGGGGCGCTCGAACGCCTGGAACTGACCACGTTCCTGAGGTACCTGGACCTGGGCATGGTGCCGATGTCCTTCGGCGACGTGGTATGGGACGAGGTGCGCGGCCTGAGCATCTGCTCGGGGGACCAGCTGATGATGGCCTTGGCCAAGGAGCTTCGGCCCAGCCGGGCGATCTTCGTAACCGACGTGGACGGGGTGCTCACCGCCGATCCCGCCAGTGACCCGGGCGCCAGGCTCATCGAGCGGGTGGACCGGGGCACACTGGCGGCGCTGCCCCGCACCCAGAGGAACGTGGACGTGACCGGCAGCATCTATGCCAAGATCCAGTACATGATCGACATGGCCGAGGTGGCCGGGGAGTGCCTGGTGCTCAACGGCAAGGTCCCGGGAAGGTTGGAGGCGGCCCTCCGCGGAAGGAAGGTCGTTTCCTCCAGGGTGGTTTCATGAAGCAGATCGAGCAGCGCAAATCGGACCACATCGAGGTGACCCTCAAGGAGAAGGTCGTGCCTGACTATGACTATTGGTCGGACGTTCGCCTGGTCCACCGGGCCCTGCCTGAGGTGGACATGGACGCCATAGACACCTCCGTGACGTTGTTCGGCAAGCGGTTGGAGATGCCGCTGGTGGTGACGGCCATCACCGGCGGATTCCCCCTCGCCAAGCAGATAAACGCGAACCTGGCCGAGGCCTGCGCTCAGGCCGGGGTGGGCCTGGGCGTCGGCAGCCAGCGACCGGCGATCGAGAACGGGGACGACGGTACCTATTCGGTGGTCAAGGACTTCGACGTCCCGTTGGTGATAGGGAACGTGGGCGCGCCTCAGCTCGTCAGGCAGAGGAATCACCGGGCCTTCACCCTGGAGGAGGTCCTCAAGGCGCAGGAGATCGTGGGGGCGGACATCATGGCCATCCACCTCAATTTCCTGCAGGAGGTCGTGCAGCCCGGGGGGGACGTCAACGCCAGCGGATGCCTGGAGGCGATACGGGCTTTGGTCGGGCAGGGACCGTGCATGGTGAAGGAGACCGGTGCTGGCATATCCCGGGAAACCGCCCTGATGCTCAAGGGGACGGGGATAAGGGGCATAGATGTCTCCGGCGTCGGGGGGACCAGCTTCGCCGCGGTGGAGATGCACCGGGCCGAGCGGAAGGATGACCGGGTGGCGATGGCCCTGGGGAGGACGTTCTTCGACTGGGGGATCCCCGCTCCCGCCGCCATCATCGAGGCCGATGTCGGGCTGGAGCTCATCGCCAGCGGCGGGATCGATGACGGGCTGCGAATCGCCAAGGGCCTGGCCCTGGGGGCGGACGCCGCCGGGTGCGCCCGGGCGGTCCTGGCCGATGCCATGGAGTCGAGCGCCGCCGTCCTCGGGAAGATCGAGCGCATGAAGGCCGAGCTCAAGGCGGCCATGTTCCTGACCGGCTGCTCCAGCGTCAGGGAGCTGAGGGAGCGCCGGGTCATCGTAAGCGGGCGGACCGCCGACTGGCTGACCGCCTCGGAGGAGTGATGCCAATGGACCACAGCGCAAGGACCAAGGAGATGATAGGGAATGTGGACCGCGCCCTGGCTGGATACCTCGAGCGCGGCGGGCATGAGAAGCTGATAAGGGCGATGCGCCACTATCCCGAGGCCGGGGGGAAGCGGATGCGGCCGACCATGGCCATCCTGGTCGCGGAGGCCGTGGGCGGGAGGGGGAAGGAAGCGCTGCCGTTCGGATGTGCGCTCGAGCTGATCCACAACTTCACGCTCGTGCATGACGACGTCATCGACAAGGACCCTGTCCGGCGGGGGAGGCCGGCGGTGCACATCGCCTTCGACGAGCCCACCGCGATCATCGCCGGGGACGCCCTGTTCGCCATTGCCTTCGATGTGCTGGCGACCGTCGAGGTGGATGGGGAGCGCCTCCGAAGGCTGCTGCGGAGCGTGTCGAACACCGTCTTCCTCGTGGCGGAGGGGCAGCAGATGGACGTGGACAATGAGGACCGGCCGACGGTGGCCAGGGAGGAATACCTGGACATGGTGGAGAAGAAGACGGCGGTGCTCTTCGCCTGCGCTGCCGAGGGCGGGGCGATCATCGGCGGGGGTACGGAGGAGCAGGTCCGGGCCATGAGGGAGTACGCCCGGCTCCTGGGCATCGGCTTCCAGATCTGGGACGATGTGCTGGGGCTCAAGGGCGATGCCAAGAGGGTGGGCAAGCCGGTCGGCTCGGACATCCGGAACGGGAAGCGCACCCTCATCGTCGTGGACGCCCTGGAGCGGTTGGAGGGGGATGGGCGCAAGCATATCCTGACCGACGCCCTGGGCAACGCCGACGCCACGGACGAGCAGGTACGTGCCGCGGTGCGGCTTCTGGAGGACATTGGCTCGATCGAGCGGGCCAGGCAGTTCGCCCTGGACTACGCGCGGAGGGCCAAGGAGCTATTGTCCTGCCTTAGACCGTCGGAGGAGAGGGAGATGCTGCGGGAGATGGTCGACTACGCCGTGGGGCGCGAGTTCTGAGGCTCGGCCTCTACACCCTTCTCCGTGAGGTAGAACACGGCGGCGCGTCCCTCCGCCAGATGGCGGTGCTTCATCAGGACCGCCCTCCGCTTGCTCGGGGCCAGCCACTCCAATCGAATGATGGTCTTGGCGTTGTGGTGCAGGACGTTGCCCCCCAGCGCCTCGAAGGCCCCCGTCTCCACGTCGGTGTAGACCTGAGAGGTGACCACCACCGGGAGGTTCATCTTCCTGGCCAGGGTGAGGAGCTTGGCGCTCTGGCCAGCCAGCACCCTTCGCTCAGCGCGCTCGTCGTCCTTGCTCGCCAGGCGATAGAACATGGTGATGGAGTCGACGACTATCAGCCCTATGTCCGGGTTTCCCTCCGCCAGCTTGATCGCCTTGCCTATCATGCGGTCCTGCTCCTCCAGGCTGTGCACCTCGCTGACGAGGACCCCCTTGAGCGCCCGCTCCTGGTCCTCCCCGGCCATCTGCCTGAGGCGCTGCAGCGAGACCCCCTCGGAATCGACGTAAACGGTTTTCCTGCCCTGTTGGGCCAGGTTGTTGGCCAATGCCAGGCACAGATTGGTCTTGCCGGTGCCCGCCTCCCCGTAGATCAGGGTGAGGCACCCGCTCTCGATCCCCCCGTCGAGCATCTCGTCCAGGGGGGCGCATTGGAACGGGACCGGGCGGGGCTCCTCCAATTCACTTCCGCCCCTGGTCCCTGTTGTCCTTGAGCTGTTCCAGCGAGTAGGAGCCCGGGTGCGTGTCCTGGCCGCGCTTCGCGAAGTAGTAGGGGACCACTGCCAGACCGCCCAGGACAAGGAGCACGGCGAGGGCGAGGAGGCCCACGAGCACGAGCACCACGATGGCGGCCAGCAAGAGGTCGAGGTGCATGATGGCCAGTATGGCCACCGCCATCGCCCCGATGGCGAGCAGCGCCACTATGGTGACGTCCGACGCCTTCGCCATGCGCCTACCCCTTGTTGGGGAGATAGGGCAGTATGGAATTGGCCAGCTTGGACATGGTCATGGACTGCACCACGACCTTTCCCGGACCGGTCAATGTCGTGACGAAGAGCCCCTCCCCTCCGAACAGGGCTGTCTTGACGCCCAGGCTCTGGATGTCGTAGGAGACCGACGCCTCCCAGGCTGCAACGTTGGCGGTGGAGACCTTGAGGCTCTGCCCCGGCAAGAGGTTGTACTCGATGAAGTCCCCTGCCCCGGAGATGAACACGGTGCCCTCCCCGTAGACCTTTTGAAGGATCAGCCCCTCCCCTCCGAACAGGGCGGCGCCGAACTTCCTCTGGAAGGCGATATCCAGGGCGACGCTCGCCTCGGCCGCCAGGAACGCGGTCTTCTGCAGGACCCACTGCTTCCCGCCCCTAAGGTCGATGGCCATGACCTTTCCGGGGACGTTGCCCGCGAAGCCCACCAGGCCGGGGCCGCCGTCGGCGTAGAAGTTCGTGACGAAGAAGGATTCGCCGGCCATTGCCCTCTTCAGACCGGAGAGCACGCCGCCGGTGGCCTTGGTCTCCATGCGCACATTGCCGCTCATGTAGACCATGCTCCCGGCCTCGGAATAGATCATCTCTCCAGGCATGAACTCGATGTTCACGAACTGAAGGTTGTCCCCGCTTATGGTATACTTCAAGACATCACCGGGGATGGGTACGGCCTTGTTGCTATTTCCACTTTTTTTATTGGGCCATGGGATGACGTACGCTCATCGTAAAGGGAACCAACTACCCACATCGGGGGGATGGGCATGCATGGAGCGCGTCGAGGACCTCTTCCCCTTCCCTGCCGCCCGCCGGGGGCAGGCCGAGCTGTTGAGGGATGCGAGGGAATGCGTGGGTGCCGGAAAGGTCCTGGTGGCCCATGCGCCGACCGGCCTCGGGAAGACGGCCGTGGCCCTGGCCGCCTGCCTGGAGCGGTCCAGGCGCGATGGCGGGAGGGTGGTGTTCCTCACCCCCCGGCAGTCCCAGCACCGGGCGGTGATCGAGACCGTGCGGATGATGCCGGCGGCCATTGCTACGGTCGATCTGCTCTCCAGGGAGAGCATGTGTCCCGCTGGGCCGAGGCCACCCTGCCTCGAGGGGCGGGCCTGCGCTTTCCAGACCGAAAGGAGGATGACAGAGTGCGCCAAGGAGGTGCTCCGGAGGCCCTTGCACGCCCAGGAGCTGATCGCCCTTTGCCTCAGGAGGGGCGCCTGCCCGTACCTGACAGCGCGCTTGGCCCTCACCGGCGCGGACCTGGTGGTCGGGGACCTCTCCCGGGTGTTCGGGGACATGCCGGACGTGCTCCGGTTCCAGGGCGCCTCGGCCCCTCAGTACCTGGTCGTGGACGAGGCGCACAACCTTCCCTCCAGGATAATGGACATGTTCAGCAGGGAGCTGTGCATCGGGCCGGACGGAGGAGGACAGCTGGGCGAGGTCTGGAGGGAGATGCTTTCCCACGGCCATCGGCTGATCCCGACGGCGGAGCTGCGCTCCCTTCTGGAAAGGCACGACCTGCCGGAGCCTGAGGAGCTTGAGGACGAGGACCCCATGGTGCGGGACTGGCTTCGTCTGGGCGAGGCGGCGGTGCGCATCGCCCATCCGGAGGAGGGACGGATCGCCCTGCGCTTCCTGGAGCCCGACCTCGTGGTGGGGAGCGTGCTCAAGCATTGCGCCGCGGCAATCTTCATGAGCGGTACGCTACATCCCCCGGAGCTCTTCGCCGCCCGGATGGGCATCCGGGAGGGCGTATGCCGTTCCTACCCGTCCCCCTTCGATCCCGCGCGGAGGCTGGTGGTGGCGGTGCCGGACGTGGGGACCAGGTTCCGGGACCGGTGCCGGCGGACGACCGACGAGATGGCCCTGCGCATCTGCGAGCTTGCCGACGTCGTTCCCGGCAACGTGATGGTCTTCCTTCCCTCGTACTCCTACATGGGCGCGGTGCGCGGGGCGCTCCGGCGCATCGGGCAGCGCAGGACGCTGCTGGCGGAGCGGCCGGGAATGTCCAAGGCGGAGCGGGACGGGCTGGCCGGCCGGCTTTCCTGCGGGCGGGAGGTCCTGATGCTGTGCAACGTCCATGGCTCCTTCTCCGAGGGCGTGGACCTTCCTCCAGGCTGCCTCTCGGCGGTGATGGTGGCCGGGCTTCCCCTTCCCCCTCCCAGCCTGGAAAGGAGGGAGATGGTGGCCCGTGCCTCTCGGAAGCTGGAAGGAGGGTACGACATCGATACGTACGAGGCGTTGAGCAGGGTGGTGCAGGCGTGCGGCCGCGCCATCCGCCGGGAGGAGGACCGGGCGGCCATAGTGCTCCTGGACCCCCGCTACCTGGATAGGAAGGTTGTCAGGATGCTCCCCCCGGACCTCACGTTCGCGGACGGGGACCCGGTGGGGCTGCTGCGGGCCTTCTTCGAGGATGAGGGCCGTCCCCTTTGGAAGTTCCACCTGGAAGGTGAAAGGATAATAACGGGGCATTGACTTTACTTCGGCGTGAACGCGAGCGTGAACGTGATAAGGAGGGGGGCGGAGGCGGAGATCCGCCGGGATACCTTCCTGGGACGGAGCGTCCTGGTCAAGAGCAGGGTGCCGAAGCCCTATCGCCATCCATCACTGGACATCTCCCTGCGCTCCCATCGGACCAGGACCGAGGCCAGGCTGCTGCAGGAGGCCAGGGAGTGCGGGGTGCCCACCCCCATCGTGTACGACATCGACCTGGCCAAGGCGGAGCTCTGGATGCAGGAGGTCCCCGGGCCGCGGGCCAAGGACGCTCTGGAGGCCGCGAGCCCTGAGGAGGTCCGGGCGATCTGCCAGGAGATCGGCAGGATGGTGGCCAGGCTCCATTCCCATGGGATGACCCATGGGGACCTCACCACCTCGAACATGATCCTGCACGAGGGGCGGGTATGGTTCATCGACCTGTCCCTCGGGGCCAAGGCGGCCAGCCTGGAGGAGATGGGGGTGGACATGCACCTGTTGCGCGAGGCCTTCCAATCCGCCCATTCCGACCGGATGTACGGCTACGACGTCCTCGCCGAGACCTATGCGAGGGAGCTGCCGATCGGGGCGGCCGTGCTGGCCAAGGCCAAGGAGATCGAGGAGAGGGGGCGGTACACATGAAGCTGGGGCTGGTCACGTCCAACCGCCACAAGCTGGAGGAGTACCGCCACGGGCTTTCCCTCCTGGGAATAGAAGTGGAGCATCTGGATGCGGACTGCGACGAGATCCAGGCGGACACTTTGCAGGAGGTCGTGCTGGCCTGCATTCGACAACTGCGTGAGGCAGGGCATCGCAACTTCATGCTGGACGATTCTGGCCTGTTCGTTCCCTCGCTGAACGGCTTCCCCGGGGTCTATTCCGCCTACGTCATGCAGACCATCGGCTGCCAGGGCATGCTCCGGCTCCTGGAGGGACTGGACCGCCGGGCCCGCTTCGAGTGCTGCATAGGGGTCTGCTCGGACGAGCTCGGGGACTTCACGGTCACCGGGATGGCGCCCGGAAGGATCGTGCATGAGGAACGAGGGAGCGGGGGCTTCGGGTACGACCCCATCTTCGCCCCCGAGGGCCAGGAGCTGACGTTCGCCGAGATGGGGATGGCGGAGAAGAACGAGCGCTCGCACCGCGGGAAGGCAATGGCATTGCTGGCCGCGGAGCTGAGGAGGAGGATGGGGGGAGGGGCATGAGGGTCAGGGGGAGCACCATCGTGGTCACCGGCTGCGCGGGCTTCATCGGCAGTCATCTTACGGACGCGCTGCTGGCGTTGGGGAACAGGGTGACGGGGGTGGACGACCTAAGCGCCGGGCGCAGGGAGTTCCTGGAGAACGCCGAGGGCTATCCCGAGTTCCGCTTCGTCCGGGCGGACCTGCTGAGCGACGACCTGCGCCCCGTCCTCAAAGGGGCGGACGCGGTGATGCACCTTGCGGCCAATCCCGACGTTCGGTCGGGGGCATCGGACACCTTGGCCCATTACAGGCAGAACATCGAGGCGACCTACCGGGTCCTGGAGGCGATGAGGGCCACCGGGGTCAAGGGCATCCTATTCCCCTCCACGTCCACGGTGTACGGGGAGCCGGCCGTGATCCCCACGCCCGAGGACTACGGCCCGTTGGTCCCCATCTCGGTCTATGGCGCCACCAAGCTCGCGTGCGAGGCGTTGGTCTGCTCCTACGCTCACTCCTTCGACATGGAGGCGGTGATCTTCCGCTTCGCCAACGTGGTGGGCGCCCGCAGCACGCACAACGTGCTGCACGACTTCGTGGCCAAGCTGCGGGCCGACCCGAGCCGGCTGGAGATCCTGGGCGCGGCGCCCGGGACGACCAAGTCGTACGTGCACGTGGAGGACTGCGTCCGTGGGATGGTCATCGGGGCCGAGTACGCCCGGAGCCGGGTGGAGATCTTCAACCTGGGATCGAACGACCGCCTGTCGGTGAAGGAGATCGCGGACATGGTCACGGAGGAGATGGGGCTTCGCGGGGTCCGGTATGAATGGACCGGCGGGGTGCAGGGCGGTCGCGGATGGATCGGGGATGTGAAGGACATGCTGCTCTCCTCGGACAAGCTCCGCTCCTATGGTTGGGAGCCGGCCATGAACAGCTCCCAGGCCATCAGGAAGGCGGTGCGGGAGGTCATTGGCGGGGGCGCGGTCTAAGGCCTTCGAACGAGCGGATGCGTTCATTATCCGCCTTGATGCTTGAGGCCCCCGGGCGAAGCGCCGTGGGACGAGCGCCTTTTCCAATGCAGGCGATGCGGTCCAGCCCCCTGTCGGACCGGATCGAAGGTACCATGGAAGGTTTGGCTGGGAGCGATGGCAAGGGAAGGACCGGCCCTGCGGGCCCCCCATGCCAGCCCAGGCAACTATTTATCCCTGACGGATGATTCGCCGCCGAGGGGCCGTGGGGTAGCTTGGTCCATCCTTCGGGCTTTGGGAGCCTGAGACTCCGATTCAAATTCGGACGGCCTCACCACCTCTTTTCCTTAAGGAGCTGTTCCCCCTTAGGGGCAACGGGGCAGGCTTGGAGGGGGCGTCCCCGGCCGCCGCAGGCCCGGGGCGTGGCTTCCGCCAAAACCTATTATTATCCCTCTGGGACCTAGCGGTCGTGTGAGCGAGGAACTGGTGGGAAGCCCCTTTCCGGACTGCGTTCTGAGGAACGAGCGGGGGGAGGAGGTCCGGCTCAGCGAACAATGGGCGGAGGGCAGCGTGCTCCTCCTCTTCTTCTCCTCCGCCTTCGGGTTCGTCTGCAATCTGGAGATGCTCACCTTCACCGCCATGCTCAAGGCCTTCCAGGCCGCCAATTGCCGCATCTTCGGGGTGAGCAACGATTCCGTGCGCTCCATGGGGGCGTACAGCGAGAGCCTGAGGATAGGGTTCCCCCTGCTGAGCGACGAGGGCGCCAGGTTGGCGAGGAGGCTGGGGGCGATGGAGCCGGACGACGGCCCGTGGCCTGGCTTCCCCATGCGCTCTGAGTTCCTCATCGACCGCCGGGGCATCATCCGTTATGCGCACATCCCTCCGGACTCCAACTGGGAGCCCGACTATGACGAGATATTGGCGCTGGCCCGCAGCCTCTATGAGGAGGACAGAAAGGCGAAGGGCGAGGGACCGGGGGGCGATGCCCCGGAGGCGTCCGAGGGGAGACCGTCACCGCCATAGGCGGATGGCAGGGACGGGCCGCCATCTATTCTTGGACCGTTAGGGCCCGCCGTGGGCGCCAGGCGTTCCTTGCGAGGGAACGGTACGGCCGTTCGATCCGCGGCCGGTCGGCACCTGACAGGAACTTCTCCCTAGGGCCGGAGCGTGCTCAGAACCCCTCTACGGTTCGCGGGGACCTCTGAACGACGGAGAATGCCCTCGGGCGCCCAGCCTTTCGATGAACAGCCGTCCCGAGTCGCGATGGTACTCCCTCCGCACCCCCTCGGGGACCAGCTCCCAATGGTGCATCGGGGAGTCCAGGACCAGGGTCTCGTACTCCCCGCCCTCCCCGGAGACGTTCATCCCCTTGGCGGAGGCGAGGGCGGCCAGGGCGGAGACGGCGCCACGGTCCAGCATCCTTCCCAGCCATTCCTCCCCTAGACCGCCGGAGAAGACGCCCACGACCATGGCCTTGACGCCCGCCTGCAGCATGTCCTCCAGGACGAGCAGCTGGTCCTTGCGCCAGAGAGGGGAGAGCGTTCTAAGGCCGAGCCGGTCGCACACCCCGTTGATGCGGTCCCACTGGTAGTCGGAGGCGATGGCCCCGGTGACGACCCCGTCGACGTCCAGGGCTGACAGTGCCTGCTCCAGCGCGGCCAGGTCGCCCTCCTCCTCGCCGGAGGAGGGCACGGCCACAAGCGTCCTGCCCATCGCCTTCGCCATGTCGGGCAGGTGCTCCAGGTTGATTGTGTGAAAGACCCAGGAGTGGGGGTCCCGCGGAACGACGCTCACTAGGCACGGCACCTCGTGCCCGGCCTGCTCCGCAAGGTAGGCGGCATAGGTGGAGTCCTTGCCGCCTGAGAACAGGGAGGCCAAGCGCATGGATGGGAATGCCCGGGCAAATATAACCATTGTTGGCCAAACCGAGGTCCCCCATGGGCAAGCATTGAAATTGCGCTTGCTCGATACCCTTTCCGGTGCGAAGATGCCGCTCCATTGCCCCCGATGCAGGAAGGACATTGACAAGGCCAAGGTGGAGGAGATCGATTCCAAGCTCATGGGGATGTTCCAGAACGACTCCCTCAGGCGGGGGGTCTGCCCGTTCTGCCAGACGCCGTTGATCGACACGGACAGGAAGGTGAAGAGATGAGGATGGCCGAGATGAGCTCCCCGGCCTTCGCGGAAGCGGTGAAGGGGGACCCTATCGTCTTCCTGCCTATAGGGGCGGTCGAGGCCCATGGGCCGCACCTCCCCCTGGGGACGGACACCTTCCAGCCCGAGTTCGTAGTGAACGCGGTGTGCGAGAGGGTGGGCGGGCTCATTGCCCCGACGATCAACTACGGACAGCATTCCTCCACGTGCAATCTTCCGGGGACGATCGACATCTCGTTCGATACATTGCGCGCCCTGGTCATGGACATATTGGATGCGCTGCGGCGCAACGGCGTCCGGAAGGTCGTTGTGCTCTCGGGCCATTTCGGTTCAGTGCATCGCGCGGCGGTGAAGCTGGCCTGCGAGCGGGCTGCGCGCCAGGGAATGAAAGTCATGTTCCTCAGCGACTACGAGCTCGCCGAACTCAGGGCGCAGGTCGTGAGCGAGGGGCTCCCGGACGGCCATGGAGGGGCCTTGGAGACCTCCAGGATGATGGACATCAGGCCGGACCTCGTTGCCGAGGCGCGCACCGCCGGGGAGTTCGTGAGCATGGACTTCATGGTCCGGGCGGACCCGGAGAGGTGCCTTCCCCAGGGATTCGGAGGGGACGCCCGCATGGCAACCCCGGAGAAGGGCCGTCTGGTGAACCAGTTCGTGGTGGAGAGGCTGACCGAGCTCGTGCGCCGGAACTTCGAGGGATAGGATGAGCGATAGGAAGCGCCTCGCCGCGGAGAAGGCAGTGGAGCTTGTGCGGGACGGGATGAAGGTCGGCCTGGGGACGGGGAGCACGGCCTACTACGCCATAGAAGCCATCGGCCGGCTGGTCCAGAGGGGATATGCGCTTCAGGCCGTGCCCACCTCGCTGGCGAGCGAGCGGCAGGCGAGGGAACTGGGCATCCCCCTGACCACCCTGGACGAGGTCGGGATGTTGGATATCACCATCGATGGGGCGGACGAGGTGGATGGCAACCTGGACCTGATCAAGGGCCTGGGGGGGGCGCTGCTCAGGGAGAAGATCGTGGCGCATTCCACCCGGACCGAGGTGATCGTGGTGGACGATTCCAAGCTGGTGCGGACGCTCGGCACCAGGTCCCCCCTTCCGGTCGAGGTCGTGCCGTTCTCGCATGGGCGCACCCGATTATACATGGAGGAGCTGGGATGCCAGGCGGAGCTGCGCGGCGGCGACCGGCCGTTCGTCACCGACAACGGCAACTACATCTACCATCTGCACTTCGAGCGGGGGATAAGGGACCCATACGGGCTCCAGCAGAGGCTGAGGGAGATCCCGGGGGTGGTGGAGACCGGGCTCTTCCTCAAGATGGCCAAGAAGGTGTTCGTTGCCTCCGACGAGGGCGTAAGGGTGATGGAAAGGGTTTGATCAGGGGCTTTGGGAGAGCGCCTTGAGCTGCTCGATGTTCCTCTCGATCGACTCTATCCGCTTCCGTTCCTCCTTCTCGATCGTCTCGATTATCTTTTCGAAGGGGATGGCTAATTTGTAGGCGTGCACTGGCCTGCCCTTCCCCTCCTTCTTTATATCCCTTTTGATGACCCATTTGCGGCGGCGAAGCTCCTGCATGGCTATGGAGACCTCGGGCTGTCTGAGGGCGGTCATGATCTCGATCTCGACCGATGTCGTTTCCTCCTTCTTGCGCATGAAGGCGAGGGTCTTGGCCACGTTCTTGGGCATCCCGGTGTTGACCAGTAGATCGACCAATGACTCGTCCTTCTTGTTGAAGCCTTTGTCGGCCATGTAATATCACCGTTCTCTGCTATTATAAATGAATATCAATTATTATTTGATTGATATATATCACTTTCTATTTCTTGTTATTTCCTATATCTGGCCAATATTCTGGCACGGTATATTTTAGTCCTGTGGAACTAAAATGAGCGTCTCAGAATATTTGATGAAGATCTCGAGGGCGCGGAGCGGTGGTACAAGCTTGGGATGGTTCTTCTATGACCGGGGCATGCTGCCCTGCCTAGATCCCGAAGGGGCCTTGGGCAATGCCTGGGGGTTTATACCGATGAACGAACGCGATCGAAGGGGGCGTTGTTTCCTCCCGGCTCCGCCCCCTTCATTCGAGGGAACGCTCGCATTTGACCACCCAGCTTCCTTCGGGCGGGGTTCTTTCCCTGCTAAGGGTTTAAATAGGGAATTGGTATTAGGGCACTTTTGCTCCAAGGGGATGAATCCATTGAAGATGCCCAGGTCCATAAAGACTTATTGTCCATCCTGCAAGACCCACACCGAACACGAGGTCGAACGGGTCAAGAAGAAGAAGGCTAGCGAGATGAAGTGGGGCCAGAGGAGATTCCGCCGGGCCACGGCAGGGTACGGTGGTTTCCCCCGGCCCAAGCCCGAGGGGCGCGAGAAGCCCACCAAGCGGATCGCCCTGAGGTACCGCTGCAAGAAGTGCAAGAAGGCCCATCAGAAGGCGTGCTTCCGGGCGAAGAAGTTCGAGCTTACGGAGTGAGAGCGATGCCCACCACCGGTAAGTTCATCAAAGTGAAGTGCCAGGATTGCGGGAACGAGCAGATCACCTACAAGAAGCCTGCCATGAACGTGACATGTGCGGTGTGCGGCTCGACCTTGGTCAGGTCCCGGGGGGGAGAGGGGGAGATCAAGGGAGAGCTGCTTGAGGTGGTCGACTAATGGCCCGGGTCAACGAGTTCCCCGATGAGGGGGAGCTCGTGGTCTGCACAGTGCAGAGCGTCAAGAACTTCGGGGCGTTCGTTACTCTGGACGAGTACGGCGGCAAGGAAGGCTTCATTCACGTACGGGACGTGGCCACGGGCTGGGTCAAGTACATTCGGGATTACATTCGCGAGGGGCAGAAGGTGGTCTGCAAGGTCCTGGGCGTGGACGCGGCGAAGGGGCACATCGACCTGTCCTTGAAGTCCGTCAATGAGCACCAGCGCCGGGAGAAGGTGCAGCAGTGGAAGAACGAGACCAAGGCCGAGAAGCTTCTGGAGATCGTCGCCAACCGCCTCGGCAGGACGCCCGACCAGTGCTGGGAGGAGTTCGGCTATGAGCTTGTCGATAGGTTCGGCACGCTGTACACGGCCTTCGAGAGCTGCGCAATGGATGAGGACGCCTTGAAGAGCGCCGGGATCGCCGGGGAATGGACCCCCGTGTTCATAGAGGTGGCCAAGGAGAATGTCACCCCGCCCTTCGTTCAGATAGCTGGGACCCTGGAGCTGCGCTCCCCCGCCCCGGATGGCGTGGAGAGGCTCAAGGCCGCTCTGAAGAAGGGTTTGGACGCGTCCAAGGAGGAACTCCACATCCAATACATCGGCGCCCCCCGGTACCGCCTGGTCATGACCGCCCCGGACTACAAGACCGCAGAGGAGGCCATGAAGGAAGTGACCGGCCTTATCATCTCGGAGATCAAGGAGTCCGGAGGGGATGGGGCCTTCCATCGGGATTCCAAGTGAGCCCGGCCAATACTGATTTATCGAGGTCCCTACCTATAGGGCTACGCAGGTGAAAGGACCGTGAAGACCACTCTGAGGCTGTGCGAAGGCTGCGCTGAGTACACGCTCAAGGACACTTGTCCCAGATGCGGTGTTAAGACCTCGCTGCCGATCCCTCCGCGCTATTCGCCGGAGGACAGGTATGGCGAGTACCGCCGGCGGGCACGGCAGGAAACGAGGTGATCCGAATGGATAGCGTCATAATGGTCATGCGAGAGAGGCCCGACCTTCGGGCCCCGATATTGATAGAGGGGTTGCCGGGGGTTGGGAACGTAGGGAAGTTGGCGGCGGAGCACTTGGTCGAGCAGATGAAAGCGGTGAAGTTCGCGGACATCTATTCGAAGCACTTCCCGCCCCAGGTATTGCTGGACGATGACGGGGTCATCCGCCTGGTGGACAATGAGATGCACTATTCCAAGGGGGAGGGCAAGCGCCCGGACATCATCATCCTGACCGGGGACTATCAGGGCATGACCCCCGACGGCCAGTATGAGCTGTCCTATCATGCCATCCAGGTCTGCAAGGAGCTGGGCGTGAGCCGGATCTATACGCTTGGCGGCTATGGCATCGGAAAGATGGTGGAGAGCCCGCGGGTGCTGGGCGCGGTCACGGACATATCCCTGTGCGCCGAGATGGCGGCCCATGGGGTGGTGTTCTCCAAGGGTGAACCGGGGAGCGGGATCGTCGGGGCCTCCGGGCTCATGCTCGGGCTGGGCAAGATGGAAGGGATCCCCGCTGTCTGCCTCATGGGCGAGACCTCCGGCTACTTCGTCGACCCGAAGGGGGCCGAGGCGGTGCTGAGGGTGCTGATGGCGCTCCTGCACCTGGACATCGATCTCAGCGCCCTTACGGACAAGGCCGAGCAGATCGACCTCATCACGAACAAGTTGAAGGAGGCTGAGGCGCCGGAGGCACCGAGGCGCGAGGACCTGGGTTACATCGGGTAGACTCTTCCGTTGTTTTCGTGTATAGAAGGCATTGCCGCGAGATCACAGTGACCGGGCTGGCCCGGTCACTGCCAGCTGATGCGGGTTGAACATGATGGGTTTGTATCGCACCTCATTCTCCCTCGCATCACTTTTCAGGCATCGGATACGATGCCCGAACAGATCGCCGATCCTGTTGAACACCGTTCCAGCATGATCGCGCTTCGCCGTCGGGGCGGAGAAGCGCTTTGGGCATCGCAAAGCGAAGAAGGCCGGCCTGCTGTGATATTTGACAATGACACACTGTCTGGTTGAATGCTACGACAAGGCCTATAAAAAAGAAAAAGAGGGGAGGTTGCTGGGGGGGAACCTCGGGCCTGACTAGGTGCATCCCATCCCTTCCTGGCAGGCTATTTCCTCAAATACCTCTCTTCGTATGCCTCCATCTCCGCAAGGACCCTCTCGGCCTCCTCCATCTTTTTCATCTTATCGGTGACCAGGTCGACCCTTGCGTAAATGAAGTCCCTGATGGCAGCTCTTATGGCCTCGGACCGGGAGGGAAAGTCATCTACCTGAACCAGGAAATCCAGAGCCCGGATGTGCCTAGTAGGCAATCGCAACGTGACCTTCTCCAGGTCGCCTTCTTCCATCGTGCGTCCTGACAACGTGGGTCGTTTAGACCTCTATTGTCCGACCACAATATGACCTGCGTTCTATTTAATTGTTGTTTCTCCGAGGGGGACGCAGCTGCTGCGCCCAGTGGATCGTAGAGGGCAGTTCCGGCCTCCTTTCTCTACGATAATTGATAAATACGGTCTCCGTATTATGGTGGCGTACACCCGACTTAGCTCAGTCTGGCTAGAGCGGCTGACTGTAGTGGGACCCCGGCTTGCCGGTCATCAGCCGCCGATATCAGCAGGTGCCCGGTTCAAATCCGGGAGTCGGGACCATTCATTTTCCTTGCATAGAGCCCGTACGCGGAGAGGAGGGCAGGACCGTCGAGCGTGCATAGGGATGCGATCGGGCCTGGGGCATCGGCCGTGACCAAGGACTTGGTGCGGCCTATCCGACCCTCGCCGCGATCTTGGCCATCGCCCCTTGCGCGTCCTCGATGACCTGTCCTAGGTCGAGGGTCTGAGGGACGCGATCCTTGATGACGACATTCCCGTAGCAGAGCACGCTCCGCACGTCCCCCCGCCCCGCGGAGTACACCATATTAGAGACGGCGTTCTCCTTGGTCAGAGGACGGATGGCCGGGGAGGCGTGGTCCATGATGACGATGTCCGCCCGCTTCCCCACCTCGATGGAACCTATCTCCCTTTCCAGCCCCAAGGCGGCCGCGGCGCTCACCGTCGCAAAGTCCAGGGCCTCCTGGGCGGGCACCACCGTGGGGTCCCACCTGCTTGCCTTCTGCAGTAGGGCCAGGGCCTTCATCTCCCCGAACATGTCCAGGGAATTGTTGGTGGTGGAGCCGTCCGTGCCGATCGTCACCTTGACCCCTTCGCGCAGCATCTCGGGGATGGGGGCGACGCCGCCGGTGGCGAGCTTCATATTCGAGACGGGGCAGGTGGCTATGGATGCTCCCGCCTTCGCCAACGCCCTTACCTCGCCGATGGTGAGCCAGGCCGAGTGCGCCGCCAGGCACCGCTCGTTCAGGAAGCCTATGGAGGCCAGCCAATCCGCCGGGCGCTTTCCGGTCTTGGCCTTGTGCTCGTACACCTCCTTCCTCGTTTCGGAGAGGTGGAAGGTCATCAGGGCACCGGTCCTGTCCGAGAACGCTCGGGCGCCCATGAACGTCTCCTCCGAACAGACGTAGACCCCCTGCAGGCCGATGCCCGGGAGGATATGCTCGTCCCCGGCGTAGCGGGAATGGAAGGCCTTGCAGTTCTCCAGTGGAACGCCCCTTTGGGTCGTGAACTGCTGGTCCAGCACCGCCCAGCACAGGACCCCGCGCATCCCCGCCTCCTTGACCGCCCTGGCGATGACATCCTGCGAGTAGTAGAGGTCCACGAAGGTCGTGGTCCCTCCCATCAGCATCTCCAGGCAGCCTAGCCTTGACCCTGCCAGGAGGTCATCGTCCTGCCGATCGGAGTCGATGGAGAAGGTGCGGTCCAAGAACTCCCCGAAGGGCAGGTCGTCGACCATCCCCTTCATCACCGTCATGGCGACATGGCAGTGCGCGTTTATCAGCCCGGGCAGGATGGGCGCCCCCTTGGCATCGATCTCCACGTCCGCACCGCCCCTGACCTTCCCGACCTCGGCTATCAGCCCCCCTTCGACGAGGACGTCCCCCTGCAGCACCCTTCGGTCGCGGTCCTGGGTTATGATCATTCCGTTCCTGATCAGAACGCTTCTAGCCATTGGGCGAGGAAAGCCCTCCGTTGATAATAATCCTATGCCGCGATCCCGTTGTCATGTGTAGCAAGTTTAATTTTCCAGTTCCTGCATGGGACTTCACATCGTTACGTAAGGGGTCCTAATGACGCGGTTGCTGTTCCTAGGCACTGGAGGTGGTCGGTTCTCCACCATCTACCAGATAAGGGCGACTGGAGGCCTCTACGTCATGGACGGGGCGAACCTGCACATCGATCCCGGCCCGACCGCCGCCCATCAGATGCACCGCGCAGGGCTGGACCCGGCCAAGACGGACGCGGTCCTGGTGTCGCATTGCCATCCCGACCATTACACTGATGCGGAGGTGATGATCGAGGGCATGTCCCGGGGCGGGCTCAAGAAGAGAGGAGCGCTCCTGGCAAGCAGGTCGGTGCTGGAGGGGCAGCAGCTCCATGGGCCTGCCATATCCAATTACCATCGTTCCCTGCTAGAACGCATCGAGATGGCCGAGCCCGGGGGGAGCGCGGAGGTGGACGGGATGCGCATCAGGTTCACGAGCACCAGGCATAGCGATCCGACCGGCGTGGGGTTCTCCATGGAGACCCGGGACGGGATAGTCTCGTACGTCAGCGATACTGAGCTGGATGAGCGCGTGCAGAGGGAGCAGGAGGGGAGCAGGGTGCTGATCCTTCCGCTGACCCGCCCGTGGGGGGCCCGGATCCCGAACCATCTATGCACCGAGGACGCCCTGGAGTTTGTCAAGGCGGTGAGGCCGGAGATGGCCATCTTGACCCACTTCGGCGCGAAGATCATCCATGCGGGAGCGGACAGGCAGGCAGCGATGATAGAGAAGGGGACCGGCGTGCGCACGGTGGCCGCAGAGGACCTCATGAGCGTGCAGTTAGGCAGGACGATACGGCTGCATCGGTCCAGCAAAGGGTTTTAAAAAATAATATATAGTAGAGCATACATAGTACAAAACGCAGCGCAAAAAGGTCGGTGGCTCTTCCTCCTATTGGTTCTGAACTCCCCCACCACACCGACCCGCTGCGATTTTTCCCTAAAAGATGATAATGCCGTCCCCCAATGCCCACCCCATGCCCCTGGAGGAGGATGTACTGCGGAGGCTCAGACCCTCCCCTCGTACGTTGAGGGAGCTGGATGAGGCGGTAGGTCGGTTGCTGAACGCTACCGAGGAACGCATCTCCGGGACCGGCCTGGACCTGAGGACCATGCTTGTGGGTTCGGTGGCCAAGGGCACGTTCGTCGGTAGGCCCGACATAGACCTGTTCGTGCTCTTCCCGACATCGGTGGAACGCGGGGAGTTCGAGCGCATAGGGTTGCAGATCGGCCGCGAGGTTCTTGGCGGGGAGACCCGGTACGCCGAGCACCCCTACACCCACGGTCGCCTCTCGGGCTTTGATGTGGACCTCGTTCCCTGCTACGCGATCGAGGACCCCACCAGGCTCCGGACGGCAGTGGACCGCACCCCCTTCCATACCAAGTATGTCCTTGAGCATCTGACGGACGAGCTGCGGGAGCAGGTCCTCCTGCTCAAGCAGTTCATGAAGGGGGTGGGGGTGTACGGGGCGGAGGCCAAGGTACGGGGGTTCTCCGGCTACCTCACGGAGCTGCTCGTGATCAGCTATGGGAGCATGCAGAAGGTGCTCAGGGCGGGCGCTGGGTGGCGCCCTGGCATCGTAATGGACATGGATGGTCGGAGGAAAGGCAAGGGCAGCTCCCCTCTGACGTTCTGGGACCCGGTGGACCCCAAGAGGAACGTCGCCTCTGCCCTTTCCCTTGACCGGTTCTCCCTGTTCGTCCACGCCTGCCGGGAATACCTGAGCGCTCCGAGCGAGCGCTTCTTCTTCCCCCGGAAGCGCCAACCCCTGGGAACGGCCGAGGCGAGGATGGCCTTCGAAGGCCGGGGCACCACTCCGTTCGTCGTCGTCCTAGACCGACCGGAGCTGGTGGACGACAACCTGTACCCTCAGGTGGAGCGAAGCCTTGGCGGGCTCAGAAGGCTGCTGGAGATGTATGGGTTCCAGGTGCAGGACGCTGCGTACTCGGTAGGCGTGGATGTGCGGATGGCCTTCGAGCTCTCGAGCGCCCTACTCCCCCCGACGAGGCTGCATCAGGGGCCTCCGGCCTGGACCGAGAACGCGGAAGAGTTCGTACGCAGGTGGAGGGGGGAGGGCGTCGGCCAACCGTTCCTTGCCGAGGGAAGGTGGATGGTGTATGCCAAGCGGGAGTTCAGGGACCCCGCCTCTCTGATAATGGCCAGGGGGGCCGAGGCCGCTTTGGGGAACTCATTCAAAGGACTTCCCGGGCTGAGATGCCACGCGGGGGAGAAGGCCTTCCTCGCGGCCAACCGTCAGCTGTTCACCGGGCTCTTGGACAGAAGGGAGAGCTGGAGGGTTTAACCGGGTTCGATGATGCCTATCGATGAGCGATAGGTATTGGTGTTCCCCGCCTTGTCCACCGCGGTGATCTCGAAGGTATACGTCCCCGGGTCCTCGAAGGTATGGGTGTACTCATAGCGCCCATCCTCGCCCTTGACCATGTCCCATGACCCCTCGGACCCTATGAAACTGAACTGGACCTTTGACAGCTCGCCGTTGTCAAAGACCGTGACGTTGAACGTGACGGTCCCGACGGGCACGTTCTGGTATGGCCTTTGATACTCCACATCCCCCACCCAAACCTCCAAATCACGAATCTGTGGTTCAATGACATCCCCGAAAGGCGGGTTGAGGAGCAGGATCCATACGCCGAGAGCGAGGAAGAAGAACATGAGGCCGTTCCCTAACCAGGTCTTGTTCTCCACCGCGCTGAGGTCTAACGGGAAAAGCTCAATCATCTTCCGCAGGGCCACCGCGCCGACGAGGATCAGTAGAAGGCCAATAATGAACGTTATGTCGGTGGTGAAGTATGCGATGACCCCGAAGACCACCGCCAGGAGAGCGCTGAGCAGGACGGTCTTGGTGATGGCGATGTCCTTCTCCAAGAACTCCTTCTCGTTGAAGTCCGGAGGAACGAACCTATACTCCTCCTTGACCGCTGGCTCCTTTCGTTTCTTATGGGCCATGCCCCTCCTTAATAATAACTCGGTAATAAACCCTTTTGATGAGGCGAACGCCCATTGTAATCGCCAATGATTAATGGGGAAATGCCTATGCTCTTGTACGGTCGGAACACTTTCGACCAACCCCCAAACACCTTTTTAATATGCCCGATGGATAGGGAAGGATAGGTGCAGACATGGCGAACGCCAACATTGAAGAGTTGCCTGGAGTAGGACCCGCAACTGCCGATAAGCTCAGGGAAGCTGGCTATACAAACCTCATGACCATAGCGGTGGAGTCCCCCAAGACCTTGGCCGATGCATGCGACATCGGAGAGGCCACCGCCATCAAGATCATCGACGCCGCCAAGAAGGCCGCCGAGGTGGGCGGCTTCGAGTCCGGCGATGTCATATTGGAACGGAGGAGGAACCTCAGCCGCCTGACCACAAGTTCCAAGGCCTTCGACGAGCTCCTGGGCAACGGGCTGGAGTCCCAGTCCATAGTGGAGTTCTTCGGGGAGTTCGGAAGCGGCAAGACCCAGGTGTGCTTCCAGTTGGCGGTCAACGCCACCCTGCCCAAGGAGAAGGGGGGGCTGGATGGGGACGTCGTCATGATCGACACCGAGAACACCTTCCGCCCGGAAAGGATAGTGCAGATCGCCAAAGCCAGGGACGCGGACCCGGAGGAGGTCCTCAAGCGCATCCATGTGGCCAGGGCGTACAACTCCTCGCATCAGATGCTCCTGGTGGAGAAGGCCGCCGAGATCTGCAAGAAGACCCCTGTCCGCCTGATGATCGTGGATTCCCTCACGGCCCATTTCCGGGCCGAGTTCGTGGGTCGCGGCACGCTTGCGGAGAGGCAGGGACTGTTGAACAAGCACATGCATGAGCTGCTCAGCTTTGCCGAGGTCAACAATTCCGTGATCGCGGTGACGAACCAGGTCTCGTCGAAGCCGGATGCCTTCTTCGGCGATCCCACCCGCCCTGTGGGGGGGCATGTGGTGGCGCATGCGTCCACATACCGTCTGTACCTCAGGAAGAGCAAGGGGAACCGCCGGATAGCCCGCCTCATCGATTCTCCGGACCGGCCGGAGGCCGAGGCGGTGTTCACCGTCTCCGAGGAAGGCATCAGGGATTGAACGCCCCCATGGGCAGCCTCCCAATGCTCCTCGAACTCTCGGGCGAGCATCCCACCCTGCCGACGGCGGAGGCCCTGGCCTGCCTCAGGGCGGAGGCCCCCGGCTTCCATCAGATCGGCTCCGGCCCCGGTTACCTGATCGTTAAGGGCGATGCGGGACGGATGGGGCGCGCCGTCGATCGCCTGGCCCTCACCCACAGGGCGGGGCGCCATCTGGGAAGCTGCGGCTTGGACGCCCTGGAGCGGACCGCGGCCGGGCTGGACCTCCCCCCCGGGAGCGTATGCGTGCGGGTCAGGGCGGTGCAGGGACTGTACCCAGAGGTGGACACGTACGCCTTGGCCCGGAAGGTGGGGAACGCCCTTTCCTCCGCCCACGCCATCGACCTGACCTCTCCGGCCATGTACGTGAGGGTCCTTCTCTCCGACGAGGCCCATCTCTTCCTGGTGGAGCGGGAGATCGACCGGAGATCGTTCGAACAACGAAAGGTGGCCGAACGGCCGTTCTTCTCCCCCATCTCCCTTCACCCCCGCTATGCCAGGGCGCTCATCAACCTGACCGAGGCCAGGGCGGGCGACCGGCTCCTGGACCCGTTCTGCGGCACCGGGGGCATCGTGATCGAGGCCGCCTTGATGGGGATGAAGGCCATCGGGTCGGACATCGATCCAGCCATGGTCGACGGCTGCCGGCGGAACCTGAGGCATTTCGGATTGGAGGCGGAGGTCGAGGTGGCGGACGTGGGGGACGTCCCTGAGATGTTCGGTGAGGTGGCGGCGGTGGCCACCGATCCTCCGTACGGAAGAGCGGCCAGCACCAGGAAGGAGGACCTTGACACCTTATATTCCAGGGGAATGCGCTCCATGGCCCGGACCCTTGCACCGGGAGGAAGGGCCGGGGTGGTGCTCCCCATCGAGGCTGGGGCCGAAGGCCTGGAGCTGCAGGAGCTGCACAGGCAGAGGGTGCATCGGTCCCTCACCAGGCACTACCACGTGTTCATTCGACGGTGACCGTGAAGACGCACTCCTCGATCTGGTAGGGCGAACCGTTGCTGTTTAACGAGCGTATATCCACTAGGAGCTCCCAGGTGCCAGCGCGAGCGGAGGGCGGAACGCTGACCTTCAGGACCACCGTCACGCCCTCATCGTAGGGCACCATGACCTCCAGGAAATCAGTGGCATTCGCTTCGGGCTCGCCGTCGAGGAAGAGCGAGGCGATTAAGCAATCGGGCACATGCATCACGTTCATCCTTATGGTCGTGTTGGTGTTCCCGGTGTTGTTCACGTGCATATAGAAGTAGGTGGTGGTCCAGTCGCTGGTCCCGGCCTGGAGCACCGTCTCGTTCCCTCCGGGCAGCTGAACGTCGAAGGAGTGGTCGGGCGCTATCTCCACCAAGGGGATGGGGGAGAAGGTGACCAGCAGGATGCCGAGGGTCACTACGCCCAGCAGCATGGTCCTCCTGTCCAACGGCGTGATGTCGTTGAGAGGGGCGGGGTGGCGCAGCCCCAGGAACAGGATGAGCATTGCGAATATCAGCCAGCCCATGTAGAACAGCCCCAGGACCAGGAGCAGGGCTACGGTGGCGTAGCTTAGGTACTTGGCCTTGTCGCCCGCCAGCCCCCGGGCCACGTGCCCCCCGTCCAGCTGCCCGGCCGGAAGGAGGTTTATTGCGGTCACAAGGAAGCCCACCCAGGCCGCGAAGGCCGTGGGATGCAGGGTGACGTTCTCCGGAAGGGGGATGAACATGGCCAGCAGGGCGTACAGCGGCTGGATGGTGATCGCGATGGCACCGGCATCCCCCACCATCCCGCTGGCGGGGTCGCCCATCGAGGTCAGCCAAAGGCCCAGGAAGGAGACCGGAATGGTGACCAGCAGTCCGCCTATAGGCCCTGCGGAGCCGATGATGACGAGCGATCTGCGGTCGGGGATGGGGTCCCTCATCGAGATGAACGCCCCGAAGGTCCCCAGCGGGGGGATGGATGGGATGAAGAAGGGAAGGGACGCGTCCACGCCGCATCGCTTCGCCGCGAGGTAATGGCATAGCTCGTGGGTGCCCAATATGGCCATCAGCGGAACGGCGAAGTACAGCGCCCCCCACAGGTAGTTCTCAGGCAGGGAAAGATCCTCGTTCCCCACGTACGACGCCCAGAGCACGGCCCCGGCGATCACCGTGGTGATCAGGGTGATCACGAGGAGCGCCCCGTTGAGCCACAGCCCGTGGGGCCTCATCTCCGGCCGCTTCACCACCGTCAGCGTGTACTCTCCACCGCTGTACTTGAGGATAGGCACGAGCAGCTTGGGCTTGAACTCTGCCCGGAGCTGCTCGAACTTGGTGCGAAGGCTGGACTGCTCCGGTGAGATGAAGAAGATGAGAGAATCGTAGCTCACCCGGACGTCGTAGACCGGGAAGTACTTGTAGACTGTGGCCTTGATGCTCTCCACCTCGGCCGCGAGCTCGGGGGACGCCATGGGTTCCCTATTCCAGAAGGTGTTATTATAAAATTTTCCTTCAACTGGGCTCGGATGCCGGGGTCCGGCCCTGCCGATCGCCGCCAATCATTTAGTACGGGCATTACGATGTTCGGCCGTGAATCCCGTCCTCCAGCTGTTTCGGATCGGCAACGCCGTGATGGGAACCGTGGGATTGCTCATAGGGGTGCTCATCGCCGCCGGCACGGAGACCTTGGACCACTGGCAGCCGGTGCTCCTTGCGGCAGTCGCGGTGTTCGCCTTCATAGGGGCGGGGAACTCGCTGAACGATTACATTGACAGGGAGGTCGACAAGCGGGCCCACCCCGAGAGGCCCCTGCCGTCCGGCCGCATCACCCCGCGTCAGGCCCTCAGCCTCTCCGCCGTCTGCTTCGGCCTATCGTTCCTGGTCTCCCTGGCGCTTCCCCTGGAGGCGACGGCGATCGTCGCGTTGGCCATCGTGCTCATGCTCTCCTACGAGGCCAGGCTCAAGAAGGGTGCCCTCATAGGGAACGTAGAGATAGCGGTGCTGACCGGGATGCTGTTCCTCCTCGGAGGGGCGGTGGTGGGCATGATGGAGAGGACCTATGCGATCGCCCTCCTGGCCTTCCTGGCGATACTGGGAAGGGAGATCGTCAAGGACATCGAGGACATGGAGGCCGACTTCGATCGCCAGACGCTCCCGAAGAGGATTGGTGCTAGGAACGCGGGCGTCATCGCCTCGTTCGCCTTCCTCGCCGCCGTGGTCCTCAGCCCCCTTCCGTACATCGAAGGCACATTCGGCATCTGGTACCTGGCCATCGTTGCCTTCGCGGATGCAATGTTTATATATTGCTCCATAATTCATTTTCAGAACCCCACCAAGGGGCAGAAGGTGGCCAAGTACGCCATGCTGCTGGCATTGGTGGCCTTCCTCGTAGGAGGAATGTTGTGAAGGTCAAGGACTACATTCATGAGAGGGTAGAGGGCGGGACCATGCACATGACGCTCCTGGACCCTGCGAAGCAGAGTCCCGAACGCGCCGCGGAGATGGCCTCCGTGGCCGAGGGCATGGGCACGGACGCGATCATGGTCGGGGGTTCCACCGGGGTGACCCAGGAGAACCTGGACGCCACCATCGTGGCCATCAAGCGGAAGGTCAAGGTGCCGGTTATCTACTTCCCGTCCGGCGCGCATGCCATCTCCCCCTACGCGGACGCCCTGTACTTCATGAGCATGCTGAACAGCGCGGCCTTGGAGAACGTCATCCTGCAGCAGGTGGCCGCGGCCCCCATCGTCAAGCGGTTCGGGGTGGAGCCGCTGTCCATGGGCTATATAGTCGTGGAGCCGGGCATGAAGGTCGGGGAGGTGGGGAAGGCTAAACCAATCCCTAGGTCCGAGCCCGGGACCGCCGCCGCCTTCGCCCTCGCTGCGGAGTACCTGGGCATGGGGCTTGTGTACCTTGAGGCGGGCAGCGGGGCCCCCCAGGCCGTCCCGGAGGAGATGATCTCCCTGTGCAAGAGGACCATCTCAATACCTTTGATCGTCGGCGGGGGCATCAGGGACGCCGAGACCGCCGCCAGGGTCAGAAAGGCAGGGGCGGACATCGTGGTCACCGGGACCGTGGTGGAGGACTCCGACCTGGGGGAGGACCTCAGGAGGCTCATCCAGGCGGCCAAGGGGACCTCCTGAGCCTTACACGAGTTCGAACAGCATCTGATGCAGGCGGGGGTCCTCCGTCAGTTCGGGATGGAAGGAGAGCGCCAATAGGCTGCCCTGCCTGGCCATTACCGCCTCCCCCTGATGAACGCATACGACCCGGCAGCCCCCCCAGACCCTCGTTATGAGCGGGGCGCGGATGAAGACCCCCGGGAACGGGAGGTCCAGGCCTTCGATGTGCAGGGGAGCCTCGAACGACTCGCGCTGCCGCCCGAAGGCGTTGCGGTCCACCGCCATGTCCATCAGCGAGAGCAGCTCCGTGCCGGTCCGCTCGGCCTGCTCCCCGCCCTCCTTGGCCAGGAGCACGCATCCCGCGCAGGTGCCCATCATCGGCGTCCCCTCAGTGCCCATCTGGACCACCTCATCGAAGAGCCCGAGCTTGCGCAGGAGCTTGGAGATGGTGGTGCTCTCCCCTCCGGGGACTATCAGGCAGTCCACGGCCCGCAGGTCGTCCAGGCGGCGGACGGCGATCACCTCGCCCTTCCTGCCCATGGCCCTCAGGGCGGCCTCGGACATGCGAATGTGCTCCGGGACCGCGCCCTGGACGGAGATGACGCCTACCCTCATCCCCAGGGCCATTCCGGGAGCGATAGATAACCCTTGCCCTCAGGCATCGAAGCGCTTCCGGCGGTCGATGATCGGCCTGCGCTTGGGGGTGAAGTCGTGCGGGACTTCCCTCACCTCCACCTCGATGGGGTCGATGAGGTCGTTCTCCAGACCGCTGCGGATCTCCTCCAGCCCGGTGATGGCCTTGAGCACCTCCTCCTTCCCCTTTTCGAGGTCCCCGTTGTACTCCACGATGAAGTGGAGGTGGTCGCGGTAGGAGGGCTTGTCGATGATCAGCTGGTAGCTCAGCGCGCCATGCACCTTCATGATCGCCTCGTCGAACAGCGCCGGGAAGATGTGCTCTCCCAGGCCGATCTTGGTGGCGTCGTTCAGGCGGCCCTTGGGCTTGCCTATCTTGCCGATGATCGCGTGGCCGCACTCGCAGGGCGGGAGGATGTAATGGGAGATGTCGCAGGAGCGGTAGCGGAGGAGGGGCGAGCCCTGGAAGGACAGCGCGGTCCAGACGAGCTCCCCCTCCTCCCCAGGCGGCAGGCGCTTCCCTGTCGCGGGGTCGACGACCTCCACCATGAAATCGGCCTCGTTGATGTGCAGCCCCTGCTGTACAAAGCACTCGATGGTCGTGGCCAGCCCCATCTCCGTCAGGCCGTATTGGCTCAGGCATTTGCATCCCCATGCATCCTCAAGCTCATGGCGCACGGCCTCGGAGAGCGGCTCCGAGGAGCAGATGATGGCCTTGAGGCCGAGCGCCCGCAGGTCGAACCTGTCCCTGGCCAGGACCGTCACCCGGTAGATGAAGGAGGTGAGGCCGATGATCATCCTGGCCTGCTGCTCCCTCATGACCCGCATCTGCTCCTCCACGTTCACGTCCGAGCAGACCACCGACCTCAGCCCCGCCACCTTGCAGGCGCTCTCAAGCATGAGGCTGGGGTCCCAGGCCACCACCGCCGGGAACATTATGTGCAGCGTCTCATCGCTCTTCAACCCCGCGGAGCGCAGGGCGGCGGCGATGGAGTCCACGATGTTCAGCAGATCGTCGTTCGTGTAGAACAGGCGCTTCGGCTTGCCGGATGTGCCCGAGGTGGAGAAGGTCCTGGCTATCTTGCTCTGGGAGAGGCACAGGAACAGGAACGGTTCCTCTGCCAAAGCGTTCGGGTCGGTCAGCGGGACCTTGTCCAGGTCGTCCATGGTCCGGATGTCCTCCGGCCTCACCCCGGCCTCGGCGTACGCCTTTTGATAGTACGGGCTGTTCTCCATGACGTAGGCCATCTGCCGCCGGAACCTGTAGAGCTGGTACTCCTCGAACGTCCTCCGATCGATCTCGCCCAGGGTGGCCCGCCCCAGGGCCTTGCGGAACCCCTCGTCATGCTTGAAGGTGTTCCGCACCTTGAGCTCGACCCAATCGTGCAATGGATTCTCCACGTTCTCGGAGACCTTCCTGGAGGAGAGCTTGGTGCGGGCGTAGGCGACGATGATGCGTTCCTTGAGGCTCATCGGGGGCGAATGCCCTAGCGCCGATATAGTCTTTTCAAACCGCAGGGCTATTATGCCGCATGCGCATGGCCGGGGCATGGTCAACCCGGAGATGATGGAGCGGACCGAGGAGTTCCGAACCCTCCTCAACCTGAGCACGTACCCCGTGGGGGTGAAGCTGTTCGAAAGGGCCTCCGAGGCGTTGACGGCCAAGGGCGCCAGGGTGCTCCGGGCCACCGCCCCCTGTCACATGGCCGCCCTCGCCAGGTACTACCGTCGGGACGGGGTGACCGTCGCCACCGCCCAGGGCATGCGGTGCCTTTGGGGCCTTGCCTGCCTGGGCCTGATCGCCACCCCCGAGCGGTTGGCGCGGGGCGACCTCAACCTCCCGTTCACCCGGGATGAGGCGGCGGCGAGGGCCCTCCAGGCCAACATCCTGATGCTGGGGGACGAGGGGCACCTGTTCAACGCTTTGCTGGTCGCCCCCCTGGACCTCATGCCCGTGGAGCCGGACGCCATCGTGGCCTACATGACCCCGGGACAGGCCCTCAAGGTCCTTCTAGGGTTCGAGCACGGGGAAGGAAGGGCGCTGAAGGGCACCACGTTGACGGGGCAGTGCACGGTCTGCTCAGCGATCGCCCGGGTCATGAGGGGGGAGGATCTAGTGATCGACATTCCGTGCGCAGGGGACCGCACCTGGGGGCTTGTGCCCGACCAGGAGCTTGTGGTCGTCCTTTCCCCCGGGACGTTCGATGACCTCCTGGCAGGGATGAGGGCCACGGACGCCTTCGCCTCCCACCCCTTCAGGCCGTTCCTCGATTGGCCGGTCATCTTCCCGCCGGAGATGGAGCCGCGCCCGTCGGAGCTGGAATGACGAAAGTTCCTTATAGAAACGTAAACCGAGGGAAAAGCCATATATCCGAGCGGTGATATGTAGCCAGCGTGATAGAATGCCGCTGACACCGGAAATGCGCAGGGCGGGGGTAACGCCGGAACTGATGAACACGACGCGAAGGTTCAATTGCCCGAACTGCGGGAAGGAGTTCAGCCTCATGCAGTCCCGGGCGATCGCCTGTCGGGGGTGCCGCTTCGCCAACACCAACTGCCGCTACGCCCGCTGCCCCTACTGTGACAAGGAGTTCCCGATCCAGCAGGTCATTACCAAGGACAAGTACGGGGAGAAGTACCTGGCCGGCTACATGAACAACATCCTGAACAACTACTACACGCAGGTCGGGAAGAGGAACTCCCGCTGAGGCCTTTTAGGAGGGGCGCCCCTCCCTCACCTGTTCTCGCTGAACTTGGACCACATCTCGTGCCGATAGAGAGTCCGTCCATCCATAGAGTTGATGTTGAACAGGCAGAACGGGATGAGCTTGCCGTCGGGGGTGACGGTGTGGATGCAGCAGTTGCGGAACCTGTCCGTCTCCGAGGTCCAGGCGTCCTGGAAGGCCATGGCGGAGACCGTCAGGTAATGGGTCTTTGCCCTGTCCACGAAATCCCCCCATTCGTTCATCATGCCGTCGTCCTCCTCCTTGAAGATCACGGAGTCGTCGATGAAGCGCCAGAGGTCGGCGATCTCCCTCCTGGTCTTGTTGGCGACCGTGGTGGTGTCCTTGGGGGGGCCGAAAGCGCGGCTGGTGAGGGGGAACAGGGACCCGTCCTCCATGACCACGGACATGGACTTGGCGTCGCAGTGCACGTTGGAGCATGAGGTCGGGATGAAGTTGTCCATCCTCAGTTCGCCTTTGGTCTGGTCCTCGATCGCCCTCAGCAGGTCGGGGATGGTCACGCGGTCCGAGTCCTTTGGGGCGATCGGGAAGCGCCCGAAGTAGGATATCGGCTGGAAGTGCACCCCCTTGATGGTCGGCACCTTGGACTTGGCGAATGCGATCACTTCCCCGACCCGGTCCAGGTTGATGTTCGGGGAGACGACGCATACCAGGGTGATCCCCATGCCGACCTCCGCGCAGTTCTCGATGCACCGCAGCTTCTGCGCCAGTATGTCCCGGCCGCAGGTCTGCTTGTATATGTCCCCGTGCAGGCCGTCGAAGGAGAAGTACAGCTCGTCCACCCCGGCCTCCTTCAGCCTTCTCAGGAACCCGATGTCCTCGGCCAGGCGGATGCCGTTCGTGTTCAGCTCAATGTGGTCGATGCCCATCTCCTTGCCCATGCGCACGATCTCGGGGAGGTCGTCCCGGATGGTCGGTTCGCCCCCGCTTATCTGCACCACGATGGGATGCTCGACATAGTCGAGCATGGTCTGGTACATGCCCCTGATGACCTCCAGGGAGGGGTTGAACCTGTAGAACTGGTTGGAGGAGGCGAAGCACACCGGGCATTTGAGGTTGCAGCCGTTGGTGATCTCCATGACCACCAGGCATGTGTGTTGGACGTGGTCAGGGCAGAGGCCGCAGATCTGCGGGCAGTTGTCCTTCTCCTGCACCGCTATGCGCGCCGGTTTGGAATGGACCGCGGCGTAGCGGTCCATGTCCAGATAGTCCGCCTCGCCCCTCCATATCAATACCTTCTCTGGCCCGTGCTCGGGGCACTCCTTGACCAGGTAGACCTTGTCGTCCTCGACCACCTTGGTGACGGGGATGGTCCTTAGGCACCTGGGGCATAGACCGTTGGTATGACCGATGACCTTGCTCATTGGATTCACCGTGATGACAGACCCCGATCGCCTGGCCGATTATTCTACTTTTTCTAAAAATGGATGCCGTTCGAGGGACGAAATGAAAAGGAAAGGCCGCGTTTAGCGGCCTGAAGATGTTTTCAAGCGCGCTTCTTCTCGAAGAGGCCTTCCGCAACGGCCAGGGTCTTGACGGCGAGGTACTCCTCCACCCAAGAGTCGCCGGTGGCCGGGTCGACCAGGGCGGGACCGTTCCTCTTGACGGTTATGTACTCCATCTCGACGTGGCCTTGGGCGATCGGCCTGCCGTCCGGGGTCTTCCAATCGGTCTCGGACATGACGTTGACGATCTTGCCCAGAGACATCTTGTGCGCGTAGGCCGTCTTGACCACGGCGGTCCCCTTTCCGGACAGGTCGCTGACCACGTATACGGTGAGGCCTCCGATTACCTTCTTGGCCAGCCCGTCGTTGCCCTTCTTGATGTACTTCTTGGTCGCGGCAGCGGTGTTGATGACATCATTGACGTCGGATTCCTTTATGCCCCTCTTCGCGATGAGCTCCTTCACTTCGGCCGGTATAGTTATTTTTACCATTTTTATCACCTCACCAAGTCCCGTAGGTACCGAAGTCCCTAGCCGCCTTGACCAAGGCCAACATCTGCCCGGGTATGGTGTATGGAGGAGTCTCGCAAGAGGTACCTAGGATATAGCCCTTCTTGGAGTCGCGGCCGCCGAGCAGCTGCTCCTTGGCCTGGTTGTACACCTTGTTCGGGTTGGGGTCGATCATGAGCTTGGTATCGACGGACCCCATGCAGGTCGCCCTGTCCTCGAAGTTCTGCTTCAGCAGGCTGGACGGGAACGGGTTCCTGCCCTTGTAGCCGACATGGAACACGGTGAACGGGGACCACATCAGGCCGTCCCTGAACAGCTTGTAGTCCGTCTCATGGTTCCCGCACAGGTGGTAGAACACCTGGGGGCCCGCGCCCCGCTTGAAGCACCCGTCGACGTACTTGTACATGTTCTTCACGGAGTACCTCTCGACGCCCTCATCGTTGAAGATGTCGTTGTTGGCCAGGATGGACCCGACGATCAGCATCGCCGACCCGTACTTGTCGGCCAGGGCCTCGGCGCCGTTGATCGACGTCTGGGTGTACTTGTCGACCAGCTTGTCCGCGGCCTCTGGCTCTGTGAACGTCCACATGATGAAGTTCTCCATGCCGACCATCTCGGCCGCCGCCCCCACCAGGTCGAACCCGTAGGAGATGGGCACCAGGGTCATCGGCAGGTTCTTCGTCACATAGTCGTAGATCCTGTAGAACATGGGCACGGTCGCCAACTGCCCATACTTCGCCTGCGCGTTCACTAGCTCTTCCTTGCTGGGCACATGCATCTTGTCGACATCCTCCGGGGCCGAGTAGATCGGACCGGTCGAGATCGGCGGCAGCGTCTCCTTATAGACCAGCTTCAGCCCCAGCTCGGTGACCCACGGCAGCGAGAAGAACCAGTGCGTGACTGGCAGTAGGTCATAGAGGTGGGATATGTAGCCGACGCAGTGTATACCCAACTCAGGCTTCTCATAGAAGTCCCTTATGGTGTACCCACAAGCCACAGCGGCAGCGGACAAGATGATCGGGTCCACGTCGATGCGGTCGTGCGGATTGTCCACGAAGGGGCTTGCAAAACGCTTGGTGGCATTGTCATGCCACCTTTTATTCATGGCTGGAAACATTTCTTCGTAGCCCATAGAAATCCCCAATCCGTTAACTGCTATGGACGATATATAATGATTGTTGAAGACCTGTGAAATAATGTTTCATTAACGCCTATTATAGAAGGATGAAATAGAAATCAATTACATTTTTCAGCGGTCAAATTAAAAATATTTGCAAAGAACCGCAATTTTTTATCAAAGCATCGATAAAAGGCGGAGCGGTCGGCCGCGCACGCGCTCATCCTAACCGCCGGTAGGCCGCCACGAAGAGGAAGATCCCGGCGGCGGTGAAGACGATCACTCCGCTGGTGGACACGTTGAAAAGAACGGACAGGACTATGCCCGCCAGGGCCGCGATCGTCCCGAAGGCGGTTGACGCGACCACCGTGGCCTTGAAGGAGCGCCCCAGCTGCAGGGCGGTCAGCCCGGGGAGGACCATCAATGCCACCACCAGGATGATCCCTATGACCTTTATGGAAAGGGCGATCGTCACCGCGACGAGCAGGTTGAAGGCCACGGTCATGGCCTGGACGGGGAGGCCTTGCAGCCTCGCCCCGTCCTCATCGAACGTGATGGCCAGCATCTCCTTGTAAAAGAATACCATGAACCCGATGATGAAGAGGGCCAATGCGCTCAGGACCAGGAGGTCCGTCCGGCTGACGGTGAGGATGGAACCGAACAGGTAGGTCATCAGGTCCACGTTGAACCCGTTGGCCAGGGAAACGATGATCATCCCCAGGGAGAAGCCCGTGGCCATCATGACCGCGACGGCGGAATCGGATTGGGCCATCCCCTTCCTTCGCATGTAGGTGATCCCCAGGACCGCCGCCGCGGAGACGGCCACCGCCCCCAGCATGGGATCGAAGCCGAGCAGTAGCCCCACCGCTACCCCGCCGAAGGCGGTGTGCGCGACCCCGTCCACGAGCATGGATTCCTTTCGAAGGATGAGAAAGAGCCCTATCCAGGCGGAAACGATCGCCGCCAGCGTCCCTCCGACGAGGGCCATCCGGACGAACTGATAGTCGAACATCGATGTCAGGATCTCAAGGCCTTCCATCGGCGAATTCCCCCCTGCATTTGTGCTCGTGGAACGCGAAGTGGAAATGCTCCCCATACCCCTTCTTCAATACGTCGTCCGGCACCGTCCCATCCACGATGGTGGCGCCGTGCACCTCCCTGTTCACGCACAGCACCCTGGACATGCGGCAGAAGACCGCCGTGAGGTCGTGCGACACGATCAGGATGGTCAGCCCCTTGCTCTGATTGAGATTGGCCAGCTGCATGAAGAACCGTTCCTGGGTGACCGGGTCGAAGCCGGTGACCGGCTCGTCTAGCACCAGCAGCTCGGGGTCGGAGACCAGGGCCTTGGCCACGAAGGCCCGCTGCCTCTGCCCGCCCGAGAGCGTGCCGATGCGCCTGTCCGCCAGCTCCGCTATCCCCATGAGTTCCAGGGCGGAGCCGACCGATTCCCAGTCCTCCTTGGTGCGGAACCGGCCGATGTTCCTGCGATTGACCCGCCCCAGCCCCACCAGCTCCCTGACGGTCAAAGGGAACTGCGGATCGAAGTTGATCGCGAACTGGGAGACGTAGCCCACCTTCTCCCATTGGTCGAAGGTGTCGATGTCCTGCCCCATGATCCTTATGCTGCCGGACGCCCGGGGCAGCAGCCCCAGCAGCGCCAGCACCAGGGTGGTCTTGCCTCCGCCGTTAGGGCCCACGATCCCCACGTAGTCCCCCCTGTCCACCTCGAACGTGACATTGGTCAGGGCCTCGGTCGGCCCGCGCCGGACGGTCAGGCCCTTCACCTCGATGATCGGTTCCATCGCCTATCCCACCCCCAGCCCCGCTTTCAGACTGACGAGGTTCGATGCCAGCTGGTCGACGTAATCGGCACGGCCGGCCTCGTCCTCATACGGCCCAAGCGCCAGATGGATGCTCAGCACGGTCACTTCGCTCCCCGTCTTGCGCTCCAGCTCGGCCTGCAGCACCTGTCCGTACCGGTCGTTGTATACGGGGTCCACGAGGACCGTGTAGATGCCCTCCTCCTTCATAAGCTCAACGAGTTTGATCATATTGGTGATGGACGGCTCCTGGTCCGCGCTAAGGCCGATGGCCCCATGCTGTTCGAACCCATAGTCGTAGGCGACGTATCCGAAGGCGGCGTGGGAGATGATGATCCCGGAAACGCTGCCGTTCGACAACCCCTCATACTCCGCATCCAAAAGGGTCAGGCTCCTATTCAGGGCACCGAACCGCTCTGCGAAATACCCTGAGCCGTTCGGATCCACCTCGCAGAGCGCCCTGTAAACGTTCAGAGCCTGCACCAGGGCGCGCTTGGGACTCAGCCAGGTGTGGGGGTCGACGCCCCCTTCGCCTTCGTGCTCATCCCCTCCGGAGATGTATTGGACGCCGACCGTCGTGTTCACTATCAACTTGTCATCGGCCCCAATCCCGGGGACCACCTCACTCATCAGCCATGCGTCCGCCGGTCCTCCATTGTAAAGGATCAGATCGGCGCGGTCCGCCCTGATCATGTCCTGAGGGGCGGGCTGCCAGGAGTGCAGCTCGGAGTTGTACGGCACGAGGGACGTCACGCTGACCCTTTCCCCGCCGATGCGCTCCGCCATGTAGGCCAGGGGGTAGAAGGTGGCGACGACCTTCGTTCGTCCGTCGTCCTCCTCTGCTCCTACGCTGGCGATGGCCGCGCCCATCAGCGCCACGACCATTGCGACGGAGCCGATGACGAGGAGGAGTTGCCTGCGGTTCATTTTCTTCGGGAGACGTTAATACGGTGCATCTTAATAACATTTTCGGATATGTTAATAAATCGGTCGAACTGGAGAGAGAAGCACGATCTATCGTTCCTGCGTAGTGATGAAATCGGGATGAATACTGGCACTGAGATCATTATCGTACGAGGGGCAGTGATTATTAAACAATTATAAAAAGTATATATAATGATTAATAACATTGCCAACAACATGCCGATCATCAGCATCTCCCTCACCGAAAAGAACCTGGAGGACCTTGAGACACTCCAGAGGGACCTAGGCTTCGGAGGCCGCTCCGAGGCCATCCGGGCGGCCATGCGCACCATGCTCGCAGAGACGAATGAACGGAGGTCCATGGTCGGCCATGTGGACGGGGTGCTGATCGTGGTGAACAACACCTGCGCCTCCGGCCCCATCCACGACATCTATCACAACAACCATCCGCTCATCAAGACCCATGTACACAACTACCTCGGCAACGACAAGTGCATGAACATGATGGTGCTCAGTGGCGACGCCTCGGAGATCAACGAGCTGCTGGACCAGATGCACCACCTGGAAGGGATCACGTACCTGAAGTTCGTCCGCTCCTGAGCGCCCCGTCGCAATGGACGCCACCCGGATGGCATCCGTTATCTGGGTGCTAGTCCCTTGACCGGCCATCCTCCATTTCAGTGGGCGGAAGGGGCGATGGTGCCCTTGAGGAGGGACACGCATCTATTATGTATGAACGACATTAGGCCCCATCGAGCCAGGGGATGGGGGCTGGGAGGAAGATGGGATGACGGAGGGGGAGCGGGAGGATGGGCCGAAAGGAGCGGACGGCATGGCCGACCGGCTCCTTGACCGGGCGTTGAAGGGCGACCTGCGGCACCGATTGCTTGCTCTGATCGTGTTCGGCCTCCTGCTCTATGGGGCGGTCATCGCCATCGACGGACTGGTGCTGCGCCCGTTCCTCGGGGACGTCCTGAGCGAGCCGACCGACCTGAACGTCTATAGGGCCCGGGCGGAGAACATCCTGGCGGGGAAGGTCCCCTATGTGGACTTCCAGTCGGAGTCGCCTCCGCTGATCATGTACCTCTTCGTCATTCCGCAACTGGCGGGGGGTTCCACTCAGGCCTATCAGCTGTTCTTTGCCGCCTTCGCCATTTTGACCTCCTTAACGTTGTTCCTGTTCCTTAGGAAATGGGACGAGCGGAAGGCGATGGCCACCGCCCTTCTCTACCTGGCGTATCCGCTGGGGCTGATGGAGTTCGGGTTCGGGGTGCAGGACGAGGCCGTGACCACGCTCCTGTTCGTGCTCCCGTTGCTTCTATTGATAGCACAGCGCCCCGGGCTCTCCGGGGCCACCTCCTGCGCCGGGGTGCTGACCAAGATGTTCAACGTGATCGTCCTTCCCTGGATGTTCCTTCGCTCCAGGGACCGCGCCAGGCTGCATATCGTCCTGGCCTTCGCGGGCATCGCCCTGCTGCTGGTGCTCCCGTTCATCGTGCTCTATCCCGAGCACCTGCCCTCGTTCCGTTACTACCTTCTCGGGAATCCGGAATATCCGACCGGTGGGTCTTCCATAAGCCCGTGGCATTACCTGGGCAAGCTGGGGTACGGCCTTCCCGGATGGGCCGGGGTGGCCCTTACCCTGACGGGGGTGGGGGCGGCGACGCTGTATTCCTACTGGAAGGACATGACCCTTTGGCAGGGGGCCACGCTCGTCACCGTCGTTTTCTTCCTGACCTATCCGAAGGTCCTGCTGGTGTACTTCATGATGCCCGCTGTGCTCCTTCTTGTGTGGGGGGTGGAGGACCGCCGGGTCGTGCTCAGGCTCACCGCCATGCTGGTGCCCCTCTTTCTCTCCGTGGCGCTGACCGGGAACGGCATGACCCCCATTGCGGACGAGCCGTGGGTATGGCTCCTGGGCATGGCCCTCAGCCTTGCGGGGTGGGCGTTGATGGTCCAGGCCTGGTGGGCGGTGAGGGAGCGCACGCCGTTCTTCGAGCGCATGCCCTAGGGGGGATGCCTCATTTTCCCGTCGCCTGTGCTCCTGCTATTCCGATCACGATGAGGAGCATGAAGAACAGGCGCATCAGGTCATGAGGCTCGTTGAAGAGCAGCATCCCCACTACCAGGGAGCCGATGGCCCCTATCCCCACCCAGACCGCGTAGGCCGTACCCATGGGGACCTTCATCCCCAAGGCCTTGCCGAGCATGTACATACTGAGGAACAGGAAGACGAGGGTGGCGGCCGCCCATTCGATATCGGTGAATCCATCGGAGAGCTTCATTGTCGTCACCCAGACTGGCTCCAGCAGCCCGGCCACCACCAGCGTTGCCCATGCCCTCCCATTCCCCTCCGGGAGGGGCGGCCTTTCCCCCGCCTCTTCGGCCATGTCACGCCCCCGAGGTCATCTGGACGCCGGCTATCCCCACTATTATCAACAGAACGAAGAAGACCCTGACCAGCTCGGTCCTTTCCTTGAACAGCACCGCCCCGGCGACCAGGGCGCCGACCGCCCCTATGCCGGTCCAGACAGCATAGGCCGTGCCCATGGGCAGGCCCATGGCCATGGCCGAGGCTAGGAAGTACATGCTGGCGAGGACGAATCCGATGGTGATCACGCTCCATCCCAGCCTCTTGAGCCCCTCGGACCGCTTGAGCCCGATGACCCAGCAGGGCTCCATCAGTCCTGCGATGATGAGATAGGTCCAGGCCAGGGAGGGCATGGCAAGCGCCAACGGCCCCCTTCTATTTCTTTTTACCCGTCCTTGGCCCGATTGGCCGGGGGATCGCCACCCTCTCTGGTGCTGTCATTAGGGCCCAGCGTTCCGCTCGGTCTTCACTAAAGACCTGTATGATGGCCCTTCTGGAGGAGCGGAGGGGAGTGCCTGACCGATCAAAATGCTGCCCAGGCCCCCATTGACGCCCCTGACCGCAGGAGCGGCCTTTGAATTTGGACCAACTGCGGTGATCGTTGCGCCGGGCTCAATGGGAGGAGGCCTCCCCATCCGTCCTTTCGCTTATGCGGGCCAGGACAGCTCCGACGAGGCATAGCACCCCTCCGAAGGCGACGGCGATGGCGACCGACCTCGCCAGCTCGTTTGAGAGCGGCCCCCCGGCAATCGCCCCGTAGTCCATCGAGCCCATCAGGACCGTCATGAGCATGGTGGCCAAGGACACGCCGATCGCCGTACTGAGGTTCCGGGTGGTGGCCTGGATGCTGGAGGCCAGCCCGCTCCTCTCCCTCGGGAGGGAGAGCATCATCTCGCTGTTGTTGGGCGTTTGGAACAGGCAGCTCCCGACCCCCATTATGAAGAAGGCCACCAACGTGAGCTCCAGGTTCTTGATCAGGAAGGCGTAGGCCATGAGGAACATCCCCCCGGCCCGCACCAGATGGCCGACGGTGGTGTAGGGGCGGAAGCGCTTGCGGTCGTATATCCTTCCGACCAGGGGGGCGCCTATCATTGTTACCCCAGGCATGATCATGAATATCATGCCCACGGTCGTCGCGTCGTAGACCATCACCCCCTCGTAGTAGAACGGCCCGAGGATGGTGACCATGTTCATGGAGACGAAGAACATAACCATGCTGAGGGCGATTAGGGAGAACCTCCGCACCTTGAAGACCGAGATGTCCAGGAGCGGCTCCTCCGCCCTCCTTTCCCAGCGGATGAACAGGGCGAGGGAGACGATGAAGACCAGTGCGTACGCCCCGACCTCCCAGGTGAATGTCCCGGTGTCCCCCAGCAGGCCGAGCATGAGGACCAGCGAGCCGATGGAGAGCACCCAGAGCACCACCCCAGGCCAGTCCATGCGCAGGCGTTCGCTCAACCTCTCCTCCAGCCGGAGGTACCTGAAGGCCAGGGCGGAGGCGATGATGCCGATGGGCACATTGATCAGGAAGATCGACTGCCAGCCCAGGGTGCCCACCAGTACCCCGCCGATCACCGGGGCGAGCATGCCGCCGACCGCCACCGTGGAGCCCAGGAAGCCCAGCGCCTTCCCCCTGACGGTGATGTCGAACAGCCGGAACACGATGGCGGTGGAGACGCTGAACATCATCGATGCGGCCAGCCCCTGCACCAATCGGAAGGCGATGAGCTGCCCGAGGCTCCCGGAGAGGGCGCAGAGCAGGGAGGACAGGGCGAAGACCACCATTCCGATGGTGAACATCCTCGCCTGGCCTACCCGTTCTGCTACCTTGCCCGAGATTATCAGCGCGCAGGTCTGTGCCAGAAGATAGCCAGTGACCACCCATTGCGTATCCGCCACTGCCACGCCGTAATAGCTCGTAATCGATGGCAGGGCGATGTTCAAGGCCACCGCGTCCAGGACGGACATGAATACGCCTACCATCACGATGGCGAGGGCGACATACGGTCCCTTCGTTTTGCTCATCGTGCTCGGACCCCATGAACGAGGGCGCCCCCTTAAAGGTTATGAAAGAAGTGTACGCATGGTGGAGGGACAGGGGCCGCGCGGGACGAACGAAGCACGTCCACCTGGGAACCTGCATGGGACGGGCCTCTTTGGCCTAGCTGGGACGGCCGTGAGGAAAGGCGGAACGCAGGGAATTGACCGTTTCCCGAGCATCCTATGGTCCGTTGAAGGCGCCCGACCCGCGGGCCATGACCCATCGGTTCCACTACCCCTGGGGCGTTCAGACGAATAAGCCTATATACGAATGCCCGTTTTGCGTCTTCATCGCAATTTCACTGGGAGGGGCGATGCCCGTCGCCCTCCCGGGAGACGACTGGTGGCCTTGAACCAAGTGACCGATGTGGTGTGGATAGTCTTCATCGTCAGCATCGCCGCCCTGCTGATCCTCGATCTGGGGGTCTTCAACCGCAAGGCCCATGTGATCAGGCCGAGGGAGGCCCTGCTGCAGATGGCGTTCTTCATCAGCGCCGCCATCGTCTTCAATGTGGGAGTGTATCTCTACCTAGGCTCCACCGCTGGCCTGGAGTTCACCACCGGGTACCTCATGGAACTCATGCTCAGCGTGGACAACCTGTTCGTCATCATCCTGATCTTCACCTCCTTCGGCATACCGAGGAAGTATCAGCACAAGGTCCTCTTCTACGGCATCCTGGGGGCATTGGTCTTCAGATTGGCGTTCATATTGGTCGGGGTCACGCTGGTGGAGTCGTTCGAATGGGTGCTGTACATCTTCGGGGCCTTTTTGATCTACACCGCCATCAAGATGGTGGTCGGAAAGGAGAAGGGGACCGTGGAGCCCGAGCGCAACCTGATGGTCCGCTTCTTCCGCAGGTTCATGAGGGTGACCAAGGACTATCATGGTGACAAGTTCTTCGTGCGCATGGCGGATGACAGTGGCAAGCACCTGCTCTGGGCCACACCGATGTTCATCGCCCTCCTGGTCATCGAGAGCACGGACATCGTGTTCGCCGTGGACTCGATCCCGGCCATACTGGGCATCACGACCTCCACCTTCATCGTGTTCAGCTCCAACGCCTTCGCCATTCTCGGGCTGAGGTCCATGTACTTCGCCCTGTCCCATATCATGACCCTGTTCTGCTATCTGAAGTATGGGCTGGCTGGCATCCTGGGGTTCGTCGGGGCGAAGATGCTGGCAGGCATCTTCGACGTGCACGTGTCCGTGCTGACCTCCCTGCTCGTCATCGTGGTCATCCTGGGGGTGGCCATGGGCGCCTCGGTGATCAAGACACGCCGGACCGATGCCTGCGCGCTGTCGGCGAAGAAGCCTGGTAAGGGATCGGCCAAAGAGGATGACAGGGAAGAAAAGCGGTGAGGAGACCTCTCCCTCCTTATCCCACCATTCCCTTGGGCCCCGGTCCGCGTTCCGGACGTGCGATCGTCCGCCAATGACCCTGATGAGAGGGAGGGTACCGGTCTTCGGACCGTGGACCGAAGGACGTGGGCACGGATGGATGACATTCGATGATGCGCGAACAGGACCGGGGGACTGGGGCATCCTCCCCGCGTTGTACAATAGATAGGCTTATTGCAGGAGAGCGGATCGCCCTTCCTGCCCGGGCCTGAAAGGAAAGGCCTGGGAACGGTCCCTGGACCTTGTCCAGGCACCGCCATGAGAGATCAAAAAGGAGGTTGGACCATGGGTCTGTTCGACAAGTTCGGTTCAAAGGAAGAGAAGGAGAAGCTGAGCAAGGAGGAGGCATTCGCCGCTGTCACCCTGGCTACCATAGCCGCCGATGGCACGATCACGGAGGAGGAGGCGCAGGGCCTCTTCGTCCACATGAACAGGATGAGGATGTACTCCGGCTTCAACGACAAGCAGATGTCGTCGATGCTGAACAAGCTCATCAATATCATCAAGCGGAAGGGGTTGGACGAGCTCCTGGCCCTGGCCAAGGGGTCCCTGCCCGAGGACATGAGGGCCACCGCCTTCGCCGTGGCCACCGACCTGGCCCTGGCCGACGGGGACATCGCCGAGGAGGAGAAGAAGCTGCTGACCAAGGTCCAGCAGTCCCTCGGCATCCCGGAGGACGAGGGGGTCAAGATCATCGAGGTCATGATGATCAAGAACCGGGGCTGAGCGCCCCCTTCAAACGCTTTTCGACCCACTTGATCGCCTTGGAGGGGGATCTGCGCTGGAGCGCTGAATGGAGGAGGGCCCCCCGTCAATGCTTGCGCTCGATGCCAGCCGCCCCTATATCGCATCGGGCCTTCGATGAAGGCGAGTGCCGTCACTCTGTCATCCGTTCGTTGGAGTGGCAGGCGGACCGATGCCCTTACGGACCCTTAAGCTGCAGGACATCGATCCTTGCCCGGACTCGGCGCAGGCCTTCGGCCTCAAGGAGCGATCGGGCTGCACGAAAGATGGGGATGGCTCGGAGACGGGCATGGGATGTGTACAGAGTACCGGGCGCGCCTGATCACGCTACGCTTGGTGGGCCGCTCATTAGGAAGGATTGCCGGCGGGGCTCGAAGCACGGCATAAGTGGGCCATTGGCCTTGGGCGCGCCCCGCCCTCTCTTATGAGAGGTAGAACGGAGGTTTCTCGAGCCTCGGCGCTTCAATCGGTGCCTATCGGTCTTAGGTCCCTGGGGGGAGGGGCCTTGAATGCGAGCCCTCTCCGAGGTCAGGCAATATAGAACGCGGTCATGACCACGCCGAGCAGCATGAACACCGCCCCAACGACCTTGGACAGGACCTGTTCGTCGACCCTGTTGGCGAAAGTGGCGCTGAGCACACCGCTGCCTGCCGCGCTGATCCCAAGGACCAGACCGGGGAGGAGCCGGATATTCCCCTGCATCGCGTATCCGATGGCCCCGGAAAGGGTGGTTATCGTCATCAGAAGGGAGGAGGTGCCTATGGCCAGGTGGATCGGGAATCCCAGGACGAAGATGAGGATGAGCAGGATTATCCCTCCTCCTCCCGCGCCCAGGATCCCCGTCATGATGCCGATGGCGAACCCCAGGACGAGGCATACCATGTTCCTCTGGGCCTCGCCCCTGAACCTAACGATCCCTTTGGCGATCTTCGCTATGGACTCGTGGTTCAGGCCCTTCTTCCATATGACCGCGCCCATGATCACCATGAAGATGCCGAACGTCCCGCTCAGGCCCACCTCCGGTATTCCACCAGCGAAGACCGTTCCCAGCTGTGCGCCGACGATAGACCCGAGAGCGATCCAGAACGCGGACCTGACCTCTATGTTCCCATGCCTATAGTAGATGATCGATATCGCCAGGGAGGAGATGACGTTCACCATCAGGCTCGTTCCTATGGCCTCGCGGATCGAGAAGCCCAGCAGCATGGTGACCAGGGGCACGACCACCATCACCCCGGACGCGCCTGTGAGGCCGGTCACCGCCCCGGTGAAGAGCCCGATGAGGACCATCCCCAATAACAGAACGACGTCCATCTTTCCCCTCCGCCCCCTGGGAGCTTCTATATTATAGAAGGCAGCCAATAGAAAAAGGTTTCTATCGGGAGGCGCGCCGCTTTCATGCAGCGGGATGCTTGTGTAGCATTGCGATAAATTGATCTGATCGATCAGGGCCTTGTTGTGCCTCCCCAGGCTTCTTAAGCTTGACCCCCTCGACCAGCAGGAACATCGCATGTCGTTCGATGGCGATGAGGCATTTCCTCTGGTATGACTTGTTGTGGTTGGAATCGAACACGCATATCGCCAGTTGTCGTAACCTGGTGGCGTTTGGAAGACCCATCGGCCATTTTCCGAGTATGTTGCCTAGACAATAGGCCGTGGCCAATTTTCCTCCCATGTCCATACTTCCTGCCATCATACTCCCTGTGAACATGACAGTACCAAAAATCTGTAAGGTAGTCAAGCTTGATAATTCGAATTCTATTCGAATAATTCCTAAGCGAGGGCGCTAGCCAGTACATTAGAAGATAAGTGCGGGGAAGGGATTCGAACCCTTGAACCACTAAGGACGGGATCCTAAGTCATGCTGCCATGATCATTAAGAGCGCTCGGAAATGAAAGGTTGTTCTATAATGTTCCCCAGCATACCATATGGCGAGATGGGGCATGGATGGAACCGGTGTGCAATGGCTGCGTTGCGGATCATAACCCGTTGCGGAGAACCAGATCTATGTGGAGGAGCCTTACGGTAGGCGGCTCATGGGAATTTTGTGCGTTGCCTATGCTCTTCACCAGGTCCGAGCCCATGAACGCCTCCGCGGCCTCTAGAGTATCAAAAATATGGATGCCGCCAAAATGACCTGTCGAATCGTCATGGATATAGTATTTTTGCACTAAGCCAGGAACCGCACGGTACAGGTCGGCCCTTGCCTCGAAGTTCTTTATGACCTTGTCCTTCGGCAGATTGCTCTTGAACAGGATGAGAACCACTTCCATGGAATGACCCCTACCATCGATGACACGGAGGGATGATAAGCGTTCTTATAGGATATCGACCTTGAATTCAGAGCGTTCAGAGATCCGGAGAAAACTGAAGATGCATTTTTCCTTGGATGGAGGTGCGGGGGTAGTAGATAACAGATAATTTTGTCATTGACACACTATAGCACGGCATAACAAATTATATTTATTATTTTATTTACATATAACATAGCCAGTAGTATGAAATAGGCTGACACCAATATCATATCAACGGATGTTTCGGCGGTTTTTCTATGAGCGAAATATTCAGACTAGATAGTGGAACCGATCGAGAAAAATTGGGGGTATAGAGTACATGAAAACATTGTTCTTATCCGGGCATGGGGTGAATCTAAGAGTCGAAAATGCTCGATTGAAAATTCGCGATGGATGTGAATATGAACGTAGCGAACCTGCCGAGTATGAATTAAAACCGAAAGGCGATGAATACGATAACATCGTAATCTATGGGCACTCTGGTAACATTTCGCTTGAAGCATTGAAATGGCTGTCAAACCAGAACGTACAACTCATCATCCTTAATTGGGATGGTCAGCTCTTAAATAATGTCCTTATTCCCGAGACGAAGAACGGGGCTACACGATTTCAGCAATACAAAGCCTTTGACAGTAAGAGGCGGGTTGAGATCGGGAGGAAGTTCATCGATGCAAAAATCAAATCCTCTGTAATAGTCCTGGATTGGTTGGTCCAGCGATATCCCGAGCTGAAAGAAAAAAGGATGGAGTGTTTCGACGAACTAGGTAAGTACAAGAGCGAACTGATAAACGCCAACACAATTTCGAAGATACTCGGGATTGAAGGGATGGTAGCTAGAAATTATTGGTTGATCTTGGCGGAGACGTTCGACAAGAAGTGGGGATTCGAGGGGAGGTTGTTTGGAAAAACCGGACGTCCCATGGGTGCAGTCGATCCCGTGAACGCCCTTTTCAATTATGGATATTCATTACTTGAATCGCAATGCTGGAGGGCCATAAACGCTAATGGGCTAGACCCATACATCGGCTTCGTTCATCAGATGGCTGCTGGGAAATATCCCCTAGTTTACGATCTTCAGGAGCCGTTCAGGTGGCTAGTCGATGTTGCGATTATCAATGCATTGGAGAAGGGTGTATTCACAAAGAAGGACTTCATTAGGACTGATAATTATGTTATTCGCCTTTCCTCGGCTGGAACGAAGAAGTTGTTGGAAGAGGTCAATGTTCAGCTTACTAATCGCGTTAAATTCCATGGTAAATCATGGGAGTGGGGCTATGTTATAATTCAAAAGACCAGTGAGTTCGTTAATTATCTGAATGGGGCAAATTCCGATTTTGGGTTCATTGAACCATCTCCGATTTTATTAAGAGATGATACTCCAGAACTACGGGAGAAGGTTCTGGCTATTAGTTATTATAAGTGGATGAAGGCGGGTTATAGCAAGGGTTCTTTACATTACTTAAAGAAGAATGCGAGATCGGAGAAACCGTTTCGTGTATACGGAAAAATGAAAGATAAGTTAGATGCCTACTCCTAATAATATGGAATGTTGAAATTGATAGGTTTTACGAAATGCTATCTAATTCTAATATTGAATTTATTTTTTCAATTCTATTTCTACATATTGGATTATTTTTATTATTAATATCGGTAAGCGTTTTCTTAATTATTAAACGCTGATTATAAGAAATAATATCAGACCAAGAATTAATAACTGGCATAATGGCCTCAGTGGTGACCAAAGGACGTTCGTCGTATTGGTTAACAATTATAGGAATCAGTTCATTTATTCGATTAAAAATAATATCGGGAATAGTATTGTTAGGATTTCTAAACATACCTAATAGATGAAGGGCACTTATGCTGGCATCATCCCCCATATCTAATTCAGAGATTATGTTTTCAAGGAGATCCTCTCTGAATTTCAACCAATCATCAATTATTGGCTTTTTTTGGACAAATTTTTGGAAAGTTAAAAAAGCCTTCCACTTTACAATCCGGGAAAAATTACTACCTGGAATAGATGAAATGAATGATTGGAATTCGGAAAATTCAAAGCAATCGTTCCCGAATCGTTCGATGCATCGATCTAGTTTTATATTCAAAGAATCAAGATAACGTTCTTGGTCCGCGCTCTCATTATTAGGCTTTCTAAAATTTGTGATAATTGAAATTACATTATTTTTATATAAACTATCAAATTGAGGGCCAAAAATAATCCGGTCCACATCCTCTTTGATTGTAGATTTGTAATTAAGTTTTATAGATACTGTTTTTCCGAGGTCGGTTATTTTACAATTTTTCGACTCGCCAGTAATCGATGGCGGTATTTCTATTAATCCAAGCTCACCCATAACTTTTATTCTATCCCTTATTGTCTCATATTTTCCATTAACATGTTTAGCTAATTTCCTTATGCTCGGAGTCTCAATTTTTGCATCAATGAATTCATTTAATTTATTGAGGATTTTTTTACCATCGTTTTTCAACCAATCCCATTCATGATTCGTTAATTTCTGTTCCACTCTTTCATTTTTCAATAAGGTCTTGCCCCCTATTATGAATTAGTGAGCAGATTTTTAAATTATACATTTTTCACCCACTTGTGTTCAGATTGTGTATATTAAAACCTTCTTTCTCTTGAATATGGTACAACCCATTCATGAAACGCCGTCCGTGGGCGTCAGACTAAGCACGGAGTCGTTGACCAAGAAGCGCGTGACTGCCGGGAAGCTGACGAACGCTGGGGAAACTTTTACCCCCAGGACCCTTGAAACCAGGGTCAGCCAGAAGAACGGCGAGTTCTATGTGCTTGCTGGGGATATGGAGGACGAGCGCCCAATAGAGATCGTGTTCTCCTCGGAGAAGCTACACCGACTATTGACCACGCACTGGGATGGGCTAGTAGGGAAACGAATCACCCTAAGCGGCACGGGCAGCGGGTATGACCGGGAGTACGTGATCGAACTGGTGGGCTGAGGCCCGCCACCTTTTTTTTTCACGATACCATGGCTGCCAAGAAATTTAGTGCGAAATATGCCACCTTCGAGGAGTGGCAATCCCATTCTAAAGATACCGCTTACAAGAACAAGATTGAGCGGCTGCATAGCCTACACCCCACCGCCACGTTGTCACAGTTAAGGAGGCACCCCCGAAAGGAACAGAAACCTTTGGGGGAGGTGCTAAAAAGAATTCCAGCAAGAATAAAATGGAGCGCCCTGACGCCGAAGGAACGAAACCTGCGGTTGAAAGCCCGCAAAGTGTTCTTCGAAGTTAAATCTGGAAAATCCCTGGGAGCAGCCTCCAAAGCACACCACATGAAACCAGAGACTGTGAGGCGGCACATTGATGGATTTGTGAAGGAAGCCGGTCGGTGGCGGGTGAAGAGGGTTGTAAAGAACGAGATGTCGATGCGTATATATTCCCGCGGAAGGGAAAAGCACATACTGGTCCCGGATGTCCGGCAGGCCTCGATCATCGGGCAATACAACAACGCCGTAAAGAATTTTCTGCGAACCCGCGACGAATCATTTCTAACGCCGTTCGTTGGGCTGTCGATCAAGGATTCGCAGGGGGTAGCACATCGCCTGGAGACCGATGCGAAAGAATTGTACATGTTATGGGAGCGGAAACCGGAGGAGCAACAGCGTCCCATCTACGACGATCTGGGTTGAGCATATGGATGATGACTACGCATTGAATCAACGGAACCGGAGGAGGGAGATGGCTCTAGTAGAGCAGCTTATCTTGACCGGGGGGTTCTGTGTTCTCTGTGGTTATCATCTTGACCCTCGAAACATTGAAATGCACCACATAGCGGGACGAAAATATGGGGATTTGACCATACCAGTTTGTCATAACTGCCATCAAAGCCTCTCAAGAATGCAATATCATAGAATGCGCGAGGTGACACCCTTAGAACAATCACCTGATACTGAGATGGCCCTCTTTCTTCGGGGGTTATCAGATATTCAACTTCTATCCTCCCAGCATCTTCGAAATCTCTCCGACCAAATATTTGATAGCATCAAACGGAGGGGCGATTGATGGAAGAACGCGATGTGGCGATTCGCTGCTTTACTCAACCGCTCGAAGCCGGGGTCAATAGATCATATCATTCTGACCATCCAGCCCCTTCGTTTGAACGATACCTGTGCCTAGATACCGAAACGACCGTTGATGCGCAGCAGTCGCTAAAATTCGGTTCTGCAATATTGGTGGTTCAAAACAGAATTGCCTACACATGGCTGTTCTATGACGAACGTAACGTGAATGAAAAAGAGATTTTAACACTTGAATCATTTGAATATCCTCTGCTGAAGGTCGATGAATTTATTGAAAAGGTCCTGCTGCCTGAAATATATGATAATAGAACGCCGCTCATTGGTTTTAACCTGCCTTTCGATCTCTCCAGATTGGCCATCAAGGTGGGATGTGCTAGAAAGAAAGGAAGGGGCGGTTTCTCATTTACATTATCCTCTAAGTACCCTCATCTGCTAATCAAACATTTCAACAGCCATCATGCGCAGATTAAGTTCATGAAGGGACGCCCGGAAGGTAAATGCAATTTTGGGTATAAGCTGGGATCGACAGATTTCACAGGCCATTTCCTCGATCTCCACACACTGGCCTTCGCTCTGACCAATCAGGCCCACTCATTGGATGGGGCATGCAAGCGTTTCGCCGTTCCCCATGGCAAGAAAGAAGTAAAACAGCACGGAAAGGTGACTCGCGAGTACGTGGAATATAACCTCAACGATGTGGAGATAACCCATCTTCTTTTTCAAAAACTGCTTGCAGAAGTAGAAAATTATCATCTGTCTGTCGACATCACTAGACTCGTATCTCCAGCCTCGGTGGGTAAAGCTTACCTGAATTCGATGGGCATCGCTTCCTTCATGGAAAAGAACCCTGAGTTTTCACCCAAATTATTGGGTAGGATCATGGGATCATACTACGGGGGGCGCTCAGAGGTTCGAATAAGGCTTGAGCCACGAAGCATCCGACTGCTAGATTTCCTTAGTATGTATCCCACCATGTGCGGGATCCTTGGTATTTGGAAATTCATAATCGCAGAAAGCATAGAACATATAGATGTTACGGATGAGGTCAGACAGTTCGTTCAAGACATAACCCTGGACGATCTTCGTAAACCGACCGTTTGGAAAGAGCTGAATGTGATTTGTGATGTAATTCCAAACGAGGATATTCTCATTGTCCGTAGCGATTTCAACGGTGTCAATTACAATCTTGCCACAGCATATTTAACGGCGACAGAGCCCATGATCTATACATTAGCAGATGTCGTAGCCTCGAAATTGTTGACTGGGAAGAATCCCCACATCGTGAGGGCTACAAGGTTCATACCGGTAGGGGTCCAGGAAGGTTTGAAAACCATTAAAATGGTCGGTGGCAAAGACCTTGACCCGGAAAAGGAGGATTTTTTCATAGCCTTGGCCGAGCAACGCCAGCTATACAAAAAAAAGATGGTGGAAGCTCGGAATAGTGAAGAGGAAGTGGAAGTGTACGACTCCATCCAGAACGCGATAAAAATAATTCTCAACTCTACCAGCTACGGAATATTCGTCCAAGAAAATGTTTATGATGAGGAGGGGGACGTGATGGTTTACGGTCCAAGTACCCCCTTCGAATCTCATCAATCCGTCCATGAAAAGCCCGGTCCCTTCTATAATCCAATAATTGGCACCATGGTTACTTCCGCAGCGCGGTTGGTCTTGGCCATTACCGAATCGATATTAACCAGGCACGGAGCAATTTACGCCTTCTGCGACACTGACAGCATGGCGGTACCTGCAGAGCATGTAGAGAAGATTCAATCTTTCTTCCAGGGCCTCAATCCATACCCATTTGATGCTGAGCTGTTCAAAATGGAGAAATATAATTTTGATGAACAGGGCAATCTAGTCGATCTTCAATTTTTGGGGATATCTGCCAAAAGGTACGTCCTATGTTATGAAAAGGACGGCCGATTCATCATACAGAAAGCTTCCTATCACGGACTGGGGCACATTAAGAATCCATTCAAGAGTGTGGATGACAATGAATGGATTGACGAGATATGGTTGGATTTTCTGCTACAATACCATCACCGCATTTCGGACGAAGAGCTGAACTTAAAATATTCTGACTCTTACGCCATCTCTCCTTTTACTGTTACCACTCCAAGATTACTGCGACGATTGAATGTTTTAAATGCCAGTTCAGACTACAACGAACAAATTAAGCCCTTCAATTTTTGCATCGTAGGTGTGGCCAATAAAAGGCATGACAGGTCCGATCGTGTGGTAAAACCGTTGGCCCCCTTCACCAACCGTCCTCAGGAAGCGGTGTATAGACCATTCGTCGATTACACCACGGGGAAGGTGCTCCAAGGTCCGGAGTATTGGAAGCCCATCGAAGATGTCCTATTCAAATATATGACACACCCAGAGTCGAAATTCAAGGGAGAAATGGGTGAGCTGACCCGGAGGCATATCCTGGTAAAATCGGTTACCTGCATTGGGAAGGAATCGAATAACCTGGAGCGGTCCCGATATTTCGGTATCAATAATGATGACCTGATCACCTATGATGGAATTGCCTCAGATGATGCGCAGAAGGACGTAGAGGCGTTCCTGATGTCGTTGAGCAAAAAGGATGCCCAGCGCCACCAAATAGAACCGCGGATGCTTGCTCGCTGGAGGAAGGTGATCCGTCAGGGTAAGCACCCCAAATTCCAGGTGCGGTCCAAGGAAAGAATATTGCGGGCTATGAAATCCAGGGCCGGGTAGTACTCTAGGCAAGCACTCCTCCTTTCAATTTTTTCAATTTATAGGCGATCAACGCGAAATGCCCAAAGGCCAGTAATCCCACAATAATCATTGCTAACATGAATAGCCATAGCAATGAATTTGCTTCTGACTCAACAACGAGTTGGGTGGAGCTGAACCACATGAAGAATAGGGCCGAAAACATTTCAATCCCTGGCCTTTTCAATTCTGTCACAATTCTTGCGGCTTCCTTAACCAATATCGAATACTGATTGTCCGGCCCCACGGTGAGATCTATCAATTTTTTGGAGAAGTAAGTAGAAGCTGCTTTACCGGTCAGCAGATGCACATACACATAGGTCCGGTAGAAAGACCAGGCGGTGTTCAATAGAATCTTAGGGAGTGATATCGCAAACAGAAATACGGAGGATAGGAGCAGCCCTTGATAGATCAGCTCCACGGAGACGGCCATAGTGGTGTTATCTCGGTGACAGGTAATTAGGATATCCCGGTGATAGTGGTGATGTCACCACGATATCCCTCGCAATAACCCTTTTTTAATGTACCATTTTTATGTACATGCCTATTGTATATGGCTATAATAAAATAGAATCACTTTCACTCACCCCTTAGGTAGGAATATTATCACCTTTTGATATATTCTAATTCATGAATGATATATCACCATTCTCCTACATCTGCGATGACTGCGGCCACACCTGGAATTCCCGGACGGAGAATCCAAAACGGCCACAATGCTCCAAGTGTAAATCGAGAAATGTCTCCAAGATGGATCGTGTGGCGAAGAGTGTTAATTTGCCACCTGAAGGAGAATGTAGCTCCCAACTTATCTCGCAGAAGGTTTCCGGGAAATCACCATCCATACAAATGATTCTTGCTGACGATCCCGAGGTCAAGGAGAAACTAAAGGAGTTAGAACTGGCCAGGATTGAGAGGCAAATCGCCGAAGCGAAAGGAGAGTTAATAAATTCGAGAGCGTTTGAACGTCATGTTAGTACCTTTTTATCATTACTCGAAAATTTGTTTGAAAACGGGCATATTTCAGAATTGGCGTTTGAGACCTTAGGTAGCGAGTGTCCATGGTGCGGGGAATGTGAGATGGTTTACGAAGAGATCGGCACTGACCATTTTAGATGGAGATGTAGGAAGTGTGGGAAAATTGTAAGCTGAATAATTGCATATTGCTTTTATAGGGAAGGCTGACGCTCATCATTCAACCTGAACAATATCATTTATTTGTGTCCCATCATCGACGGATAATTGCCCAATGTTCCATCCGGGACCGGTTGTCTCACACCAATAGTACGAAGTGGTACCTTGGGTAACACACCAACCTTGGGCGTAATCAGAAGCGACGCCCACAGCGGCATGTCCAGGTATAAATATTATCACTGCATCATAATCCATCGCCTCTATTATCGATGCGAAAAGGAAAGATGTATCCTCGCAATCCCCCACCCCATCATATAGTGTTTCCACGGGGAACCTCCAATATTCATCGGGGCCCATTGTAATATTATCATAATTGTAATCTATACTCTGACAGAACCTGAGGGCGAAATTAATTGTTTGTATTTCTGTGAAACCCTTAGATTGGGCAATATTATTCAGCTTTGATGCTATTTCGATGATAATCGGATCATTCGAAGTGACAAACTGTTGAGCATCGTTATAACTTAAGCCCCATCGAATGGGTAACGTTGATCTGTACTCAGCATATTCCTTAGCCGAAATAGCTACTGACATTGAGTAATGAACATATTCAAATGACCATTCATAGTCCTTAACCGGGTTAATAATGCAAATGGAGATATTAAACGTAATGGACGCGTCATCATCATCCGAAGTAGAAGTGCCATCACTTGAGCCATCAGCATTATTATTGTTAGTGGTACCCGTCCAATTGTCGCTAACTAAATCATAGTTAATAGAAAGCGATCTACCCACCAATGAACACCCATCGATATCTAATATATCATCAGAAGTGATATCCGAATCCATCATAGTTAATTCAACACTTGTAAATCGATCATCATCATTTACATTGAATGTGAACTTTGAGTTAATATTTCGTATTGAGCCGACCTGGCATGTCCATGCTTCGCCAAAATTATCTAGTCTGCCATAATTTATGGCGTTGATGGTTAATTCAAAATAAATCTCACTAAACTGGTCCAAGAAATCAGTATAATCAACCACGAGAACCGATGATATAGAAATATCAAACCCAGCATCGAACATAGGATATAAATCAACATCATCAGAATATCCATCATTATCGTAATCATAGGGGAATTTGTCGGAATTGTCCCCTATCCCATCTCCGTCCGAATCCTTCCATTCCAGAGGGTCATTGGGAAAGGCATCTGAATTGTCAGGATACCCATCACCATCCGTATCCGGAGGTTCATCGTCTCCACCATTACCTCCATCTCCGCCATTGCTACCGCCTCCGTTCCCGCCATCCTCATTCCCATCATTACCGTTTTCAGCGTCGTCACTTAAATCGCTATTTAATAAAACATATCCAGCTGAAACGCTAATTAATAATACGACTACCAATATCGATATTGCGATTACGATATTCTTGTTCAAGGCATATATTTTACAAATATATACATTATAAATAATTATTCATTGAGCTGTTCGAAGATATCTTTCCCATGCTCGTCTAAATGAGATTTGGCGATTTGTCTTGAGAAGGTTCAGAAATCTGTAAGGGTGGATGCGTTCATTCTTTTGTTTGGAGAGGCTTTGTTGCAAAATTCAACCTGACACTTTGCCAACTTCAGACAATTAGATTCTAATTGATTTATATTGTTACCAATATTGATTACAAAATATTTAAGTGTGGTCCAATCCATTCGCCAGCTGCTGAAAGAAGGTGACTGGATTGGTTGCCACGGTCGTAGAAATAACATCCGACATATTCAAGTTTGACGGTCAATCGCGCCTCGACACCTTCAGCATCGACCTCGGTCGATGCTCCGAGGTCGAAGCGCACCGGTTGCAACTGGCCCTTGAAGCGATACGGAAGAACGTCAACGGATTCCCGTTCTGGCAACAGAGGAAGAGGGTCGGCCGACCCTCTTCCGATGAAAGGACGTTGATGATCGGCTTCCTTATCCAGCAGCTCTTCCGCGACGCGGAGGGTCTGCTACATATGCTGAGCTGGTATTTCCGGATCGATCATGTGCCAGATCATTCCGTTCTTTGTCGGGCGATGTCCAGCCGGCGCTGGACATCGCTGCTGGAGCGGTTCTTCTCGTTCGTAATAGGGAGTCTACCGAAGAGAGAGGTCATAGTCGCTACAGATGCGACCGGCTTCTCCGGTCGCAAGAGGCCGTGGCGCGAGGTCGACCACGGCCTCAAGGCCACGCAGGACTGGGTGAAGACGCACGTTGCGATCGAGACGGACAGCTTCATCGTGCTCAGCTACGAGCTCACCGCCTCGAACGTGCACGAGAGCCAGATGTTCGCTAGCGTCTGGGACGGGCTTCCCGCAAACATCGTATCGAAGAGGAGCCTTGCTGATTCAGCGTATCACGGCGAGGCGTGCCTGCTGGCGGCACGCCAGCATGGGGGCCGTGCCGCTGCACGGCATCAAGAAGAACGCCAGGTACTTTCCGAAACCGGAGACCCTCTATCAGAAAATGGTCTCGTTCTGGCAGCACTGGCCGAACAGGGCGGCGGCCCTGTACGGCAAACGGAATCATGCTGAAACGACGTTCAGCATGATCGGTGGCCGGTTCGGCCACTGGTTAAGGTGCCGTTCTGAAGCAGGAAGGAAAAACGAGGTACGTTCGAAGATCGCTGCGCACAACATTCGGATGCTGGCTTGGATAAATTTCAATTCAGCGAACTAGTTTAGCGTCAAGGCCAATAATAATAATTAGAATAGATTTATAATACTATACCTGATATGTTTTACTATGCCTCGACCTGATGAAATTGCCACTCTACTTGCAGAGATACGATCATGTCATGATTGCACAAAAGAATCATCAATCGATGCCAGTAAAGGAATATTGCCCTTAGTTTTCTGTGGTAGCGACCCTCAGATAATGGTAGTGAGTGAAGTCCCTCCGAAAACGAAATGGTTAGCTGGTAAAGGAGGGGCGTGGCAGAATGGAGATCTTTATCAAAACGATATAGGTGGAATTCAACGAGAACTTTGTCGGTGGCTCGGATGTGAGGAGAAACGTTTTCAAGAAAAGGTGTTTTGGATCCAAAGAATGAACTGCTGGATAGAGCATAGTAATAAAAAGTTCATGAAAACCAGACAACATTGTTCTAACAAATTCCTCAATCGATGTATTATTGCAGTAGAACCAAAAATGATCATTGCGCTAGGGAAACCAGCAGCAAAATATTTCACTAGCGTAGATAGACTAGAAGACATCGTCGGTGTAAGGGAGAAACCATCGCTTTTTAATGATGGCGAACGAAAACATTCGTGTAGGGTAGCTTACCTATATCATCCATCACGTCAAAATAAAGCGACTGGACTGCATGAATCAACTGAGCATGCTGATGCAATAACTGAACTTAGAAAAATATTATCTCCGATATTATTATAACGTTAGGATAATCCCTGATAATTAGCCATTCAGATAATTTACGAATAAAACGCCATATTAAATAATTTCTTCACTTTCAATAATCCTTGCATAATATTATTTAAGCTGATTATTCCTCATCATTTTCAAGTAGAATCCTAACCGGATTCTGGAGTAACAAGAATTGATTTCCTCATCAAATCCCAATCGAAACATAAATATCGATACAGTGAAGGCCCAGATAACTAAATCATGGGAAATCACCAGTCAGTTTGGTTTAGAATGGGGCATTGAAAAATTTTTATTGCCAGTTATCAAACTTCATGAGAAAAGAACACACCCCCCTTGGGGCGATTGCCATTTCCCTGGTCTTATTGTTAAACTTGAAGATTTGATCACAGAGAATGGAAAGCGGACAAACAATTTATTCACAAAAATTGAAAATGCGGGCGGATTGCACGATTATCTCGATTTTTCAGGTAAGATTGTCCTGTCCTCAATAATGCCTGATAAGGCGATTGCTGGTTTACCTCTTGAAAAGCATGCAGAGATCATCAATTCATTAGTTCCAGATTATCACATTACTCCCGATGGAGAGACCTATCTGAACGAGAAGGCTCTTTCTGATTATGAAATAAAAAGAATGCTAAAATGGACAAATTATCTCATCATTAATTGCCCCGAGGTCACTCCAATCGGTTTAGTGAAAGGATCGTGCCTGTCACAAATTGATGATCATATCGATGGATTATCTGATGAAGGAATAGAATTGTTTGCATTTCATGCTGGTGATTATCTATTTAGATCAAATAACAAATCCCTTCAGAAAGCAAAACTGTTCTATTCCGAAATCAGGAAGAAAGTACCATGGTTGATGGTTTATGGTGTTGGTTCAGACAAGTACTTCCGCATATTTTTCGATGCTAACTGTTACGCGACCCAAAGCCACTTTATTCAAGCTTTTCATGGACAAGAAATTGATGAATCTGGTGTAACTTTTGATAGTAATCTGGAATCCAGAGATTTGATAATAAAAAATTTAAGGTCGTTTGAAGCACTGATGATTGGATATAAATTTAACCAATTGAAAGGACGGGAGGGGCTGAGTAGCGAATATTATGTGCAAGGAGTGACATACGAAATGAAATATTCGGTAGGAGGAAAATAAATGGGCGGAGGATACCGCGAAGGAAGAAAATCGTATGCAGCGGGTCGGGATGGAGAGGCCTCCGCAGCATATCGGGCTGACCATGGAACATCACTTGATGGATACTACAAACCTAGAGTTTTCATCAGTTTTCATGTTGAAAACGAGACCATGATTGATTTACTTCGTGATCAAGCAAAGAATTCGGACAAATTAGAGTTCACGGATTATTCAGTAAAAGAACCATTTGACGAGAAATGGAAGACCCAATGTACGGAGCGCTTGAAACAATCATCCGTATTAATATGCGCCATTGGCGAAGACACGCACTCTCGTGAGGCGGTACACTGGGAGATCAACAAGGCTTATGAGCTTGGCAAACCCGTCTTTGCTGTGAGGTTGCATAGCGACAAGAACCACAAGATACCTCAACCATTGATCGATCATAAGGCAAAAATAATTCCATGGAAACTAGATGCCATTCAAGCAGAATTGGACAAACTGTAATGAGGTGCTTAATTGACCGAAGAAGAGCGGAAAAATGAACTGGTTTTTAATCAATATGAGTTGATGGTCAATTCCACCTTACAAGTTACCGCGTGGAGACAGACATCTAATGGATTTTATATCGCGCTCAACACAGCGATTTTTGCCCTTCTTTCTGGTATAATTGAAAATGTTAACATAGCATACCCATTATTGGGGATTGCTGGAATAGCCATTTCCATTTTCTGGTACATGCACATAGATTATTTTTCAAAATTAAATGGCGCAAAATTTGAAGTGATTGCTAAGATGGAGGAACATCTCCCCGTGAAAGCGTTTATGGATGAACATGAATGTTTCAAATCAAAGAAATGTAGAAATGCCACACAAATCGAGAAGGGAATTGTCTGTGTATTCATGATACTTTATTGTGCGGTTCTGGTTAGTGTAGTGATCGGTGCTCTATGATGACATCTTGAAAAATTATGTCTGCTCATATAAATACCTAAAACCACATTCAAATCCGCGTGGTGGGCATGGAAGTCGATTCTCAATCCTATTCCGAACAGCAGACTAGGAAACTGAAGATCGATGTTCTTCTCAATGAACAAGGTTGGACTATTTCCGACCGTTCCCAAGTCATTGAAGAGGTTGACACCAAGCAATCCGATTTTATATCCAACACCTACAGGACGTATGGAGACACTTACGGCAACGATCAGGAAAGCCGCTATGCCGATTACCTTCTCCTTGATTCTAATGGTGCGGCGATAGCAATCATCGAGGCAAAAAAGACCTCTAAAGATCCCCGCATCGGCCAGAAGCAAGCTGAACAGTATGCCGACGATATCAAGGTCCAAACGGGGAAGGATGTTTTCATCTATTACACCAATGGCATCGATATCTGGTTCTGGGACAGGCAGAGATACCCTCCAAGGAGGGTGGCCGGATTTCATTCTCGGAAAGATTTGGAACGATTCCGATTTCAGATCGAGTACGCTTCGAACGGTCCAATGAATATCAACACATCCATTGTCGATCGCCCCAAGAGCATAGAGAATGTAAAACGCATTCTGGAGCACATCGAAAGCGGTCATCGTAAAGGTCTAATCGTCATGGCCACTGGTACAGGGAAAACTAGGGTAGCCATGGGCATCATTGACGCACTTCTTGAGCAGAAGAGGGTTCAGAAAGTTTTATTCCTGGCCGATAGGAAAGCTCTACGAGACCAGGCCTGGTCCAAAGGATTCCTGCAGTTCTTCCCCAACGAATCACGTTCCAAGATTCTCGGTGGAGTGTTTGAAAAGGAATCTCGCCTCTATGTATCGACCATCCAGACTTTCATGGAGATATACAATCAGAAGGACGATGATGGACGATTCCTAATATCCCCTGGTGAGTTCGATCTAATCATTTCCGATGAAGCTCACCGCAGCATCTACAACAAATGGAAGGATGTGTTCGAATATCTGGACGCCATTCAAATCGGTTTGACAGCAACACCGGCTCAATTCATCGAACGGGATACCTTCCGTTTCTTTGATTGCCCTAGCGAAATGCCGACGGCTCTATACGATTACAAGGACGCGGTGAGGGATGGGATATTATGCGACTTCAGGGAGCATATCGTCAGCGCCCGAACCAAGTTCCAAATTGACGGGATTACCCCAAAGGATTTGAGTGAAGAACAGAGAGAAAAACTAATCGAGAAGGGCATCGACCCCGACGAGTTCAATTTTGAGGGGACTGAGCTGGAGAAGAAGGTGGCGGTGAAAGGGACGTCTGAGGCCATCGTCCAGGAGTTCATGGAGAACTGCTTGATGGATGAATCGGGGATGCTTCCCGCGAAAACGATCTTCTTCGCCATCAGCAAGGCCCATGCCTACCGTTTGGAGGAGGCTTTTAATACACTATATCCAGAGCACAGGGGGACGTTAGCTAAGGTCGTCGTTTCCGAGGATTCTCGCGCTCAATCATTAATTGAAGAATTCTCTAATAATGACCTGCCAAGGGTCGCCATCTCCGTTGACATGCTGGACACCGGGATAGACGTTCCAGAAGTGTGCAACCTGGTTTTCGCCAAGCCGGTATTTTCTTTCATCAAGTTCTGGCAAATGTTGGGAAGGGGGACGAGATCGAACGCTGCCTGTAAACGCAAGGATTGGCTACCCAACGGCACTAAAGAATTCTTCATGGTCTTAGACTTCTGGGGTAACTTCGACTATTGGAAGATGCACACGGAGAAGGAGGGTAGTGGGCAAGGAGAAGCGCTCACCACTAAAATCTTCATGGCAAGGTTGAAACAACTTGAACTGCTCACCCGAACGAACGATTCCAGGGTTCCCGACCTCAGACAGAAGATCATTGACGATGTTAATAGGATTCCCAGGGACAATGTGGCAGTGCGCAAGCGGGAAAATGAAATAATCAATGTCCTAAAACCACGCTTCTGGGATAACGTCGGAATTGATCCAATCGACTATGCCCGGAGATTCATCGGTCCTCTGATGAGATACGTTCCCGGGGTGGATGCTGAGGAACACAAGTTCATTTTGAAATGTGAGCGATTAGCGTTAGCTATACTGCAGAACGACAACGAAGAGATTAACAGACAAATGAAGACCATTGGCGTGATAATGAACGAGTTGCCCAGTACTATAGAATCAGTCGCTGAAAAAGAAAAGTTCATTGATGAAGTGAAAACACCAGAATTCTGGGAGAGCATCAGCTTCGAGGATGCGCAACGGATGATCGATGAGCTGGCACCGTTGATGCCTTACCGTTCACAGGAACCGCGATCCACTATCGTTATCGACATGGGTGATTATATCAAGCAGCGCACGCTTGATAACTTCGACTTTGAAGATCCGCCGTACGTTCGACTCTTCAAAGAGCGTTATGAGGAACGCATCAGGACAATGCTGAGGAGCCACCCGGTCTTGCAGAAGATCGCCAGGAATGAAGCACTGAGTGAAGAAGACCTCCTTCAATTGGAGACCGATCTGCAGGAGCAAGGCGTAAACATCACCGATGAGAAAGCGCAATCCGAAGGCAAACACACCCTGGTGGAATTGATAAAACTGGTGTTGAAACTGAAAGGCGGCGATCTCAAGGAGAAGATAGAGAAGGCCTTCGACGATTACATCGCTCAGAACAACAAGAAGTATAACGCCGAACAGATGGTGTTCATCAAGACCATTCAAACGTACTTCGCTAGAAGAAAGCACGTGGAGATCAAAGACCTCTGGGGCGCTCCGTTTACCAACTTAGGCACTAACGTGCCAGAACCCATGTTCGGGGAAAAGGACCTCAAGGACTTTATAGAAATCTGCAATTCCATTGAAAGAGACCTGTACGAGGGAGAGGCTTAGAAGTGAAGAAATGGGATTTGCCCAAGGGGTGGGAGTGGAAAACCCTTAGGGAAGTTTCCATGATTCGAGGGGGTAATGGGGCACCTCAGAATAATAAATATTTTGAAAATGGAAAATATAATTTCATCAGAACTTCAGATTTGGGGGTTGTTGGTAGGACCTCAACTCTTGATTGTAGTAGGGATAAAATCAACGATATGGCAGTTATGGAACTGGGTTTCCGTGTTATTCCGAAAAATTCAGTATTAATCCCGAAGAGCGGAGCCTCGATCTTTTTAAATCACAGGGCACTAACCACTAAAGACTCGTATATTTCATCTCATCTGGCAGCAATAGTTCCAAATAGTGGGATCGATCCAAAATTTTTATATTATTGGTCCACAACCTTAGACGCGAAAAGCATCACAAATGATGTGAACTATCCTTCTCTGAGACTTACCGATTTGGAGGAGGTGGATATTCCAGTCCCACCCCTAGAAACCCAAAAAAAGATCGTTGCCATTCTCGACAAAGCGGAGGAGATCAAACGCCTTCGCGCCGAGGCTAACGCTCAAACCCAAAAGCTGATTCAAAGCGTGTTCCTGGACATGTTTGGGGACCCCGTAACAAATCCTAAGGGGTGGAAAGAAACTGTTTTTGGAAAAATCATTGTTGAGACAAAAAATGGGTTGTACAAGCAAGACAAATTTTATGGTTCTGGAATCCCAATATTAAGAATGTATAATATAATAAATCAAGAAATTAAATTGGATAATTATCATCTAATCAATGTTAGCGAGGAGGAGTTAAGCCAATATCGATTAGATCCTGGTGACATATTATTTAATCGCGTTAACAGCCCAATTTGGTTGGGTAAATGTGCAGTCATTCCAAATGGTCTTGGAAAGTGTATTTTTGAAAGTAAAAACATAAGAATTAGAATAGATACGAATCAGGCCTCCCCTTATTATATCGTACACTACTTAGCTACCCCAGCTGGAAGGCGTGAAATCATAAAAAGAACAAAAACCGCCGTTAATCAAGCGACGGTGAATAATGAAGATATTAGAAATTTCAAAATAATTTTACCTCCCCTAGAACTTCAAAGAAAATATGAGGATGTTATCAATCATATTAAGAAAACCCGTACCAACCAAAAGGGAAATGAATCCATGATCAGAACTGTGAATAATAATCTTCTATCTAAAGCATTTAAAGGAGAACTGGTCGCTTGAGACTCGCCCCAGAAATGAAATCAAAGATCGATGCCCTCTGGGACAAGTTTTGGTCCGGGGGCATGTCCAATCCTCTGCAGTCAATTGAACAGATGTCCTATCTGATCTTTATGAAAAGATTAGAGGACATGGATGTTCAAGAAGTGAAACGTGCTAAGGCCATTGGCTCCGAATATTCTTCTGTCTTTACCTGGAAAGAAGATTGTCGTTGGTCGGTGTGGAAGCATTATCCTGCGGAGCAAATGCTTGAACACGTTCGTGATAAAGTTTTCCCGTTCATTAAAAACCTGCATGACGGAGAGAAAAGCCTTTTCGCTCAGCACATGAAAGATGCTGTGTTCATCATTCCTAAGCCCTCGCTATTGCAGGAAGCAGTATCGATAATCGATGAGATGGAGATCACTAAGCAGAATGCCGATATGCAAGGGGACATTTACGAATATCTGCTATCACAGCTCTCCACCGCAGGAAAGAACGGGCAGTTTAGGACTCCGCGCCACATTATCAACATGATGGTGAAGCTGGTTGATCCAGACATCAACGACCGTATATGTGACCCCGCATGCGGAACTGCTGGATTTCTGATTGGGGCCTATGAGCACATTCTAAGCAAATACACTAGTCCCGATTTGCTACAAATCGATGAAGATGGGGAATATCACAATCTGATTGGAGATCATATTATTGATCCAAAGCACTGGCAGAAGTTGAAGAATGAAACCTTCTACGGGTACGATTTTGATTCTACCATGGCCAGGATCTCCTTTATGAACATGGTGCTTCACGGCATTAGTGCTCCGAAGATAGAACAAAAGGACACTTTATCCAAACGTTTCGAAGAGGAGGGCAAGTACACTGTTGTTCTTGCCAACCCTCCCTTTAAAGGAAGCATTGATAAGAGCGACATTAACGATAAGTTGTTGCCATTGGGAACCACCAAGACCGAATTGCTCTTCGTTGATAGAATGATGAGGTTATTGGTCACTGGTGGCAGATGTGCGGTCATCGTGCCCGATGGCGTACTGTTCGGCAGCACGAAAGCCCACGTGAAGCTGCGTAAGATGCTCATGGAGACGTGTCAACTCGAAGGCGTAATATCAATGCCCTCTGGCGTGTTCAAGCCCTATGCTGGGGTTTCCACCGCCGTAATGGTCTTCACCAAAGGAGGGAAGACTGACAAGGTTTGGTTCTACGATATGCAATCTGATGGGTATTCTTTGGATGATAAGAGGACTAGGATCGATGGTAAGGGGGACATCCCAGATATCGTGGAACGATTCAAGGCTCGGAAAACCGAAAATCCTTCGGACCGTAAGGCGAAGTGTTTCTATATCCCAGTCAAGGAAATCATCGATAACAATTATGATCTATCGATCTCGAAATACAAAGAGATCGAATATGAAGAGGTTGAGTACGAGAAGCCAGAGGTTATTCTTGACCGGATTGAACAATTAGAAAAGCAGATATTAGCCAATGTAGTCGAACTTAGGTCCATGCTTAAAAAAGAGAATTAACCTCCGCAATGATCGACTTTAAAGATTTCATTAGCCAGCTCATAACCGCCTTTTTTATGGGGTTAGTCGCTGGTTTATTAATTACCGTTTTATCCTGAGTTCGACAGTTGACCGGGCGAAATTTCACTGATTTTAGATGTTGACAGTTGGTCCATGAGGTTATCAGCCTCACCGAAAACGCCCGGGAACGGGCGTTTTCCGCTACGTTGCGTATAGAAAATCGGCCAAAATGGCCCTGTTGACCTCGTTGAAGCCTGAGTTCGACAGTTGACCGGGCGAAATTTCACTGATTTTAGATGTTGACAGTTGGTCCATGAGGTCACCAGCCTCATCGAAAACGCCCGGGAACGGGCGTTTTCCGCTACGTTTCAGATAGAAAATCGGCTAAAATGGCCCTGTTGACCTCGTTGAAGTTCGAATAGAACCGCTTCTTCAGGCCGTTTGCCGCTGAAACCACCGTAACTGTCAACTTTTTCAACGCATCAATGATGAATTTTGTTGACATGCGTTTCACTGGCTTTACGAAAAAGCGTGTCAAACTGATCATGAGCTGCGCGATGAAGCCTATGAGGAGGACGCCGTATACGGCGTCCTCCGTCCAAACGCGGACGGGCTTGATCTCCACCTCGCTCTTCAGCGAATGAAATAACTTCTCGATGGCGTCCTTGCTGCGGTAGAGGCGCAGCGCCTCCGCTGCTGGCATATCGCGACTGGACGTCAAGCAGAAACAGCCCTCGCGGCCGTCTATTACGTCCTCAAGGAGGAGGCGGAGCGCCTCCTCCTCGTCCATTTCCGTCAGTCTCGTCTGGTAATCATAACGCACGTCCACC